>ERZ772883.29-NODE-29-length-158103-cov-10.706007_pt1 | contig 158103 bp, 122 predicted proteins | sample MGYA00580575_ERZ772883 | MGnify/ENA primary metagenome ERZ772883 (study PRJEB29015, sample SAMEA2737666) | human gut metagenome | biome: human gut; feature: human-associated habitat; material: faeces | place: China | collected 2012 ... | reverse complement strand
CTTCCTCCGCCTTCTTCTGCGCGTCCTCTGCGGCCCTCTTGGCAGCCTCGGCGGCAGCCAGAAGGTCCTCTAATTCCTGGTTGCCCCGGTCGGAGCAAACCACGTCGGCCCGGTTTCGAATCCGAATCCGGGGGAAGGGTCCCTCAGGAGCGTTAAAGGTATCGTCATAGGAAGCCAGGCCTGTGGCAGAGATGGCGCAACCCACCTTCAGGTTTTCCACATCCTGAGACGTGGTGATGTAACCGTCAATGAAGACCCGGGCGGTGTTCCCCTGCTCGTCCTTCACCAGGATGGTCTGAACCAGACCGTTGGCCAGCTCAAAGCTCTCCACCGTACCCTCCAGGGTGACCAGGCTACCCAGCACCCTTCGGTCGTTGATTTCCTGCGCCGTAACCTTCCGGGGCGTCACCGGCTGGGTGTGATCCAGCTTCTGGATGCTTGTCACCTGCAGCTCCATCTCCCCCTGGTAGAAGTCGGTGGTACCGGTGATCTGCACCACATCTCCGATCTGGTATTCCCCCGCCACAGGGAAGCAGCAGATACCAGCCGTATCATCCTGGACGTAGATGCAGTCAAAGAAGGCGGTGTCCTTGTCAAAGCCGGAGGCATTGGAGGTGACCACACCCTGAATGGTGAACTTATAGCCCTTGCCCGTCTGCTTCTGAACCGTGGCAATGTCTGTGATCGTAACCGGATTCAAGTACCGGGCCAGATTCTCACAGATGTTGTAGTTGGAGTAATTCTTCTCGGCGTTGGAGTCCGAAATCGTGGCCTGGACCTCAAAGTTGCTCATAAAGGCTGCGCCAGAAACTATGATGAGGCCCCGCCCGGGAAGCTCCTCCGTACCCAGCACCATGAGGCGGCTGTCTCCCTCCGCCACCGGATACTTGGGAACATCGCTGCCTCCCAATCCGTCGCTGTCGGAGTCCTTGGAATACGTACTGGCGTGGCCATAGACCACCGGGGTCACCGTGCCGGGGACAGTAGAAGCAGGGTTCCCCTCCTGGTCCACCACATAGATGGACGCGCCGCCGTATTGGCTGAACAGCTGAGAATACATGCTGTTATTGGGATGATCGCTGTCACACTCCACCCCCTCCAGGAGGAAGCTGTCCCAGTTGTAGGTGCTGAAGTACAGCCGCTGAGACTGGCCCCCGTTTAGGTTGTCGTCATGGGTGGCGTCGTCGGCAATGCGAAGAGAAGAGCCCAGGGCTTGCAGCACCTTGTTCTGCTGCGCCGCCATGTGATTCTCCGCCGGGAAGGGGGCATAGCTCTCGTAGTCATCCGACCAGCCAGCCAGAACCACGGCGCCGCCGGCCTGATTGAACCGGACAATGGCCGCAATCTCGTCGTCAGAATAGGTGGCGTAGGGGTCCCGCAGAGCCGTCCCGTCCCGGCGGGAGGGGGCGGTGAGAATCAGCATCTTGTACTTGCTGTTGCTGCAGGCGGAAATGAGATCTTCCCTGGTTTTCAGCTCCACGGTGCGCAGGGAGTACCCGGCAGCCAGGTTGCCGAAGTTGCCCATAGAGTCTTTGTAGTTGCCGGCCACATACTCGTTGTAGTGGGAGGCGTCAATGCCCACATACAGAAGCTTTTCGGCGTTCAGTACATCCAGCTCCACGTCCATGGTGAATTCATACTCCACGCCCTCCAGCTCCATGCCCACGGTCACGGTGACGGTCATGACCTTGGCGGCAGTGGGCGTGTAGGCAAAGGTGACGGTCTGGGAGCCGGAGGCGGGCACCGTATAACCGGTGGTATCGGAGCCCAGGACCACGGAGCCATCGGTGGTGTACGTCACATAGGTGACCTTGGCGTCTGTGGCCTCGCTGTTGAACAGGGTGGTGGTGAGCTCCAGCTCCTCGCCGGTGACCGGGGTGGAGGTCCCGCATGCCACGCTGGAGATCCCCAGCTTCAGGGTCTCGCCCACCCATACGGGAGCCGTGACGGCCAGGTCGCCGTCGCCCTGGGTGACGCGGATGTAATAGTAGCTGTAGGTAGGCTCCAGGGTGCAGGCAAGCTCCCCGGTGGCCAGGACGGCGGGATCGTCCCAGGTGTAGGCCACCTTACCGGAGTTCACAATGACCTCCACCTTGGAGATGGAGTCCGAAGCGTCCGGATCGGAGACCTGTACATTCAGCTCCAGGGCCTCGGGGGCCTCCTCGATGACAGAGCCCAAAGGCAGGCCGTTGACCGTGTAATACAGCTCCAGGTTCTTGTCCTCAGTGGAATAGACCCGCAGATCCCGGATGGCCTGGTAGAGGCCCTGCTCCGAGAAGTCGTCGGTGAGGATGACGTCCCGGGCGTCGTTGGCATTGCCCCAGCGGCCCTTGTGGTTGTCCTGGTTATTGGTGGGGGCCACATGCCAGCCCTTATCCAGAGCCAGGGTGTACTGCTCATAGCTGGGGTAGTAGCCGCCGGCTCCGATGGCCCCTTCGCCGTTGCCCACCTCCACCAGGAAGATGCGGCTGTCGATGAGGGCGTCCCAATAGCTGAAGTCGGAGAAATTGCCGAAGGTGGTGCCAGGGTGGTTGAACTGGCTGATGGAGTCCGCCCCCTCCGGCTGGCTCAGGAGGCTGTAATAGGCCTTCATACCGGCATCCGCCGTTTTGTTGTTCAGAGTGGCGTTGTTCCGGGAGACAATGCCGGGGGTGTTCCAGGTGTTGATGTGGCCGGGGCCGCCGGACCAGGTCATCTCAAAGCCGCCCAGGGCAATGACGTCGGAGTGGGTGGCATTAAAGTCCGCTACCTTGCCCTTGAACTCGGACCAGAGATTCTGGCTGTAAGCGGTAGCCAGGCTCATGTCGTAGAGGGCCCCCTCCGGGTTGGCTTCGCCGGACTTGTCAAAGTAGTTGGAGTGGTCCGTAAAGGCCACAAAATCGATGTTGGCGCTCTCCGGCAGGTTTGCAATATACTCCAGCGCTGTATCCAGGCTGCCGGAGCCGTCGGAATAAGTGGTGTGGGAGTGAAGCTGGCCAAAATACAGCTGCTGTGCAGCCACGCCCACAGTGAAGGACCAGGTCTTGGCGGCAGCTTTGCCATCTGCCCGGGTGACCGTGACGGTGACGCTGGTGCGGCCCTCTGCCAGGTCCTCCAGCGGGGTATAGGTGACCGTTCCATTGGCATAGACCGCATCCACAGCAGCCCCGGCCACGGTCATCTCCACCCTGGGGTTCTCTCCGGCGTTGGCAATGGCAGCGGAGATGACCGGGCGCTTGTTCTCCCCGGTCTGGCTTCCGGCGGCGGGAGTGAGGCCTGTAATCACCGGCTCATCCTTCACAGAGATGTTGGCCGTGGCAGTAAACGCCACATCTCGGGTATCCGTCCCCGATACCACCACCTGGAGGCTCTCCCCTGCCACGGAGGCGGCGGGGATTTCCAGGGTATAGACCCCTGCTGCCTCGGTGCAGGCCAGGTCCGTCCCGTTCAGGGAAGCCCGAAGCTCCTGAACGCCAAAGACTGCGTCCACGGTAAAGGTCAGGGTATAGGCCTGGCCCACATAGGCATCGGTGAGAGCGCCAAACTGCACCGTAGGTTCATTGACCACACCGCCAGTGAGCCCGGTGTTGGCGCAGGGATAGAAGTGGAAGGTGTAGATGTCCTTGTCCGTCACATTGTACATGCTGTAGGTCTTATAGGCCCCGGCGTAGTACTCCAGATACTGGGCGTACTTGCCGTTGAACTTGGCGGTGCGGCTCTCCATGGTGTAGCCGCCGTTGTACGCCGCCAGAGTCCAGTCGGCGTCCTCGTTGGCCTCCTTTTGGTAAAAGGCGTTGTTCCCTGTGCCATTGGAGCAGAGATAGCCGAAGGTCTCGTTGACAAAGCGGTAATAGGCCCCGTTTTTCTCCACGGTGAACACCAGGCCCCCGTTGGCCGCCGTGGCGGCGCCCTCTGCCACTGTGGCGGCGGCGTTGTTCAAAGAGGGGCTTTCCGTGTTGCCGTCCTGGGTGGACAGAACGCCCTGGGCAGACTGGTTGAAAATCACAACCGAATCCCCGGCAGCGGGCAGGCCGCTTTCCCCAGTGGGCTGCTCATCGGTGAGCTTGTAGAGGTTAAAGCGGTAATAGTCGTTGTCCTTCTCTGAGAAGGTGGTGAATAGGCTGTTATAAACCTCCAGGGCCTGGGCATTTCCATTGTACTGGGCGTTGACGCTCACAATGTGGAAGCCACCTGTCACTGTCTTCAAGGTCCAGAGGCTGTAATCAGAAGGAGCGTCCCCAAAGGTCAGGCTGTTGCCCGTCGCCCCCGTGGTGAGGTACTGGCCCGCAGCATTGGTGAAGGTGTAATGGCCGTTCTCGTCCAGCTTGGCCGTCAGCACAGCCATACCCTCCGTCACCTCCAGGAAATCCCCCTGGAGGGCGGCAGCCACGCCGGTCAGCTTGTTGCCGGAGGCGGTATCCGACATCACCAGGCCGTCCTTGTCATAATAGACCACCAGCCGGTCCCCATCGGCCACCGCATCGCTCCGCTTGGCGTATTGCTTCAGCTCCACCTTGTAGAACGCCTGGGCAAAGAGGGCCTCGTCAGTGACGCGGGTGTAGGAGCTCCAGTTGTCCTTTGCGCCGTACCACTCCAGGTAGTTGCCCCGAACGGCGTTCTGGATGTAGTAGCACCCTTCCGTGGCGGCGGGAAGCACCTTCCAGCCGGTGTTTACATCATCCAGGGGGGTACTGGTATATTCCGCCCCCATGGAGAGCTTCTTGCCGTCTGCTGTGGAGAAGGTATAGTTGCCGTCCCCGTCCACGCCCACCGTCCACACGTCGCTGGCCGGGAAGCCGGACAGTACGCCGCCGGAGAGAGTCACATCGGTGCCTTTGTTGTAGAAGCCCGTATAGCTGGTGGACAGGGCCTTCCCATTGGCCGGGTTGTAAATGACCACATGGTCCCCTGCAGACAGCACCGGCTCCTCCGGCTCCGTGGGATCCGTCGGATCGGTGGGGTCCACTGGATCCGTGGGATCTATTGGAGTCCCACCAGAGAGCTTGTACAGGGTAAACTCCGAAGGATAGCCTGCCGGGTTACCGGAAACGGTGGCCGACTTATAAGCCCGGAATTTATTTTCTGCGCCCTTATTGCTGGCCAGGAGGACGGTATCCACTCCCTGCCCGGCGAACTGGAAGGTCCCATCGGTGCAGGTAACCAGCCAACTGTATTCGCCAGCAACAATGCCATTGTTATTGCCACCTTTGGGTGCAGCGGCAACGCCGTTGCTGTCCGTCAGCTTGACTGTGTCCCCGTCTACGGTGATGGTCCAGGGGAGAACCGAACCGGTCACTGTATCGCTGCCGGCGTCTATGGCCTGAGCTGTAATCCAGCCGTTTTCATAAACGCCAGGGCCGTAGCCTGTGTTTACCACCATTACGTATTGGCCGGAAGTCAACTCTTCCATGGTGGTGATTTTGGTGTAGGTCGCAGCCTCCGCAGCAAAGGCCGCTGTGGGCAGCATGGTCAAAACCATGGCCACCAGCAGCAGCCACGCCAGGAATCTGCTCCGGGTGTGTGTGTTCATATACATCCTCCTTTTTTGTTCCTGCCGTTTGGCAGCGTGTGGGGTGACTGTTTGAATTATCATACCACAAGCTCCGGAAACGCGCTACTGCCTATCTCTACTTTTTACCAGAATCTTACGCTTTTTGTGAGAATTGGCAAACATATCATGAAATTTGCCCTCTCCTGGCCGCAGTCTATATTTTGCGGCCCTGGAAGAAAATGGCCTGGGATTTTGCCGCTTTCTGGGAAATACATTTTGACAAAGCATATCCAATCGCTTATAATGGAATGGTGTGGGTAGCCTTCCCCTGCCCGCTTTCTATGTCCCCAAATCCAGAAATGAAAGGATCAGGATTATGTATAAGATCGTCCGAAAGAAAGAGCTGAATTCTGCCGTTACCCTCATGGAGATTGAGGCCCCCTTTGTTGCCAGGAAAGCCAAGGCTGGCCAATTCATCATCTTCCGGGTAGACGAGCAGGGAGAGCGGGTGCCTCTGACCATCGCCGGGTATGACCGGGAGAAGGGCACCGTCTCCATCATCTTCCAGAAGGTGGGCTTCTCCACCAACGCCCTAGGCGCCCTGAACGAGGGTGACTACATCCAGGACTTCGTAGGCCCCCTGGGCAAGCCCACCAACACCGAGGGCGTGAAGCGGGTCTGCGTGGTAGGCGGCGGCGTAGGCTGCGCCATTGCCCTGCCCTCCGCCGTGGGCTTCAAGGAAGCCGGCTGTGAGGTGGATGTGATTGTAGGCTTCCGGAACAAAGACATTGTCATTCTGGAGGACGAATTCCGGGCTTGTGCCGACAACCTGTACTTAATGACCGACGACGGCTCCTACGGCGAGCACGGCTTCGTCACTGTAAAGCTCCAGCAGCTGCTGGAATCCGGCCGCCAGTACGATGAGGTTCTGGCCATTGGTCCCATCCCCATGATGAAGTTCGTCTCCAAGACCACGGAGCCCTTCGGGGTCAAGACCATTGTCTCCCTGAACCCCATCATGGTGGACGGCACCGGCATGTGCGGCGGCTGCCGGGTCACCGTAGGCGGCGAGACCAAGTTTGCCTGCGTAGACGGCCCCGACTTTGACGGCCACCAGGTGGACTACGCCGAGCTCATGAGCCGGAACAGTGTCTACCGGGACCGGGAGGCCCAAGTCTCCAAAGAGCACGTCTGCCGCATGGAAGCCATGGGCAAGGCCCTGATTTGAGAAGGAGGAAGCTGCAATGGCAAATATGACTCTGACGAAAACCCCCATGCCGGAGCAGGACCCCAAGGTCCGCGCCCGGAACTTTGAAGAGGTGGCCCTGGGCTACACCGCCGAGCAGGCCATGGAAGAGGCCGGCCGCTGCCTGGGCTGCAAGAAGCCCAAGTGCGTGGAGGGCTGCCCCGTCAACGTGCGCATTCCCGAATTCATCGCCAAGGTCGCTGAGGGCGACTTCCAGGCCGCCTACGAAATCGTCACCTCTACCAACGCCCTGCCCGCCCTGTCCGGCCGGGTCTGCCCCCAGGAGAGCCAGTGCGAAAGCAAGTGCGTTCGGGGCGTCAAGGGCGAACCCGTGGCCATTGGCCGCCTGGAGCGGTTTGTGGCGGACTGGTACCGGGAGCATGTGAACGCCATGCCAGAGAAGGCCCCTTCCAACGGCGTAAAGGTCGCCGTGGTGGGCTCCGGTCCTGCCGGTCTCACCTGCGCCTCGGACCTTGCCAAGAAGGGCTACGCCGTTACCGTATTCGAGGCGCTGCACACCGCCGGTGGCGTGCTGGTATATGGCATTCCGGAATTCCGTCTGCCCAAGGCCATTGTGGCCAACGAGGTCAAAAAGCTGGAGGCCCAGGGCGTGGAGGTCATGACCAACATGGTCATCGGCCGGGTCCTGTCCATCGACGAGCTGTTTGAAATGGGCTACAAGGCCGTATTCGTAGGCTCCGGCGCCGGTCTTCCCATGTTTATGCACATCCCCGGAGAGGCCCTCAAGGGCGTCTACTCCGCCAACGAGTACCTGACCCGGACCAACCTGATGAAGGCCTACACCGAGGAGGCCGACACGCCCATCATCCGGAGCAAGGCTGTGGCCGTGGTGGGCGGCGGCAACGTGGCCATGGACGGCGCCCGCTGCGCCATGCGCCTGGGGGCAGAGCACGTGTACATTGTCTACCGCCGGGGCGAAGCGGAGATGCCCGCCCGGAAGGAAGAGCAGCACCACGCCAAGGAAGAGGGCATTGAGTTCAAGACTCTGTGCAACCCTGTGGAAATCCTGGGGGATGAGGACGGCCGGGTGTGCGGCATGAAGTGCATCCGCATGGAGCTGGGCGAGCCCGACGCCTCCGGCCGCCGCCGTCCGGTGGAGATCCCCGGCAGCGAGTTTGTCCTGGACGTGGACACCGTGATCATGGCCCTGGGCACCAGCCCCAACCCCCTGATCCGCTCCACCACCCCGGGCCTGGAGACCAACAAGAAGGGCTGCCTCATCGTAAACGAAGACGAGATGACCACCCGGGACGGCGTATTTGCCGGCGGCGATGCCGTCACCGGCGCAGCTACCGTCATCCTGGCCATGGGTGCCGGCAAGAAGGGCGCTTCGGCCATTGACGCATATCTCCAAACGAAGGGATAAGCCGGACCGGCGAATATGCGGCATCAAACCGCCGCGTTCCTGGCTTGATCTAAGCATTTCTGGCTGGAAATCAGGAAAGCTCCTGATTCCCAGCCAGATTTTCATCGCAGCAGAGGCTGTCAGCTCTGCCGTCTGCCAGTCCGGCGCCTGCCGTCTTTTCCCGGCGGGGCTGATATTTTGGGGCGGTTGGGGAAAACTGTCTGCGAGGTGATTTGGATTGAAACGGTGGAACAAACGCCTGGCCCTTGTGTGCCTGGCGGGATACCTCCTGGGCGTCTCCCGGGGGTATGTGGCCATATGGCGGGACGAGGATCCCCAACCCTGGCTCATTACGGATATGCCGGTCTCGGCACTGCCTCCGGCGGATCAAAAGGCCCTGAAAGAGGGGATCTCTCTGCCAGAGGACTACCCCCTAACCAAGGCCCTGGAAGATTATTGCTCCTAGCACAGATTTCCTCTTGATTTTTCAGGCAAAAACGGTTACTATAATGGTACCAAAAACCCCTGCCCGTCAGGGGCTGGGAGGATTGCACAAGATGGAAGATTTCGGTTCTGATTTTATTACCATCACCGATGAAGACGGCGTCGAGTACGAGTTGGAGATTCTCTCCGAGCTGGATTACCAGGGCGCCCACTATCTGGCTGTGGTTCCTGCCATGGATTCTGAGGAGGATCCGGAGGAGCTGGAGGTAAGCCTTCTCCGGGCTGACGAGGAAGAGGGCGAGCCCATTCTCTCCGCCATTACGGACACAGAGGAGCTGGAGGCCGTCTATCAGCTGATGATGGATCAGCTCTATGAGGACGAAGAGGACCAGGAATCCTGAGACAACTTCATATCCCTCCCTGCTTGGTTCGTGACGCATCCATTTAAACCCACAGTTTATTTTCGGGATGCAGGACTTCTTCATTGGATTGCAGGCCTCCCGCCGGCGCCGAGACGATCGGTGGACGTTGGAAGCAGTGAACATGCAAGAGCGGCAACCCACCTGCCCTTTTGTGCAGGTTATAAACGGGTGTGCACGGCTAAAGCGGGGTTTGACAGGGCGCGCAGCTTTGCGCGCCCTGTTCAGTTTGCCGAAAAATCCTTGGGTTTTTCCGTCAAACCCATCACACCCCCGGGTACTGCCAACATGTACGCGGGGGCGTGTGCATTTAAAGCTTCCGGATGATGCCCATGGGAGTCTGCTGGTCGTCCTGCCCCAGGGGATTGTCCTTCAAAATCCGGGCATAGAGGTGCTTGTCCAAGGCCTTGGAAGAAACGCCCAGAATCTGACCCTCCAGGTCGTTGATGTCCACGATGCAGGTCTCAAAGCCAATGCGAGCCTTGATATCCCGGGCCACCTGGTCGGGGTTCACCGGTCCCAGCACCACATAGTGGTTGTAGGGCGGGATGGTGTTGTGGCAGGGGCCGTCGATGGACCGGGCCTTGTAGCCTGCCACCTTGTAGAACCAGCCCTTTTTCCGGAACACCTTCTTGCCAATGACGGAGACAAAGGCGGCAAAGAGAATCCGCAGGGTGCCGCACTCCCGCAGGGCATACTCCATGGTCTCCGGCATACCCAAGCCAATGCCATGGGGCGTCTTGGTGACGTATTTACTCAGGGTGTAGGCCAGCTTCCGGGGGTGAATCTCCTCCATGGGAATGGCCCGCTTCTGGGTACAGGCTACGCACTTTTCCGAGATGAAAAGCACATCCCCAGGCTGCAGCAAGGGCGCGCCGTACTGCTGGGCCACATCGCAGATGTTGTCCTGGTCGGTGATCAGGTGGGTGGGAATGGGCAGGCGGAGGTACTGCACCCCGTCCACCTCAATGACTCCCTTTTTGCCCTCGTTGGGCTTCAAATCCGTTGCCATAATCATGCCTCTCTTTCCCTTACGCCATCTCCAGGGGCAGCGGACGGCCGCCCAGCAGGTGGAAATGCAGATGGGGCACCGTCTGCCCGGCGTTGGGGCCGCAGTTGCTCACCACCCGGAAGCCACCCTCCAGCTCCTTGCCCAGCTGGGCAATCACTTCCATACAGTGGGCCACCACCGCGCTGTTGGAGGCAGTGATGCAGGCGGCGCTTTCGATGTGTTCCTTGGGAATCACCAAAATGTGAACAGGGGCCTGGGGATGGATATCCCGAAAGGCCAGAACCGTGTCGTCTTCGTATACCTTTTGCGACGGAATCTCCTCAGCCGCAATTTTGCAAAACAGGCAATCAGCCATGGCAGCAATCCTCCCGCGTAAATAGGCAGTCGGTCCAAACCGGCTGCCTCTATTTTTTGTTATTATAACACAAACGGGACCTTTTTCAAGACTTTTGCCGGTTTGCCTGGAAATTCCAGCATTTTCAGAAAATTTGCCTCTTTGCTTTCCGCCGTCCGGGGAGAATTTGGTAAAATCAACAACATCCGTAAGGGCTTCCCAATGCTACGAGCCTGGGGCTGGTAGCATGCTTTGATCCTGCACTGGCGCGGCAGCGCCAATGCAAAAAACAGCCGTTAGATCGTCCATCTCAAGCCTGGTCTCTGCCCTCAGATTTCCCACCAGCATTCACCGGCGCCTACCGTAAGAAAGCCCAGCTTTTCATACAAAGCACGGGCACGCAGGTTGCTCTCGGCCACCTGAAGCTCCACCGTCTCCCCCTGCATCACCGAAATGAGCGCCGCCGCCACATCTCGCCCGGCCCCCCGGCGGCAGGAGACCAGGGACAGGAGCGTATCCCCATTCACCTGGCCAATTCCCAGAAGCGCTCCGTCCCTGTGGACAAAATATCCGCCCCCCTGGTCCAAAAGCCGGGGCAAATCCCCCTGGTGCAAGGACATCGCCGCCGGAACGCCGGACATGCCCTCGTTGTAAATCCGCAGAAATTCTTCTCCGTTTTCCGGCAGAAGGGGCCACAGCGCTGCGTCCGTCTCCGGCACGCCGGACCGCAGGCAGGCCATACGGAGCAGCCGGACTTGAGGAGGAGCCGCCGGGGGCTCCGGCAGATGGGAGGCCAGAACCCTCCGGGCTCCCGCCATCCGGCAAAACCGGGCGCACTCGGCTAGAAATTCCCAGGTCTTTCCAGGCTGTACCCACTGCACCACACAGTAGGCCTCTCCCCTTCCGGGTATTTCCTGCAAGATCAAGGTTGCGGCTCCAAACTCGCCGGTAAAAACCGGAATATTTCGCATAACATTCTCCTTCTTCCGGCTTGACCGTTCAGAACCCGGGCATACTACCCTCATCAAAGGAGGGTGCCCAATGGACTACGAACTCATTGTAATTGGAGCAGGACCTGGCGGCTGCAGCGCCGCGCTCTACGGCGCTCGGGAGGGGCTGACCACCCTCCTGGTGGAGCCTGCCGCGCCGGGCGGGCAAATGTCGGTCACCGCCTGGGTGGAAAACTACCCGGGCGTCCCCGGAGCATCCGGACAGGACCTGGCAAACGCCATGCTGGCAGGGGCAAAGGCTGCAGGAGCCACCTTTCTTCAGGCCCAGGTGACCGGGCTGCACCTGACTGGAAGCCCCAAAATTGTGGAAACCACCCGGGGCGCTTACACCGCCGGAGCCGTGGTCCTCGCCATGGGGGCAGCCCCCCGGAAGCTCGCCCTTCCTGAGGCGGAACGCTTCCTGGGCCGGGGCCTGTCCTACTGCGCCACCTGCGACGGCATGTTCTTTCGAAACAAGGACGTAGCCGTGCTGGGAGGTGGCAACGGAGCTGCCGCCTCCGCCCGGAGCCTGGCCCGGCTGTGCCGCCAGGTCCATGTGATCTTCCGGAAGGAACACATGAGCGCGGAAGCCCGGGAGCAGGAGGCCCTGGCGGCCTGCCCCAACGTCATCCTCCACCCGGGGACGCTCCTGGCCGGTCTGTCCGGCGGAGAACAGCTGGAAGCCCTGGCCCTGGAGGACCGGGCCACCGGCAGGTGGCAAGAGCTGCCATGCCAGGGGCTCTTCGCCGCCATCGGCCGCATTCCGGAGACAGTCCTTCTCCAGGGGCAGGTAAAACTGGACTCCCAGGGCTATGTCCTGGCCGGAGAATCCACCCAAACAAACCTCCCCGGCGTCTACGCCGCAGGAGACATCCGCACCAAGCCCCTGCGTCAAATCGTCACCGCCGCCGCCGACGGCGCCACCGCCGCCCACCTGGCCGCCCGGTATCTGGGAGACTCTGCTTCCCCGGAGACTTAAGGGTACCAGCAAACTACTTCGATGCTGCAGGCTCAGTCACCGCATCTTGTGTTCTATTTCGTTCAAATACATTGTCCTCATAGCAGTATTTGAACTTCAGATAGGAATAATGCCAATATCGGATCAACATCAGAAGCATAGCGCCGTAGACCACACATCGAACAGGGAGTTTCGCCATTTGGGTCTGTATGAGGCTTCCCAGCTCCCCCTCTCCAGCAGATGTATATGCATGCAAAAAAATGAAAGCCAAGAACAGATTCCGGGCCGATGACCGGAAGCCGTCAAACAAATTCCGCTTTCGCTGGGATTCCTTGTCCTGTTTGGCGTGGGAGTAATACTCCGCGTCCCCCTCAAGCACCCGCCTCATTGCCTTGATTGTATAGCCTTCATCGCCGGAATCAGTTGGAAAGCGGTCCCGCAGCATATACACATCAGTCACATAGAGCACAACCGCTAAGGCAATTCCCAATATGGCGCCCCATTCCAGTGGCAGCATGTGTGCCGCCACAAGTAGCACAGTGATCACAGCGGCTACTACAAGGGGGGAGAAAACACACATTTTCCACTCTTTCCACACGGATTTCACGCTTTTTCGAAATGTGTGGGAAGATGTTTCGTCCCATTGGATTGTCCGGTCGACATTCTCTGCCTCTCGCTTCCAGAGCTTCGTCGTACGAGCGGCATACAGGCGGGGGTTCAGGACGGGAACGAGCCACAGGCACTTCTCCATCCTGTCCCCCAACTCATGCAGCAGCATTCCTATCACATACCCCACCACTAAAACCACCGTAATTCGCAGGGAAAGGCTGAGCTCACAGCCAATTGCAGTTTCCAAAATCTGCCAGGCTCCGGGGTGCTGGATGCTGAGGCACAAAGCCACAAAGGCCCCAGGCAGCAGCATCCCCAAGAAATCAATGATATTCAGGTCCTTGATAAAATCCCCCATATGAACGTTCCCTCCTCATTTCCACGGGCGTGCCAGGGTCACAGCAAGGAAACACTGCCCGCATGCCCAGGTCCTGCAGGTTTTTCAGATAGCGCAGAATGTCACAGGTCTGATATCGCTTTTTCCCGTCGGCATCCAGCTGCGCGTCCAGCGTCCGGAATAACAATGCGTATTCAAATTCCAGGGAGGTGTCAAAGATGCCCAAGTCATCTGTGTTGACGCACACCTCCATCTGGCGGCAAAGCTGCCGGTCTGCAGCAACTCCAAGACCGCTGTCATAAAAGCGGAAAATGGGGTGCTTCTCATAGGTTTCGAAGGTGCCAATCAGCACATTGGAGGTGGGGTTGCACTCCACAGCAATGCCCCGGCGCTCAATATGCTCCTGCATAACGTCCTGGACCTGGCGCATCAGTCGGATATACTCCGGTGAAATGGTCACCTCGCATACCTCCGCCCCTCGTCTTTTTACCTCGCTACCATAATGATAGTAGGAATACATGCCGGCCATTGCCGGATTCTTGCGGTAGGTGTCCCATTCATCCCGGCCAAGGAAATACCGATCATAGGGCCCGTATCCCAATCCCGAACGGGAAAATTTGGTATCGCGGTACAAAGAGGGGTCGTCCCCCCGGAGCTGCATACAGCAGTGGTACTCCGTCAGGGTGATCATCCACCGGTTGTTCCGGATCACATCGCCGTAAATCTCCAGCAGCAAAATTTCCGCTTCCTTCTTCAGCAGTCCATACATGTGCGGGTCAATGTGGGTTCCCAGCTCCCGGCCCCGATACAGCAGCCAGACCAGATCGTCCAGGCGCTGCTGCTTTGGCATGAAAATGCGGCTGCCCTTCTTGGCATAGTGCACCTCCGGCGCAATGCCCAAGCCCAAAGCGTGGCCCAGCCGGTCGCCCCGGCGGTAATCCAGAAATTCTATGGTCTCATCTATGGCCCGCAACGCACTGGCAATGTCCAGAAAGTCCTCCCCCACATGGTAGGTGGCGGACAGTCTGGGGGAGACCGGTGGGAGAAACATGCTCTCCTTGGCAAACTCCTGGCTCTTGAAATTCCGCAAAAACCGGAAGGCAGGGGCAAACACCTCTGGCGGGCAGTGAACCTCGTTGTTTGCCGCATCCACGCCTCGAATTCGGCTGCGCAAATATGGGGAAGTGCTCAACGCCCGGGCCAACGCCAAAGCCTGACGCCGGACATCTCGCCGCAGGCCCTCGTGACGGCAGCGCGACACGAGGGGCAGGTCTTTGGGATCGATATCGGGGCGCTTGATAAAGTGCAGAACATAAAAATAAGATCTTTCCTGCAAGGGAGGCTCTATCCCAGGGCTGCCAAACTCCTGCCGGATTCTGCTCCTAGCGCGTGCGTTCTCCTGGTCGGCAAATTCCTTGTACCAATCCTGCTCCTGTATCCTTCTTTTGAGCTCCCGGGGCGTAGCCTTCGGCCCGATCCGGGCCTCCAGGGAGGTCACAGAGCCCATGGACAGTGGGCCATTCAGCCCCATCCGGGTAGCCTCCACCCAATAGCAGTTACGGCCCAGCAGCTCACCCTTGCGGACTTCATAATCGGCAAAGTTTGCGAAGCCCACCTGGCCGTTCACCTGTATCATTTCGCTTCGGAACTGAAGCTTCAGCTGCAGATAGAGGAAGAAGACCAGCCTGTCCTTCTGGGTGAATTGGCCCTCCAAACAGGCCCGGAAGCAGCAGTACAGAAGGCGCCGCTCCCCTGCCAGGCTGCGGTAGGGTGCATTGGGCGCGGCGTGGAAGGTGCTGTGGTCCAGGGCATAATCCAGGCAGGCGGTCCCACCTTCCGGCTGGGGTACCTGGGCGCCATAGACAGCCCGCAGAATGGCAATATCCTTATAAGCCCGCAACTCTGGAGCAAGGCCGGAGAAATTGGTCCATTGGTCCCCCTTCCCGTCATCTCGTCTGCAGTCTTGCCTTGTGCCATCTTGCTCGCACAAATCCTTCCGCCTCCCATTCCGGATGCAAAACCGCCGGAAGAGGTAGCTGCGGCAAAAGGCCGCATAGCGAACCCGGTCTTGCATGGTCAGGAGACTGTCCTCCGGTCCCCGGACCATAGCCGGGCGGAGGAAATGGGGAAAGGCCTTCACCAGCTCCCTCAGGGCCTGCGGATCATTCATCAGGCTGCACCAGGACAGGGCGAAGGTCTGGGTGGAGCCAAAGAGGTGGCAGTGGTTTTCCGCTATCCCCTGCTGAAGCTGCAAATTCAGGGCGGCATAATTGGTCCGGATGACCGCACGCCAGGTGAAATCCCTCCGTGTCACCCAGTGCTTCAGGTCTTCAGAAGCCAAATAGGCGCACACAAATACGTCCTGGCCCAGGGTGTGGAACGCTTTTCGCCACTCCAGCACCCGCTCCACCTTGCACTGAGGCTCCTCCCCAGCCTGGGTCAGGAGCCGCCGGGCCGCGCTCAGCAGCAGGCCAATGGTCATGGTGGGCAGATCCAGGTCCTTCCGCTCCGCCCCACCGCCAATCAATCCAGCCGCCTCCTCCCTGAGGCGGCTGAAAATCAATCTGTGTTCATCCTGGGAGTACTCCGGCAGGTTCCCGGCGGCAAATTGGAGAAATGCCTCTTCCCCCTCCGACTGGACAGCTGGATTCCAAGCGCCTGAGCAAATCCATCGCAACACCCGCTCCGAGGGAATCCGGCGGAGGAGTACTTCCAGGGCTTTGGTGTCAATCTCTGTCATGTACGTCCCCCCTGAGGCTTATGTTGGAGTGCTATTGGAAGGCGCTCCTTCTCCACCCTCCATAGCAGCCATGGCTTGCTGTGCTTGAGCGTCCGGGTTCGCTGCATCGGCTTGCGTTGTCGTCCCTTTGGGTTTCTTCGCCTCCCATTGGGGATTTGCCCTCTTGTTGCGATGGCTTTTTTGCAGTATGTGCAGCATACATTGAGCAACATCGATATCTCCTATTACCGCCTTTTTAATGCCAGTGTACCGGAACGATACCGAAATTCCATTAAATTTATTGGCATCAAATAATTCCGGCTTTTTTGAGTCTAATTTTCTTCTCATCATGCTAGAGTTAATATTTCCTATTTCTTCATCTATCAACCTATACATATCGACGAGCAGTTTTCCAATAAATATGCAGTTATCCTACACGTTATCTTTAATCTTATATTTAATTTCATTTTGTATAAACTTAAAAATATGATCCTGTACATCCCAGTTTGCTGCAATACTCAGTGCATTTTCCTGCATTTCATAGATTCGGTATTGTTGCGTGTTTCCATGTCCTATTTTGTCTGCCCCCTCAGGTATCTCTGTTCCCACTGCTTCCTTCACTTCCGATAGCCGCAGTAACACGGAAATAAAATTCATAAAATTAAAATTTATAATTTGATTACCCCGCCAGGAAGGTCGCAACATACACCTCACTAAAAATTCTTCTAATTTGGATCTCTTTTTCTCTTCGGCAGATGCAGGCCCTCTCCCACGTGTTTGTTGGGTATCATTTTTACCACTTTTATTTATGTCGAATACAAGATATTCTACTCCGAAGTCCGTCTGAATTGATTGAATCACCTCTGGAACCCGATATGTATCCGGCAGGTAAGTACGCTCAGGTGCATAGTCAAATACCAGCAATTCACCGGGCGTTGCCTCCTTGTTCCGAATTGCTTTCTCCCTTTCCTGGACGGCTTTCCTCTTCTGCTGCCAAATGGCGCGGTGGTTCCCCAGGGTAAACACCGTGTGAATGGCGAAGGAGAGGCTGAAGTCCTCCTGGGTGCGGTGCTTCAGATGGAGGGCCGCCATGAATTCCTCCAGCAGGATTTGGCTGCTCTTGTCCAACTCAGCCATACTTCTAGCGTTAAATTTAACGTCAAAATTTACCGGCAGCGCCCACTCATACCGCTTCAGCAGGTAGTCTATCGTCAGCTGCACCTGTACAGACCGGGCGGAACTGCCCAGATGGCGCAAAAAGGCCAAATCATCCAGCCTGGTCACCTTGGCATTGAGCCAATCCTCCCGGAAGTACCTGCTAAACCGGGAGAGGTTTTCCTCCGCGATGGGAAGCTGCCGCTCCACCAGCTCTTTCAAGCCCTCTGGCGTAAGCTCCCCATCCCTGGAGTGGCTGGGAATATTCTCCATTGGCGTAAGCTCCCCATCTCTGGAGTGCCTGGGAATATTCTCCATGGTGGACAGGAGGTACAGCAGGTGCATAATCCCCCGCATGGTAGTGGGGATAATGTTGTTCGCGTAAGCCGTATGGGTGACAAAGATGATGCCGGTCTTCTGATAAATGGCCGTCAAGAGGAAATCCTGAAGACCCAGTCCGGCATTTTGAGACCAGGGAAACACATACCTGGTCTCTGTGGATTGGTCTTTTCCCACTGGTTTTGACTTCAGATAACGCAGCTCCAGGTTGTCTCCCTGCTGCACCACCATCTGATCCAGGAGAGGCAGGGTCACCAATTGAATGGAGGGAATCAGCTTATCCAGGTACTTGCTTCCCATTCGCCGGAGGTCCGCCCAGAGAGGCTGGCGCTCTTCCTCCTTACTTCCGAGAGCCGGAAACTCCTCCGCATACTTTTCCAGGACCAGCTGCCGGAAGATGCTCACATCTGCAGACATCAGGATGACCATCTTGGGCACAACCAGGTACTTGCGCACATCCTCCAGCACCTGATAGGAGTGGTCAATCTGGGAGTCCGCATCATCTAGCTGCAAAACCAGATAGGCCTCCTTGCCTGTGGCGTTCCGGTAGCAGATCTCCTTCTGGCCCCGGTAATAAATCTCCTGATCTCTCTGACCCCCATGAGACGCCAACTGCAGCAAATGCTCTACAAGATCAGAAAAATACTGCCGCAGACGTGCGCCATCGTTGATGTCTTGCAGGTCACGCAGGTCCTGGGGTGCTGCATCCCTTTGGTATTTGACGCCCCGGATGCCAGACAGGCAATTCTGAAAGTCCCGCGTCAAGTTACGCTGCACGCATTCCAGCCATTCCGCGTCACCGCCTCTCTGGTTCGCCTCCCACATGAGCCGCTCCCCATATGCGTACAGGCGAGAGAGCACCACAGAGAGGATGCTCTGCTGCCCCTCCAGGACAGAAGGCTCCAGGGGCGACAGCACGATGAACGAAACGTTTTGGAGCTCCTTCCATGCGCTCTGGAGTTCCTGGTCATAGTCCCACTTCCTCTCCTCTCCGATTCGTTGCATAATCTTGGAAAAGGATAGCATGGTGCTGGTTTTGCCGCCGCCTCGCTGACCGGAAAAGGCAATGATGTTGCTGCTATACCGAAACAGTCTCTCCTGCCTACAGAAGTCTCCGTCCCGTTGACTATACCTATCAAACTCCCGGGCCTGCCGGACAATGCCAGCCAGAGCCTGCGACGCCTGCTTGAACACCGGAAACATCATATTTTCCGGGTTTTCCAGGCTTTCGGATATATAAACATTCAACTCCTGGCCTTTAATGACGTCAATGTACATCGTATCGTTCCCCTCTCTTTTTCTAAAAAAGCTCCCAAAACGTCGTTTTGCATTCTCCAGGATTTCAGGGTTTGAGATGCTATGGGAAAGCTTCTTTCCAGAATCTAAAACGCCAAAATACCCCCACTGGGAAATACAAAACTACCATTTTGGGAGACTATTTACAGATAATATAACACTTATTTTTACTGCAGGTACAGAAATTCCTTTGCCCGGTTCAGCATGGTTGCCCGAATTCCTTCTTCCTGTACCTCTTGCTCACGCCGTTGCTCCAAATTGTCGAAATCCCAACCTCGGTAGCTCTGCCCGGCATGGTATAGCTTCTCCGTCCACGCTAAGAGACATCTCTGCACATCTGCCACTTCAAACTTCTTCTCCTCCAAATGCTTTGGGAGTTTATCTCCTGGCTCAAAGGCCTGCTCCTTTAAAAATCGGAGAACTGCCTCCTTCTGCTCCATGTTCTGTCTCCAGCAGGAGCGCTCCACCAAGGCCAAAGCGGGGACATACACAGACAATTGCATCGGCCAGTAAAAGGTTGCCAGCTCTCCCACTTTGAGAACTGTCTGCAGCTCCTTCGTTTCTGAATCCTGATGGAGCCGCAAGCCTACGACGCCATCGTCCATCAGCTTCAGAATCGTTGTCGTCCCCTCCACTACAGAGATGGACGCCTCTACCAGCTCTGACATCTTCTTAAAAAAGCTGGAAAAGGAAATGATCCCGCCGTTGTGGCGTTCCGGCTGAAAGCTATAGGGCCGCTCTTCCAGCGCATAGGCATCCGCCTCCTGCCGCATTCCCTCCTCAGAGGCAACCTGACTGGCAGCTGCATCGATGATGTGTTTTGGTCCATCTAATATGTGCCCAACGGGCTGCAGCACGAAGGGCTTCATTTCCACATTTAAAATGCCTTGCACAGCCCGCTGCAGCACCCGGTCGCAGCAGAAGCGGTACAGCTCCTCATCGGTACGCTGGTCATTCCTTCCCCGCTCCTCAATTCCCCGGAAGTTGGCAGAAATCTTCCTCCAATTGCTCCCATCAACCAATTCCTTTTGGGCCGCCTCATCCTGAATTGGCTGTCCCTCATAAGCCTCATAAAAGTCAAAAAAATCGGCGACAGAAGCGAAAAAGCTCACCAACTGCCACCGGACTTCCTGCAATTGCGGCGTTTTTTCTTCTCTTAAAATACTTCGGAGCTTCTGATATTGTTTTCCTCTGGCCTGTTCTTCTTCCAGGTGCGAATCAATCTGTCGGCAAATGCTCTGCAATCTCTCCAAAGAACAGTCTTCAAAAATAGGCGCGCTGGTAATCCATTGATTTTTCTCTTCACCCGGATAATAGCGTACAGTTGAAATCCAGCTTTGCGGCCTGCCTTCACAAACTGTCCGAATATAGGAAATCATCCTTCGGTTCGGCGCGCTCTCATTTTCGTTGACACACCCATACAGATTTCGTTCGCCTCGCTTCCAGTCTCCCACGTCGGTCTCAACCTGTCTGGTCAACACGGTCTTGGGGAAAGAAATCACAAAGCTGGTGCTGGTTGCCCCAGAGCGGTTCAAAAAATCAGTAATCTGTAGGGAAATATCACGAATTTCCATATCCGAGCAAGCATGATCATACTCTATTTTTTGAATATAGCCATACTCCAGCAGAAGTGGATGCTTGCTTCTCACATACGCGCAAATATCAACGGCATCCATCAGTCTCCGGTGCAGCGCCCGTCTTTGCTCAAAGGCAAATTCGTACCCTTTGGCTTCCAAGATTCCCACTATTTCTTCTTCCAGCCCATAGAAAAAGCGCGCAAGATTTCGCCCGTGAATCACAATGTCATCACAGACTAACATGCGAGGAAAGTCATAGTTTTCCTCGTAATACCTGGCAATTTCCTTGCCCATACAGAGCAATCCATTGGATGTGACAACCCGATCTAGCAGCTCCGGCGAAAAACGTGCTACAAGATTAAAGCAGCGGCGTTCCATCACACAGACATACTGATAGCTACCATCCCCCTGCACAGCTTCCCGAATACGGAGCAAATAATCCGCGAGATGGTCCAGAATTGTATAATTGTGGATAGATATTGCCACCGTTAGCCCTCCTCCTGCCTTTCTGATATAGCGCTAACGAAATAAAACGCCAACCCGCTGAACCTATTCCGGCCCATGTTACATATTGTAACACGCAGGAGGCCATCTGTCAATTACAAAAATCTACAATACAGCTACATTTCCGTAAAAATAATTTCATTTTAGTAACATTCGAGTACCGTTACACACTTTCCTCAAAACTCGAACCCAAATACGCCAGACAGCACGCCCCAGCTCTATTCCGATCTCTTCCCTGTTCTCCGTCGCCACATTGCTTCCAGCCGGGTCAGCAGAAAATCTGTCAGGAAGAAAGTCAAAATTCCCAAGGCGAGACCTACTGCCAGCATCCAGGGGGCCTCCTGGCGGAAGGTTTCGGCTACCTGCTCCAGGGACAGGACAAACAGGAGCGCCGTGTACATGAGGGCGCAGGCCACAAGGAACAGGGCCAGCTTGGCAAGGGCCCGGAGGAGGGCCGGGGAGATTCGGTCCAGGGGGCCCTTTATGATGGGGTAATAGCCCAAAAACAGGAACAGGGCCGCCGCCTCCGGGTCCGGGCACAGCAGGCAGCTGAGAAGGGCCACGGCCCCATACCAGGCCCAGGCAATCCGCCTGCCGCAGGTTTCCACCACCGGCACCAGCAGGATGCAGGCCAGAACCGGGCAGCAATAGGAGGCGGCAGGGAACATGCCGCCCAGGATCATCACCGTGAGGGCCAGGGCCGCCAAAACGCCGCACAGGGCCATTTCCTTGGAAGTCGTCCGTTTCATCTTCAACGCTTCTGCCTCAGCATGTCATTTTTAATGGTCCACAGCTTCCGGGACAGGTCCACATAGTACGTGTGGGGATTGTCAAACCGCTTCACCTCGTCCCACAGGGTGTCCACCTGCTGCTGGCAGTAGGCGCGAATCTCCTCCAATGTGGGCTTCCGGTATACCAGCTGCCCCTGCCGGAAGATGGGAACCTGCAGCTCCTTGGCCGTAAAGTTATACACCGTTTTAGTCTTCCACGTGGCCTCCGGGTCAAAAATCTCCAGATCCTTAGAGTCATCTACCGTCTCATCATGGAGGCACAGATAGTCGGCAATGGCCTTGCCGGTGTCATTTCCATAAAACCGGTATAGCTTCTTGAAATGGGGGTTGGTGATCTTCCCTACGTTTTCCGAAATCTTAATCTTGGGAATGATATGTCCCTCCCCGTCCTCCACAGCGGCCAGCTTGTACACGCCGCCGAAGACCGGCTCGGACCGGGCGGTGATCAGCCGCTCGCCTACGCCAAACATGTCGATGCAGGCCCCTTGGTGCAGCAGGTCCTGGATCAGGTACTCGTCCAGGGAATTGGACACGGAAATCTGGCATTCCGTCCAGCCCGCTTCATCCAGCATCTGCCGGGCCTTCCGGGTGAGGTAGGCCATATCGCCGGAGTCCAGGCGAATGCCGCACCTGGTGATGCCCAGGGGCTTCAAAACCTCGTTGAATGCCCGGATGGCGTTGGGTACACCGGAGTGAAGGGTATTGTAGGTGTCCACCAGGAGGGTGGCATTGGTGGGATAGAGCTTACAATAGGTCTTGAAGGCCTCCAGCTCACTGTCAAACATCTGCACCCAGGCATGGGCCATGGTGCCGCCGGCCCGGACGCCATAGAGCTGGTCGGAGATGGTGCAGGCCGTGCCATGACAGCCGCCGATATAGGCGGCCCGGGCGCCCAGAATGGCTGCGTCGGAGCCCTGGGCCCGGCGGGAGCCGAACTCCAGCACCGTCCGCCCTTCGGCAGCCCGGACTACCCGGCTGGCCTTGGTGGCAATGAGGCTTTGGTGGTTCACTGCCAAAAGCAGGAAGGTCTCCACCAGCTGGGCCTCAATGGCTGGGGCGCGGACTGTGATGATGGGTTCATGAGGGAAGATGGGCGTCCCCTCGGGCACGGCCCAGATGTCCCCAGTGAAGCGGAACCGGCTCAGATACTCCAAAAACTCCGGCGAAAACAGGTTCCGGCCCTGGAGATATGCAATATCCTGGGGGTCAAAGTGCAGGTCCTGGATATAGTCGATGATCTGCTCCAGCCCCGCCGCAATGGCAAAGCCGCCATCATCCGGGCACTTGCGGAAAAATACGTCGAAGTAGCAAATACGGTCCTGCAGACCGCTCTGGAAATACCCGTTGCCCATGGTCAGCTCATAAAAGTCGCAGAGCATGGTCAGATTCAGCTTTTCTTTGGTTTCCATACCGGCACCTCACATGGGGCCTCCTGAAGAAGGCCGATTTAATTGTCCTGATTATATGCCTTTTTCTCCAAAAGTGCAACCTCCTTTTCGTTGACATTTGTCCAAGTGGACTGTATGATCAAAGGGCAACCGGGGCCTCACAGGGCCCTCATCAGAAAGGATGCTGCAATTATGGATCTTACAATCGGCATGAAAGGGACTGCCTCCACCTTGGTGGAGCGGTCAGACACCGCCTTGGAAGTGGGTTCCGGCGACCTTTTGGTCTATGCCACCCCCTGCATGGCAGCCCTTATGGAGGGCGCAGCCTGTGAAGCCATTGCTCCGGCTCTTGAGGAGGGGCAGACCTCTGTGGGCATCGCCCTGGATCTGGCCCACACCTCCGCCACCCCTGTGGGGCTGGAGGTCCGGGCAGAGGCGGAGGTCACCGGCATCTCCGGGAAAATCATCACCTTCCAGGTGACCGCTTTTGACGAAGCCGGGGAAATCGGCCGCGCCACCCACCAGCGGGCCTTGGTAACCGCTCAGCGTTTCTTGGAAAAGACATACGAAAAGCTGTGATGCTTTCCCCAGCATGGTTTGAGACAGTCCCCGCCGGGGAAAGCATGAATAATTTATAAATTTTTCTGACAAAGCCTGACCGGATTTCGGGTTTTGTGCTATAATAGAGAAGAATGAACGTTGGACCGTTCCGGTCCGGGAAGCGGGGAAACAGGATGCTGCCAAAAAAGCCAAAAACCAGATATACCCAAGCCATGGGGCTCATTGCTTTTGCCGTGGGACTCTACGCCCTCATCAATCACCTGAGCGTCATTGGCTCCGTCTTTCATTTCCTCACTGACCTGCTGCAGCCCTTGATTGTAGGAGCCATTCTGGCCTTTTTCCTCAACGTCCCCATGCGGGGCCTGGAGAAGCTCCTCCTCCGGCTGCAAACTAAGCGCCGGTGGAAGGTCCGAGAGCGGGCCAATGAGGTGATCAGCCTGATTGTCACCTATGTGGGCGGCTTCCTCTTGATTTTTCTGGTGCTGTATATTGTAATTCCCCAGTTGGTGGAGACCATTCCCGGCATCATCAGCTCGGCAGAAGCCGCCTGGCCCAGGCTGATTGCCTTTTTACAGTCCCATAACATCAACACCCAACAGCTGGAGCAGCTGTTTTCCAACTTTGACCTGGGTCCCCTGCTCACCAAGGTCTGGGAGAATTATGCCCAGATCATTCAAACCTCCCTCACCGCCGTCTCCTCCGTGGCTTCGGTTCTCACCATTACCATCACCGGCTTCGTCATTTCCATCTACATCCTCTCCAATAAGAAAAAGCTCCTCAGTCAGGTGCGCAGCGTGCTGTATGCTTACGTAGGGAGGAAATACGCAGATAAGATTTCAGAGGTTGCCGTCCTCACCAATCAAACCTTCTCCAGCTTCATCTCCGGGCAGTGCGTGGAGGCGGTGATTTTGGGCGTGATGTTCTTCCTTGTAATGAGCATCCTGGGGCTGCCCTACTCCCTGGTCATTAGCGTGTTCATCGCCTTTATGGCCCTCATTCCCTACGTGGGAGCTTTCCTAGGCTGTCTGGTGGGGATGCTGCTCATCGTGATTGTCAGTCCCATGCAGGCGCTCATCTTCCTTATCACCTTCCTGGTGCTGCAGCAGCTGGAGGGGCAGCTGATTTACCCCAAGGTGGTGGGTAGCTCTGTGGGCCTTCCCGCCATCTGGATTCTGGTCTCCGTCTTCGTAGGCGGCAAGCTGTTTGGCATTGTGGGTATGCTGTTTTTCATCCCTCTGACCTCTGTGGTGTATTCCCTCCTCCGGCTGAACGTCAGTCACCGTCTGAAAAAGCGGGGGATCGCCATCACCACCGACGGCGTTCAGGAAATCTCCTCCCAGGAGGAAAAAGGATAGCGCCCCCTTGATTTTTCTTCACACACAAAATTCCCCTCCGTTTTCTGTCCCCTGTGGACTATACTGAAAGCGGAGGGGATTGACATGGGAAGTTGGAAACAATGGAGCCGGGCCGCTCTCACTGCGGCGGCTCTGGCTGTAGTATTGGATCTGCTGGGAGCAGGGCGCATACAGGTAACCGCCTATGCCCTTTCCTGCCCCGGCCTGCCGGAGGCCTTCTCCGGCCTGAAAATTGCCCTCATCACCGATCTCCACGGCGCATTTCTGGAAGATGGGGGGCAGACCCTGGCCCGGGCCGCCGCTGGTGCAGACCTCATTGCCATCTCCGGCGATCTGTTTGACCGGGACACCCATTTGGAGCAGGTCATACCGGCCATTCGGTCCCTGTGCCGGATGGCGCCTGTCTATTACGTGTCCGGCAACCACGAATGGACCGTAGAGGGCCGCCGGGAGGTCTGGGCTCAAATGGAGGAAGCTGGGGCCATCCTCCTGGATCACCGCTGGGTCACTTTGGAGCGTCAGGGGGCGTCCATTACCCTGGCAGGCATTCAGGACCCCAACGGGCCGGCAGACCAAGCCTCGCCAGAATCTGTCTTTGCCGGGATGCCTCAGGACCGGTTTACCATTCTCCTTTACCACCGGAACACGGAGCCCCAGGTTTGGGGGCCCCTGGGTGCAGACCTGATTCTCTCCGGCCACGGCCACGGAGGGCTGGTCCGCCTGCCTCTGGTGGGCGGTCTGGCTGATGCCGGCCGGGGCCTCTTCCCCCGGTATGACGCCGGCGTCTACCAGGTCCAGGGGGCAACCCTGGTGGTCAGCCGGGGACTGGGCAACAACCCCGGCGGCTTCCGCCTGTTCAACGGGCCGGAAATGCCTATGCTCACTCTGGTCTCCGGATAGTCTGCCTTGGCAAGTCCATTCCAGGTTCAGGTGGGACCGTACCATCAGGACGGCAGCGGCCACCTGGAATTGTAACGTCACCTGCCACTGGCAGACGAAAAGATCCCATGGCGCCATACACCTACCTCTTTACCCGCCGGGGAAAGAGAAATGCTTTTGCCGTGATTGCACCATAAAAAAGATTTGCTTTTTGGGAAGCGTCCTGCTATAATAGGAGAAGCGCCCTTAGCTCAATGAGAAAGAACCATGTGGAGATGTACCCAAGTGGCTGAAGGGTTCGGATTCGAAATCCGATAGGCGCCGAAAGGCGTGCGGGGGTTCAAATCCCTCCATCTCCGCCAGAAAAGGAACAGCCTTTGTCCACCGGACAAAAGCTGTTTCTTTTTAACGAAATCCACCCTATTGGGTGGGCAAAATCAGCTTTGCTGATGAAATCTCCCGCGGAGATGAAATCCGCTGTGCGCAGCAGATGGGTGGATTTCATTTCATCTGTGAAACAGATTTCATCCGAGGGCGCTCGGATTTCATTGCGCTTTGCGCGATTTTTTTGAAAGCACTATAGTGTTGTGGTATTATTTGTGCAAAACTAGATTGAAATTTCACTAAAATCAAATATACTATCCGGTGATAAATTCAAAAGTCTATTACAGGACTGCGGCTCTATTCGTAGAATTCTCATCTCCCCTATAAACACCGCAAAGGAGAACAGCAATGGATAGAACGCCAATGCCCATACAATGCAAATTGATTTTGGCTGGAATGTGTAGTATAATAGCCGCAAAGCGGCTATTATACTTGACAAATTGCCATTTTCCTCCTGCCCTCCGGGCAGAACCGGAAAATATGGCTAAATTATACCATTCCGCTGCGCTTTATGGTATAATTTATATGAAAGAGGGTGTGCACAGTGAGTGAAATCGAAAGAATCGTCAGAGAGGTGGACAGCTCCATGGCCATGGAAGGCCTCCCCCTGACTGCAGAGGATAAGGGCAGAATCCGCAGGTGCTTGTCTGAGCCATCCTCTCTGGAGCAAACCATTGGCAGCTTGCTGCGCAAGCATACGGTGCCGGCACAGAGGAATGGCTATGCACAAAGACTATAGCTACTCCTAGGAATGGGGCCGGGAATACTGTTATCCTAACTCCGATGTACTCATCAATAAGCTGAACATTATGGATGCGGGGGCTCTGTCTGTGGCAGAGCGTGAGATAACTTCATTGCGCCTTGCGGCAGCAAAGGCCCGTCCCATTGGTGGACATTTTGATTTGCAGCATTTGCAAAAGCTCCATGCTTTTGTTTTCGGGGATATCTATGACTGGGCCGGGAAACTCCGCCATGTGAACATTTCCAAAGGAAATCAGTTTTGCCTGTGTATGAATCTGGAAACCTACGCTGAAAATCTGTTTGGAAAGCTGGCGCAAGAGCATTATTTCATTGATACGTCTGCTTCTGTTCCTCACAAGCTGGCTTATTATTTAAGCGAAGTCAATGTGCTTCACCCATTCCGCGAGGGAAACGGGCGAACCCAGAGGCTCTTTATCGAGTATCTCGCAGGTGTTGCTGGGTACAGAGTAGACTTTTCCCTGGTTTGTGCAGAGGAAATGTTGGCTGTAAGTGCAGAGTCATTTGCCTGTGAATACGATGGGATCAATCGCATGTTCGATCGGATTACAACGCCGGTATCTCTGACGGAGCAGAGAGAAAATGTTCGATTCTTTTTCGGCAGTCGAAGCGCTCCAATGGTATGGATGAAAGCGCGTATGCAACAAGAGTTCGGACATACGTTATAGAGAAAGCAGAGCTAACACAATCGTGTGGCTCTGTCTTTTCATCAGGCCGTCTTGCATGAAGCAGGGCGGCTTTTTTCTGTCCGGTTGAATGAACAAGGGTAGTGTCAAGAGTGATGCGCAAATTATTTTATGGTCTTGGTAGAAATCGATTACAGGCGCCAGTGCGTTTCCCAGGTCTGCGCGCCGCAAGTACTATAAGATTTTCAGGAATTTATGAAGACCCGCCGTTATATTTAAGTGCAAGTGTTTTATACGTCTTGGCCAACTAACGTTTTCTTAAGATATATGATACAATAAAAGCAGGTCATATACAGCAGATTTGAAATCAAAGCGCCGAGCTGAGCACAGACATATTTTTCAGTAGCTCTGTTACAAGTTGCCGTTGCTTTTGGTTCAGAGCCGACCAGTTATCCAGCGTTTCCTTTTGTTCTTGGGTGAGAAAGATGGAGTCGTCACCTTCTGCAAAGAACTGCGACAGGGTAATTCCAAAACCCTTGCACACCTTATCCAGGGTCTGGATCGTCGGTGTCTGATTTTTTCGATACCAGGTCGAGATGGTGGACTGAGAGATTCCGGAATTTTTTGCCAGCTCGTATTCGGACCAGCCACGTTCCAAGCGAATCATGGTAATTTCCCTTAACACATCTTTCACTTTTCACACCTACCCATCTGATATCTGCCAATATGATACTATATTCCCTTCCTGTTTTTTAGTTGTTTGCAACGTATTTCCCCTTCGGAAGAACGAAGTACAGAAAGAAGGAGCATGCAGATGATTCACATCAGGACTCAGTTCAATCAGGCAAAAACGCAGATACTCACCCCTCAACTGGCTTCGACCCTCCTGACCAACTGCCGGCAAGAGCTGGAGGAGACCGCCCAGGAAAGTGTCAACCGGGATTATCACCAGGGAAAGGAAGCTCTGGGGAAAATTCTAACGGAAGAGCAAAAGGCGGCGCTGGAGGAGGCGGAGGGGCTCTATGGGCAGTGTCTGGAGCAGATTCTTTGGTTCAGCTATCCCAGGGGGCTCTGCCTCTGCTTCCGGCAATTTTACCGGCGGGAAGCCGGGGCGCAGCCCTTCCGCCAAGAGGTGGAGGAGGCGGCCTATGGCACGCCTCCGCGCAACCCATGGGTCAGCGCAGCATACCGGAAGGCAAAGGAACGGGCCGGGCAGTTGCTAGAAACCCTGGCCGCCCAGGTGGGAGAGGCAGACCGAACCCACGTAGACGCCGTCACCGTCGCCTGGGAGGCATGGATGCGGGCATTCTTCCGCCACGCCTGTTATTTGGGATACCGAAGCGGGCTGTTCTGCCTGGAGCAGGCGTCTTTGGACCAGGGGCTGCCGGAGATGATGGAGCAGGTGATCCGGACGGAGTACGCCCTGGGAATCACCCTGCCCCAGTGCCAGCAGGAGCTGCACCGGGAGCTCCGAATGCGCCATCGGAAGGACCCGTCTCCGGAACCGTCCACAGAAGACGGGGAGCGCAAGCGCCAGGGGCAGACGGATTCCCTCACCGGGCTGCCCCACCTTGTAGAAGGAATGCCGGCAGAAAAGCAGAAAACGTTCCGGGAGTTGGTGGGTGAAATTCTGGAGCTGTGCAACCCATAAAAAGTCTGCTGCAAAGGTGGCGGCCAGACCCTCCCTACCTCTGTAGGGAACGGTCTTGACCGTTCCGCCTTGCAGCAGACTTTTTTATGAATACAGGATTACTGCTCCCTAGAGGTTCACTCCCTCAGTTCCAAAGCATCCTGGGGCAGTCTGGAGACGACCCCTGCGCACCGGGGACACAGGCCCTCCTCGTTGGCCTGGAGGGAATGCATCCAGCACCGGGGGCATTTGGCGCCCTTGGCTTCGGTGACGCCAATTCGGAGGCCCGGGAAATTGGCCCCCTGGCCCTGGGTGGCCTCTTCCGGCACCGGCTCCAGGGCGCAGCTGGAGACAATGCAGATCTCCGCCAGGTCCAGTTCTCTCACCGCCTCCAGGGCCGCACCGGCTGCATCGTCCTGGGCTTCCAGGGACACATGGGCCTCCAGGGCCTTGCCAATGCGTTTGGCCGCCCGGGCCGCCTCCAGCACGGCGTTTACATCCTGGCGCAGGCGAATCACCACGTCCCACTTCTCCATGGCCTCCTGGGGCAGGGCGTACTGGCCGCAGCTCTCAGGCATCCGGTTCAAGAGGATGTTCCGGGGATCATCCTCCGCCCGATGGGGCATGGCCTGCCAGATCTCGTCGCAGGTGAAGGCCAGGATGGGAGCAAAAAGCTTTGCCATGGCGTCCACAATGAGATACAGGGCGGTCTGGGCAGATCGGCGCTTCAGCCCCTCCCGGTCCTCACAGTACAGCCGGTCCTTGATGATGTCCAGGTAGAAGCTGGACAGCTCCACCACGCAGAAATCATTGATGGCGTGGGAGACCACATGGAACTCATAGCGGTCATAAGCCTTCCGGCAGACGGCAATCAGCCTTTCCAGCTTGGTGAGGGCCCACCGGTCCAGCTCCGGCATCTGCTCCGGCTCCACCAGGTGGTTGGGGTCGAAGCCCTCCAGGTTGCCCAGGCAGTACCGGGCGGTATTCCGGAACTTCAGGTAGTTCTGGCTCAGCTGCTTGAAAATCTCCTTGGAGCAGCGGACGTCGGCGTGGTAATCCGAAGCCCCCGCCCACAGCCGGACGATGTCCGCGCCGTACTCCTTGATCAGCTGATTGGGGTCCATGCCGTTGCCCAGAGACTTGTGCATGGCCCGTCCCTCGCCGTCCACGGTCCAGCCGTGGGTCAGGACCTGGCGGAAGGGCGCGCCCTTCTCCAAAGCGCCCACCGCCGTGAGCAGGCTGGACTGGAACCAGCCCCGGTACTGGTCCGCCCCCTCCAGATACACATCCGCAGGCCACTGAGCGGCGTTGTCATGGTACAGGGAAGCAAAGTGGGTGGAGCCGGAGTCAAACCAGCCGTCCAGGGTGTCCGTCTCCTTCTCAAAGTCCTTTCCGCCGCAGTGGGGGCAGGTAAGGCCTTCCGGAATCAGCTCCATAGCCTCCTTCTGGAACCAAATGTTGGAGCCGGATTCCCCGAAGAGCCGGGAGATGTGGGCGATGGTCTCCTCGGTGCAGATGGGCTTACCGCAGTGCTTGCAATAAAACACAGGGATGGGCATGCCCCACCGCCGCTGCCGGGAGATGCACCAGTCGGCCCGCTCCCGGAGCATGGCAATCATCCGGTCCTTGCCCCAGGCGGGGAACCACTGGACCTCCTCACAGGCGGCAATGGCCCGGTCCTTGAAGGACTCCACGGAGCAGAACCACTGGGGGGTGGCCCGGAAGATGATGGGGCTCTTGCAGCGCCAGCAGTGGGGGTAGGAGTGCACCATTTCCTCCGAGGCAAAGAGGGCCCCGGACTCCTTCATATCCGCCAGAATGGCTCCGTTGGACTCAGCATAGTACATCCCGGCGTATTTGCCCGCCTCTTTCGTCTGGTAGCCCCGGTCGTCCACCGGTACCACCAGGTCCATATCATACCGGCGGCAGGTCTGGTAGTCATCGGCGCCGAAGCCGGGGGCGGTGTGGACGCATCCGGTGCCGGAATCCATGGTGACATAGTCGGCGGTGACCAAGAGGCTGTCCCGGTCCAGGAAGGGGTGCCGGGCGGTCATACGCTCGAAGAAGCCGCCGGGGAAGGTGGCTACGGTCTCATAACGGTCCACGCCGCCGGCCTGCATGGTCTTTTCCGCCAGGGCCTTGGCTACGATATAGCGCTCCGCCCCTGCGTCCAGAAGGACATACTCCTCTGTGGGATGGAAGGCAATGGCCAGGTTCCCAGGCAGGGTCCAGGGGGTGGTGGTCCAGATAATCACATAGGTGTTGGCGACGCCACCAAAGGGAGCCAGCTTGCCGAAGTCCTGGTTCAGGGCAAACTTCACATAGATGGAGGTGCAGGCGTCATCGGCATACTCAATTTCCGCCTCGGCCAGGGCCGTCTCATCCTTGGGACACCAATACACCGGCTTCAGGCCCTTGTAGATGTAGCCCTTGCGGTACATGGCCCCGAAAATCTTCACTTCCTCCGCCTCGAAGGCCTTGTCCATGGTCTTGTAGGGGTGGGCCCAGTCGCCGATGACCCCCAGGCGGCGGAAGCCCTCCATTTGCCGGTCGATGTAATCCTGGGCAAACTGTTCACAGGCAGAGCGGAACTCCGGGACCGGCATGGTCTTGTGGTTCAGCTTGTTTTTCTTGATGATGGCAGACTCAATGGGCATGCCGTGGTTATCCCAGCCGGGGACATAGGGGGTGTAATATCCCTGCATGGCTCTGGCCCGGACGATGAAGTCCTTCAGCGTTTTGTTGAGGGCGTGGCCCATGTGGATGTCGCCATTGGAGAAGGGAGGGCCGTCGTGGAGAATGAACCGGGGGCAGTCCTGATTTTTCTCCAGGAGCTGGCCATACAGGTCCATTTCATTCCACTTCTCCAGCATACCAGGCTCCCGGTTGGGGAGGCCCGCTTTCATGGGGAAGGCGGTTTTTGGGGTGATAATGGTATTTTTGTAGTCCATGGTGGGTTTCCTCCAAAATCAAATATAGAATATGAAAAGCGCCCCTGTCTCCTTCATTGAAAGAGACAAAGGCGCTCTAACCTCTGCGGTACCACTCTTCTTGCCGGGATGTCCCGGCCCCTCGTGTCATGGGATATCGGCCATGAACCGGCTCCGTCTACTGTCCATTTCGGGGAGCTGCTCCGAGGGGATACGTCCTGCCGCCGCCTGCTGCCTCGCACCTGCCGGCAGCTCTCTGAAGGCGGGGATGGCAAAACGCCTGTCCTCATCTGCGCATGTTCTATGAAATTTACCGCTTGGTAGGATCGTAGTTCTTGCCAAACTGGAGATTGGTAAAGCGGCTGGTGGTGTTGCTGTCCACCCGGGGGCTACGGGGCACAGGGGCCTCGTCCTCTGTGGTACCAACCAGCTTTTCCAAATTTTGGGCAATCTCCTGGGCCACCTGCTCCTCGCTCTGGGGCTGGGGCACGTCCGGCCGGGCGGAATCTGCCTCTGCCTGGGACTTGATGGCCTCCAGCTTTTCCAAGACCTCCTTCAGCTGCGTCTCCAGGGCTTCGATCCCTTCCCGGGCAGCTGTTTTGGCCTCAGCCAGGCTGGTATTCGGGGCCTGAGCCTCCGCCTGGTGGAGCATCTTCAGGCACTTCGCCTCGGCCTCCCGGATCATGGCGTCACAGGTCTGCTGGGCAGCCCGCAGGTTCTCCTTGGCGCCTCCCTCTTCGGCCCGGTACTCCTCCAGCTTCTCCACCAGGACCCGCATCTTGCTCTTCAGCGTGGCGTTGTCCTTATACAGCGTGTTGTAATCTTCGATCAGGGCCACCAGGAACTCGTCCACCGAGTCCATGTCGTAGCCGCCGAACACAGAGGTGTGAAATGTGATCTGCTCCAATTGCTGCGGTGTAAACATAGTCTGTCCCCCTTATGGTGCGATTAAAAGTACACGCCGTTGTTTTCCAGCTCTTCGACCAAATCGCCTACGATTTCCACATTGTAGGGGGTGAGCAAATAAGCCGAGGCAGCCACCTTTTTGATTTTTCCATCCACGGCATAGGCGCAGCCGGACAGAAAGTCTACCAGGCGGCGGGCAATGTTCCGGTCCGTGTTCTCCAGGTTCAGGAGCACCGAGTGCTTGTCCCGCAGATGGTCCGCAATCTCCGAGACATTGTCAAAGCGCTCCGGCTTCACCAGGACCACCTGCAGCTGGGTGGTGGTGTTGATGTTCACAATGCGGCTTCCCGTCCCACGGCCGGTATCCAGACCGGCGTTGCGGGAGTAAGCCGGCTCCTGAGTCGGGGCGCTGCGGCGGGTGGCCCGTGGCGCCGGGGCGGGCTCATCTTCCTCTACAGGCTCGTCATCGTAATCATCGTAATCTTCTTCGTCTTCATCGGCATAAGGCTTCGTCAGCTTCTTCAGTTCATCCAAAAATCCCATGTTGGTGTATCCTCCTAAGTATCTATCTCACAGTCACTTCTGACAGTAATCGCGGGGACCAAAAATTGCAGTTCCGACGCGGACCATGGTACTGCCACAGGCGATGGCATCGGGGTAGTCCCCGGACATGCCCATGGACAAATGCGCCATGGTGACATTATCGTATTTTTTTCTACTTATGTCAACAAAAAGGTTGCGCATTTCAGAAAAAAATTGCAAATTTTCTCCCGGGTGGGTGCTCACAGGGGGGATGGCCATGAGCCCCACAGCCTCCAAGTGGGAAAATCTTCCAAATTCTTCCAGAACCGTCCAAAGGTCCTGGGGAGAAAAGCCGGACTTGCTCTCCTCTCCGGCAATGTTTACCTCCAAAAGCACCTTCTGGCAAATGCCCTGCCGGGCCGCCTCCTTCTCCAGGGCCTCCAGCAGATTCCGCCGGTCGGCGCTCTGAATCAGGTCTACACGACCCACCACCTGACGGACCTTGTTGGTCTGGAGGTGACCAATGAAGTGCACCGGCGCGCCCCGATAGGCGTCCTCGCCGGACTTTTGCACCAGCTCCTGCACCCGGTTTTCGCCGCAGCAGTCCACTCCGGCCGCAATGGCCTCCCGCACCGCCCTTGCATCATTCATCTTGGTAGCGGCGCACAGGGAAATCTCTCCCGGGTCCCGCCCGCAGGCTTGCGCTGCCGCCTGGATTTCCGCCCGTACCCGGGCCACATTCTCCCGAATCGATCCCATATCATTTTACCAGCTTTCCATCAAATAGTTCCTGGGTATCCAGGAGGATCAAATCCTCCGGCCAGAGATTGCTCGTGCTGCTCTGATCCAAGGCAGCAATGTAGGTATCGCCGTTGTCATACAGCAGCTGAATGTCTTTCCACACCGCCTTGGCCCCCTCCAGGACATATACCCCGGCAGAGCCAGTTTCCTCGCTGTAGCACACCGCTTCCCGGGGCACCCGGAGGCCGCTGTAGGAGTGGAAAATCACGTCCGCGTTCAGCCGCCGCAAGGCGGAAACCGAGGCCAGATGGTCCTGAGAGGACAGCACCAAAAGGCCCATTTCCTCCTCCCGGTTCACCCGGGTCACGGTCATGTTCAGCTCCAGGTCCACCTCGCCGCCCAGGCTCACCTGGAGGCTGTCTCCCACCTCCAGGTCCTCCAGATACCGGCTCTCCACGGCGCAGGCGTAGTACCACTGGGCAGAGGCAATGAGGCGGCCGGCGTTCTGCGCCGGCGCATCCACCGCCTCCTCCCATAAGCCCTGGAAGTCGGATACCGTCATGCTCTCCAAAATCTGGGGGGTCAGGCGGGTCTCATAGCCGTCTGCCACGGCGGAGTAATACCCGGCGGACTGGGCGGCGATGGATTTGGTATCCGAAGCAGCGCTGGCCTCCAAACTGTCCAGCTGCTGCTGGAGCTGGGAAATTTGGTCTTGCATGGCGCCGGTGTCGGAAGCCCCCACGCTCTGCCGGAGAATGAGCGACCGGAGCTCCTGTCCGGCGGTCCGGGCGGCGTCCAGGCGTCTCTGGGCCACCTGCCCGGCAAGGGAAGCCGCAGAGGAGGCAATGCGCTGGGCCACGTCCTCATTGTCCGTGAGCTGGGACTGATACGCGAGCGCCAGGCGGAGCTGCTCCAGCTCCTTTTCGGTCTGGTTGATCTCCTCCTGCCGCTCCTGTGCGGCGGCGCTGCGCAGGGTCACCGCCACCTCCTCTCCGCAAGCCACCTTTTCCCCCTCCCCTTTGGTGGGAAGGACCAGGTCATAGGCCGCCGGGATCACCGTCTCCTGACGCACCACAAAGCCTTCGACGGAAACCCCATCGGAGGCTGCATACAGCACCGCCTGGGCAGTGGGAACCCCACTGGAGGCGGATCGAACCACGTTATATAAGATATAGCTGGCCACCATCAGAGCCAGGACCAGCATAATGGCCTTCATAAATTGCTTGCCCTGTTTCATGGGAGAACATCCTTTCTGTGGTAAGTCCCATGAAACAGGGCCCCGCAGCTTATGCGGGAGCGCCGGTTTTCAAGGGACGGGCTGGAACCAGGGTGGAAATGGCATGTTTGTAGATCATCTGCTGCTTGTTGTCCGTGACGAGGATCACCACAAAGTTGTCAAATCCGGTGACGACCCCCCGCAGCTGGAACCCGTTCATGAGAAACAGGGTCACCGGCAGGCGCTCCTTCAGGACCTGACGCAGCAGGGCATCTTGTAAGTTCATGGCTTCAGACATAAGTATTCCTTCTTTCTGTTGGGATACCTCTATCTTATCACCCGGGTCTGTCGAAAAAGGGAATTTCCGCCGCTGCCTGCTCAAAAAGCTGGGGAAAATCCTGGCCCGGCTGCCGGAGCAGCCAATGGATGGCTTTGTTTCTCCGGAACCAGGTGAGCTGCCGCTTGGCATAGTGGCGGGAGGCCTTCTGGACCGCCTCCTTCGCCTCCTGGACGGTGCACCGCCCTTCCAGGGCGTCCAGGAACTCCTTATAGCCAATGGCCTGCAACGCCGTGGCGCCGGGGGACAGGCCCCCGGCCAGCAGGCCTTGGATCTCCTCCAGAAGGCCCTGCCGGAGCATGCGCTCCACCCGCAGGTCAATCCGGCGATACAGCTCCCCCCGGTCCGGAAAATCCAGTCCCAGCCAGCAGGGCCGGTACCGTGGCGGGATGCTTCGGGTCTCCAGATTGTGCTGGGTCAAGGTCTTTCCCGTCTGCCGGTACACCTCCAGGGCCCGGATGATCCGCTTTTTGTCAGACGGGTGCAGCCGGGCCGCCCCTGTTGGGTCCACCCTCCGGAGCTCCTCCAGGAGGGGCTCCGTCCCCTCCTGGCTGGCCCAAGCCTGCAGCGTCCGCCGCAATTCCGGGTCCGGGTCCGGCGCAAAATCGTTACCCCGAACCAACGCATCCATATAGAGACCGGTGCCCCCTGCCAGGATGGCAGTCTTGCCCCGGGCCAGAATGTCCGCCACCACAGGAGCCGCAAGGCCCACAAATTTCCCCACGGACATGGGCTCCTCCGGCTCTGCCACATCCAGCATGTGGTGAGGCACGCCCCGGCGTTCTTCCAGAGTCGGCTTGGCTGTGCCAATGTTCATATGGCGGTAGACCTGCATTGAGTCGCAGGACACTACCTCCCCCTCCAAAGCCAGGGCCAGGGCCACCGCCAGCTCCGTTTTGCCGGAGGCAGTGGGGCCGGCTATGCATATCATGCGGTCCAAAGTGGGGCCTCCTTTCCCAATGATGGCCATTACGCCCGGCCAAATTGGCGCTCCAGCTGCTGCTTGGTCAGCCGGATGCAAACGGGGCGGCCATGGGGGCAATACTTCAGGTCTTCCCGGCCCAGCACCTGCCGCACCAGGGCCTCCCGCTCCAGGGGATCGGTATGCCAGCCTGCCTTGATGGCGGCCTTGCAGGCCATGGTGTGCAGGAGATTGTCCCGCAGACTGTCCCGGTCCTCCCGCCGGCCCTCCTGAAGATCCTGGGCCAGGCTGGTGAGGCAATCCGCCCCCTGCTCCGGGGAGAGGTCCATGGGAACCTGGCGCAGCAGCACCGTTCCCTCCCCGAATTCCTCCACCCCATAGCCCAGCTCATCCAGCAAAGAGAGGTTTTCCAGCACCAGCGCCGCCCCCTCCTGCCCCAGGCGGCATACCTGGGGAGCCAGAAGGGTCTGGGAAACGATCTCCTGCTTTTGGGCCCGGAGCCGGTCGAACAGGACCCGCTCGTGGGCGGCGTGCTTGTCAATGAGGAAGGCCTCCTCCCCCTGCTGGGCCACAATATAGGTGTCAAACAGCTCTCCCAGGACGGTGAAGGGGACCTCCTCCGGCATCGGCAGGGCCTCCTGCACCGCTTCCGGCTCCGGAGCCGGCTTCGCCGATTCAGGGACCGCCTCTGGAGCCGCAGGCGGCTCCTGGCGGAGAGTATTCCGGGGTTGGGGAATCATGACCGGCTGTGCCAAAGGGGCCCGCTCCATGGCGCGAGCGGCGTCCTGAGCCCTCTGTGGGCTTGGCTTTTTCCCATCTGCCAGCGCCGCAGCCATCTGCCGGTAGGTTTCCGCGGACATGGTGCGAAAGGCCTCCTGCCTGGCCGGCGGGTGGGCAGGCGCAGGGGCAACCTCCGGCGTCTCCCGGCTCAGGTGCAGCTGGGGCCGGTCCTGCGCTTTGTTCAGGGCCGCCAGAACGCCGTAATGGATGCAGTCAAAGGCCTCCCGCTCCGAGAGAAACTTCACCTCTGTTTTGGCCGGATGCACATTCACATCCACGGTGTGAGGGGGCACCTGCAAATGGAGGACACAGGCGGGAAATTTCCCCACCATCAGCTGATTCCGGTAGGCCTCCTCCAAAGCTGACTGGAGAAGCTTGGACTTCACCGGGCGGCCGTTTACGAAAAAGATCTGGTAAGCCCGGCTGGCCCGGGCCTGGGTGGGCTTAGACACAAAGCCCCGCACCTCGCTCTTCTCCCAGTGGCTGTCCACCGGGACCAGGTTGGCCGCCTCCCGGCCATAGACACCGGCCATGGCGGACAGCAGCTGTCCGTCGCCAGGGGTATTGAGAATTTCCTTCCCATCCCGCAGCAGGCGCACGGCTACCTGGGGATGGGCCAGCGCCTGGCGCTGCACGGCAGACGCCGCAGCGGCCCCCTCCACGCTGTCCTGCTTCATAAATTTCATCCGGGCCGGAGTGTTGAAAAACAGGTCTCGGACAATGATGGTGGTCCCCTCCGGGCATCCGGCCTCCGACTCTTCCGTAACGGCTCCCGCCTCCAGGTGGAGACTGACCCCCTCCACCGCGCCGGCGGTTTTGGTCAGCAGGTCCACCCGGGACACGGCGGCAATGGCCGCCAGGGCCTCCCCCCGGAAGCCCATGGTACCAATGGCGTTCAAATCCTCAGGCTCCCGGAGCTTGGAGGTGGCATGGCGGAGGAAGGCGGTTCTGGCATCCTCCGGACTCATGCCGCAGCCGTTGTCCGTCACCCGGAGGAAGGTCATACCCCCGTTCCGAAGCTCCACCGTAACCTTGGAAGCCCCGGCGTCTACGGCGTTTTCCAGCAGCTCCTTCACCACGGAGGCAGGGCGCTCCACCACCTCGCCGGCGGCAATCAGGTTGGCCACATGGGGGGAAAGTTGTATAATTTTCGGCATATTGGGTCTCCTTACCACAGTGTGCGAATGGACAGGGCGTTGATGAGGCTGTGCATGAGGACAGGGGCAAATATGGTGTCCGCTTTCTCATAGGCCCAGGCCAGAGCAATGCCCGCCGGGATATACTCCAGAGCCAAAATGGCCAGGGAGAGAAGTTCCGTCTGGCCCACATAGCCTGCCACATGCACCAGGCAAAAGGCCGCTGTGGACAGGGCGTAGGCCGCCGCCCGGTTGTGCCGGTGCAACCCCTGGAACAGGAGGCCCCGGAATATGCACTCCTCCGCCAGAGGCGTGAGAAGCACGGTGCCCGCCGCCATCACCCACCGGGCCTCCTTGGCCATGGCGGAAATGGCGGCGTCGTTCACATTCTCCAGGCCGGGCCGCCAGAGCCGAACCGCCCAGGTGATGAAGAGGGTTCCGGCATAGTACATCACCAGGCCCAGAATCACCGCCTGGAGAAAGCCCCAGAACCGCCGGCCCACCATGGCCAGGGATTTTGACAGGAACTTTCGGTAAATGAGGACCGTCGCCAGGAAGTTCACCCCGAAGAACACACCGTTCAGCCGAGCCTGACCCAGTAAGGTCCCGGTGTCCCAGCCCAGAAGCCGGAAGCCTTCTGCCAGAATCCAGGCCAGCAGCACCAGGAAGAAGGGAACATACAGCCATCCCAGGACCCGTTCTCCCCGGGTCATGGTGACAGACAGCCGCTTGGTTTCGTTCATGACACACCTCGAATTCTCAGAGCATCTGTTTCAGGCGAAACAGCAGGTTCATGGCCTCAATGGGCGTCAGGGTCTCCACAGCCACCTTCTGCAGCTCCCGGCACACCGCCTGACCGGACATATCCAGCATGGACACCTGATCCGCCTCCGGCTTCTCCACCGGCTGCGCCGGGGCAGCGCCGGCCTCCAGCTCCTGAAGCAGCTGCCTGGCCCGGGTGATAACGGACCCCGGCAGCCCCGCCAGGTTGGCTACCTCCACGCCGTAGGATTCGTCCGCCGCGCCGGGGACGATCTTCCGCAGGAAAATCATGTCTTTTCCCCGTTTTTTCACGGCGATGTTGTAATTTTTCACATTGGGAAGCTCCGCCTCCATGGCGGTAAGCTCGTGATAATGGGTGGCGAACAGAGTCTTGGCCCCCAGCTTTTTGGAGTTGGCCACATGCTCCAGCACCGCCCGGGCAATGGCCATGCCATCGAAGGTGGAGGTGCCCCGGCCAATTTCGTCCAAGATGAGAAGGCTCCGGGCTGTGGCATGCTTCAAAATCTGGGCCACCTCCGTCATCTCCACCATAAAGGTGGACTGACCCGAGGCCAGGTCATCGCTGGCGCCAATGCGGGTGAAAACCCGGTCCACAATGCCAATCCGGGCAGATTTGGCCGGGACGAAGGAGCCCATCTGGGCCAGAATCACCATAAGGGCCACCTGCCGCATATAGGTGGACTTTCCCGCCATGTTGGGACCCGTGATGATGGCCACCTGGGCGCCCGGCACGCCCAGCTCCGTATCGTTGGGCACAAACAGGCTGTCCTTCAGCACCTGCTCCACCACAGGGTGGCGGCCCTCCCGGATGAGGATCTCGGAGCCTGTGGTCACCTCCGGCCGGCAGTAGCCCCGCTGGGCAGCCACAGCGGCCAGGGAGCACAGCACATCCACGGCAGCCACCGCCGCCGCAGTCTCCTGGACCCGCCCGGCCCCCTTGGCGATGAACTCCCGGAGGCGGGTGAACAGCTGGTATTCCAGGGCAGTGATTCGGTCCTTTGCCGTGAGCACTGTGGCCTCCAGCTCCTTCAGCTCTTGGGTGATGTACCGCTCGCAGTTGGCCAGAGTCTGCTTTCGGATGTAATGCGCCGGCACCTGGGCCTGGAAGGACTTGGACACCTCGATGTAATAGCCGAAGACCCGGTTATAGCCCACCTTCAGGGTGCGGATGCCGGTCTTCTCCCGCTCCTGGCCCTCTATGGCGGCAATGGTCCCGGCTCCGCCATTCATAATGTCCCGCAGGCGGTCAATCTCCTCGTCGGCCCCCTCCCGGATGAGGCCTCCCTCCCGGATGGTAAAGGGCGGGTCGGCCACGATGGTCTTTTCAATGAGGCTCCGGAGGTCCTGCATCTCGTCCAGATTGTCCCGAAGACGGGCCAGCATGGGGCTCTGCAGCCGCCCCAGCTGCTCCTTCAGCTCCGGCAGGGGCCGGCAGCCCTGGGCCAGGCTCACAAGATCCCGGCCATTGGCGGAGCCGGTGACAATCCGGGTCATCACCCGCTCCAGGTCTGAGATTTCCTTCAGGCAGGCCTCCACCTCGCCCCGAGCCACCGGATTTCCCACCAGCTCCTCCACAGCGCCCTGGCGGCGGCCGATTTCCACCGGGTCCAGCAGGGGCTTTTCCAGCCAGGAACGGAGGAGGCGGCCGCCCATGGCGGTCTTCGTCTGGTCCAGAACCCACAGGAGGCTACCCCGTTTGGACTTGTCCCGCAGGGTCTCCGTAAGCTCCAGGTTCCGCCGGGCTGTGAGGTCCAGCTCCATGTAGCGGCCTGTCGTGTAATACTCCAAGCGGCGGATGTGGCTTAGGTCATTCTTCTGGGTCTCCTGCATGGTCTGCAAGAGGAGGGCGCAGGCCAGAACCACGGCCTCCTGCCCCGCCACACCCAGCTCCGCCAGGCTGGCCCCGAAGTGGCGCTCCAGCAGTCCGGCAGCCGTCTCCAGAGACGGGGGCTCCTTTCCCTCGTCCACACAGCAGCGCAGTCGCTGGAACAGAGTGTTCTCAATCTCCCCGGCTGTGACGCCCTGGCCGCCCCGGATGACCTCCGCCGGGGCAAACCGCCCCAGCTCCGCCGCCACCCGTGCCACAGCCTCAGGCCCCTGGGCTCCGGTGGCATAAAACGCGCCGGTGGACAGGTCGCAGAAGCACAGACCATAGGCCCCGTCCAGGCCGAAGAGGCTGGCCATGTAATTGTTGCGGCTCTCGTCCAGCATAGAGCTCTCGGTGACGGTGCCGGGGGTGACAATCCGGACAATGTCCCGGTCCACCAGTCCCTTGGCCGTGGCCGGGTCCTCGGTCTGCTCACAAATGGCCACCTTGTACCCCTTGGCCACCAGCCGGGCAATGTAGGCCTCGGCGGAGTGGTAGGGCACGCCGCACATGGGGGTCTGGTCCTCCTTGTCCTTGCTCCGGTCCCGGGTGGTCAGGGTCAGGTCCAGCTCTTTGGATACCAGCTTGGCATCCTCATTGAACATCTCATAGAAATCACCCAGACGGAAAAACAGGAGGCAATCCTTGTTTTTCTCTTTCATCTCCAGGTATTGCCGCATCATGGGGGTCAGCTCTGTGGCCATATGTTCTCTCACTTTCTATTGTTCCAGTTGGGGCAGCTCACTCCGCCGCCAAGGTACCGGTCAGGCTCCAGGTGGTGGCGCCATCGATTTTCACCTGGCAGAACCGGCCAATGAGGCCGGCGTCTCCCGTCAGGCGGACCAGCCGCCCACCCTCGGTCCGGGCGGTCAGCAGGTCCCCATCGGTTCCGTCCACCAGAACCCGCAGAGTTTTGCCTACATAAGCCCGGTGCTTTTCTTCCGAAATGGCATTCTGAGCGGCGCAGAGCCGGTCAAACCACTGGTTTTTCTCCTGCCGGGTGGCAGGGTCCGGCAGGCTGGCCGCCGGGGTACCGGGCCGGGGGGAATAAATAAAGGTAAAGAGGGCGTCATAGCGCACCTGGCGGATCAGCGTCACGGTCTCCTCGAACTCCGCCTCCGTCTCTCCCGGAAAGCCCACGATCACATCGGAGGTTAGGACCAACTCCGGCATCACCTTCCGGGCATAGTCCACCAGCTCCAAATACTGCTGCCGGTTGTAATGCCGGTTCATGGCCTTCAGCACCCGGTCGCTGCCGCACTGCACCGGCAGGTGAAGCTGCTTGGCGATTTTAGGGAACCTGGCCATGGTGTCAAAGAGCTTGGGGCCGGCGTCCCGGGGGTGGCTGGTCATGAACCGCACCAGAAAATCTCCAGGCAGCCCGGCAATCTCCGCCAGCAGGTCGGAAAAATCCACGCCACAGTCCAGGTCCTTGCCGTAGGAGTTGACGTTCTGGCCCAGAAGGGTGATATCTTTGTATCCGGACTCAATCAGCTCCCGGCATTCCGCCAGGATTGCCTCCGGCCTCCGGCTCCGCTCCCGGCCCCGGACATAGGGGACGATGCAGTAGGAGCAGAAGTTGTTGCAGCCATACATAATAGACACCCAGGCCTTCAGGTGGCCCTCCCGCCGGACCGGCAGGCCCTCAGCAATGGAACCCGGCTCGTCCTGGGTATAATAAACCCGTTTACCTGTGGTCAGGACCCGAAGCAGAATTTCCGGGAATTGCCACAAATGGTGGGTGGAAAATACGCCGTCCACATGGGGGAAGCTCTTCCGGAGCCGCTCCTCCACCTCCGGCTGGCCTGCCATGCAGCCGCACAGGAAAATCTTCTGAGCCGGGTGGCGGCGCTTGGTGTGGGTGAGGGCTCCCAGGTTGCCGAATACCCGCTGCTCGGCATGCTCCCGGATGGCGCAGGTGTTCATCACCACCAGGTCGGCCCCCTCCGGGCCCTGGCCGAAGCCATAGCCGCAGGCGGCCAAAAGCCCCCGAATTCGCTGGGAGTCCGCCTCATTTTGCTGGCAGCCATAAGTCTCTACATAAGCCGTGGGCGTCCTGCCCTGACCGTGCCAATATGCCTGAACCTGGGAGCACAGGGCAAGCTGCGCCTCCACCTGGTCCTGGGGTATCACTGTGGTTTTCCGATTCAATGGGGCTACCTCCGATGTATCAAAAATCATGTCTTCTGAATATTGTATTTTACCATTTTTCCGGCTTTTTTGCAAGACTGCTGGTGCAAATTTCTGCAAAAGTCTGTAGGATTTACAATGATGTGTGACACCGGTGCAGGGGCTGTGGAAATGTGGAAGACCGCGGTTGTAGGTTTGTCCATGATGCGTTACCCTGAATGAGGTGTTGTTTTCCGTTGAAAGTCCGGGCCTGGTGTGGTAAAATTGTAAAAAGTATAGCTGCAATGGCATACAGATAGAATGTCAGGCCAAGGGTCAGGAGTGGGTGAAACTTTAACATGAAATACGGATTTGGTGTGGATATCGGTGGAACCACAGTTAAGCTGGGGCTGTTTACGGAGAAGGGAGAGCTGTTGGAGAAATGGGAAATTCCCACCAACACAGAAAACCAGGGCGCGGCAATTCTGCCGGACGTGGCACAGGCGGTTGAGGCCTGCCTGGCCCGGCGGGGGCTTTCCAAGGACCAGGTTCTGGGGCTGGGCGTGGGCGTCCCGGGGCCGGTGCGCCGGGACGGCGTAGTGGACCGGTGCGCCAATTTGGGCTGGGGCACCTTTCATTTGGAGGAAGCGCTATCCCAGCTTTTGGCGCTTCCGGTCAAAGCGGGCAATGACGCCAATGTAGCCGCCCTGGGCGAGTGCTGGCAGGGCGGCGGCCGGGGCTATGGCAGCATGATTTTGGTCACCCTGGGCACCGGCATCGGCGGCGGCATTGTGGTGGACGGTAAAATCCTCACCGGCGCCCACGGCGCAGGGGGAGAAATCAGCCACATGCCCATGCAGAAGGATGAGACCGAGGTTTGCGGCTGCGGAAAACGGGGATGTGCAGAGCAGTATGGGTCTGCCAATGGGATTTTGCGTCTGGCCCGCCGCCGGATGGAGCGCAGCAACCTTCCCTCCCCTCTGCGGGGCATGGAGCCGCTCACCTGTAAAGACATTTTTGATCTCAGCGCCCAGGGAGATCCCCTGGCCCGGGAGATTCAGGAGGAGTATTTTGACTTTCTAGGTCAGTTCCTGGCAGATGTCTGCTGCGTGATTGACCCGGAGGCTGTGCTCCTGGGTGGCGGCGTGTCCAAGGCGGGCCAGCCGCTGCTGGATGGGGTGCGGAAGTACTTCCTTTCCTACATGTTCCATACCGGCCAGGACATTTTCTTTGCCCTGGCAAAGCTGGGCAACGACGCCGGCATCTACGGCAGCTTCAAGCTGGCCCTGGATGCCTTTGGGAGGTAAAAATGGACGTTCTGGTGTTAGGCGGAGGTCCTGCCGGGGCCACAGCCGCCATTTACGCCGCCCGCAGTGGAAAGGCCGTCACCCTGGTGTACCAGGATAGCGGCGCTTTGGCCCGGGCGGAGCGCATTGAGAATTTTTATGGGTTCCCCGCCCCCATTTCCGGGCCGGATCTGTTCCGTCAGGGCTTGGAGCAGGTCCGGAGCCTGGGGGTGACCGTAAAGGAGGCCCAAATTCTGAGCCTTGGCTTTGGCGCCCACGGCCTGGAGGCGGAGACCACCCAGGGGACGTTGGCTGCTCCGGCGGTGGTGCTGGCCACCGGCGCCCAGCGGCGGCGGCCCCGGATCCCCGGCTTGGATGACTTTGACGGGGCGGGAGTCAGCTACTGCGCCGTGTGTGACGGGTTTTTCTGCCGTGGCAAGGAGGTGGCCGTGCTGGGCGCAGGGACCTATGCGCTCCACGAGGCGGGCGTTTTGCTACCCCTGGCAAAGCGGGTGACCCTCCTCACCAACGGGGACCCGGCGCCGGAGGAGTTTCCTCAGGACTTGGACCTGGACACCCGGCCGATAGCGGCTCTGGTAGGAGAATCCGGCATTTTGTCCGCAGTTCGGTTCGCAGACGGAGGCGCCCTGGAGGTGTGCCGCCTGTTTGTAGCCTTGGGAACTGCCGGCAGCGGGGACCTGGCCCGAAAGGTGGGCCTCCTCACGGAGAACGGAAAGATCGTGGTGGACGGGACCATGGCCACCAACGTCCCCGGTCTTTTTGCCGCCGGGGACTGCACCGGCGGCCTCCCCCAGGTGGCGACTGCCGTGGCCCAGGGCGCCCAGGCGGGCCTGTCGGCGGTGCGGTATTTGCAGAACCGGTGAGCGCTGGCAGGAACCACCCCAATGGCACGAACGCCCCACCGGCGAAACGTCAGGTGGATGCGTTTATCCCGAAGTTTGCCACGTAAATTCATACACCCGGGGCTACCGCGTATCGGTACGCGGTAGCCCCGGGTGTATTGCTTATCCTGGTTGCGCTTCCAATAGGGCGGTAATGGCCTTGCCAATTTCGCAAGCGCTTTGGTGGACGCAGGCTCCGTAGCAGCAGTCTGCGTCCAGAAGCTCCGGGCCGTCCCACTCCACAGTGACCATACGGCCCTGGTCCAGAACCCGGCAGTAGCCGGAAATGATCTTTTCCTCTGACATTTATGACACCTCCAGGGCGCAGAAGCCGCCCGGCAAAAGAATCAGGGTGTCCGGGGCCACTGTCTCCAAATTGTGCCCCAGGAGCAGCCGTCCGGCGGGAATGCTCCAGGAATCGCCGGACCGGTTGACATAAATACCCACCCGTTGCGCCAGCGGACCGTCCCAGCTCCTGACAAAGCCCAGCCGGCCGTCAGCCGCAGTGAAGAAGGAAATGGCTGTACCCCGCAGGGCAGGATTGTCCCGGCGAAGCTGGCCCAGGCGGCGGTAGTGGGCCAGGAGCTCCTCATCCTCCCGCCCCCAGGGATAGGTCCGCCGGTTAAAGGGATCGGCGTAGCCCTCCATCCCGACCTCATCACCGTAATACACAGTGGGCGCGCCGGGCAGTGTAAACTGGAGGAAGGAGGCCATGCGAAGCCGCTCCTTCGCCACCAGAAGCTGCCCCGGTGAGAGGTGGCGGGCCGCTTTTTCCTCCCGGCTCCCCTCAAAATCATCTATGAGAGCAGTGAGAATGCGGGGGGTATCGTGGGTACCCAGCAGGTTCATACAGCAGGTCAAGACCTGGGGCGGGTAATTTTCCGCCAGGGTCATAATGGTCTCCCGGAAGCCCTTGCCATCGTCCCGCTGCCGGAGGAAATCGATGATGGCCTTCCGATAGGGATAATTCATAACGCCGTCCAGCTCCCCATCCACAAAATAGCGGCGGCGGATGTCATATGCAATTTTATTGGAAGCATCCTCCCAGACCTCCCCGATGAGCAAAGCGTCGGGTTTGATTTCCCGAACCCGCTTTTTGAGCCGCAGGACGAACTCATCCGGCAGCTCGTCCACCACATCCAGCCGGAAGCCGTCGGCACCCAGCCGGAGCCAATGGGCCACCACGCTGTCCGGACCGTCGATGATATAGTCCAAATAAGAGGGGTCCATCTTGTTGACACAGGGCAGGGTGTCAAAATTCCACCAGCAGTTGTAGGAGTCGGGGTAGTGGTAAAACTGATACCAGCTGCGGTAGGGCGACTGAGGATCTGCATAAGCGCCGTGGCCACCGAAGGCGCGATACCGGTCAAAATACAAGCTGTTGGAACCGGTGTGGGAGAAAACACCGTCCAGAATTACATGAATGCCCAGTCTCCGGGCCTCCCGGCACAGCTGCACAAAATCCGCCTTGGTACCCAGCATGGGATCTGGGGTTTTGTAATCCCCGGTATCATACCGGTGACTGGAGAAGGCCTTGGAAATGGGATTCAGGTACAAAATCGTGGCCCCCAGGGAGGCAATATACGGCAGCTTTTCCGTAATACCCTGGAAATTGCCGCCAAAAAAGTCGTTGTTCAGCACCTCGCCCCGGTCTGTGGGCTGCCAGTGGACCTCTTCGGTCCAGTTCTGGTGTAGCGTGTAGGGCTCCAGCTTGCCGGTGAGATCACAGGAGCCGGACTTGGCGAAGCGGTCCGGAAATACCTGATAAATGATGGCGCCCTGGGCCCAGGCCGGGGTGTGCGCTTCCTTGGGGACGCAGCTCAGCTGCCACCAGTCTCCGGCCTCCATATTGGTGTCCTCCCCCTGGCGCAGGAGGGAGAAGGTCTCATTGGGCGTAGTGATGCGGAAAAAATAGAAATACAGTCCCGGCTCCAGCGTAAACTGGCAGGTCCAGGTTTCATAGGGCGGCAGAACTGTCTGACAGTCCATAGGGAGCTCCGTAAGGAGCGTCCCGTCCTCCCGCAGCAGGCGGCACAGGGCCTGCCGGGTTTGGCAATGCTGGGGAATCTTCATCCGAAGGGTGCAGGTCTGGCCCGGGATGATGGTTCCGAGGGGGTCTTTATGGGAGGGATCGCGGCTGTTGTATAGAATACGAAGCATAGGCGGAGCTCCTTGATGAAAGAATGAAATCGGGATGGGCGTCAGGCGGAGTTTCTGAGCGCCGTAGCTTTGTACTGGCGCGATACGCCTATCCCAGAGAAGGTACGGGGCTGTCTCAAACCACATTTTGAGACAACCCCGTACGGTTTCTCCAGCCGGTTGGTTGGGTAACCGGTTCCGCCTCTGGGGGATTAGCCCTTCAGGCGGTGAAACAGCTCCATATATTTTTCTGCAGGCTTTTTCCAGCTGAAGTCCGCGGACATATCCCGCCGGATGAGATCCTTCCAGCCGTCCTGGTCATGCCAGTACAGGCCCAAGCAGCGGTCGATGGCGCCCCAGAAATCGTCTCCGTTATAGCTCTGGAAGGTATATCCCAGGCCGGTGTTGGTGGAGGAATCCACAGGGGGCACGGTATCCTTCAATCCGCCGGTGGCATTGACCACAGGGACGGTGCCATAGCGCATGGCGTTCATCTGGCTGAGGCCGCAGGGCTCCGACTTGGAGGGCATGAGGTATACATCCGCTCCGGCGTAAATCCGGTTGGCCAGGTTCAAATCAAACCGCAGCTGGGCAGAGACCTTATCCGGATACTCTGCCGCCAGACCCCGGAAAAAGTTTTCAAACCGCTGTTCGCCAGTCCCCAGAATCACCAGCTGCACATCCATCCCCAGCAGGCGCCGGGCAATGTAGCACAGAAGGTCAATGCCCTTATGGCTGGCCAGTCGGGTGATCATGGCCAGGACCGGAACCTCCGGGCGCTCCGGCAGGCCCAACTCCCGCTGCATGGCGGCCTTATTGGCAGCCTTACCGGCGGCAAAGTCCCGGATCGAGTAATTCTGGACCAGGGCCTTGTCTGTGGACGGGTCAAAGACAGAGACATCCACGCCGTTGGTAATCCCCACCAGTTTGTACCAGTAGCCGGACAAAATGCCATCCAGGCCATGGGCGTAGTAGGGATACCGGATCTCCTGGGCATAGGTTTCGGACACGGTGGACACCATGTCAGCGCATTCGATGGCGCCCTTCATCATGTTGACGCCGCCGGTGAGGTCCATGATACCCCGGAAGGGCTCCGGAAGACCCAACACGTTGTCAAAGAAGTCCGGGTTGGCCCAGCCCTGATACTCAATGTTGTGGATGGTGAAGACCGTCTTGGTATAGGGGAAGACCCCCCGGTACTGGGCGTTCAGGTACACCGGAACCATGGCAGTCTGCCAGTCGTTGGACTGGATCACATCCGGGTAGAACTGGAGCACCGCCATGGCGTCCAGCACAGCCTTGGAGAAGAAGGCGTACCGTTCTCCGTCATCCAAGTAACCATAGAGGCCGTCCCGGCCAAAGTAATACTCATTGTCGATGAAATACACCGTGGGCTGCTTCTTGTGGCCCTTGGCTTTCAGCTTGTGCAGGCCGGCATACTGCTCCCGCCAGGACAGACCCACCCGGAACTCTGCGCAAAGCTCCGTCTCGTAAGCGGGGTTTTCTTTCACCCGCTTGTAGTACGGGAGAAACAGGCAGACCTCATTGTCCGGGATTCTGGCCAATTCATTGGGCAGGCCCAGCATCACATCGCCCAGGCCGCCAGACTTGACATAGGGGGCAGCCTCCGAGGCTGTCATGGCAATTTTCATACAATTTCACCCCGCTTGACAATCATGGGATTTTCCGGGGTACCGATGAGGCGGACGCCGGGCCGGACGACTACGTCCTTATCCAAAATGGCGCAATACAATTCGGCTCCTGCGCCAATGGAGCAATCGTTCATGATCACGCAGTTCTTGACCTGAGCGCCCTCCCCCAGACGGACCTGGCGGAAAAACACAGAGTGCTCTGCTTCGCCATCCAGTTGGCAGCCGTCGGCTACAATGCAGTCACCAATCTGGGCATTCTCACCATAGGTGGTGGGCACCCGGTCCCGGACCTTGGTGTAGATGTTCCGGTCTGTGCGGAACAGATTGTGACGGGTGTCATAATCAGTGAGAGCCAGATTGTTCCGGTAATACTCCAAGGTGCTTTCATTGAACATAGCCACGCCCTCAAAGCTGTACACACCCACCGTGAGGTTTTTGTCGTTGAACTGCTTCAGAAGGAAGTCCCGTTCAAAACGGTAGCGGCTCCGGGCCACAGATTCCTTCACAAAGTAAATGAGAAGCTCCCGGCTGATGACAAAGATACCCATGCTGGCCAGATACTCCGGACCGGCGCAGTAGTCCACCGCCATGTCGGCGAGCTGCCCCTGTTCATCCAGTCGGATGCCCAGGTCCAGCTGCTTGGTCCCGTTGGCGATTCCCTCCTTGACCACGACAGTAATGTCTTTGCCGCTGGCCACATGCCGCTCCAGGACCTTCTCCAGGTCGATGTTGCAAAGCACGTTGCTGTCAGCCAGAATGACATATTCCTCCAACGAATTTTCCAGGAAGACCATGGCGGAGTTTAGCGCCTCCAGCTTCCCTCGGTAGCTGCCGTTGTGGCCCAGGGCAAAGGGAGTCAGGTACTCCAGGCCCCCCTCCTCCAGGTCCAGGTCCCACTCCTGGCCGGAGCCGATGTGGTTCATCAGGGACTGGTAATTGTATTTGGTGATCACACCGATGTGGCGAATGCCGGAATTGGACATATTGGACAGGGTGAAATCAATCTGGCGGTACCGGCCGCCATAGGGCAAGGACGCGATGGTACGCTTATTGGTGAGCTCCCCCAGGGAGCTATCATAAATGTTGGCGAAAATAATACCCATTGCTTTCATCATAATGTACCTCCTTTCACCGGACCTCGCCGGGCGCAACCACGGCGTTTTCCGGAAGCGTCTGGTTCTTACCCAGGACGCTGATCTTCCGCTTGGTCCCGTCGGGGAACGCGCCACCGATCACGGCGCCGGAAGAGATCACGCAGTTCTCGCCAATGATGGCATGGCGAATGATGGCGCCGGGCGCCACGGAGACATTGGGCATAATCACGCTGTCCTCCACCAAGGCGCCTGCTCCAATGGTGCAGCCGGTGGAAATGATGGAGTGGCGGACGGTGCCATAGATCTCGCCGCCTTCCGCAATGAAACAGTTGGTCGTTTTGGCCTCCCGGGCGATGTAGCTGGAAGGTAGGGCGTTATTCCGGGCGGAGATCTTTTCATTTTCTGCACCCCGAATGTCGAAGTTGGGCTGGGTGCCCAGCAGGTCCATATTGGCCTCCCACAGGGAGTCAATGGTACCCACATCCTTCCAGTAGCCTTCAAAGTCATAGGCCCAGAGCTTATGTCCGGAATTCAAAAGTGCGGGAATCACGTTCTTACCAAAGTCATTTTCGGACTTGAGGTCCTCCTCATCGGCCACCAGGAACTTTTTGAGGATGCTCCAGCGGAAGATATAGATGCCCATGGAGGCGTTGTTGCTCTTGGGATGGGCGGGCTTCTCCTCGAATTCGTAGATAGAGCCATCGGGATTGGTGTTCATGATGCCGAACCGGCTGGCCTCCTCCATGGGGACGGTGCGGACAGCAATGGTGCAGTCTGCCCCGGTCTTCTCATGGGCGGCCAGCATCGCGGCGTAGTCCATACGGTAGATGTGGTCGCCGGAGAGAATGAGGACATTGTCCGGATCAAAGCGCTCAATGAAGGGGATGTTTTGGTAGATGGCGTTGGCAGTACCCTTGTACCACTCAGATTTTTTGCTCCGGGCGTAAGGAGGAAGCACCTGGGCGCAGCAATGGGATTTGTTAAGGCCCCAGGGCTGGCCATTGCCGATGTATTCGTTCAGCTCCAGGGGCTGATACTGCGTGAGAATGCCCACGGTATCAATCCCGGAGTTGACGCAGTTGGACAAAGGGAAATCAATGATACGGTACTTACCGCCGAAGGGTACGGCAGGCTTGGCGGTGTTTTCCGTCAAAACCTTCAGCCGGCTGCCCTGGCCACCGGCCAGCAGCATGGCAATGCAGCGTTTTTTCTGAAAATACATGGGTCGCCTCTCCTTTATAACGATTTGGTGATGGAAATGGAATGAACACCGGGCTTCGGCCCGGCAAGGGATGGACGGTGAAACGCTCAGGCCTTGGCCTCTTGGGTCACTTTTTTTGCCTGAGCCGTGCTTTTGGACGGATTCTCCCGGACATAGAAGGTGGTGGACATGGGGGGAATGTCAAAGCAAGCCGAGAGCTTGTAATCCCGGAAGCTGACCCGCTCACTCACAGCTGGGTGAATCTGTGTACCGGAGCCGCCGTATTGGAGGCTGTCGGAGCACAAAACGGGCTTGTAAATGCCCCGGCGGGGCACGCCCAGGCGGTAATGCAGCCGCTCCACGGGGCAGAAGTTGCAGATAACCAGGACCTCCCGGTTCCGCCGGTCGATGCGGCGGAAGGCCAGGAGATTGTCATCCCCTGCGTCGGGCTGAATCCACTGGAAGCCGTCCCAATCCTGCTCATTCTGCCAGAACTGGGCGTGAGACAGGTAGAAGTGGTTGAGGTCCCGGACAAAGGACTGCATCTGCCGGTGCCGGTCGTAATCCAGAAGCAGCCAATCCAGCTGCTCGGCATACCGCCACTCAATAAACTGGGCAAATTCGTTGCCCATAAAGCTGAGCTTTTTGCCAGGGTGGGCCATCATGTAGGCGTACATAGCCCGCAGATTGCTGAATTTTTGGTCATACTCCCCGGGCATTTTGTTGATGAGGGAGGCCTTTCCATGGACCACCTCGTCATGAGACAGGGGGAGAATGAAGTTCTCTGAAAAAGCGTAGGTCATGGAGAAGGTCAGACTGTTGTGCTTGTACTTCCGGTAAATGGGGTCGGTCTGCATATACCGGATGGTGTCGTTCATCCAGCCCATGTTCCATTTGAAGAGGAAGCCCAGTCCCCCGTCAAAATCGGGTTTGGTGATCATGGGGAAGGAGGTGGATTCCTCCGCCACCATGAGAGCGTTGGGCCGGACGCTGAAAGCGGCCCGGTTTACGGCACGCAGCAGCTCCATGGCCTCCAGGTTCTCCCGGCCGCCAAAGCGGTTGGGCTTGTAGTGAGTCCGGCCATAGTCCAGGTACAGCATGGAGGACACGGCGTCTACCCGCAGGCCGTCGATGTGGAACTTCTCCAGCCAATACACCACATTGGATACCAAGAAGGACTTCACCTCCGGCTTGCCGAAGTCGAAGATCCGGGTGGTCCACTCGGGATGCTCGTTCATAGAAGGGTCTGAAAGCTCATAGCAGCAGGAGCCGTCAAACTCGTACAGGCCCTGCTCGTCCTTGGGGAAATGGGCGGGAACCCAGTCCAGGATGACCCCAATGCCGGCCCGGTGGAGGGTGTCCACCAAAGTACGGAGTCCCTCCGGCTTGCCATAGCGGAAGGTGGGGGCATAGTAGCCCGTCACCTGGTAGCCCCAGGAGGGGTCATAGGGATATTCAGACAGGGGCATAAACTCCACATGAGTATATCCCATATCCTTCAAATAGGTGGTGAGGGGGCCGGCCAGCTCGGCATAGGTGTAGACGCTGCCGTCCTCCTTCCGCCGCCAGGAGCCCAGATGCATCTCATAGATATTCATAGGCGAGGTAAGCGGAGAACGGAGAGAACAATCCCGAATCCATCTCCCGTCACCCCAGGTGTGCTTTTCCTCTGTGCAGATGAGGCTGGAGGTATCCGGCAAGCAGGCCGCGCGGGTGCCGTAGGGGTCAGCCTTGTATACGGCAGTGCCATCGGGGCGGACAATATAGTATTTGTAAGGGCAGCCTTCGTAGCCGCGTGTGGTAAAGACCTCCCACACGCCGCGCTCCAGGCGCTCCATGGGCAGATCCTCCTGGTTCCAGAAATTGAATTCACCCACCACGCAGATGCTCTTGGCGTTGGGGGCCCAGACCCGGAACACATAGCCGGCTTTTCCACGGCGGACCGTGCGGTGACAGCCTAGCAGCTCGTAGGCCCGGATGCAGGTCCCACGATGGAAATCCTCCAGAAGCTCTTTTGTTTTTTTATCCATAGCGTTGTCTTTCTCCCTTTTTCACAGGATGGGCGGGGGGAGCCCGCAGAGGTACTCTATCCTCTCCCCCATTATACCGTTTCTTGCGGGGAACTGCAATCCTTTTTCGTCGAAAAGGCCATATTTTTCTGGGACCAGAGGCAGCACTTTGTTAAATCTGAGAATATGTCCCTGAAAAGCGCACATTTTTCCGCTGGAAAATATTAGGTTTTTCTTTGGCAAAGAGTGGATAAACTGTATAAAATACAGGAAAACCTCCCGGCATCTTGCAGATTTTATCTGATTTTAACATGCACTGGGCAGCTCCGGAGGAAAACAGCCGTTGACTTTCGCACGCACATATTATATAATCTGATATGTCATATTAGATATGATGGCCGCTGCGCAGGCCTCCTGCGTGCGTGCACGATCCAATTGGGAGGAAATTTTATGAATGGGCAAAAGATTTGTATTTTGGTAGACTCTGGCTGTGACGTACCCCAGGCGGTGCGCCAGGACTATGACATGCGGGTCTTGCCCCTGAAGATCCGGTATCCGGAGGGAGAATACGACGACCAGGTGAACATCACCGCGCAGCAAGTGTATGACCGTTTCCCCGGCGAAATCCCTCAGACCTCTCTGCCCGACGGCGGCACCATCCATGATGCCCTGGACCGGGCCCGGGCAGACGGCTATGAAAAGGCACTGGTGATTTGCATCTCCTCCGGTCTCAGCGGCACCTATAACATGGTACGCCTGGTGTGTCAGGAATATCAGGGCATGGAGACCTTTGTTTTAGATACCCGGAACATCTCCTTCGGCAGCGGCGTCTTTGCCCTGTTGGCCGCCCATTGGATCGCAGGGGGCATGGATTGGCAGGATCTGCAAATCCGGTTGGTCCAGAGGCTGGAAGACAGCAAGGTATTTTTCTGCGTGGACACCCTGGAATACCTGCGTAAGGGTGGGCGGCTGGGGCTGGTGGCAGCCATTGTGGGAACGGCCCTGAAGCTGAAGCCCATCATCTCCTGCAACGAAGCCGGCGTCTATTACATCGCCGGGAAGGCTTTGGGGCGGGGAAAGTCCCTGGACCGGATGCTGAATCTGGCCGCGGCCTTTGCCGCCTCAAAAGAAGGCTCTCAGGTAGCCCTGTTGAACGGAGACGCCCCCAGGGAAGCCCTGGAGCTGCAGCCCCGGCTGCTGGAGAAGACCCTGTGCAAAGAGCTTCTGGCTGAGGGACAAATCAGCCCCGCTCTCGTGGTCCATACGGGCCCTGGCCTTTTGGGCATTGCCGTTTTGCGGGGTGGGCTGGACGGTTGAAGCCTGCTCCGGCCTAAAATTTCAGCCGGAAGAACCTGACGGTCCTTCCGGCGTAGCATGGGGTGGTTCAATCCATGTACTCCCCCAAGGGGTGCTTGTTGTACTGCATTTTAATCTTGATCCGAATGGAGCCATCGGGCTGTGTATGCTCCTCCAGAATGCGGTAGCCTACGTTTTTCTGCCGGAGCCCGGCCTCGTAGGCGGCGGCCTCCTGACGCACTGCGGCCACGGCAGCTTCATGCTCCAGGCCGTCCTTCAGCTGAAAGTGGATGGTCTTGTAAATGCAGGCGGATTGGATTCGTTTCATTTTGAGTTTTCCTCCTTTTTGCTATAAACCTATTGTATCACGGGTCAAAAAATTCAGCAAATGCGAAAAAATAGGCTATCTCATTTTTTGGTGGAATTGCGCAGGAACCAGGGGCCTGCCATTTGTGAATTTTGCTTGGAGAAGAAAAACATCCCCCCGGGAGGCTTGCGCCAGCCGGGGAGCGGTGATACCATAGGGTTGCAGGAAAGCCTGTCCCTCTTTCAGGTGTTAAAACGGGAATTCGCCGTGCTTAGGGAAGAAGCGCGGCGAATTTTTCTACATAGGCGTACAGTGCCTCATATTGCGCACGCAGCGAATCGCGTTTTCCCTTTTGCACGAAAGGGGGAGGGCCTTGTCTTTCCCCGGGGGAAGCCAAGGGTGCTGCCGCGCCATTGCAGAATTCAGCTTTTCCGTCGGTTTGCATTGTGCCGTTGGTGCAGCACCTCTGCCCGGCGGAGGAGGACCTCTGGGGTGTTGGGCAAACGGCCGTCTCCCACTTCCTCCAGGAGGGTCCGGAGGATGCGCCCCAATTCCGGCCCCTGGGGCAACCCCAGCTCCAGCAGATCCCTGCCGGAAATGGCCAGATCCCGGGTGGTGAGGCAGGGCTGCTCCGCCAGGATCTGCCGCAGAGAGGCTTCAAACCGGTCAAACGCAGCAGGGTCCGAAGGCGTGCCCTTTCCACTGTCATCCGCCCGGTCCAGGGCCAGCAGGTCCCAAAGCGTCTCCTCCCCCAAACGGCGCAGCAGGCGGCGCAGAGGCCGGTCTCCCGGTAGCCGCCCCAGGTCTCGGGTTACCCCATGATAGGCAATCAGGGTGGCCACACGGTCCTGCAGCGCTCGGGGCGCATGAAGCTGTCCCAAAATCTCCCGGGCCATCTCTGCTCCCCGATGGGCATGTCCCCGGAAATGGCCCACACCCTCCTCGTCCAGGGTAAAGCAGGCAGGCTTTGCCACGTCATGGAGAAGAGCCGCCCAGCGAAGCGGCAGCTCCGGCGGGACACCGGCCACCACGTAAGCAGTATGGGTGTACACGTCAAAGGCGTGGTGGGGATTGTGCTGTCGGAAGCCCAGCATGGGAGCCAAGGCAGGAACTGCCGCTGTGATCACAGGCCAAAAGGTCTGGAAATCCTTTACACAGGCAGCAGGCAGGAAGCCGCACAGCTCCCCAAAAATCCGCTCCCGGGCCAACCCGTTCAAGGTTGGGGCCAGGGCCGTCATGGCAGCCAAGGTCCGTGGCTCCGGGGTGAGGTGAAACCGGGCGGCAAAGCGGACGCCCCGAAGGATGCGAAGTCCATCCTCTTGAAAGCGCTTCTCTGGCTCCCCAACGGCACGCAGAATGCAGTCTGCCAGATCAGCCTGCCCTCCAAAGGGATCTGCCAACCCCCGATGGGGATTGTAGGCCATGGCGTTGATGGTGAAATCCCGGCGGGCCAGGTCTTCCCGGAGGCTTTTTTCAAAGTGCACCCAGTCCGGACGCCGGTGATCCCGGTATCCCCCTTCGGTGCGAAAGGTGGTGATCTCAACGGGTTGCCTGCCGGTCACAACGGCGATGGTGCCGTGCTTCTCTCCGGCGCGGACCAGGGGAAAGTCCTCAAACACCTGGGCAATCTCCCCTGGCAGGGCGTCGGTACACAAGTCCCAGTCGTGGGGGGCCAGCCCCAGCAGCCGGTCCCGCACACAGCCGCCCACGGCCCAGGCTTCAAAGCCCCGGTCCTCCAGCCGTTCCATCAAATCCAGAACCGGAACCGGTATAGAAAGCTCCAAGAAACACACCCCCCTGCAGCGAGCCCTTCTTTATCCGCAATCATGGCACAAAACATGGGAAAAGTCAAGATATCCTTGGAAATTGTGCTGGGCAATATGGCATATTTAAAAAGACCGGCTGCAAAGAGGAACGAGTCGGAGCTCGTTTCCCTTTTGCAGCCGGTATGGCGATACGGCCTCAGGACACGGGGTTTGCCGGTTTTAGAATGCGGCCAGCGTCTTCCTGGGTGAGGTGGGAGTTGGAGATGAGACCCCGGGGGCAGACCTCCACGCACAGGCCGCAGCCGTCGCAGAGGCTGTAATCCACCCGGGCCAGGTTGCTGGTGACGGTGATGGCTCCCTTGGGGCAGGCTTTCTGGCACTTGGAGCAGCCGATGCAGCCAATGTCACAGCCTCGGAGCGTCACAGAGCCACGGGCCGTGGAGGAGCAGGCTACGGTGATGTGGGCCCCATAATGGACTGGAACGATGATATGCCGGGGGCAGGCGGCGGCGCAGCTCATGCAGCCGGTGCACTTGTCCGGGTCCACCTTGGCCACGCCTTGTTCCAGGTGAATGGCGTCAAACTGACATGCCTTGGTGCAGTTGCCAAAGCCCAGGCAACCAAATTTGCAGATGAGCGGGCCACGCCCCGCCACCTTGGTGGCGGCCAGGCAGTCGGGAATCCCCTCGTAAATTCCTTTATCCCGGGCCGTGCTTCCGGCGCACCGGACGAAGGCAACCTGCCGGGCCACCTTTTCCGCCTTGACGCCCATGACGGAGGCCATAGTCTGGGCGCACGCATCGCCGCCGGAGACGCACAGACCCACAGGCGCCTTACCATCCAGCACCGCTTGGGCATACGCGCCGCAGCCGGAAAATCCACAGCCGCCGCAGTTTGCCCCAGGCAGGGCCTGAACCAGCCGGTCTAGACGGGGGTCCGTCTGAACATAAAATACCCGGTTTGCCATTGCCAGCACCAGGCCGAAGAAGGCGCCCAGGCCACCCAGGACTGCCATTGCCACACCAATCTGTTGTAACATTTCCATTTGCCCGCCTCCTTAAAAAATCCTGAGGCCGGAAAAGCCCATAAATGCCAGAGCCAAAAGGCCCGCCGAAATCAGAGCAATGGGAAATCCCCGGAAGCTCTCCGGGCACTCCGCCTCCTCAACCCGCTGGCGGACCGAGGAGAACAGGACGATGGCCAGGGTAAAGCCCAGGCCGCCAGTGAAGCCATAGACCAGAGACTCCAGGAAATTGTAGTGCTCCTGGATGTTCAGAAGCGCCACGCCCAGTACGGCACAGTTGGTGGTGATGAGGGGCAGGTAGATGCCCAGGGCCTGATACAGGGTGGGCACGCTCTTTTTCAAAAACATCTCCACCACCTGCACAATGGCGGCAATGATGAGAATGAAAGCAGCAGTCTGCATGTACCCCAGGTCCAGAGGCGTGAGGATATAGTGGTCCACTGCCCAGGTAACCATGGAGGCCAGGGCCATGACGAAGGTGACCGCTACGCCCATGCCCAGGGCAGTGTCCGTCTTTTTGGACACACCCATGAAGGGGCAGATGCCCAGAAACTTCACCAAAATGAAGTTGTTGGTGAGAATGGCTCCCAGGGCAATGGCCAGAAGAGAAGTGACATTCATTTGACTGCGGCCTCCTTTCGCTTTTCAGCTTCCCGCTCCCGCTGCCGCCGGTCCAGGGCTTTGGAAAGCCACTGGGAGAAGGCAATGAGACAGCCCAAGGTCAAAAATCCGCCGAAGGGGAGAATCAAAAGCATGGCGGGATATGGATCGGGCAGAACGCGAATTCCCTCTCCCCCGTTCAGGAGTCCGGCGCCGAAGGTGCCGCTTCCCAGAAGCTCCCGGATGATACACATGGCCACCAGGGCCACGGTGTAGCCCAGTCCCTGAGTGAGACCGTCCGCAGCAGAGGCCAGGACGCCGTTTTTGGAGGCAAATGCCTCCGCCCGGCCCAGAATGATGCAGTTCACCACAATGAGGGGAATGAACACGCCCAGCCCCTCGGACAGGGCGGGGAGATAGGCCTGCAGCAGCAGATCCACCATGGTGACAAAGCCGGAGATGATCACCACATAGGCCGCAATCCGGATGCTGCCGGGGATCACCTTGCGCAGCAGGGAAATGAGCACATTGGAGCAAATCAGGATGAGGGTGACGGACAAGCCCATGCCCAGGCCGTTGAACAGAGTGGTGGTAATGGCCATGGTGGAGCACATACCCAAAAGCTGGGCAAGCACTGGGTTCTTGGTAAGCAGGCCCTCTTTCAGCTGTCTTTTAAAATTCATTGTAAGCTCCCTCCTTCCAGCGCCGCAGCGCAGGCCAGGGCGGCGTTCACGCCCTGGGTCACTGCCCGGGAGGTCATGGTGGCTCCTGTGAGCGCATCGATGGAGCCGCCGTCCTTGGTGACGGCCAGCTGGTCCCCTGCCCCCAGGAATTGCTCCCGGAAGCTCCGTCCGGCGACATTGTCCGCGGCGGCATTGGCCCCCAGGCTGGCAGTTTCCGAATGCGTGACAATCTGGATACCCGTGACCGTGCAGGCTCCGTCCACTCCCACTACCATGTGAATCTCTCCGCCGTAGCCGGAGGGGGTCACCTCCACCACATATCCGTCGGAGGTTTTGTAGACCCCTTCCACCAAACCGGTTTCATCCGGGAAGGATTCCAGCTGCTCTCCCAGCTCCACACCCTCCCGGAGGACCCCAGAGAGGGCCCTCTCCGTCTTTTCCCGCTGGGCTGCCGCAATGGGCCCGGCAGTGACAGAATTCACCAGAGCAAGAAGGCCAGCCATGACGGCGGTGATGAGAAATAGGGTCACCACAGCGGTAAGTCCGCTTTTCCTGTTTTTCATTTTGCAGCCTCCTTTCTCCTGAGGCCAAACCGCCGGGGCCGCCCTACCTTGTCCAGGAGGACCACACAGGCGTTCATCATCAAAATGGCATAGCTGACCCCCTCCGGATAGGAGCCGAAATACCGAATGAGGACGGTGATACAGCCACAGCCCACGCCGTAGAGAATCTGCCCCCAGCCGGTAACGGGAGAGGTCACATAGTCCGTGGCCATGAACCAGGCGCCCAGCATCAGGCCGCCGGAGAGGAGATGGCTTCCCATCCACAAAAGGGGATCGTTCCCCCGGGGAAAGAGCAGGGTGAGAAGGGCCACGGTACCCAGATAAGTAAGGGGAATCCGCAGACGGATGACCCGCCGGAGGACCAGGTACAGGCCGCCCAGCAGAAGAAGCAGGGCGGAGGTCTCCCCCAGGCATCCACCGGTTTTGCCCAGGAACAGGGACATCAGGCTCTCCGCCGGCAGAGCGCTCTGGTGAAGGCTGGCCAGGGGCGTGGCCGATGTGACCGCATCAGCGCTGGAGCCGAAAAGCGGCGCCCAGTCACCTGGCTGCACCCAGGTGGTCATAATCACCGGCCAGGAGAAGAGGAAGGCCCGGGCCGCCAGAGCGGGGTTCATAAAGTTTTTGCCTATGCCGCCAAACAACTGCTTAACGATAATGATGGCAAAAAAGTCCCCCACGAGAATGGTCCAGTAGGGAATGGTCACTGGGCATACGAAAGCCAGCAGAAGGCCGGTGACCACAGCGGAGAGGTCCCTCACCGTATTGTCCAGCTTCATAACCTTCCGGTATCCCCATTCAAAAAATACACAGGCTGCCACAGACAGGCCGCACACCAGCAAAACCCTGGGGCCAAAGGACACCACCGCCCCCACAAGTGCAGGAAGCAGCGCCAGAATGACGTCCAGCATCAGCCGTCCCGTCCGGTTGGGACCGTGGACATGGGGAGAGCTGGACACAGTCAGCTCATAAAAATACTTGACTTTACTCGGCATGGTTCGCCCTCCTTACGGTTTGGCCGGCGCAGGGGCCGGCTTGGGTGGCGCAGCGTCCCGCAGCTTCTGCTTGGCGGTGCGGATGCTGTGAACCAAAGGCAAGCAGCCCGGGCAGGTATAGGCACAGCTGCCGCACTCCACACAGTCCAGCACATTCTGCCGCTTCAGGGTCTCCAGGTCTCCCCGCCGCTCCGCGCTGTATAAGTACAGGGGCATGAGATGCATGGGGCACACGGAAATGCATTTGCCGCAGCGGATGCAATGAGGCTGGGCCGCCATGTAGCGGTTTTCCTCCCCCAGGACAGTGACGGCATTGGTCCCCTTGGTTACGGGAACTGCCAGGTCAAACTGGGCCACGCCCATCATGGGACCGCCGGAGAGGACCTTATACGGGTTTTGCCGGAAGCCCGCCGCCTCCACCATGTCGCTGAAGGGAGTGCCGATGGGGACCAGCAGGTTCCGGGGCTCCATGACAATGTCGCCGGAAACGGTGACCACCCGCTTCACCAAGGGCATCCCGTCCCAGACGGCGTCTCCCACGGCGGCGCAGGTGGCGGCGTTGAACACGGCGCAGCCCACGGAGGCAGGCAGCCCCCCAGGGGGCACCTGGCAGCCGGTGAGGGCCTGGATCAGCTGTTTTTCAGCCCCCTGGGGGTACCGGTCCTTTAAAAGCTGGAGCCGGATTCCCGGGTGGCGGAGCAGAGCCGCCTCCACAGCAGCCGCTGCCGCAGGCTTATTATCCTCCATACCAATGACCGCCTGCTTCTGGTCCAGAATTTCCATCAGTACCTCCAGGCCCCGAAGAACCCGGTCCGGCTGCTCCCGCAGGAGCCGCTCATCAGCCGTGATGTAGGGCTCGCACTCCGAGGCATTGACTATGATGGTATCCACCTTGCCGATGCCGGAGGAAAGCTTCACGTGGGTGGGGAAGGTGGCGCCTCCCATACCCACAATCCCAGCCTCCCGGATGATATCCATAAGGTTTCCGGCGCTGAGACCGGAGAGGTCCGCCCGGGGTCTGACCTCCGGGGAAACCGTCTCCTGGAAGTCGTTGGCAATGACCACAGAGAGTACCGTGGTGCCATTGGGATGGGGCCGGGCCTCCACAGCCTGCACAGTACCGGAGACCGAAGCATGGACCGGTGCGCACAGGCCAGGACCATCACCGATTTTCTGCCCCAGGTCCACATGGTCTCCCTTGGACACCAAAGGCTTGCAGGGGGCTCCGATGTGCTGGGACATGGGAATTACCACGGTGGCAGGGGGTGGGAAGGCTACAATGGCCTGCTCCCGGGCCAGGTCCTTTCGGTCCTTGGGATGGATACCGCCGTAAAAGGAAAATGCCATGAATACCATCACCTCTTCGAGAAGTTTGAGAAAAACCGGCAACCCCAGCCGGGCTACCGTGTATGCTTACTGTTACTATACTGCATAGTCTCATGCTTGTCCATTGTTTTTTCTGATTTTACTATAAAAATACGGATATATCGATATAATTTTGTGAAAAATGGGCAAGGATGTGAACGAGCTGCCGCTCCGGTGCGTATCAGGCGGGACTAACACAAAAGGGGCTGCCTCAGTTTGTGAGACAGCCCCGCATTTATGGAAGCTTACAGATATTTCTTCATTGCCTCGGAGGCCTGGGCGGGCTCGTCGGAAATGGTGATGGTAAAGCGCATATCGTTGGCTGCCCCGAACTCCTCGCACCAGGCCACGAAAGCCTCTCCGGTTGCCCGGTCCTCGCCGATGAGTTTGTACAGGCTCTCAATGAACACATGGGTGATGTCGAAATTCCCGGCATGCAGGCCGCTGATGAAGCCCTTCAGCAGGGTGACGTCTGTGATGTTATATTCCTTCGCGTCGATGAGACGGACGCGGTAGTCAATGTCATAGGTCAGTTTCTTGCCAAATTCCACACAAACTACGCTGCCGGTCTCGCTCTGGACAGCCTCGTTGATATCTTTGACCAACTGCTTGGTCTTGCCGGAGCCTTTCAGCCCCATAATTACCTTAACCATTGGTATCTCCTCCTTGCAGCACCGGCGGGCCGGCTTGTTTTATTATTCTACCAGTTCTCCTGAGGATTTGCAACTGTTTTCATGGAAAATTCACAGAACGGTTTTGGAAAATAGCACCGTGGAATTGGCGCTGAAGCAGCCCTGTGGAATTATTTCCGCTCGTAGCCGGGTTTGCCCAAGAGCTGGAACATATTCCGCTTATAGAACTCCACACCAGGCTGGTTGAAAGGATTCACCCCCAGCATATACGCGGAGATGCCGCAGGACAGTTCGAAGAAGTAGAACAGCTCGCCCAGCTTCATATCGTCCAGCTCGCCCATATCCATGGTGATGACCGGCACGCCGCCGTCCACATGGGCGGCCACGGTACCCCGGAAAGCCTGCTCGTCCACAAAGTCCAAGGTTCTGCCCTCCAGGTAATTGAGCCCATCCAGATTCTTCCAGTCAGACCCCACTGTGACGGTCTTGGCAGGAGGTGCAAACCGGACCATGGTCTCAAACAGATTCCGCTGCCCCTGTTGGATCATCTGACCCAGGGAGTGGAGGTCAGCGGTAAACTCGGCCGTGACCGGGAAGAGGCCTTTGCCGTCCTTGCCCTCGGACTCGCCGAAGAGCTGCTGCCACCAGCCGCCCATCATTTTAAAGGCCGGCTCAAAAGAGGTCAGCAATTCAATGGCCTTCCCCTTCCGGTACAGCAGGTTCCGGATGGCTGCATACAGCCATACCGGGTTTTCAAAGGAGCGTAGATCGTAATCCTTCTTAGCCTTGGCAGCACCCAGCATCACATCGCAGATGTTGATTCCCGCCACAGCCATTGGCAGAAGGCCAACCGGGGTGAGGACACTGAACCGGCCACCCACATCGGGGGGAATCACGAAGGTCTCCCACCCCTCCTCCATAGCCATTTGCCGCAGCGCGCCCTTGCAGGGGTCAGTAATGGCAAAGATCCGGCTCTTGGCGCCGTCTGTGCCATATTTCCGCTCCAGCATCCAGCGCAGGGCCCGCGTGGCAATGGCAGGCTCCGTCGTGGTGCCGGATTTGGAGATGAAGACCACGGAGAAGTCCTTCCCGTCCAGCTCTGCAGACAGGTCGTTCCAAGCTCGTGTGGACAGGCCGTTGCCGGCAAAGAAGATCCGGGGGTTGCCCTTTGTACCCCGCTGCAGGTTGTAATTTCCGCCGTACAGAAGCTCAATGGCAGCCCGGGGACCCAGGTAGGAGCCGCCGATGCCCACCACAACGAAGGCCTCAGAGCTCTCCCGAATCCGGGCAGCAGCCTGGGCAATCCGCCGCATTTCCTCAGTCTCTTCATAGGTGGGCAGGCTCAGCCAACCCAGAAAATCGTTGCCCTCTCCGGTGCCCTCCATCAGGGTTTTGTGGGCTGCAGAAACCTCTTTTTCCAAGGCCAACAGATCAGGCAGAGCCAACTGCCCCCATACGTTGGATATATCCACTTTAATCATAGTAGCACGTCCTTTCAAACGGTAGTCGCCGTGTTTCTTTTATTATGTTATCGCAAAATGAATGGAAACGCAAGGCCTATTTTGCGCAAGCCAGGGAGAAATCATGCCGAAAAATCCCCTCAAGTTTCTCCGGCAGACAGGCGCGCTGCCTCTTGCAATTTCCATGCAGGTGGAGTAGAATGGCCCTAGAAAATCTGCCGCCTTTTGTGGCCAATTTAGGAGGTTTTGATGATGGCAGTATTGGTAACCGGCGGGATGGGCTACATTGGCTCCCACACCTGCCTGGAGCTGCTGAATAGCGGCTATGAGGTGGTCTCCATTGACAACCTGTGCAACAGCAATCCCGTCTCTCTCCGCCGCGTGGAGGAGCTGGCGGGAAAGCCTTTAAAGTCCTATATAGGCGATGTCCGGGACGCGGACCTGCTGAGGCAGATTTTCTCGGAAAACGACATAGAATGCGTCATCCACTTCGCCGGCCTGAAGGCCGTGGGCGAGAGTGTGGAAAAGCCCTGGGAATACTATGACAACAACCTGAACACCACCCTGGTCCTCACCAAGGTCATGAAGGAGGTGGGGATGAAGAATATCATCTTCTCCTCCTCTGCTACGGTGTACACCTCCGACAACGAGATGCCCCTGCAGGAGACCAGCCGCACCGGCGGCTGCACCAACCCCTACGGCTGGACCAAATACATGACCGAGCAGATTCTCTCCGGCCTGTCCCATGCAGACCCCGACTGGTCCGTGACCCTGCTGCGGTACTTTAACCCCATTGGCGCCCATCCCAGCGGCCGGATTGGAGAGGACCCTCGCGGGATTCCCAATAATCTGATGCCCTATATCACCCAGGTGGCCATTGGCCGCCGGGATCATCTGAGCGTGTTCGGCAACGATTACCCCACCCCGGACGGCACCTGCATCCGGGACTACATCCACGTGGTCGATCTGGCCCAGGGCCACGTGGCGGCGGTGCAGTACGCAGTGCGCCACAAGGGGACGGAGATCTTCAACCTGGGCACCGGCAGGGGCTCCAGTGTTCTGGAGATGGTGAACACCTTTATGGTGGCCACCGGGGCTCAGGTCCCCTATGAAATCACAGGTCGCCGGGCCGGCGACATCGCCGTGTGCTATGCAGACCCCACCAAAAGCCGGGAGATCCTGGGGTGGACCGCCCAAAAGACCCTGGCCGACATGTGCAGGGACAGCTGGAACTGGCAGAGCAAAAACCCCATGGGATACGACAGCTAACACAAGAAACCACGGAGCGGCGCGCAACAGCCTGGCGCGCCGCTCCCGGTTTTTGAGAAGTCCACGGCTCCCGGTCAAATCTCCTCGCGTTCTGGTAACCGGTTCATCCGGCCCACTTTCTTGGGCCAGACTTGGGAAATTAGCCTCTTTTGCTTTACTTTTTCTTTTTTTTCTGGTACAATGCAGGAAAACACAGGTGAGGTTGCAACATGCTGGAAAAATTGCAGGCGGTGGCCAGCCGGTACGAAGAGCTGTGCGCCAAGGCGGAGCAGCCGGATTTTTACGCAGATCCGGCCCGGGCCGCCAAGCTGCTGAAGGAACGAAATGAGCTGGAGCCCATTGCAGAGGCGTACACGGCCCTCCGTCAGGCCCAACAGGAGCAGGAGGAGGCCCGGGAGCTGCTGGCCGGGGAGACAGACCCGGACATGAAGGAGCTCTGTCAGGAGCAGTTTCAGTCCGCCAAGGAAACGGAAGCCAAATTACTGGAAAAGTTGAAAATTCTGCTGCTGCCCAAGGACCCCAATGACGAAAAAAATGTGATTGTGGAGATCCGGGGCGGCGTTGGCGGCGAGGAAAGCGCCCTCTTTGCCCACAGTCTCTTCCGCATGTACTCCATGTACGCCGCCGCCCGGGGCTGGACCGTGGAGCTTCTCAACTACAACGACACGGAGCTGGGTGGCGTCAAAGAGGCGGATTTTCTCATCAATGGCCGGGGCGCCTGGTCCCGGATGAAATACGAAAGCGGCGTCCACCGGGTCCAGCGGGTCCCGGAGACCGAATCCGGCGGCCGGGTCCACACCTCCACCGCCACGGTGGCTGTGCTGCCGGAAATGGAAGAGGTAGACGTGGAAATTCGGCCGGAGGACATTGAAATGCAGGTCTACCGGGCCTCCGGCGCAGGCGGCCAGCATGTGAACAAGACCTCCTCCGCCGTGCGGCTGATTCACAAGCCCAGTGGCATTGTGGTGGCCTGCCAGGAGGAGCGCAGCCAGGTGCAAAACCGGGAAAAATGCATGCGGATGCTGGCCTCCAAGCTCTACGAGATCGAAGAGGCCCGGGTCAGCGGCGAGGTCTCCGGCATGCGCAGAAGTCAAGTGGGCACCGGGATGCGCAATGAGCGCATTCGCACTTACAATTTCCCCCAGGGTCGGGTAACCGATCACCGGATTGGCCTGACCCTGTATAAAATCGACGCCATTATGGACGGCGGCTTGGACGAGCTCATGGACGCCCTGGCCACAGCCGATCAGGCGGAAAAGCTGAAAAACAGTCAAAATTGAGGAATACAACCACATGAACACCATACTTCTTGACGCCCGGGACCCCCAAACCCCTGCCGTAGCGGCGGAGCTCATCCGCCGGGGCCGGCTGGTGGCAATTCCCACTGAGACAGTCTACGGTCTGGGCGCCGATGGGCTGAATCCGGAGGCGGTGGCCAAAATCTTTGAGGCCAAGGGCCGGCCCGGTGACAACCCTCTCATTTTGCATGTCACAGGGCCGGAGCAGCTGCCCCTGTTCTGTCACCATATTCCGGATGTGGCATATCTCCTGGCGGAGCGGTTTTGGCCGGGGCCCCTCACCATGGTACTGCCTGCCAATGCCTGCGTCCCCAGGAAAACCACAGGCGGCCTTTCCACCGTGGCCATCCGCTGTCCCAAGACCGATGTCACCCGGGAAATCATACGGCTGGCCGGTGTTCCCATCGCCGCCCCCTCAGCCAATCTCTCCGGCAAGCCCTCCACCACCACAGCCCAGCACGTGCTCCACGACCACAACGGGCGCATTGACGCCATTGTAGACGGAGGTCCCTGCGCTGTGGGGGTGGAATCCACCATTGTGGACCTGACTGAGGCCCGCCCCCGGCTGCTTCGCCCCGGCGGGGTTACGCCGGAGGAGCTTCGGGCAGTTTTGGGCGGCCTGGTGATCGACCGGGCCGTCACCGCCCCCATCCGTGGAGACGCCGTGGTCAAGGCGCCGGGGATGAAATACCGCCACTATGCTCCACAGGAGCCGGTGGTCATTGTCTCCGGTTCCCGGGAGAAGGCCGCTTCCTATATCCGCGCCCATTTCACCCCCGGCGACCGGGTGCTCTGCTTCGAAGAGGAGCTGCCCCTTTACGTCGGCTGCGCCCCTCTGGCCTATGGCCGGGAAGCAGATCCCGCCTCTCTGTCTGCCGGCCTCTTTGCCGCCCTGCGCATCCTGGACGATCCAGCCATCGGCCAGGTCTTCGCCCGCTGCCCCGAGGGAGGGGGCGTTGCCTATGCAGTACAAAACCGGCTGAAGAAGGCCGCGGCCTTCCATGTCATCGATGCGGAGGCGGAGGTATGATCCTGGGCATCACCGGCGGCTCTGGCTGTGGGAAGACCACGGCCCTGAAAGCCGTGCAGGACCTGGGCGGTCTGGTTCTGGACTGCGACGCCATTTACCATGAGCTCTTAGCCTGCTCCCCTGCCCTGCTGGCTGCCATCGGCGCGCGCTTCCCTGGCGCGGTCTCCGGATCTGAATTGGACCGGAAGAAGCTGGGCCGGCTGGTTTTCTCCGATGAAAAGGCCCTTCTGGACCTGAACCGCATCACCCACAGGGCGGTGAAGGAGGAGGTCCTGGGCCGTCTGGCGCACAACACATCCCCCCTGGCCGCCATTGACGCCATCGCTCTCTTCGAGGGCGGGCTGGCGGAGCTTTGCCAATACACCGTAGCCATCACCGCCCCCTGGGAGGACCGGATTTCCCGGCTTATGGCCCGGGAAGGCATTTCCCGGGATTACGCCGAGGCCCGGCTTCGGGCCCAGCACGACAGCCGCTACTTTCAAAATCTCTGCGACTTCACCCTGGAAAACTGCGGAACCAAGGCTGCGTTTTACGAAAAGGCCCGGGCGCTGTTTGCTCAGCTCCTCGCCCCCCGCTGCCCATCCCCATGCGAATCCCAAACTAATTATATATAGGAGGACCATCATGAGTAACGAAACCTTGCGCGAAACCCTTCTGTTCCAGCCCAAGCACGGCTATGACCGTCTGACCCCGGCCCAGAAAGCTGAAATGGAGTCCTACTGCAAGGACTACGCGGCCTTTATGGACGCGGCCAAAACCGAGCGGGAGGCTGTGACCTATACCGTAGCCGCCGCTGAAAAAGCCGGCTTCCGGCCCCTCGTCCCCGGCATGAGCCTGAAGGCGGGAGACAAGGTCTACCGGAACAACCGGGGCAAGAGTATCCTTCTGGCCGTCATCGGCGAGGAGAGCCTGAACACCGGTATGAATATCTGCGCCGCTCACATCGACAGCCCCCGGCTGGACATCAAGCCCAACCCCTTGTACGAGGACTCCGAAATTGCCTACCTGAAGACCCATTACTACGGTGGCATCAAGAAGTACCAGTGGACCACCGTGCCCCTGGCCCTGCACGGCGTGATCTATAAGAAAAACGGCGAGGTCATCACCGTCACCATGGGTGAAAAGGACACCGATCCCGTGCTGTGCGTGTCTGACCTGCTCATTCACCTGTCTGGCGACCAGATGAAGAAGACCCTGGCTGAGGGCATCACTGGCGAGCAGCTGAATGTTATTTTGGGCACCATTCCCATGCCCGATGACGATGGCGCCGACCGGGTGAAGCTGGCCGTCCTGAACCTGCTCCACGAAACCTACGGCATTGTGGAAGAGGACTTCTTGTCTGCCGAGCTTACCATCGTCCCCGCCGGCAAGTGCCGGGAGGTGGGTCTGGACCGGAGCCTTTTGGGCGCTTACGGCCACGATGACCGGGTCTGCTCCTACGCAGCCCTGGCCCCCATGCTGACTATGGGTACCCCCGCCAAGACCGCTGTCTGCGTCCTGGCCGACAAGGAAGAAATCGGATCCGTGGGCGTATCGGGTATGCAGTCCTACTGCTTTGAGACCTTCGTGCGGGACCTGTGCGACAGCCAGGGGGCCAGCCTGGACCGCTGCTTCGAGAACGCCTTCTGCCTGTCCGCCGATGTGACCAACGCCTTCGACCCCAATTTCGCTGAAACCTGCGACAAGCGGAACAACTCCCGGCTGAACTACGGCGTGGGCATCTGCAAGTACACCGGCTCCCGTGGCAAGGGCGGCGCCTCCGACGCCTCCGCTGAGGCCATGGGCTACGTTCGCACCCTCTTTGAAAATGCCGGCGTGGTGTGGCAGACAGCCACCCTGGGCAAGGTAGACCAGGGCGGCGGCGGCACCGTGGCAGCTTACATGGCCAACCGGAACATTGTCACCGTGGACGCAGGCGTCCCTGTGCTGTGCATGCACGCTCCCTGGGAGCTGGTCAGCAAGTTCGACACCTACATGACCATGAAGGCCATGACCGCCGTGTACGCCGGGAAGTAACACTCCTCCCACTCCACGCCGGTGCAGGAGGTAAGACAACTCTGCCGCCGGTAAACAGCAAGGTTGAAGCTCTACCATTCTGTTTTTCAAATTGCATAGCTTGGGGGCTGTTGCAAAATTCGTTTTTTGCAACAGCCCCCGTTTTAAAAGTGAAAGATAGCGGGAGAAAACACAGAAATTCGTACCTTATCCACCTCCGCCCTCATATGGGCTAAACTGGTCTTGTTTTGGTTTTGTTTTCACATGGTCAAAAATAAATTTGCGCATAACTCTTGGCACTACCCATACGGCAATAAAAAACAAGCCCTATTTTGCCACTTTTTCCAAAGTAAGACTTTTTTGAACTTTTTAGACCCAGAGGATAGTTCTGGAAGAATTTAGAATAGAACGTGTGCTCACCGGGCGCACATAGAACTAGGATGTGCCAAATGACACATCCTAGTTCCGGATTTAGTTGCCTGCCTTGATTTCGCCCTTGCACTTTTTCGCCCAGACAGGACCACATTGAATATCGCCGTCATATGACGCAGGCTTAATGACTTTCATCCATACACCGCCTCCCTTCACAAAATGCTTTCAGGTAATGTATAATTTGATCTTATCTAGGATGTCAAAGCTCATAACTCCACGTATTTCTGCGTTGTTTTCGTAGCAATAAGCGCATCGCAAGTTGCATAGTTCAGTCACAGAGACTATAATATGCAGTTCCTTTGGACTAATCTCGCCCATAAAATAGCGAATCGCGTCATCGTCGCTATAAAAAAATAGGTTTTCACTCAAATATTGAATCTCAGATTTGCTAAGTCTTTCCACGCACAAGTTGCCGTTTTCAAGCTTGTCAGCAGGGAGCTCAACAATGCAAGAATTTATTGTATTAAATATAACAACACTGCTTTCTTGTTCTACTACCTTAACGTATCTTTAAAGTTCCATTTAATTCTCCTTTTCAAACAACCTTCCGTCTCTAATTTGCAGGATACAATCAGACATGCTATATGTGCTTGGTTGTGCATGATGAGTTACAAATAAAACCATCACATTTGAGAGCCCAAAAACCGTCTTTTCAATTTCTTGAGCAGTTGCAGCATCCAAGTTAGAAGTACTCTCGTCCATCAGCAGCACAGGACTTTTACGAATCAACGCGCGGGCGATCGCCAACCGTTGCCGCTCTCCACCAGACATTTCACTGGCGTTTTCTCCAAGCTGTGTGTGAATTCCCGCTGCCGCTTCCTGGACCCATTCATGAAGACCTGCAAGGTCCAGCGCTTCTAAGACCATCTCATCGGAGTAGTTCCCAAATAACCGCACATTGTCCGCCACAGTCCCGTCTAATAATACGGCTGTCTGGGGAATGCAAGCAATCAGCCGCGCACGGTCGTTGGGGCAAATCTCCCGAGCATTTACATCATCCAGAAAAACAGATCCTGTATAGCTTTGGTATAGCTGGGCTAAAACCGCAAGAAATGTGGATTTCCCGGAGCCGCTATCCCCGGTAATTAAGTATTTTTTCCCGGCTTGGAAGGAATAATTTACTTGGTTCAGTACCGGCTTGCTGTTGTAAGAAAAGCTGACGTTACGGAAGCGGATGCCACATTTCATGTCCGCCTTATGAACGGTACCCTGGGAAATCACCGGCTGTTGCAGCAATTTCACCAGATCTTCGGAAACCTTTTGGGCAGATTTTAATTCAGCGATCTCTTCACTGATCGTAGTCAATGGGGAAGCAATGTAGGTCATCAGCTGCGTTGCTGCAACGATGGCAGAGATACGAATATGGCCTTTGAGCGCTAAAACCGCCCCCAATAGGTAAATACCCAAAAACATTCCATTTCCCACTGCAAAGGATAATTCGTAGGAAAGCGCGGTGGCACTTCTGGACTTGACGCGAGCAACCTCTTTTGCTTTGCTATATTGACTTTGCCGCTGATTGATTTCTGCTTCTAAGTGAAATAGCCTGCAGATGGAAAAGGCAGCTAGGTTCTCTTTCAAGATAACCATATAGTTTTTTTGTGCATCCGCATAGGCCTTTCCTGTCGTGGAGATCCGTTTGGTAAAGAAAAGGGGTACAATTAACTGAGATACTGCCATAAATATGGCAAACACGCCGAGTATGGGGCTCAAGTAAAGCATGGCGACAGCAGCGATTGTAAGTTCCAAAATCTCTGTATAAAGGCCCAAAATAGTGTTGAAGAATGAATCTCTGATTATTTCAACATCATTGGTTAGCTTAGAGATATAATCGGCAGTGTGTAATGCAGCGAAAGCTTCAGCGGAACGTGCAAAAATTTGCTTGTGTAGGGCGGTTTGCAATTCTGAAACACTGTCTCGCAAAATGCCAAACCGAAGTTTTTTGCGAAAGTAACCAGTGAAAAAGCTAAGCAAAATATAGCAAATGAAAATCAGGGTGTATTTTCCTGCCTGGCGCAGGTCGCCAGCCATTGCAAATTCAATTGCAATGGCCATGATGTATGCGAGGCCTACGTCTACTGCTGCATTGACAGGCGCGATGATCATATAAAGAGCAAGTCGCCTAGGAGTCGCCGCAAGATACCGGAAAAGGTATTTCATTTCAGTACCTTCTAATTTATATAGCTACGTATGATATATAACATTTTAACATAGTAGAAAGTATGTTGCAGGACGGATGCCTCCTTACAACTTTTACAGATTCAAACCGTCTTGCCGAATGAGCAGAATTTGCCCAGTTTCCCGCAGGTTTTTCCCTATACAACCCGGAAAAAAGGTGCTAAGATGGCAACATCTCAGCACCTTTTGCTTACAAGGAGGCCCCCTATGGAGTTTTGGAAGATGAATGGCGCAGGCAACGACTTTATCATTCTCGACAACCGGGTCCTTGGCGCTTCCCCGGACCGGCTGGGGCGCATTGCCCTGGCGCTGTGCCGGCGGCGCTTCTCCATTGGGGCTGACGGCCTCATGGCGGTGGAAGAGGGAACCCAGGGGGGCGACTTTAAGATGCGGTTTTATAACTCCGACGGCTCCCTGGGGGAGATGTGCGGCAACGGCGCCCGGTGTATTTGCCGGTATGGGTATGAACGGGGGCTGGCCGGGGATGTGCAGCGGGTGGAGACCACGGCGGGGCTGGTCGTAGGGACCCGGCTGGGTCCGGATTCCTACCGGGTGCAGCTCAACCTGCCGTCGGTTTTGGAGCCCCGGCGTGACACGGCCCTGGGGCCGGCCGGTTACGTGGAGCTGGGCCGGCCGGGAGTACCCCACGCCATCGTCCGGGTGCCTGGCCTCCAGGAGCTGCCTTTGGAGGAGCTGCGGCCAAGGGGGCGGGCGCTTCGTCACGATCCCGCCTTTTCCAAGGGAGCCAACGCTAACCTTTATGATGTTCTGGCTCCGGATCACCTGGTGATCCGGACCTTTGAACGGGGGGTAGAGGACTTTACCTATGCCTGCGGTACAGGAACCGGCTCTCTGGTGGCCCTGCTTACGGTCCTTGGGCAAGTGTCTGGCCAGGGGGTGCAGGTGGAGAATCTGGGAGGGCGGCTTTTGGTGGATGCGGAGGCGTCCGGCGGCCAGGTGTCCGCCCTCTTCCTCACCGGCCCTGCCACCTTGGTTTGCCAGGGGAGCGTACCGGATGAGGCGTTGCCGGATTAACCTTTCTGATCAAATCAGCCTGCAGCGGCGGAACGGTTTGCACCGTCCCTCTGCTGCAGGCTGATTTTTTTGGGTAGAGCCGGTCCTTTGGCTAACGCTCCGAGATGTGCAGCCGCTTTTCCAGGGTCGCGGCGTTGAATTGGGTCAGGTATACCCGGGGCAGGCCGTATTCGCTGGTAAGGAGAAAGGCTTTTGGCAGGTCCTCCGCTGCGCTGACCACCTGACCCTCCTGTTCTGCCAACTGCAAAAACTGCCGGGTGTGCCGGGAGGTGGTGGTGTTGTCCAGGCCAAAAATTCCCACAATGGCCTTGGTCCGCACGGCCATATCGCCGCCAATGGGCAAATACATCATAAATCCCCCCATAACTAGATGATCTCAATTGTACCATGGGGCGGTTTTTGCGTCAATGGATTTTTTGCAAGTGGGCAGAACAGCAGTATTTCCTTTTTACAGACCGGTAGGCAGGAACCATACGACACGGAAGCCCCTAGTACAACGTAACTCTAAAACGTGTATCGTTTCTTCGGAGCTGCCTGGGCAGCCAGGTACTATCCCGGTGGTAGGGCCCGGGTGCGAAGCGATCGGCAGGGTGAATCCCATGCAGTTATCCTGATTGGCTGGCCGGATAGCAAAAATTTTTATGCCAAGTATCCCTAAAACTGTAAAATGAGCGCTGCATCCATTAGTATGAAGAGGTATCCCTATATTTATAGAAAAGGAGCCAAAAGTATGATGGAACCGATGAAATACGAACTGGAGGAGCTGCTGTATCAGATGGGAATTTATCTGGTGCAGGCGGGATATGCCGTTGTGGTGGAGGCTGCGGCGCTGGCGGTGGAAGAGCCGGAGCGGCTGCAAAGTCTGACCCAGGAATTCTATCCGGAGGTGGGCAGGCGGTGCCGGTGCACTTGGAATTGCGCGGAACGGAGCCTCCGGACGGCCACGGCCCAGGCTTGGGAGTGCAACGGAGCTCTGATTTCGGAGCTGGCCATGCGGAAGATCACTCAGCCGCCTACGGCGGGAGATTTCCTGTGCATCCTGCGCCACGCTCTGTTGCGGAAAAAGAACACTGAGGCGTAAATAAGAACCGGACCTGCTGCAAAGGCGGCAGAGGGGAGCCTCCTAGGCGCTTTTGGGGATACGGGCGCTTCCTGTGGGGCTACGCCCGGCCAAGTTTGCAGCAGGTCTACTTGGCAGCAGGCAGACGGTGCACATGATTTTAAGCTGGGTTTTACAAAAATATCTTAGGAGTTGCGTGCATGTAGCATGGACGCTGCAGACCCAAATTTCCAGAAATTGGAAAATCATTTGGATGGTTTACTTTTTTGGAAGATGTGCTTGACAAGTTTTGGCAGATATGCTAATATTATTAAAAAATAAGGGGCGTGTATTTCACAGAGGAAAACGGATTCCCTCGGATGCCAAATTCAGCCCGCAGACAAATCAATTGCTTTGGAACAAACCAACTTGCGAAGAGAAAAATTCACGCGATGATACCAGGAAGCATGAGAAAATCTTACATCCCGTGCAAATGTCGCAGAGAAAGGAGCGCTTTGTGTGAACGTACGAAAGCAAGCGGCGGCCCTGCTTCTGTGCCTGAGCCTGGCTGCCTCTTTGGTTGCCTGCCAGAGACCGGGAGCAACGGAGGGACAGACGGGGCAACAGACGGAGCAGGCGCTTCAGACGGACCCAGACCATTTCTATGAAGAAGTAGAAGAAGGGCTGTTGATCGATGCGGTTGTGGAACACCCGGAAGGCAATGTGACACCTAAGGTCTACGTGGGCAGGAAGCCCGCCTTCAACCAGGAGAGATTGCAGGCATTCTTATCTCAAGTGGGAGATCCGGTGGTGGAGGTAAAGGTGGACCGCACTGAGGACCAGCTGTATAATTTTGATGGGGTATGTGCAAACGGTGGCCATGCTATTATATTGCAGGAGTTAGAACAGAATTCCAGAAATTTTAGCATGTCATATAATAATTTGGAAGCGGATCGGTGGTATGGGGCGGTGCTGTCTCTTGATACAGGAGATTATATTGATGTAAGCGGCACTTCCAATAATACATATTTGTTTACAGAGCCTAAGAATTTTTCTTTTGCAACAGAGCAAGAAGCGGAGACGGCTGTTCGGGAGATGCTGCAGCTCTTGGATGTGGGGAATTTGGAACTGAAAAGAACGCTATATTTGGACCATGAGGCCCTGGCGACTGCGGAGCGTTCGGAATTGATCAAAGGAAAAAATGCAGAAAAAGGCGATGAGATTCCTTCCAAAGAGAGCTGGACTGAGGCCGATGACGCATACATGTTTGACTTTAATTGCGCGTATGATGGTATTCCTATGTTAACAACTACCTGGAGCAGTCAAACGGAAGGCTATGCGCCTGTGAACATCACAGTCCGGTACAATCGGGTGGGGATCACCTATCTGGTGGTGCAGGGGCCTTTGAATTTTGACCAAGTAGCGGAGGAACCGGCTTCCATCACTTCTGCGGCGGAAGCGCTAGCTGTGGCCAAGGAGGTGACACAAAACGTAGTCAGCTCTTATGAAAGAGTTATTGACCGCGTATCGCTCCGGTATTATGTGGAGCAAGACCGGGACCGTCTGTTGTTAAAGCCCTGCTGGGAGGTGGCGATACGTCAAAAAGACGTGGTTCTCTACAGCGGAGAAGTGCGGGATGAATACGTGTACGTTGTGGTAGATGCTTTGACCGGTAAAGAGAAATAGTGACATTTGTTGTGCGAACGCTGCAATCCGGACTCAATGACGTGGCACGGAGGAAGGAATATGTGGCCGCAAAATAAAAAGCAGGAGATTTTCCGTGAACAAAAGCAGAAAACGAATGCGTTCCGTGATGCTGCTGACGACGGTAGCGTTAGCGGGTTCGGCGGGAGCCACGTTTAACTTCTCCTTTGGCGCTTCCGGCGGTGAGGCCCGTCCGCCGCAGGAAGGCACGAAATCGGATGCCGGTACGACTTCTGGCAACCATGCCAGTGTTCGCGTGACTGGAATCATGGGGATCCGTTATGCGTATCTGTGGGTTGGTACTTACTCCAGTGCCAGCAACAAGGGGTACACGTCAACGAAATACGTTGATTCCACTGGCCTGTATGAACTTAACTACACGACTGCAGTGACCAATGGGACACTGTATCTCCACGCCACGACCCCCAATGTAGGTGGCGGCGGCATGGGCGGTACGTGGTATCCCTAAGCTTTGATTTGATAGCTCTCGGGCTCCGGCGCCACGTAGCCGGGGCCCCTGTGTCAACTCTGGAACGTAGAAAGAGAGGGAACTGAAATGAAACGACAAGGGGATGTGCCAAAAAGCAGGTGGTTGGGATGAGGGCGCTGGGTCGTGCGCTGCGGGTGGATTTGCACCGCAGTGTGTGTTCGCGCCCATTTTTTGTCACGGTGGCTCTGCTGTTTACTTGGTTGGTTGCCAACTGCGGACGACATTTGACGAGTCAGACATCCCGCCGCGTTCTCAGCGCGGCAGAGATGCTGAATTATACTTTGACGGGAACGCTCTCTTTGGTGGAGCTGGTGTTGGCAATTGCCGCCGTTGCGTATGCGTGGAGCTACTGCCATGACCGGTCCAGCGGCTTTTTCTTGCAGGCCGTGGAGCGGGTGGGGCTGCCAGCCTATGGCGCGGCCCGGGCGATTGCCGTAGCGGTTTCCGCTTTTTTGGCGGCAGTGGCAGCCTTGGCGGCGTTTTTATTGCTTTTGGCAGCGCTGCGTTTGCCGGAGCCTGATTTGCATGATTTGCGGGATGGGATTGCCTATCTGGACCTGGTGGCACGGGGAAAGCCTATGTTGTACTTTACTGTCCGGATTGTGATCATTGGTCTGGCGTGTAGCTTTGCCGCAGAATTTGGGCTGATGGTGACTGCCTTTTTCCCCAACGCCTATGTGGCTATTCTGTCGCCAATCCTCTTGTATTATCTGCAAGAGATTTTGGGGAAGCTGATTCATATGGAGATAAGATGGTATCTGGTTAGAGTGATATTTGGACAGACATATGACAATGAGATGGAAAGCTTTTACTGGGCGGTGGGATATCTGACCGTGGCCACCATTCTGTGTGGGTGGGCCTTTTGCAGGAGAATGAGAAAGGAGCAGGTGTCATGAAGCTGCTTCGCTGTTGTAAGTTGAACGTTCTGCAGTGGCGCATACAGCCAAAGTATTTTTTGTGCGTTGTGTTCCTGACACTACATATGTGGAATCTGCTTCATGGTCTGAATGATTACGCTACTGCGCTGGGCTATCGGATACACCCTTGGATTTTTCCCTTTTTACCAGATACAAACTGGAATTTTACCGTCATGTTGCTGTTGTTTGTTTTGATGATTTGTGATGCGCCATTTCGGAATGGGCAGCAGCAGTTTGTTTTGCTGCGTGTGGGAAAGCAACGGTGGATCGCAGCGCAGCTGCTCTATCTTCTCTTTCTCAGCGTACTGTTTACGGTTTTCTTGTGGGTGCTGTCCTGGGTTTTCCTGTGGCCCAATTTGGAGTGGGCGGGAGATTGGGGGAAGGTCCTTCAAACAGCCGCTCGCACCGGTGCGCATGGGGACTACGCGAATGTGATCCTGAGCCCTCAAATGATTAAGGGGACGACTCCTGCCGTGGTGACGGTGTGGACGGGATGTATGATGATAGGGGTCTGTTTCCTCTTGGGAGAAGTGGTACTATTGTGCAACTTATGGTGCCAAAAGGGTTTGGGAACCGCAATTGCTGTGGGGCTTGTCATTGTGCACAGCGTGATTCGTATGTTCAGCTATTTCCGGTACTACCATGTATGGACATGGTTCTCCCCTGTTTCCTGGATGGACTACAGCCTTATGGGACATACAAATCAAAATATGCCGTCCTATGCTTATGGGATAGGTATGGTTTTGGGTTTGAGCATCCTACTGGGGACGCTGAGTATTGCTACAGTCCATCAATGTAAAATAGATGCTGAATAACCCTGGCAAAGGAAAGTGAAGTCAGATCCCTGACAGCCCAGCCGTACCGCCGGCTCATGGAGGGGCTGAGTGTGGATCAGCCAAAGGCGCACAAGCCGGTATCTGGCTTGGAAGTAATCTGAGAAATTATGTGTTTTCTTGCACTTTCTGGTATATAGTACAATAAACACATGAAAAAGGAAGATAATTTCCAAACAAGTACCAGGGAAACAGTCACCATTTCCCGTGCGGAATATGAGGACAAGAACGCTCGACTGGCATCTCAGGACGAACGTATTTCTCGTCTGGGAAACCAGGTATTGGTGCTTACGGAGGCACTGCGCCTTGCCAGACACAAGCAATTTGGCGCATCTTCCGAGAAGAGCGACGAGTCTTTTGTGGAACAGCTGAGCTTCCTGTTTCATGCAGCCGAAGTATTCTCTGCTGCAGAAAAGGAACCGGAAGAGTCCGTTACCATTGTGCAGCTCACAAACGGCACAGGAAGCATGAATATGCCCTGGATACCATTTGGAGCCCTACCGGTACGTGATATGGCTGCTGGAGGAAGCAAACACAGCCGAACTGACGGACCCAGCGGCAGTGGAAAAGCTGCTTCCCTGGGACGTACCGGCAGAATGCAGACCAAGTGAACATGACAGCTCCGGCTCTGAGTTCCATCTCGGAGCCGGAGTTTTTTGCACGATGACAGGATTTACGCTTACAGAAAAAGTGCAATTTTAAGCGTTACACGGTACGACTTCCGTCCATCAGTGCATAGCTTTCGGCTTTCTTAGCGCTGAACGGTACGCTTATGTCTCCGGTGGTAGGTGCGAAGCAATCGGCAGGGTGAATCCTATGCAGTTATCCTGACCGGCTGGCCGGATAGCAAAATTTTTATGCCAAGTATCCCTAAAACTGTAAAATGAGCGCTGCATCCATTAGTATGAAGAGGTATCCCTATATTTATAGAAAAGGAGCCAAAAGTATGATGGAACCGATGAAATACGAACTGGAGGAGCTGCTGTATCAGATGGGAATTTATCTGGTGCAGGCGGGATATGCCGTTGTGGTGGAGGCTGCGGCGCTGGCGGTGGAAGAGCCGGAGCGGCTGCAAAGTCTGACCCAGGAATTCTATCCGGAGGTGGGCAGGCGGTGCCGGTGCACTTGGAATTGCGCGGAACGGAGCCTCCGGACGGCCACGGCCCAGGCTTGGGAGTGCAACGGAGCTCTGATTTCGGAGCTGGCCATGCGGAAGATCACTCAGCCGCCTACGGCGGGAGATTTCCTGTGCATCCTGCGCCACGCTCTGTTGCGGAAAAAGAACACTGAGGCGTAAATAAGAACCGGACCTGCTGCAAAGGCGGCAGAGGGGAGCCTCCTAGGCGCTTTTGGGGATACGGGCGCTTCCTGTGGGGCTACGCCCGGCCAAGTTTGCAGCAGGTCTACTTGGCAGCAGGCAGACGGTGCACATGATTTTAAGCTGGGTTTTACAAAAATATCTTAGGAGTTGCGTGCATGTAGCATGGACGCTGCAGACCCAAATTTCCAGAAATTGGAAAATCATTTGGATGGTTTACTTTTTTGGAAGATGTGCTTGACAAGTTTTGGCAGATATGCTAATATTATTAAAAAATAAGGGGCGTGTATTTCACAGAGGAAAACGGATTCCCTCGGATGCCAAATTCAGCCCGCAGACAAATCAATTGCTTTGGAACAAACCAACTTGCGAAGAGAAAAATTCACGCGATGATACCAGGAAGCATGAGAAAATCTTACATCCCGTGCAAATGTCGCAGAGAAAGGAGCGCTTTGTGTGAACGTACGAAAGCAAGCGGCGGCCCTGCTTCTGTGTCTGATCCTGGCTGCCTCTTTGGTTGCCTGCCAGAGACCGGGAGCAACGGAGGGGACACGCCGGGAAGGCTCCGAACAGACGGGGACGGAACAGAGAGAGCAAACAGAGACGGCCTCCGTCCCCCAGACGGACCCCACCCACTTCTACGAGGAGGTTCAGGAGGATTTGCTCATTGATGCGGAGGTAAAGGGCACGGCCAGCGGCGCAAAGCCGAAGGTCTATCTGGGGGAGATGAAGGTTTTTACCAAAGAAGAAATTGATGACTTCCTGGCCTGGAATGGAGACGCCGTTTCTGAGGTTACGCAAGACGGGCTGCAGGGTAACGAAATGGTCTATGCGGGGACCTGCCGCAGTGGGAGTACCTTTGGCCAGGGGTCCAGTGAGGAAGGACTGTACCCCAGTATTTTTAGCTACGTCAATCAGGAACATTATGAGCAATATAACGCGTATCCCATTTATTCCACACAACTGATGTATGAAGAGAATGGGGAGCATCTGATTACATATTTATTTACAGAGCCGGAGGATTTGTCCTTTGCGACTGCGCAGGAGGCGGAGACAGAGGTTCGGGAGGCTCTGGCAACTCTGCACTTGGGGGAGCTGTATTTAAACCGGACCCTGTATGTGAGCCACGAACGGATGGCCCAGGCAGGAGAGGAGCTCCAGAGCGAAAAATGGACGCATGAAGTCAAGGGGCGCACCGTGCAATATCCCCAGAGAGACGACTGGGCAGAAGAGGACGATTGCTACATGTTTGAATTCTTTTGCGCCGCAGACGGAATCCCTCTGGCCTGCCGGGGAGAAAAGAGCAGCACCGTGTCCTACTGTCCCAATAGCATTGTAGTTTGGTATACAAAGGACGGGATTATTGACCTGGAGGTCATTTACCCGGTGACCTTTGTCCAGGTGGTGGAGGAGCCGGAGCAGTTCATTTCTGCCGGGGAGGCTTTGGAAGTGGCCAAGAATAAATTCGTGAACATCCTGGCTACCCAGAAGCGGACGATTGAGCGGGTGGAGCTGGTGTATGTATACTGGCAGGATGGATCGCGTTGGCTTCTACGCCCCATGTGGGAGGTGACCGTCCGGCAAGCGTCCACAGAGACGGTCTCCTTCGATACCCTCCGCTTTGTCCGGGTGGACGCCATGACGGGGGATGAAATGTAGTCAGTTTCCTACCGGACTGCAGGGTAGGTCTGAAGATTTTCAAAAAACAAAGAATTGATCTTATGCAGAAACAAAAGCGCGCGCCGAAGCTTCGGCGCAAGGTGGTATCCCTCTTGACCTTGGCCTTGGTTCTGGTGCCTATGATGGCCTTGATTGCCTACGCCGGGTCCGCCGCCGCAAATTTTTCCTTTATCTTTGGCTCCACAGCTGCCGTGGACTATGACCGGGCTTATAAGTCCGATGTGGGCAGTAGCTCGGGCTATTATGCCCAGGCCAACGTGAACAGCGCTGGTTTCAACGGTGGTAGTATCACCATGTGCGTCGAAAAGACCAACGGAACGCGCATCACCAACATGGAAACGGTATCCGGCACTGGCTCCGTGTATCTCTATTACGAGACGGGGAGTTTGACGTACAATACGTACGTAGACCTCACCGCTAGAGTTTCCAGCGGAGTTCCTGGCGGTTGCTCTGGTGTGTGGTGGCCGTAAGCACTCCGTAAGCCAAATTCATAGCCCCTGGCTCCGGCCAGGGGCTTCCGTTCCAATTTCGGGGAGGCGGAACGGTCAAAACCCGTTCCCTACGAGATCTGATGGAAGAGGGTGGATAACATGTGTTTTTTGTTAGCCAAGGCAGCTGCCGGGTGGGGCCGGTGAAGGCCCTGGGTCGGGCCTTGACGGTGGACCTCCGCCGGGCTCTGGTGTCTGGGCGGTTTCTCCTGACGGTGGGACTGCTGCTGCTCTGGCAGCTTTTCAACTGTTCCGGCACTCTGCTTAGCGCAAATGAGTGGACCAAAAGCAGTGCTGTATATGCGTTTAATTTTGCAATATCCAACCAAGAGGTTTTGGCGGATTTGCTGCTGCCCCTTGCTGCTCTTCCCTATGCCTGGAGCTTCCTCCAGGACCGGGAGAGTGGGTTTGAGCTTCAGGCGGTGGAGCGGGTGGGGGCTCGGGCCTACGGCCTAGCCAAGCTCCTCTCCGTGGGGGCGGCAGCTTTCCTGGCAGTGGCGGCGGCCATGTTTTTGTTTTTAGCCGGCCTGTACGCCATGGGTATGGAGACACTGCCTGGGTATCCCCTGAACAACAACCAGTACTACGCCATTGCATCGGCGGGGCATGTGGGTCTCTTTTACCTGGTCCGGATTACCATTGCGGGGCTGACGGGCTCCCTGGCGGCGGTGTTTGCCCTGACGGTGAGCTCCTTTCTCTCCAACTCCTATGTGGCGCTGCTGGCCCCCCTGCTGGGGTTTTACACCTCTCAGGTGCTGCATAGCTTGTTGATTCCCCGCCTTTCGGCGTTCCGGCTCGATTCGGTATTCTTCTACCAGCCCATTGCAGGCAGCGCAAGCTTCAGCTTCCTGTGGTCGGCGGTGTATCTTTTGACGCTGACGGCGCTGTGCGCCAGGCTGTTCCTGTGGCGGCTGAGGAAGGAGGCTGGGGAATGAAACTGCTGCGCAGCTGTAAGCTGAATTTGCTCCAATGGCGGATCAACCCCAAGTACCTGGCCATTTTTCTGTACATGGCCCTGTACCTGTGGTATGTGACCCATGGTTATGTGGATTTCTGCCGGGATGTGGACCGCTCAATCCGGCCGTGGATTTTCCCCCTCCTGCCTGGCACACCGGGGGCCTTTATCACGGTGTATTTGGGCTTTGTGTTGCTGCTGTCAGACGCCCCCTTTCGCAGCCGCCAGCAGCAGTTTGTGCTCCAGCGGGTGGGTAAGCGAATCTGGGCGGCGGGGCAGCTGCTGTATCTGTTCCTTGCCTGTCTGGTGTTTACGCTGCTTCTCTGGGTCCTGACCTGGATCTTTCTTTTACCTCGGCTGGAGTGGGGATGGGACTGGGGCCCGGTCCTCACTACGGTAGCCGCCTCCGGTATTTCACCAGAGTATGGGGTGTGGGGACTGGAGTATGAATGTATGCGAAATGTAGCGCCCCTGGCGGCTACGGCCTGGGTGTTTGGCATGATGGTGGGGGTTAGCTTCCTACTGGGAGAAATCATGATTTTATGCAACCTGTGGCTGAAGAAGGGAATTGGGCTTGCGGTTGTGACCAGCTTTGCGCTGCTGCCGTTTTTGGTTGTGATCACGGCGAATACGCCGTATGCTGCCCGGAAGCTGCTGTGGATATCGCCCTTGTCGTGGCTGAACCTCAGCCTTATGGGCCAGCCCAACCAGGGGCTACCCTCCTATGGCTTTGCAGTGGGGGTGACCGTTGGGCTCAGCGTCCTGCTGGGGATTCTGATTGTGGGAACCATTCACCGGTGCAATTTGGAGACGGAGAAGGAGTGAGGAAATGGAACATGCCATTGTCATACAGGATGTGACCAAGCGGTTTCGGGAGACTGTGGCGGTGAGTCACGTGACGGCTTGCTTTGAAACAGGGAAGATTCACGGCATCATCGGACGAAACGGCTCGGGGAAAACCGTATTGTTTAAGTGTATTTGCGGCCTGTTTCCGGTGACGGAGGGGAGTATTGAGGTTCTGGGGCAGCGCATGGGAGACGGCAAGCGGGTTCCTAAGGGGGTGGGGGCCATAATTGAGACGCCGGGCTTCCTGCCCAACTGCTCCGGGTATCAGAATTTGCGCTATCTCATGGAGCTCTCCGGCAAGGTGGACCGGGAGAGAATCCGGTGGGCTATTGCCACCGTGGGCCTGGACCCGGACAGCAAAAAGCATGTAGGAAAGTACTCCCTGGGCATGCGCCAGCGGCTGGGGTTGGCCCAGGCCATGATGGAGGACCCGGAGCTTCTGATTCTGGATGAACCCATGAACGGCCTGGACAAGGGCGGCGTGGCGGAGATGCGGGAGCTGTTTCTGAAGCTGAAGGAGCAGGGCAAGACCATCCTGATTGCTTCCCACAACCCGGATGACACCCGCATCCTCTGCGATACCCTGCATGAGATGGACGCCGGTGTGATGACGGAGCGGGCAGTTTTGGAATGAGGCAGATGGCTTTGCATGCTGCCCTTGGTCTGGCAAAGAATCCATTTATCAAAACAGGACCTGCCATGTGGTGGGGCAATCGAGATTGAAATTTCCGGATGCGGTGTCACGTTGATGATACAGACAGGACGCATGGAACACACTCGATTTGCCTGCCCCACAGGGCAGGTCCTTTGTATGTGGTGGGAGCTTGGCTCCGGAAAGGGGCATTTAACGAAGCTTTTACAGGAACATGCTTGGGAATTTTACCGGGGCGTTTTACAATGGGGCCGTACCCTGAAATCTGATAACGAGAGGCAAATCGGGAAATACTACCCTTGCCAGAAAGAAAGGAAATGAATATGCGTATTTACAAGAAAATTGCTGCCCTGGCACTGTCCGGGGTCATGACCTTGGGCCTGATGGCCGGTTGTTCTACTACGGAGACAGAGACGACGCCCACTACCGCTCCCACGGTGAACCAGGCGACGAGCCCCACAGGATCAGAGGGCGCCTCGGAAGCCAATGGGCTGAACGCCCCCATTACCGTCATCTCCCGGGAGGAGGGTTCCGGAACCCGGGGGGCATTTGTGGAGATTATGGGCGTGGTGGACGCCGATGAGGTGGACGCTACGGTGCAGACTGCCGAGGTGGTCAACTCCACCGCCGTGGTCACCCAGACTGTGGCCGGTAACCAGGCAGCCATTGGCTATATCTCCATGGGCTCCCTGGACGGCACCGTGAAGGCTGTGGCCGTGGACGGTGTCGAGGGAACCGTGGAAAATGTGAAGAACGGCTCTTACACCGTCTCCCGCCCCTTCAACATCTGCTACAAGGAAGAGAAGCTTACCGACCTGGGAAAGGACTTTGTGAAGTTCATTCTGAGCGCCGACGGCCAAGCCATCCTGGGCGAGAAGTACATCGCCGTGGAGGGAAATGCTGAGGCTTACACCGCCTCCGGCCTGACCGGGAACCTGTCCATCAATGGCTCCACCTCTGTGGGCCCCGTGATGATGGAGCTGGCGGAAGCTTATATGAATCTCAACTCCGGCGTGACCATTGATGTGCAGCAGACCGGCTCCGGTGCGGGCATCACCGCCACCATGGACGGCTCCTGCGAGATTGGCATGAGCTCCCGGGACTTGAAAGAGGAAGAGCTGGCGGAAGGACTGACCCCGGTGAAAATTGCCATGGACGGCATTGCCGTCATCGTCAATGAGGCCAACCCGGTGACCGGCCTCACCACAGAGCAGATCCGGAACATCTTCCTGGGCAACACCACCAACTGGTCCGAACTGGGCTAACATCCGTACCAGCCCCGTCGCGGTCACTTGCGGCGGGGCGTTTTGCGCCGAGAAAGGATAGGTTATGCGTCAACGATCCAGATTGCTGTCCGTTTTCAACAAGGAGCAGGTCATGCACGTGGTGTTCCTGCTGACCGCCTGCGTGTCCATTGCGGCGGTGGCGCTCATATGCGCGTACTTGTTGGGCAACGGCATTCCCACCATAGGGGAGATTGGCTTGGGGAACTTCTTCGGGAAGGTTTGGAAGCCTTCTAAGGACCTCTACGGCATTTTTCCCATGATTGTGGGTAGCATTTATGTCACAGCCGGCGCCATCCTCATTGGGGTGCCCATCGGCCTCTTAACGGCCGTCTATCTGGCCCGCTTTTGCCCCAAGGGGCTGTACCGGGTGGTAAAACCTGCAGTGGACCTGATGGCTGGAATTCCTTCCATTGTATATGGTTTCTTTGGGCTGGTGGTGATCGTGCCCATGGTGCAGAAGCTCACCGGCTCCTCTGGCAAGGGTCTGCTGACGGCGTCCCTGCTGCTGGGAATGATGATTTTGCCCACCATCATTGGAGTGGCGGAGACCTCCATTCGGGCGGTGCCGGAGAGCTATTATGAAGGCTCCCTGGCCCTGGGCGCCACCCATGAGCGGAGTGTGTTCTTTGCCCAGCTGCCTGCGGCGACCTCCGGCGTGATGTCCGGCGTCATTTTGGGCGTGGGCCGGGCCATTGGGGAGACCATGGCGGTCATTATGATTGCCGGTAACCAGCCCATTATGCCCAGGGGCCTTCTGGAAGGTCTGCGGACCATGACGGCCAACGTGGTTTTGGAGATGGGCTACGCCTCCGGGCTCCACCGCCGGGCCCTGATTGCTACGGGTGTGGTGCTGTTTGTATTTATCCTCATCATCAACACTTGCTTCTCACTTTTGAAACGGAGGGATCAGAGATGAAGGCCATGTCGGAGAAAAACCCGGATCTTTCTGAAAAGAGGAAGCGGACGGCGGCGGAAATCATGGCTTCCTCCAGGCAGCAGTATGTGATTTCCTGGATTTTGACAGCCCTGGTGCGGCTGGCGGCGGCTCTGGCGGTGCTGACCGTGGTCATCTTGATTGGATATATTTTGGTGACCGGCGTACCCCATTTAAGCTGGGACCTGTTTGCCTGGAAATACACCACCCAAAACCAGTCTATGATGCCGGCCCTGGTCAACACCGTCTGCATGACGCTGCTCACCCTCCTGGTGGCGGTACCCATTGGCGTCTGTGCAGCCATTTACCTGGCGGAGTATGCCAAACGGGACAACAAGCTGGTAAAGCTGGTCCGTCTGACCGCCGAGACCCTTTCCGGGATTCCCTCCATTGTTTATGGGCTGTTCGGCTATGTATTTTTCAATGTTGCCTGTCATTGGAGCTTTTCCATGCTGGCCGGTTCCATGACCCTGGCCATTATGATTTTGCCCCTCATTTTGCGGACCACGGAGGAGGCCCTTTTGTCTGTGCCGGATTCCTTCCGGGAGGGGTCCTTTGGCTTGGGCGCGGGGCGGCTGCGGACGGTTTTCCGGGTTATCCTGCCTTCGGCTATGCCCGGGATTTTGGCCGGTGTGATTTTAGGCGTGGGACGGATTGTGGGAGAGAGCGCCGCCCTGATCTTTACCTCCGGCTCCGGCACGGCCAATCTGGCCATTGGAAAGACCGGCGCTTTTTGGAAGGATTTGTTTGCGCCCTTATTCCAGTCCACCCGGACCCTGTCGGTCCACATGTATAACCTGATGACGGAGGGACTGTATGTGGACCAGGCCCGCGCCACGGCAGTGGTGCTGCTGGTTCTGGTCATTGGCATCAATGCCCTGTCTGCCCTGGCGGCGAAACGGCTGACCCGGGGGAAGGGCGAAGCATGAAGACCAGGGAGGAATGAACATGGAACAAACTGTAAATAACCGCCCCCTGGGGCGGGCAAAGATGGAAGTCAAGGACTTGAACCTGTTTTACGGTGATTTTCAGGCCCTGAAGCATGTGAGCATCTCCATGCCGGAAAAGGAAATTACGGCCTTCATTGGGCCCTCCGGCTGTGGAAAATCCACCCTGCTGAAGACCTTGAACCGGATGAATGACCTGGTGGAGGGCTGCCGCATTGAGGGGCAGGTGCTCCTGGATGGGGAGGACGTTTACGGGAGCGTCAATGTGAATGCGCTGCGCCGCCGGGTGGGGATGGTGTTCCAGAAGCCCAATCCCTTTCCTATGAGCGTCTATGACAACATCGCCTACGGTCCTAGGACCCACGGCGTGCGGAAAAAGGCCATGCTGGACGAGATCGTGGAGCGGTCCTTGCGCCAGGCTGCCATTTGGGAGGAGCTGAAGGACCGGTTGAAAAAAAGCGCACTGGGGCTTTCCGGCGGTCAGCAGCAGCGGCTGTGCATTGCCCGAGCATTGGCGGTGGAGCCGGAGGTGCTGCTGATGGATGAGCCTACATCTGCTCTGGACCCCATCTCTACAGCCAAAATTGAGGACCTGGCGGCAGAGCTGAAAAAACAGTTCACCATTGTGATTGTCACCCACAATATGCAGCAGGCGGTCCGGATTTCCGACCGTACCGCTTTCTTCCTTCTGGGGGAGATGGTGGAGTTTGGGGCTACGGAGTCCCTGTTCTCTATGCCTCGGGATAAACGAACCGAAGACTACATCACAGGGAGGTTTGGATGATGCGCAATCGCTTTGACCAGCAGCTGGAACAGCTGCACGCGGATCTCATTACCATGGGGGGCCTGTGCGAGACTGCGATCGCTGCAGCAGTGGATGCGGCCACCAAGGGCGACGGGGACATGGCAAAGGCCGCCATAGCAGACGACAGCAAAATTGATGAAATGGAGCGGTCCATTGAGCATCTGTGCCTGAAGCTGCTTTTGCAACAGCAGCCGGTGGCCCGGGATCTGCGGACCATCTCCTCCGCCCTGAAAATGATCTCCGACATGGAACGCATTGGGGATCAGGCTACGGACATTGCGGAGATTGCCCAGTTCATCCAGGGGCGGCACGAGCAGACCAATGAAACCCTGCACACCATGGCCACTGCCGCCATCTCTATGGTGAAGGAGGCCGTCCGGAGCTTTGTGGAGCGGGACCAGGCCCTGGCCCGGAAGGTCATCGGCGATGATGACGTGGTGGATCAACTGTTCGTGGTGACCAAAACGCGGCTCATTGACTTCATTGCCAAGGACAGCACCCAGGGAGAATATTACCTGGATCTGCTGATGATTGCCAAATACCTGGAACGCATTGCTGATCACGCCACAAATATTGCCGAATGGGTTTTATTTTCTATCACGGGACGGCACGAAACCTGAATCATAGACCGTCCCGGACCATTTATGCTGGTGCGGAAGGTCATCTTGTGCTCCCCATCGTGCGGACTTGCAATCTCTGATGATGCAAGCTTCTGCACGGTGGGGAGCGTTTTTTTCGTTTGTCTGGTAGCAAAAGGGCGGCGTCTGCAGCGCCGCCAATACTGTACATAACTACCATATTTTCGCGGTAGCAAGATGCCTTCATCTGTTGCGATTTCACAAATTATCCAATTTTCTGGCAGAAGTATTGACAGATTCCCGGACAAATGGTATGATGTTTGTGCAGCTTGAATTAGCTGACTAACGAAGTAAAGAAAAGGAGCAAACCATCATGAACATTTTGACCCGCATCCCGTTTCCCCTGCGCAGAGGCGTATCTGTTTTCCTCTGCTTGTGCCTGACCCTTTGTTGCACAGCGTGTGCAGCATCCCGGCACCATAAGGAAGACAGGCTGCAGGCGATACAGGAGCGGGGCTACATAGAGGTCTGTACGGAGCCGTATTTTGCTCCCTTTGAGTTCATCGATCCCTCTAAAACCGGGGATGCACAGTACGTGGGCATGGACATGGAGCTGGCCAGATACATGGCGCAAAAGCTGGGTGTGGAGCTGCGGATTGTCCCTCTGGAATTTTCGGCATTGCTGGCGGGGATGTCAGAGGGGAAATACGATATGGCCATATCTGCTCTGGCCTATTCTCCGGAGCGTGGGGAAAATATGAATCTGTCCAAGGGCTATTATTTCGGAGAAGCCGACTATGGCTTCCTGGTGAGGCAAGGGGAAGAGAATCGGTATGATTCCATAGATTCCCTGAAGGACGCCGTGGTGGTGACCCAGAGCGGCTCGGTGCAGGAGGCGCTGTACCGGGAGCAGGTGGGGAGCTGCCGGGAATTTAAGCTGGTGAGTTCTATGACAGACGGCTACCTGATGGTTGCGGAGGGAAAGGCGGATGTGTGCATTTGCAGCACCGGTTCCGCGAAGCTGTATGCAGAGGCCAATGGCGGCCTGGCAATACCGGATTTTGCATTTCCGGTGAATGCGGACATGCAGGGTACCCGTGTGGGGATGCCGGTGGGAGCGGACAGCCTGACCGAATTTGTCAACGGCTGCATTGACGAGCTGCAAGAGGCAGGCCAGTTGGAGGCCTGGTATCAGTCGGCGGTGGAATATGCAGAAAGCCTGGGATTGGAGTAGAGACGGCGGTATGGAAAAGATATGGAAGCTCCTGGGGAGCTACGGAGGAGAATTTTTAAAGGGCCTGGGAGGGACCTTGTATCTGGCGGCAGCCACTGTGGCGTTGGGAACGGCTTTGGGGATCCTGGTAGCGCTGTTGCAAATGAGCCGGTTTCGCCCAGCCCATGCACTGGCCCAGACGTATACCGAGATTCTGAGGGGCACACCGATTTTGCTCCAGCTGTATTTCTTTTGGATCGGTTTGCCAAAGCTGTTTCCGGTTGCGCTGTCTGATTTTGCGTGCATTCTCATCGCTTTGGTGGTAAACAGCTCGTCTTATATTGCAGAGATCATCCGGGCCGGGGTCGGCGCGGTGGATGCCGGGCAGTGGGAAGCAGCCCGAAGCGTTGGACTGTCGGAGGCCCATGTGCTGGCGCGGGTGATCTTGCCCCAGGCGGTGAGAAACATTTTACCGGCCCTGGGAAACCAGTTTATTCAAATGGTGAAGGAGACGTCTCTGGCGTCGGTATTCTTTGTGGGAGAGCTCATGACCAGCTATAAGACGGTACAGGCGGCCACTTTTTTGGCGTTGCAGCCCCTGGCCATTGTGGGCGCGATCTATTTCCTGATGAATGTGGTCCTGTCCAGACTGGTGAAGCGAGTGGAACGGAGGCTGATGGTCTATGGCTGAGGAGATTCTGCGTACGGAGGGCCTGTGTAAACGCTTTGGAAGCCTGGAGGTTCTTCGGGGCGTGTCGATTTCCGTTTTCCGCCAGGAAATCGTGTCGGTCATCGGGCCGTCGGGCAGTGGGAAAAGCACGTTTCTGCGGTGTCTCAACTGGCTGGAGCGCCCCACCTCCGGTAAAGTCTTTTTTCACCAACAGGAAATCCAAGGTAAAAGGTTGGAGATTTGCCGGTATCGACAAAAAATCGGAATGATTTTTCAAAATTTTAATGTATTTCCCAACATGACTGTGTTGGAGAACATTACGCTGGCGCCCATTTTGGAAAAAAAGGTTCCCAAGGACCGGGCGGAGCGAGAGGCTATGGCGTTGCTGAGGCGGGTTGGTCTTGCAGAAAAAGCGGGGGAATATCCCCGCAAGCTGTCCGGGGGCCAAAAGCAGAGGCTGGCCATTGTCCGGGCTATGGCCATGGAACCGGAGGTCATGCTGTTTGACGAACCCACCTCCGCCTTGGATCCGGAAATGGTAAAGGAAGTGCTGCATGTCATGGAAGACTTGGCAAAAGGCGGGATGACCATTGTGCTTGTGACCCACGAGATGGCATTTGCCCGCAGACTGTCGGACCGGGTGGTGTTTTTGGACGGCGGAACGGTCCAGGAAGAGGGAACGCCGGAAGAGGTGTTTGCTGCCCCCAAAAATCAACGGACGGCTGCATTTTTCAGCAAGGTCTTATAGGGAGGAAGATTTATGACAGACGTAGAAATGGCCAGGCAGGCTGTGGGCCGTTGGAAGGCGACGGCAGAAGCTCTGGCCCGGGATATCTGGTCCTATGCGGAGCTCCCCTACTGTGAGACGAAATCCGCCGCAGCGCTTTGCGGGGCTCTGGAGCGGGAGGGATTTTCCGTTGAAACTCATGTGGCAGGTATCCCCACTTGCTTTACCGCCGTGTTCCGCAACGGAACCGGAACGCCGGTGGTGGGACTGCTGGCGGAGTTTGATGCCCTGGATGGTCTGAGCCAGCGGGCGGCCTGGCCGGAGCGGGAGGCTGTGACGCCAGGGGGAGCGGGCCACGGCTGTGGGCACAATCTTTTGGGCGCAGGCTGCTTTGCCGCTGCTATGGCCATTCGGGATTGCCTGGTTCAGGAGGGATTGGACGGCAGTGTGGTTTTCTTCGGCTGCCCGGCGGAGGAAGGCGCCGGCTCCAAACAGTTTATGGCCAGAGCAGGGTGCTTTGACGGCATAGACTTTGCCCTGACCTGGCATCCGGGCACATGGAATCAGGTGCCGGCCAAGAGAAATGTGGCCATTATGGGGGGCAACTTTACCTTTGACGGCGTGGCGGCCCATGCCGGTGGCGCGCCCCATTTGGGACGCTCGGCCCTGGATGCAGCGGAGCTGATGAATGTGGGGGTCAATTATTTGCGGGAGCATATGCCGGATGAGGCGCGGGTTCACTACGCCTACGCCGATGCCGGGGGTACGGCGCCCAATGTGGTACCGGCTCACGCTGTGATCAAATACGAGGTACGGGCTCCAACTGTGGACCAGGTGCAGGAGCTGTTTGAGCGTGTGGTGAACGTTGCCCAGGGTGCGGCGCTGATGACACAGACCCAGATGCGTTGGGAGATCACCATGGCGTTTTCTGATTACGTACCCAACAGGACGCTGGCGGAGGTGGTGGACCAATGCCTCTGGGAAATTGGAGCGCCGGTATGGACGGAAGCGGACTACCGGCTGGCGGCGCAATTTTTGCAGACATACCCGGAACCGACCCGCCGGGAAATGGCCAGAGCCTTGGAGCCGTTTCTCACAGGGGAGGAGCTGGCGAATTGGGAGCGGCAGCCGCTGGACAGCAGAGTTCACCCCTTTGACGCCAAGGAGTGCGGATGTGTCTCCGGATCTACCGATGTGGGAGACGCGGCCTGTGCGGTCCCAACGGTTATGCTCACGGTGGCGACAGCCTGCTTGGGGAATGTGGGGCATTCCTGGCAGAATACGGCATTTTCCTGCTCTCCCATTGGACTGAAAGGGATGGGCACAGCTGCCGAGGCGCTGACGCTCAGTGCCTTGCGCCTGCTGCAGCGGCCGGACCTGCTGCAGCGGGCAGAGGGGGAGCGAGCGGCCCAACATGGGGAGCGTTACCGGTGCCCGCTGCCGGAGGACGTCAAACCGCCGGTTGGACGGTATTGAACGATGCCTTGGGACGAAAGACGGAGCCTGCATGGCATGGGGACTGTCCCCATACCATGCAGGCTCCGTGATTGGCTTGGCGTTTTACTTGGCAGGCGTTTGCGTGTTTACTGTGTACCGCCGGCAGAGGTCAGGAAGCGCAGGAAGGCTGCCTGGCCCTCTGAGGTACGTTTGAAGACACCGGCATCCTCCAGGACCCGGGAGAAGACCTTGCCGGTTTCCCGCAGGAGGATTTTCCTGGTGGTGGCGGGGGTGAATACGTACTGCTGTTTCAGACCATCCACCCAGTCGGCGTGTTTTGCCAGGGTGACATCGGTGCGGATGTCCCGGCGCTTGACAATGGCCTGCTCTAAGCCAGCCAGCTCTGTCTTCAGCCGGGAGGGCAGCACCGCCAGCCCCATGACTTCGATGAGGCCGATGTTCTCTTTTTTAATATGGTGCAGCTCCGGGTGGGGATGGAACACGCCCAGGGGAAACTCCTCCGTGGTGATGTTGTTCCGCAAGACCAGATCCAGCTCCAGAAGCTCCCCCCGTTTGCGGGCAATGGGGGTGATGGCGTTGTGGGGCTCTCCGTCCGTTTCGGCAAAGAGGAAGGCCTTCTCGTCGGTATAGCCTCGCCAAGCGGCGAGAATCCGGTCGGCCAATGCAATGAGCGGTTCCGGCTCGGCGCTTTGCAGGCGCAGGACGGACATGGGCCATTTGACAATGCCAGCTGCCACCTGGGGGAAGTCCGGGAAGGACAGGCGCCGCTCCATGGGGGCCTTGGCCATAGCAAATTCGTACCGGCCACCCTGGAAATGCTCGTGGCTGAGGATAGAGCCGCCTACAATGGGCAGGTCTGCGTTGCTGCCCAGGAAGTAATGGGGGAACTGCTCCACGAATTCCAGGAGCTTGGCAAAGGCGGAGCGGTCAATCACCATGGGGGTGTGCCGGGCGTTGAAGACGATGCAGTGCTCGTTATAATACACATAGGGGGAATACTGGAAAAACCAATTCTCGCCCTGGAGCCGAAGGGGAACGGGGCGGTGATTCTGCCGGGCAGGGTGATTCATCCGGCCGGCATAGCCTGCATTTTCCGCGCACAGGGCGCATTTGGGGTAACCGCTCTGAGGGGCCAGTTTGGCGGCGGCAATGGCTCGGGGGTCTTTTTCGGGTTTTGACAGGTTGATGGTGACATCCAGGTCTCCATAGGGGCTCCGGTAGGTCCAGCGCATGTCCTTGGCAATCCGGTAGCGGCGAATGTAATCCGTGTTTTGACACAGCTGGTAGTACCAGTCGGTGGCAGCCGCTGGGTCCTGAGCGTACCGGGCCCGGAAGGCGGCATGAACCTCCCGGGGAAAGGGGGTGAGCGCACCCATCAGCTTGGTGTCGAAGAGATCCCGAGCGGTTACATTGTCCTGACACAGGCCCCGGCTACAGGCGTAGTCCAGCAGGCCCATCAAAATTTCCTCCAGCTCCCCTGGCAGCTGCTCATCAGAAGGGGTATAGTCATCCAGCTGGAGAATTTCCAAAAGCTTGTTGACCGCAACGTCGTGATCCTCTGGCCGGATCAGTTCTCGCATTGTGGCATAGGAGATCAGCGCATCGATGTATGTTTCTATTTTCATATGTCAAGCCTCCAGAATTTCCACACCACCCCAGGGACGGATGGACAGGATATGACAGGCACCCTGCCCCAGGGCATCGTCAATGCCGGACTGGAAGGACTCCAGCCGGTCCAGGGGTACAAAGGCCTGAACCGTTCCGGCAAAGCCTCCGCCGTGAACCCGGTATGCACCCCGGCCGGCCAAATAGTGCTCGCACAGGGCCAGAGCAACGCCCATGTCCTGGTGGGCTACGGCTCCTGTGGGAATGATATTTTGCAGGTACATGTAGGAGGAGTAGCCGGACTGCTTCACCAGGTGTAAGAACTGGTCAAAATCTCCGGCCTCCAGTGCGGCCACCTGCTCGGGCACCCGCTTATCCTCCTGGTAGAAGTGAACGGCCCGCAGAACTGCCCGGTCCCCATACAGGGGGCGTAAGGCGGGAATGGCAGCGTAAAATTCCGATTCGGGCACCTGGCTCAGCACGTCCTTGCCGAAGTAGCTGCACAGGGCTTTTAGTTCGCGGGTGATGGCGGTATATTCGTCGGTGAGGTCAGCGTGGCTGGCCCGGGAATCCACAATGCACAGAGCGTGGCCACAGGCAGCGAAGTCAAAAGCCACTGGGTGAATGGCCGGTTTACCCGGGTCCAGGAAGTCAATGGCCACCAGGTTCCCCACGGCGCAGGCCATCTGGTCCATGAGGCCGCTGGGCTTTCCGAAAAATACATTCTCCCCATACTGCCCTGCCATGGCGATTTCCGGAGCGGTGAGCTTCCTCTCAAAGAAGAGGCAGTTGAGGACGGTACCCAGGAGCACTTCGAAGGCAGCGGAGGAGGACAGGCCAGAGCCAGGCAGCACCGTGGAGGTGACATAGGCATCAAACCCGGCTACCGGGCAACCCAGTTGGACAAAACGGGCGGCAACGCCCCGGACGAGAGCGGCGGTGGTGTTGATCTCCCTGGGGTCTGGCTCCAGCCGGTCCAGATCCACTGTGCACAGGGGATATCCTGCAGACTGTATACGAATTTGGCGCGATCCATTGGTCCGAACGGCAGCCACGGTATCCAGGTTGACGGCAGCGGCCAGGACACGGCCTCGCTGGTGGTCGGTATGGTTGCCGCCAATTTCCGTTCGCCCGGGAGCGGAGAAAAACCGGTCCGGCCGGGCGGAAAAGGCTGCCTGGAAGCCAGAGACCAGCTCTGCCCGGCGGGCAGGGGCTAAAGTCAGTGGATGCATTTCAGTCGTCATGGAATTACCTCCTGAGGGCAACGAATGCCCGGAAATTTCCTCCTATTATATACCGCATTTTTCCAAAATGGAAGCCCCTTGGTAGCGGAATTTTGAACAGGTGTAGTAAAGAAAAAATTTCCAGATTTCTATTGACAAGGCTGTCTAACTGTGTTAGACTGTAGGTGTCTAATAGAGGTAGACAGATAAGGCCAAAAGGAGGAGAGCTACTTATGGAGGAATATGTGTTGGGTACCATGGAGACCCGGTTTGCAGAGATGATTTGGGAGGCCGCCCCCATTACCACTGGGGAGCTGATCAAGCGGTGCGACGCGGCCTTTGGCTGGAAGCGGACCACTACGTATACCATGCTGAAGCGTCTGTGCGTCCGGGGGCTGTTCCAGCTGCAGGATGGTCTTGTTACCGTTCTGGTTACGCGGTCGGAGTTCCAGGCAGCCCGCAGCGAGCGGTTTGTGGAGGAGACCTTCGGTGGCTCGTTGCCTGCGTTGATTGCCACCTTTACGCGGAATCGCCGCCTGTCCAAGCAGGAGGTGGACGCCATCCAACGTCTGATAGACGAAAGCAGGAAGGGAGAGAGCTGATATGACGGGAATTCTGGATACAATTCTGCGCATGAGCCTTTACGGGGCTCTGGTGGGGCTGGCGGCTTTGGCAGTGAGCCGGGCGCTGAACCACCTCCGGGCGCCCAAGGGTGTGGCCCTGATGCTCTGGGCCATAGCCGCCTTGCGGCTGCTGTGTCCGGTGGCTCTCAGCTCCAGCCTCAGTGTGATGAACGCAGCGCCCCAGCCGCCCCGGATCGACTTCAAGAGCAGCTACACCGGCAACTACCAGACTGCAGTTCAGGGGACGCCGGAGTATGACCGGGCTTTGGCTGCCGGTGCGCCGGTGCAAACGGTCATGACCTCGGAAGGGCAGCAAGTAACTGCCTATTATTATGAGGCAAAATCCGGGGACATCACCCCGGCCCAGACGGCGGAACAAGCCTGGGGCCCGGCACTCACTGTGCTTTGGGCAGTGGGGGCCGGAGCGCTGGTTCTGTGGGGCTTTGGCTCTTACTTCCTGTTTCGGAGGCGGCTGCAGTTTGCCATGCGGCTGTCCGATGAAATCTATGAGGTGGACACCATCCCGTCTCCCTGCGTAGTGGGTTTTCTGCACCCCCGGATCTACCTGCCTGTAGGCCTTACGGAGATGCAGCAGCGTCACACCATCGCCCACGAGCGGGCCCATTTGCAGCACAGAGATCACATTTGGAAGCTGATGTCCTATGTGGTGCTGTCCGTCCACTGGTTTAATCCTGTGGTTTGGCTGCTGTACCGGCAGTTCCAGCAGGATTTGGAGATGGCCTGTGATGAGCGGGTTCTGAAGGCTTTGGGTCCCAGCGTCCGCGCGGACTACAGCGAATCTCTCTTGGCCTTGGCCAAGAAGCAGCATCTGGTGGTCCCCAATCCCATTGCATTCAGCGAAAATACCACCAAGGATCGGATCACCAAGGTGCTGCGGTATAAGAAGCCTCTGGCTGCCGTCACGGTGGCGGCGCTGGTCCTCAGCCTGATCTTGGGCATGATCCTGTTTGCCGGGCCGGTGGAAGCGGCCGGTGAGGAGACAGAGCTGACCCAGGAGGAGCTAAATTGGTTCCGCAATTCCTTCTTCTACGGACCGGAAACGCCCGTGGCAGACGGGATGCCCCCCTTTGAGCAGGGATTTGCCAACCATTTCCTCTGTCAAAGCTTCAGCTGCCCGGAAGAGCTGGACTTGAGCGTCCTGTTCTATGATGGCAGCAGCGGCACATACCAGATGGACCAAAGGGAGCTGGACCAGCTGATAGCCCTGGGGGCAGATCCCCAGTCCTCTGTGGTGAAGCTGGACCCGGCGCAGATGGATGGGCTGCTGCAGAAGTATACCGGTCTGGGCTTGGAGCAGCTTCCCTCAGACCTTGACCGTGAGGGGTACTATTTGGAGTCTACGGGCTGCTATTATCTGGTGCATGGGGATGCCCTCCTGTTCACCTGTCCGGAATTGGAGTCCGGCCTGCGGCAAGAGGATGGCACGGTGCAGCTCCGGTACCGCTTCCCTATGGCCCAGGACGCCCATATGCTGTGGACTTTGACACTTCGCCCGGCAGAGGGCAGCTACCAGTTTGTCTCCAATCTGCCCCATGGGCCGGTACCGGAGGTCACACCTTCGGAAGCGGTTTGGACAGAGCCCGAAATCGCTACGGAAGCGCTTCCCGCTGATTTCCAGGTGCGCCGTGGGCAAGATCAAATCTCTGTTTATCCCTTTACAGCAGAGGAGTTAGCTGATGCCAGGGAGCTGGTAGAGTCCATCGTAGCGGGATTTGCCCAGGAAACCGGGGTGCTGACCTTCGAGGTGGAGCGCATTGCCTTTGACCCCATGCTGACAGACTGGAATATCCGCAGCGAGATGTCCGGCGCGCCAACGCCTGGTTGGGCGGAGAGAGACTACTATGCCAGCCGGATTTCCTTTGCCGTCACGTACCGCGCCACCTATGACCACGAAAAGACCTTCCTGCAGGATACGGAGCACGCAGTTCTCGGTGTGCATCTGAGGCGGGACGGCGCCCAAGCTCCCTGGGAGTACCAGGAGGGAGATCACGGCATACCCGTGGCGGAATACTCGGACCGGGCCATGGATACGGCGGAACTGGACCGGATGGTGACACTGGGTGGCCTTGAAGGACGGCTCCTGGGTGGCTACCAGGTGGAGGAAGGGTACTGGCTGTATCTGTACCGGGAGGCGACCGGAACGGTTTCCTTCCTCCGCGCCCGGCAGGATGGGACAGAAGTTCTTCCTGATGAGCTGGTTTCTCTGCAAACCTTCTGAGACTTTCTCAATTTCAGGCAAAAAGAGCTGCCTCCTGATGGCCGGCATAGCCAGGGAGGCAGCTTCTTGTGTGGGAAATGTGTTGTGCCAGCAAAAGCTTGCAATTCATTGCAAATTTTGCAGAAAATACAACATGACTTGCATTTCATTTCCCCAAAAACAGACCGTGTGACAAAGAGACGAAACGGGACTGCCTTCAGGCTTTTTAGGCCGGTGGAGGCAGTCCCGTACAGTTATACTTTGGAGCTGGTAGAGCGGAGCTGGACGTCGTGGTAGCCGCCCTCCACAATGGAGGTGGCGGAGACCAGGGTCAGTTTGGCGTCCCGCTGGAGATCCGGAATGGTGGTGACGCCGCAGTTGCACATGGTGCTCTTGACCTTGTAGAGACTGGCCTCTACGTTGTCGTGGAGGGGGCCGGCATAAGTGACATAGGAGTCTACGCCTTCCTCGAAGCTCAGCTTGGAGGCACCACCCAAGTCATAGCGCTGCCAGTTCCGGGCCCGGTTGGAGCCTTCACCCCAGTATTCCTTCACGTAGGAGCCGTTGATCATAAGCTTGTTGGTGGGGCTCTCGTCAAACCGGGCAAAATACCGGCCCAGCATGAGGAAGTCCGCACCCATGGCCAGCGCCAGGGTCATGTGGTAGTCATGGACAATGCCGCCGTCAGAGCAGATGGGCACGTAGATGCCGGTCTTCTCAAAGTATTCATCCCGAGCAGCGGCGACTTCAATGAGGGCGGTAGCTTGTCCCCGTCCGATGCCCTTGGTCTCCCGGGTGATGCAGATGGAGCCGCCGCCGATGCCCACCTTGACAAAGTCAGCTCCGGCTTCGGCCAGGAACAGGAAGCCCTCCCGGTCCACCACATTACCGGCGCCGACTTTCACGGCGTCGCCGTACTGGCTGCGAATCCAGTCGATGGTTTTTTTCTGCCAGCAGGTAAAGCCCTCGGAGGAGTCAATGCACAGTACATCGGCCCCGGCCTCCACCAAGGCGGGCACCCGCTGGGCATAGTCCCGGGAGTTGATGCCAGCGCCTACCAGATACCGCTTGTGGCTGTCCAGGAGCTCCAGGGGGTTGTCCTTGTGGGAGGAGTAGTCCTTCCGGAAGACGAAGTACAGGAGGTGGCCATTGGCGTCCACAATGGGCAGGGAGTTCAGCTTATTGGCCCAGATGATGTCGTTGGCCTCTTTTAAGATGGTTTCGGCCGGGGCGGTCACCAGCTTTTCCCGGGGGGTCATGAAGGAGGAGACCTTCTCACTGGGGTCCATCCGGGAGATCCGGTAATCCCGGCTGGTGACAATGCCCAGCAGCTTGCCGGTGGCGGTGCCGTCATCGGTGACGGCTACGGTGGAGAAGCCGTTTTGGGCTTTCAGATTCAATACGTCCTGCAAGGTGGCCTCCGGGGTCAGATTGGAGGCGGAGACCACGAAGCCGGCCTTAAAGGCCTTCACCCGGGCCACCATGGCGGCCTCATTCTCAATGGACTGGGAGCAATAGATAAAGGAGAGGCCGCCCTCCCGGGCCAGGGCAATGGCCATGGTGTCGTTGGAAACCGACTGCATGATGGCTGAGACCATGGGGATATTCAGACTCATAGCAGGCTCCTCCTGGCCCTTCCGGTATTTCACCAAAGGGGTCCGAAGGGACACGTTGGCAGGGATGCAGTCCTCGCTGGTGTAACCGGGGATTAGCAGATATTCGCTGAAGGTATGGGACGGTTCTGCGCAATAATGGGCCATAGGAATCTACCTCCGAACAAAGATTTTTATATTTCTTATTATAACGTACCATCGGAGCCGTCGTCAAGCAGACGGTTCTCCTGCTGGCCGTTCTTGTTGATGTGTTTGAAGTTGCCTACAACTTCCTTCACCTGGGAGAGGTAGGCAAAGGTGCCCGGATAGCGGTGAATGATGTTTTCAAATTCCACCAGTTGCCCCTTGTTGATCACGCACAGGAGAATGGAGGTGGCAGCTCCCGAGTACATCCCCTTGCCCTCCACACGGGTGGCGCTGTGGCCCAGGCGGTGAATCAGCTCCTGGGAAATTTCATCGGGCTGTTGGGTGACGATCTCAAACTTGATGGCGGCCTTTCCGCTGCGCAAAATGCGATCGGATACGTTGCTGCTGAGGAAGCAGTACAGGATGCACAGGATGACGGGCTCGATCTGGTAACCATAGACAAAGTAGGAGATACCTGCCACCACGCAGTTCATCAGGAAGGTGAGGGTGAGGAAGTGGAATTCCGGTAGCTTGGAGTGAATCAGGGCTGCCACATAGTCAAGCCCGCCGGTATTGGAGCCGCTTCGGAGCACCACGCTATAGCAGAATCCGTTGATGATACCTGCTACCAAAGGGCCCAGGATGGTGCTGGTTCCGTTTTCTGTGGCGTAGGCAAATTGTTCCAGGGGCACATGCTCCAAAACTGCCAAGGCCAGGGAAAAAGACGCACTATAGATCATAGAGCGAATGGCCACAGGCCGGCTGACAATCTTGTAAACCAGGAGTGCCAAAGGAAGGTTGACCAGGAGATTCATGATACTGACCCGGATACCCAAGGCGTATTGTATCATGGTGCACAGGCCGTTGATGCCAGCGGGGGCGAAGTTGTTGGGGAAGACAAATAGGATATAAGAAAGTGCAGACAGCCAGGCGGTGAGAAAGATCACCACATAGGTGAGTATTTTTTTACCAGGTCTCATAACAGAACCGCTCCGAAGAATCTCCCACCCGGTTCTTAGGGCCGGTCTGGGGAGAGAATGGCCCACATACTGGGTAGAGAAATAGTATCACAGGAAGGGGGAGGGGTCAAGAGGTGTGACTGCAGCTATGTGAGGAGAATTGCCACTTTTTTTGAGTTAATTTTGTGAATTTTGCTTATGAGCTGGCAGAGCATTCCCAAAACCACGTGATGATTTGCTGTGGGGGGGGAGAGAAGACACGCTTTGTTTACGTTCCTTCAAATCCATTTCCAAACCGGGGGATTCGAAAAACGCCGGGGGTGTCTCAAAACAAAGGTTTGAAACACTCCCGGCGGTATATGTGGCGAATTACACACCCAGTAAGGCCTTGGCAATGCCAAAGTACACCAGCAGGGACAGGGCGTCCACAATGGTGGTGATGAAGGGGCTGGCCATGACGGCAGGATCAAAGCCCAGACGCTTGGCGGACATGGGCAGAATACAGCCTACAGTTTTGGCCAGGAGCACGGTAATGGCCATGGTCAGGCAAACTACTAGGGCCACGGCAACGGTGATGCTGCTGTTTCCCATGAGCAGACGGTCCACCAGCAGAATTTTGCAAAAGCAGGCGGCAGCCAGCACGGTACCACAGCATACGGCGGTCCGAATTTCCTTCCAGATCACTTGAGGCAGGTCCCGGAACTCCAATTCTCCCAGGGACAGGGCCCGAATGACGGTCACGGAGGACTGGGAGCCGGAGTTGCCGCCGGTGTCCATGAGCATGGGAATGAAAGCGGTGAGGGCCACCTGGGCAGCCAGGGCATTTTCAAAACCAGTGATGATCATGCCGGTGAAGGTGGCGGAGACCATCAGCAGGAGCAGCCAGGGGATGCGCTGCTTGAACAGGTCCCAGGTAGTGGCCCGGCTGTAAGTCTTTTCCGAGGGGGACATGCCGCCCATGATCTCAATGTCCTCGGTGGCCTCCTCCTCCATAACGTCCATGGCGTCGTCAAAGGTGACAATGCCCACCATGCGGTTTTCGTTGTCCACCACGGGAAGGGCCAGGAAGTTGTATTTGGCGAACATTCGGGCCACCTCTTCCTGATCTGCCAGGGTGGAAACGGAGATCACATGGGTCTGCATGATGGCTCGGATGGGTGTCTCGTCGTCCTCTGCCAGAAGCAGGTCTTTTACAGTTACAAGGCCCAGCAGGGTCCGGTTGTCTGTGACGTAGCAGGTGTAGATGGTTTCTTTGTCCACGCCGGTGCGGCGGATGCGGAGGATACTCTCTTCCACCGTCATAGAGGGGCGCAGGGTGACGTATTCTGTGGTCATCATGGAGCCAGCGGAGTTTTCGGGGTAACGCAGGAGCTCGTTGATGGATTTTCGCGTTTCCGGGTCAGCCTGGGTCAGAATCCGACGGACCACATTGGCAGGCATCTCCTCCACCAGGTCTACGGCGTCGTCCAGGTACAGTTCGTCCACCACTTCCTTGAGCTCGCTGTCGGAAAAGCCCTGAATCAGCAGCTCCTGGGCCTCCGGGTCCATTTCCACAAAGGTTTCCGCCGCCTGCTCCTTAGGTAGGAGGCGGAACAGCAAGGGGATGCGGTCTGGCTCCAGCTCGCCAAAAACGCTGGCAATGTCGCTGGGGTTCATGGTGACTAAAATGTCCCGCAGGGATGGGTACTTTTTTTCATTCAGGAGCGAGGTGATCATCTTCTCCAGAATGACGGCTTGATTTTCCATGGTGTTTCCTCCTAACTCATAGTATTTGCGCAATTAGGAAGTAAAAACACACATTGGGCCGGTATTTTCAAGAAACGGGAGCGCCAGGGAGGGCAGACTCCGGTCCCGGTTTACTTCGGCCCGCCGGTGTGCCGTTACTGCCTGCGTCCATGGTGTTCCCTCCTTTGTCTGGTCAGATCTGGGGGCAGAAATGCCCCATTTCATTAGTATAAGCTTCCAAAAGGCAGGTGTCAACGAAATTTTGTGCCAAAACCGGGTTACACAAAATTTTCCAAGGCCCATTGACAAGTTGCTTTGTTGGTGTTACAATGCGTTTGCTATGTTGTGAAAGGAAGGAGGAATCCCTGTGGTAAAGCTGCGTGCATTGGGATACAATTGCAATTGGACTGCGCCTGCGGTGCGGATGTGGGGATTCCGGAGCCTTCATCGGTTGGCATGAGGTAGACTCTGCTTCTCTGTGTGGTACTGCGGCGTGAGCGGATGGCTTTCGCCGCTTTTATGTTGCTTGAAAGAAAACATATGTTTAATATCCGAGGCAATGAAAGAATACTTGGGTTGACAAGTTAACATTGTTATGCTAAAATGGGCGCGTAACAGTGTTTTATATCTCGGGAATATGGTAGAGAGGATGTGCGGTATGAAACGTATTTTTCGACATCTGTTGCCCTTTTGGCCTCAGGTTCTGGGGGCAGCGGTACTTATGACGGTGTCTGCCATCAGTCAACTGCTGCTGCCTACGCTCATGAGTGGGGTGGTCAATGAAGGGGTGTATGAAAAGGACTTTACGGTCATTTTGGGCTATTGCGGTCAAATGCTGGCGGTGGCCCTGGTGGGGGCCGTTGCAGTGATTTTAGGCCGGAAGTTGAGCGCTGCTGCAGTGGCCGGTTTCAGCGCCAATTTGCGAGGGGCAGTATTTGGCAAGGTTATGGGCATGGGTCATCAGTCCTTTGGAAAAATGGATACCGGAGCCCTGGTGACCCGCTCCACCCAGGATGTGAATACGGTGTCCTGGGTGGCGGATATGCTTTCCGGCGGTATCATCTCCATTCCGGCCATGTTTGTGGGCGGCGTGGTGCTGGCCTACCGGGTGGATGCGGTGTTGGCCACGGTGATTTTATGTACCGTTCCCCTGGTGTGTGCTGTGGTGGTACTGGTGGGCCGTAAGGTCTCTCCCCTGTGGGAGCAATCCGATGAATACATTGACCGTCAGAACGAGCTGATGCGCCAGCGGCTTCGGGGCCTCCGGGTGATCCGGGCGTTCCGCCGGGAGCCGGATGAGCAGCAAAAAATTGCCTCTGCCACAGAGGTCATGGCAGAGAACATTATTAAGGCCAATGTATCCATGGGAATTTTGAACCCATTGTCCAGTTTTTGCCTGAATGTGGCAGTTCTGGTGATCCTCTATCTCAGTGCCCTGCGAATGGCCACGGGGGCTTCTGCCGCTACAGGGGGAGACGTGCTGGCTATGATCCAGTATGTGGCTTACATTATGAACAGCATTTTAAGTGCGGCCTTTGCCGTGGTCATGGTACCCCATGCCGCCGTGGCCTGCCGGCGGATTCTCCAGGTGCTGGACCTGCCGGATGACGAGCGGGAAAATGGGACGAATGGGACACTCCACGGCAACGTGACGCTGGAGCATGTGACCTTTTCCTTCGAAGAGGGAGCAGAGCCTGCCGTTCGGGATGTGACCATGGAGATTTTTGCCGGTAAGCGGGTGGCCATCATCGGCAGCACCGGCAGCGGGAAGAGTACCCTGGTGCAGCTGTTATTGGGCTTCCGGCGGCCCGGATCCGGGCGGATTCTCCTGGACGGACGGGACAGCCTGGAGCTTTCCGGTTCCTGCATCCGGGGGCAGATCAGCTGTGTTTTGCAAAAGACGGCTGTTTATGCCGGTACCATCCGGGAAAATGTGGCCATGGGTAAGCCTGGCGCCACAGAGGAAGAGGTCTGGCGGGCCCTGGACATTGCTCAGATGAAAGAGTATGTGGAGTCCCTGCCTGATGGGCTGGATCATAAGCTGGAGCTATCCGGAACCAACCTGTCCGGTGGCCAGCGGCAGCGGCTGGCTATCGCCCGGGCCCTCATCCAGGACGCTCCCATTTACGTGTTTGATGACAGCTTCTCCGCCCTGGATTTTCTCACAGAGTCCAGGCTCCGGGCCCGGCTGGGAGAGGAGCTGAAGGGCAGGACCCAGATCGTGGTGACCCAGCGGGTCACCACAGCGAAAAATTCCGATTGCATTTTTGTGATGGACCGGGGCTGCCTGGTGGACTGGGGCCGCCACGAGGAGCTGCTGCCCCGGTGCCAGGTATACCGGGAGATTTACGTCTCCCAGACAGGAGGGGATGCGGCATGAGGCGACACAAAACCGACTCCAACGACACACTGACTGGCCGCCAGCGGCTGGAGCTTTACCGAAAGCTCTTTATGGAGGCCCGGCCCATTTGGAAGTGGCTGGCCCTCAGCTGCCTGCTGTGTATGGTCATCATCACCTGCGCTGTGGTGGGTCCCAAGCTCACCGGCCAAATCACCAATGAAATCTGTGCATATTGGGAGGCCAAGGTCTCCGGTGACCCGCTGTGGGATCTGGTCCAGCAGATTCTGCCGGGACTGCTGACCCTGTTTGGGGTTTACGTACTGGGTGCAGCTGTGCGGTATGGGAACATGTATCTGATGAACAACATGGTCAGCCGCCATTACACCTGCGCCATTCGCATTCGCATGTCCGATAAAATCCAGCGCCTGCCGGTGAAATTTGTGGACAGCACGCCTGTGGGACAGATTCTGGAGCAGATGACCGACGATGTGTCCGCCATGGGGACCTCCATTCACCAGATTGTGGATACCCTGATGCAGGGACTGTTGCAGATTGCCTTGATTGCGGTGGCTCTTCTGATGGAGGATTGGCGGCTGGGACTCATTGTCTTGGCCACAACACCCATTTCCATGCTGCTGTCGGTGGTGATCTCCAATGCCAGCGAGAAGTACTACCATAAAATGTTCCAGGAAGGGGCGCAGCTGTACTCCATTGTGGAGGAGGGGTATACCAATTTCTCCACCACCAAGGCCTACAATTTGGAGCAGGCCATGGTGGAGAAACACCAAAAGGTCAACAGGCGGCAGAGGAAGGTGCAGGCCCAGGCGGCCTTTGTCTCCGGCTTGGTGCAGCCTATGATCGTACTGGCCAATGCCCTGACCTACATCGCCGTCAACCTGGTGGGAGGCTACCTGATTGTAAAAGGAAGGCTGCCTGTGGGCACGGTGGTGACGGTGATTTTGTTTGCCAGGCAGTTTTCTGCTCCTCTGGAGCAAATCTCCGAGGGCCTCAGCCAGATGCAGCGGACCACTGCCGCCGCCCGCCGGGTTTTCCACCTCCTGGAGCTGCCGGAGGAGGATCCCAGGCAAGGACAGGTGCAGCCGGAGGAGGTGCAGGGTCGGGTGGAGTTCCGCCATGTGTCCTTCTCCTATGACCCGAAGCAGCCTCTGATCCGGGACCTGAGCTTTACCGCCGAACCGGGGCAGACCATTGCCATTGTAGGCCCCACGGGGGCGGGCAAGACCACCATTGTGAACCTGCTCATGGGATTTTATGATATCTCCGCCGGGGAGATTTTGATCGATGGGCGGAGCCTTGAGGATATGAACCGGGACGAGGCCCGGGAGCTGTTCGCCATGGTGCTCCAGGAGACCTGGCTGTTCCGGGGGACCGTGGCGGAAAATGTAGCCTATGGGCGTCCCCAGGCCACCCGGGAGGAGATTGTGAAGGCCTGCGACGAGGCCTACTGCGACCATTTCATCCGGACGCTGCCTCAGGGCTATGACACAGTGGTGGGGGATGAATCCACCACATTGTCCGGGGGCCAAAAGCAGCTTTTGACCATTGCCCGGGCGGTCCTCACAGGACGCCGCCTGTTGATTCTGGACGAGGCCACCTCCAATGTGGACACCCGGACGGAAATCCTCATTCAAAAGGCCATGGACAAATTGATGCGGGGCCGTACCTGCTTTGTCATTGCCCACCGGTTGAGCACCATTGTCAATGCTGACCGGATTCTGGTGATCAACAACGGCGACATTGTGGAGCAGGGAACCCATCAGGAGCTCCTAGCCCAGGGCGGCTTCTATGCCAGCTTATATGCCAGCCAGTATGACAAGGCGGTGTGAGGCTAAGAGGTGCGCCGCCGCAGGCCCTTGGGGTAGTGGTTCTTCAGGACTCCGCCGGAGCCCTTTGCCCACCCCAGGGAGAGGCCGCCTACGGTCACCAGAGTCCAGCCTGAGGGACTGCCCCGAAGCTCCTCCCCTGCCAGGTACCGGGCGGCCTCCGGGCCCAGGGGGTCCAGGTTCCAGGTCCGGCTGGCTTTGGAGAGCCAGAGGGCCAGGGCGTGGGCCGGCAGGAACCGCTCCCCCCGGCACTGGCCCAGCTCCAGGCCGGGCCGCAGAACCCGGAGTCCGGTGAGATCCGGCAGCTCTTCCGGAGCCCAGAACCAGCTTGGACCGAAGGCCAGGGCCTTCCCTGCCGGAAGCTGAACCCCCAGGTCCCGGGCGAAGGCCTCCCAGGGGGCCGGGAGCCGGTCCGGCCGGGCGAAAGCCGGCGGCGGAGCCGCCTCCCCGGCCCCTTTGCGGAGGACGGCGGCGTAATGGCCCTCCCCACGGAGCTTGTGGGGCCAGAGGCGGAAGGTATGCTCCAGCCCCGGCCCGGCTGCCCCATCCCCGGGGGAGAACCAGGGGACGTCCAAGACCTCAATCTCAAATTCCGGATGGCGGGCCAGAAACGCGGCCACCGCCCCCTCATCCTCTTGGGGGGCGAAGGTGCAGGTGGAGTACACCAGACGCCCGCCGGGGGCCAGAAGCTCCGCCGCTGCGTCCAGAATCCCGGCCTGCCGCCGGGCGCACATCTCCACCAGCTCTGGGCTCCAGTCTTCCAGGGCGGCTGCCTCCTTCCGGAACATCCCCTCCCCGGAGCAGGGGGCATCCACCAACACCCGGTGGAACCAGCCGGGAAACCGCTTGGCCAGCCGCTCCGGCGTCTCCTGGAGTACCAGGGCGTTGGAAATGGCCATGCGCTCCACGTTCTGGGAGAGAATTTTGGCACGCTTTGGGTGATACTCGTTGCATACCAACAGGCCCTGCCCTCGCATCTTGGCCGCCAGCTGGGTGGACTTGCCGCCGGGAGCGGCGCACAGATCCAGGACCCGCAGGCCCGGCTCCACCCCCAGCAGCTCCGCCGGGGCCATGGCGCTGGGCTCTTGCAGGTAGTACAGCCCCGCCTCATGCCAGGGGTGCAGGCCGGGCCGCTCCTCTGAGGGGTACCAGAAGCCGTAGGCGGCCCAAGGCAGGGGGGAAAGAGTGAAAGGCAATATCGGGGGGCGGTCGGTTTTTAATGGGTTTAAACGCAGCCCTAGGGCTCTTGGGCGGTGGTAGGAGGCCAGAAATGCCTCGTATTCCGGCCCCAGCTGCTGCCGGACCCGGTCTAAAAATGCTGGCGGAAGCATGAGATTCCTCCTGTCTTGGCAAGTGCCTCCATTTTACCCGGAACGGGGAAAAATGGAAAGGCTTTTTGGGAAAAAAGTCTTGCGTTTTTTGCCGGTTTCCCATATGATAGAGATGCGTAAGCCGCTGTTGCGGTAAATCAAAGAGGAGGTACGAAATATGTTTAACACCAAACCGGCCAACCAGGCCCAGGCGGCGGAAAAGGGGAGTCTGCCTTATTTGCAGGCCCGCAACCGCTCCGCCAGGATCAACCTGCTGCTGATCCTGTTTCTCACGTTGGTCAACATTGCCATGCTGTTTGCAGATGGAGAGTCCTACTACTTATTCTCAGCGCTGCTGCCCTATTGGCTGGTAGGGTTCGGCTATTACCAGGAAGTGACTGCCCTGATCGTGGCAGGCGGCGCGCTTCTGGTCCTGTACCTGGTCTGCTTTCTGCTTTGGAACAAGCATCCGGCGGTTTCTGTGGCGGCGCTTGTGATGTTTGTGGTAGATTGTGGCTTTATGGCCTGGCTTTTGCTGGGCGAGCCCATTGCCGATAACCTGATGGAGATTCTGCTCCATGTATTGGTTCTGGCGTATCTCATTTACGGCGTTTACATCGCCTTTGCCCTGCGGAAAAAGCAGAAGGAGGTAGCCGAGCTGGAGCGGGCCAACCAAGGTCCCGAGCTGTAACTCCGTCCTTGTAAGTAAAATTGCATTGTCATTCTTTGCTTTCGGCTTAGGATGACAATGCTTCTTATTTTCCGGGCGCATTCGTGGCCGTCCCGGGGAAATGCATGTAGGGTGCGTCCGGGAGGCCGCACCTTACGCCCCCGCTCAGCAGTACGCATATGCGCTCAAAGGAGGGCTGTAGATTAGGAGGAGAATACCAGACGGAATTGAATATTGATTTTTTGGTGGCAGGCTGTAACACTCGCTGCAAGCGCGGCTATGTCTGCGGTGGCCCCGGTCCCCGGATGCCTGTGGCAACGGCCCTCTTGTGCTTGGAAAATGGATGCTTTGGCGGTTCGCCTGCCTTTTGCGGCATCGTTTACCTTGGATCATGAGCCTATGAACCATCGGATCTTGTAAAAATTCTTGCTGCGGCGGCCCAGACGAAGCATATTTCCTATTACCACCACGGCATGACCACAGGCTTGGGCCTAATGCACCGTCAGAACCGGGATGATACAGACTGGACGCAGAAAAAGTAAATGCTGTTGCCCTGGAAATGTGCCACAATTCCGTTGACAATCGGGGGAAAACATGGTACGATTTTGCCATCATGGTGAAATTGGCGAGGATGGGAAGAGTATGCCCTTTTGTCCCGGTCAGAGAGCCCCGGTTGGTGGGATGGGGTGCGGAACGGGGGCGGAAGATGGCCCCGGAGCTGCCCGGTTGAAGAGATGTAGACCGGGCCGGATGCGCCCGTTATTGCGCAAAGGGTACGGTTGTACCCCCAAAGGCGTCTGCCGTGAGGCCGGCGCGAACCAAGGTGGTACCGCGGGATTCCCGCCCTTGAGAGCATCTCAGGGGCGTTTTTTATTTGTAATCTGGAATACTATTTTAAATTGTGTCAGGAGGACATTTCTATGTGCGACAAATGCAAGGGCAAGTTCTATATTACCACGCCCATTTACTATCCATCCGACAAGCTTCACATTGGCCACACCTACTGTACCGTGGCCACCGATGCCATGGCCCGGTATAAAAGGCTCCAGGGCTACGACGTGTGCTTCCTCACGGGTACCGACGAGCACGGCCAGAAGATTGAGACCCGGGCCAAGGAAACCGGCGTCACGCCCAAGGAGTTTGTGGACCACATTGTGGAGGGGGAGAAGGGGGTCAAGGACCTGTGGAAGCTGATGAACATCTCCTATGACCGGTTCATCCGTACCACTGACAGCTACCATGTCTCTGCCATTCAGAAAATCTTCAAGGAGATGTACGAAAAGGGAGATATCTACAAGGGCACCTATGAGGGGATGTACTGTACCCCCTGCGAGTCCTTCTGGACCGCCAGTCAGCTGAAGGATGGCAAATGCCCCGACTGCGGCCGGGAGGTGCAGCCGGCCCAGGAGGAGGCTTATTTCTTCCGCCTGTCCAAGTATGCCGGGGCGGTGCGAGACCTGCTGGTAAACACCGATTTTCTGGAGCCCCGGAGCCGGGTCAACGAAATGGTGAATAATTTCATTGACCCCGGCCTGGAGGACCTGTGCGTCTCCCGCACCTCCTTTACCTGGGGCATTCCCGTGGACTTTGACCCAGGCCACGTGGTGTATGTGTGGGTGGATGCGCTCTTCAATTATCTTACGGCCTTGGGCTTCCGCAATGACCGATATGAGGACTACGACAAATACTGGCCTGCGGACGTGCATTTTGTGGGCAAGGAGATTGTCCGGTTCCATTCCATTGTCTGGCCGGCCATGCTCATGAGCATGGGCCTGCCGCTTCCCAAGAAGGTGTTTGGCCACGGGTGGCTGCTGCTGGACGGGGGCAAGATGTCTAAATCCAAGGGCAATGTGGTGGACCCGTATCTCCTGGCGGAGCGGTACGGCACCGATGCGTTGCGTTTCTTCCTGCTGCGGACCTTCCCCTTTGGCTCCGATGGGAACTTCTCCAATGAGGCCCTGATTGGCTGCATCAACACGGACCTGGCCAATGATCTGGGCAACCTGGTGTCCCGGACGGTGGCCATGACCCACAAGTACTTTGGCGGCCGTCTGCCCGCCGCCCAGGAGGGCCGGGAGGAACAGGACGGAGACTTGCTGGCTATGGTAGGAAGCCTGCGGGGACAGTATGAGGAGCAGATGGAAAAGTATGCCTTCCAGAATGCCCTGGCCCAGATTTTTGCGGTCGTCAGCCGGGCCAACAAATATATCGATGAAAACGAACCCTGGCGCTTGGCGAAGGATGAGACCCAGAAGCTGAGATTGGCCCGGGTGCTGTACAACCTGCTGGAGACCATCCGGGTGTGTGCCGGTTTGCTGCGCCCCTTCATGCCCGCTACCACAGATGAGATCATGAAGCGCCTGGGCGGTGCGCCCTCGGACTGGGAGAGCCTGGGCCTCTGGGGGCGTTTGCCTGCAGAGGTTGCAGTGGAACAGGGGCCGGCCCTCTTCCCCCGGATCGATGTGGAGCAGGAGCTCCAGGTGCTGGAGCAGCTTCACAGCGCTCCGCCGGCCCTGGAGGAGGACCCTTTGCCGGAGCCTCTGCCGGAAATCACCTTTGACGTGTTTGAGAAGGTGGAGATGACAGTGGTGAAGGTCCTGGCCTGTGAAAAGGTGAAGAAAAGCGAGAAGCTTCTGAAGTTTCAGCTGGACGACGGCACCGGAACCCCACGGCAGATCCTCTCCGGCATTGCCAAGTACTATGAACCGGAAGCGCTGGTGGGTAAAACCTTGGTGGCAGTGACCAACCTGGCCCCCCGGAAGATGATGGGCCAGCTCAGCTGCGGTATGCTGCTGTCCGCCGAGCGGGGAGACAAGCTGAAGCTTCTGATGCTGGACGACGGCATCCAGCCAGGCAGCCGTCTGGTGTGAGATCCGAGTATATGTAAAAGCGCCTGTTGCAAAATGGGAGTATCAAGACGGTTTCCTACCAAATATTGTAGAAAACATCTTGGTTTGCCACCTTTGCAACAGGCCTTTTTGCCCTGCGCATGGTGTTGCCCCATGGTTTTTCCCGGCTCATACCCGGTAACCAAAGGCGATGTCTCCGTGGGGCGGCCATAGGGATTTTTATGGCAGGAATTTGTGGAAGCCCTCAGTCTTTGTGGAAAAAGGGCTTGCATTTTGTGACGGGTACGCGTATAATCTCACTAGATATAAGTTGCGAAAGCATTCATAGAGAAGCCGGTGCGAATCCGGCACGGTCCCGCCACTGTAACAGGGACAGCCAGGCAATTGACCACTGAACAGAGTTGTTTGGGAAGGCGCCATGGTTGGATGAACTGAAGTCAGGAGAACTGCTTATATCTACATAAGATGCTTTCCACGGCTGATGGAAGCTCTTGATGGGCGCATGGTTTGTGTGCGTTTTGCTGCAGATGGTTTGTACCTGGAGGTGCATACACTTCCGGGGCTGATTGCGCGCCCATATGTAGCATAATATATCAAGAGTCAGGACAGCCAGCAATTGGCTGTCCTGTTTTATTGTGCCGGGAAGGTCAAATTTGTGGAGGTGGAGAAAGAGTTGAACAAAAAACAAATTGGCAAGCGTCTCCTGCAAGTGCTCATCGTCCTGTTCGGCATTAGCTTCCTCACGTTTGGGTTGACTTACCTGTCGCCCGGCGATCCTGCAGAGATCATGCTGACCGAATGTGGCAATCTGCCCACGCCGGAGCTGCTGGCCAAGACCCGAGCCGAGTTGGGGCTGGACAAACCGTTCCTGGTTCAGTACGGCAACTGGCTCAAGGGCGTCGTCACCGGCGATATGGGAATTTCCTATTCCTTTAAGGTTCCGGTGATCGACAAGCTGGTCAGTTGCTTTTGGCCCACGCTGGAGTTGGCCCTGTTGTCCTTGGCCATCATGATCCTTGTCTCAGTTCCGCTGGGCATCCTGGCGGCGGTTCATCAAAACAAATGGTGCGACTACATGGTGCGGGCGCTGACCTTTTTGGGGGTGTCGATCCCCAGCTTCTGGATCGGCCTGATTCTGCTGCGGGTCTTTGGCGTTAACCTGCGCTGGGTATCGGTGTCCGGCGGATCGACGGATTTTAAGTCCATGATTATGCCTGCAATCACGCTGGCCATCTCCATGTCTGCCAAATACACCAGACAAGTGCGGATTGCTGTTTTGGATGAGCTGCGCAAGGATTATGTGACCGGCGCCCGCATGCGGGGCTGCACAGAGAGCCAAATTCTCTGGCGGCATGTCCTCCCCAACGCCATGCTGCCCCTGGTCACGCTGTTGGGTTTGTCCCTGGGCAGCCTGTTGGGCGGCACGACGGTGGTGGAGATGATTTACAACTGGCCCGGCATGGGCGCTATGGCGGTCAAGGCGATCTCCTGCCGGGATTATCCCCTGGTGCAGGGTTACGTGCTGTGGATTGCCCTGCTATACATGTGCATTAATTTGGTGGTGGATCTCTCCTACAGACGGTTGGACCCCCGCTTGAAGGAGGCTATGTAAGTTGAAGCTGGTACATTTTTTAAAAAGCCACGTCCAATTTACCGTTTTTTTGGTGCTGGCGCTGCTGATTGGGGGTGTGGCGGTTTTTGCCCCGGCGATTGCGCCGGCTGACCCCTATGAGGCCGTCATGGACAATTCCCTTCTGCCCCCCGATGGGCAGCACCTCTGCGGTACCGACAAGCTGGGGCGGGATGTGCTCTCCCGGGTGATTTATGGTACGCGGAGTTCTTTGAGTATGACCCTGATTTTGGTTGGCGTCATCTTTGTGGTGGGCACAGGATTGGGCATCCTGGCCGGTTATTTTGGTGGTGCTTTGGACGCTGTGATCATGCGCATTGCGGATATGATGATCTCCTTCCCAGGCCTGGTGCTGGCCATTGCCATCGCCGGCATGCTTGGGCCCAATCTGGTCAATGCGGTGATTGCCATTTCTGCGGTGAGCTGGACCAAATACGCCCGGCTGGCCCGAAGCTTGGTTTTGAAAATCAAAAGCGAGCTATACATGGAGGCGGCGGTTGTGACCGGCACCCGCACACTGGGCATTTTGAAGCGGTATGTGGTCCCGAACATGATTACCACGCTGATCGTCACGGCAGCCACCGACATCGGTACCATGATGCTGGAACTGGCCGGCCTGTCTTTCCTGGGGTTTGGAGCCACGGCGCCCACGCCTGAGTGGGGACTGATGCTGAACGAAGGCCGCACCTATTTGACCAAAGCGCCCTGGCTGATGATCTACCCTGGTATAGCGATTGTGATTGTGGTGGTGGTGTTTAATATGCTGGGCGATAGCATCCGGGATATTTTGGACCCTAAGCAAGAGTAACGCGCTTTTGGGAAGGATTCCCCCAAGCGACTGCTAATACAAAAGAAAGAGAAGTGTTTGATATGAATAATCTTAAGAAAATACTGAGCCTGGCTCTGGCCTGTATGATGTTGCTTTCTCTGCTGGCTGGCTGCGGCGGGCAGACCAGCGGTGGCAATGAACCGTCAGACAGCACCGGTGGGGAGCAATCCAAGGGCGGCAGCTCCACGCAGGGCAGTGAGATCACCATCGGAGTGACCAGCTTCGCAGACACCCTGGAGCCCACAGAGCAGTATTTTAGCTGGGTGGTCTCCCGTTACGCCATTGGCGAGACGCTGCTCAGGTTTGACGAGCACGGTGAACTGGTTCCCTGCCTGGCGGAGGAGTGGAGTGTCAGCGATGACAATCTGACCTGGACCTTCCGCATCCGGCAGGGCGTGAAGTTTTCCAACGGCGAGGATATGACGCCGGAACTGGTCAAAGCGTCCCTGGAGCGTACCTTCCGGCTCAGCGACCGGGCAGTGGGTTTCTTTGATCCGGCCTCCATTGAAGTGGAGGGCCAGGACTTGAAAATCACCACCAAGGTTCCCAGCGCCATTGTGCCCGGCAGCCTGGCCGATCCGTTGTTTCTCATTGTGAACACCCATGTAGATGACAGCACCTTTGCCATGTCCGGCCCCGTCTGCACCGGCCCTTATGTGGTGAAGTCCTTTAGCCCCACGGAATCTTGCGTGGTGGTTCGCAATCCGTACTATTGGGACGGAGAGGTGCCCTTTGATCAGGTGACTCTGAAGTGCGTAGATGACCAGACGACTCGTTCCATGGCCTTGCAGACCGGGGAAATTGACATCGCCTACAACCTGAAGAACGAAAATATTGCCGAATTTGAAAACAACAGCAACATTACCATTGAGCAGTTGGAATCCCTGCGCTCCACCTACGCCTTCATGAACCAGAATGGGCCTTTGGGCGATTTGACCCTGCGCCAGGCTCTGCTGCGGGGCCTGAATAAAGAGGCCTACTGCGGCAACCTGCTGGACGGTGGCGCAACGCCTGGCAAAGCGCCGGTGCCCCCCACCCTGGACTTTGGCTTCGACCAGCTGAAGGATGAGAACGCTTATGACCCCGAGAGCGCGAAGGCCCTGCTGGCCCAGGCTGGCTATCAGGACGTGGACGGCGATGGCTATGTGGAAACCCCCGCAGGCGAGAAGTTGGATCTGGAATTCGTGATTTATACCAGCCGCGAGGAGCTGGGTGTTTATGCCCAGGCGGCGCAAGCCAGCCTGAAGGACATCGGCATTCGGGTCACCCTGAATACCGTCAGCTACGAGACCCTTCTGGACATGCGTGACAGCGGTCAATATGATCTGCTGATCTGGAATGTGCTGGTGGCCAACACCGGCGACCCGGAAAACTACCTGCGGGAGAACTGGTACAGCACCTCCGCCAACAATACCAGTGGCTATGCCAATTCCGAGGTGGACAGGTTGCTGGACCAGCTGGCCAGCGAGTTCGACAGCAATGCCCGCCGGGATTTGGTTATGCAAATTCAGCAGGAGATTATGGACGATGCCGCCACAGTATTCTTCGGCTATGAGACAACCTATTTGTTTTACAATAACCGTGTGACCGGTGTCACCATGTATCCCATGGATTACTACTGGCTGACCAAGGATGTCAAGCTGGCGGCGTAAAGGGGAAAGCTATGCTGGAAATCAACGATTTGACCATTCAATATGGCGCGCAGCCCCCTACGGTGGAGCATTTTGACCTCTCCATGAAACAGGGCGAGATCATCAGCGTCGTCGGCGAATCGGGCAGCGGAAAAACGACAGTAATTCGGGCCGTGCTGGGCGCCCTACCCGGCACAGGGCGTGTTACAGCCGGCGACATCCGGTTTCATGGCGAGAGCCTGCTGGCTAAGTCGGCGGAGGAGTGGCGCAAGCTGAGGGGGACCCGCATGTCCATGATCTTTCAGGACTGCGGGGGCACCCTCAATCCGATCCGGCGGATCGGCAGCCAGTTCGTTGAATACATACGAATTCACACGGATATCAGCAAGCAGGAAGCCTGGGACAAGGCCAGGTCCATGCTGGAAAAAATGCGTCTGCCAGACAGTGAAAACATTATGAAAAGCTACCCGCACCAGCTTTCAGGGGGGATGCGTCAGCGGGTGGGCATTGCCATTGCCATGACCTTCAATCCGGAACTGCTGCTGGCGGATGAGCCTACCAGCGCCCTGGATGTGACGACGCAGGCGCAGATCGTGCGAGAAATGATGGAGCTACGGGACAGGTTCGGCACTGGCATCATCATCGTAACCCACAACTTAGGTGTGGCCGCCTATATGGCGGATCAGCTCATCGTCATGCAGCATGGCAAGGTGGTAGATCGCGGCACGCGGGACGAGGTCATGGACCATCCCACCAGCGAATACACCAGGAACCTGTTGCAGTCAGTACCAGAACTGGAGGGAAGACGCTTTGTTTAATCCATCCGATATTGTATTAGAGGCAAAGCATGTCGTCAAACAGTTTCCTGCATCGGACGGACGGCTCTTGACGGCCTGCAATGATGTCACTCTGAATGTCTATCGTGGAAAGACCCTGGGTATCGTGGGGGAGAGCGGCTGCGGAAAATCCACCTTTGTCCGGATGCTCACCCAGATGGATACTCCTACTTCCGGGGAAATTCTGCTTCACGGGAAGGATATCCTTCACCTGAAGGGGGAGGAACGCCGGCTGAACCGGCAGAATTTGCAGATGGTGTTCCAGGACCCCCTAGCTTCCTTCAATCCCAAGATGAAGGTCATGGATATTCTGACCGAACCGTTGAGGAACTTTGGCCGACTGAAACGGGCAGACCGGGAAGCGAAAGCCAGGGAGCTACTGCGTATGGTGGAGCTGCCGGAGGATTTTGTCTACCGGTATCCCCACAGCATGTCTGGCGGACAGCGGCAGCGCATCGGCATTGCCAGGGCGCTGGCGCTGGAGCCGGAAATCCTGGTTTGCGACGAGGCCACCAGCGCCCTGGATGTGTCCATTCAGGAGACCATCATCCAGCTCCTGGTTCGGCTGCAGCGGGAAAAGCAAATCAGCATCGTGTTCATCTGCCACGATCTGGCGCTGGTTCAGTCCTTCTCTCACCAGATTGCGGTTATGTATTTGGGACATGTTGTGGAGGTGATTCCTGGGGAGCAGGTGGCAAGGGGCGCGCTTCATCCCTATACCCAGGCGTTGCTCAGTGCGCTGTTCTCCATCCATATGGAGCAGGGAAAGAAAATCGAGAGCATCCAGGGCGAAGCTCCCAGCCCCCTGGACATTCCCCAGGGCTGCCCCTTCCAGAATCGGTGTCCCCACTGTGGGGAGCGGTGCCGCAGGGAAAAACCGCAGCTGGTGGAGGTAGGTCCGGATCACCTGGTGGCGTGTCATGAGGTGGCAGAGCGAAAAAAGGAGGGGGGAGGCGCAGCATGAAGGCCCATTTGCGTCATGTTACGGCGCTATTGCTGGTCATTTGTTGCCTGCTTTCTGTGGTTGGCTGCCAGAGGGGCGCCGGGGAAGAGCCGTATGAAGCGGAGAAGTTCATCATTGGCGTAGCTGTTTACGACCCGGACAGCGCTGAAATGGCCATGTTTATGAATTACTACCGGGACTACATCGCAGAAGGGTTCCCAGTGGAATTTTATTTCTCCGACCGGCTGACCTCCGGGGAAGAGGAGCAGGACTTTATCCGCTCTGTCAAGAAGCAGGGGGCAGAAGGCGTGATCTCCTTCTACGGCAACGATATCAAGCCGGTGCTGGAAACCTGCAGGGAGGAGGAAATGTACTATGTGCTTGCCTCCGGAACCTTAAGCGACAGCGATTTTAATGGGGTGTGTAATAACCCCTATTTCCTGGGTACCATTGGCCCCGGCCCGGAAGCCGAGACCCAGGCCGGAGGGGATATGGCCTCCTACTTCTGGGACATTGGCGCCCGCCAGTTTCTGATCCTCAGCGGCGGCGCCAGCATGAATAACTATATGCACTATGCCCGGGTGCAGGGAATGCTGGAAGCTCTGGCAAAGGCTGGTGGGTTTTCCTACACAGAGCCGGTGGAAACCCTCGCGGGTACGGAGTCAACGGTGGTTATCCAGATGGGAGAGGTGGAGATTACCGTGGCCCCCGGTTATTTCTCCCAGGAGAGCGGGCAAGCCAATGTTAAGGAGGCCATTGCCTCTGGCGAATATGATGCGTTATTGTGCGCCTATAACGTTGACACCGTTTTGCCGTACATTGTGGCGCGGGAGGATGAACTGGGGCACAGCATTCGAACGGGCACGGTGGACTGCTTCTCCCGGCAGAACTTCGACATCATCAAGACCCGGGATGCTTTTGGTCATGTTCCAATCGACTACATTGCGGGAAAATACGCCTCCATGGCCGGTCCGGCGTTTGCGGCGCTGTACAATGCCATAGGTGGGGACTTGGATGTGGTCCGGCCCGGCGGGACGGCGTTTCGTCTGTATCAGGGCTTCTGGTCGGCAACGAGTCCGGAGGAATTCCTGGAGCTGTACGGCTATACCACTGGCATTTACGAAAATGCATACAGCTGTGCGGACCTGATGCAGGTCATCCGTGGGTACCAAAGCACGGCGAACTTCGGATCCTTCCAGGCCCTGACCCAGGCCTATGATGTGGCGTCGGTGAAGGCACGAATCCTGAGTAAATAGCTACGATAACAGGGAGCTGTCTCAAAATTCGCTTTGAGATAGCTCCCTGTTCATTCTGTATGGTGTACCTGCCTGAGCAGGCCATGGCGGTATTCTTTTTCCCGTGTCCATGGTGTCACAGCCGCCGGACAAAAGACAGGCTTGACGGCTCACAGACTGGAGTAGCCGTTTCCTGTGACGACAGCGTCAATTTTAATCCCCTGCCGGCACAAGGGGCAGTCCTGGGCATGGTAGCTGGCATAGTCCGGCAGATCCCACAGGTGAAACAGCGCATTGATGCGGGTGCCGTCTGCCGCCACATCTGTGGCGCTGTAGATGGCCGAGACGCCCACCACCTTGCCGCCATAGTAGCGGACACATTCCATGCTCTGGCTGATGGTCAGGCCGGTGGTGACAGAGGCCATGAGGATTAAAACATGCTTTCCTGCCAGCATAGGCTGGAGGTTCTCCCGGAAGAGGAGCTGGGATTCGCTGCTGAGCTCCGGGGTAATGACGTAAATCGTCTGATGGGCATTGATGGACATGAAGCCGGCCTTGGTCAGCTCCTCGGCCAGGCAGGCCCCTACCACTTGCATGCCGTCCAGACAGACAATGGTATCTACAATGGTGCTGGTGACATATTGCTTGACCAGGGCCTTTGCAACTGCCTGGGCCTCACTGAGGCGGCTCTTTTGGAAGGTGACGTCAATGAGATAGTTGATGTGGCTGTGATTGGTGGCGAAGTGTCCCTTCGACACCCGCAGGGCAACATTGCTCTTCCGCACAGGAAGTTTGGCAAGGTTCAGCATATTTTTCCTCCCGTTCCAAAAGGCGCTGTGCCCGGTCTACGCCGTGCAAAACGCCTTTTTTTCATTATATAATATGTTTCGCCACAAATGCAAGAGCAATCTGCCAGATTTGCTTCGGCATAATGACGAGATTTTCTCGCAATTTTTGTTTAATTTGCCGAAAGTTACAGCACGCAACCCAACGACTTCCGGCAATCTGCCAGAGGATTCTGTCCATTTTCGAAGAATTTCGTCGAAGGCACACGAATATTCACGGACATATTGAAAAATGCTTTTCCCTCATTATAATTGTAAGAAAGAGAAGAGGAGGGAACACTTTGAGCGACTTGGATGACATACTGTATCAACTTGGAGTTTACCCAACACAGCGCGGCTATCATATCACTGCAGTGGCCGTAGCCATCGGTCGGCAGGAGCCAGAGAAGCTGCAAATGCTGACCAAATGGTTGTACCCTGCAGTGGCGCTCCGGTGCAGCTGCAGCAGTGCTGCGGTAGAACGGAATCTGCGGGCAACTGCAAACCGGGCTTGGGACACCAATTCTAAATTGGTCAGTCAGATTGCCCAGCGAGAGCTCACCGGGCCCCCCACTGCTGGGGACTTCGTGTGGATGCTCTGCAGGCACCTGTCCGCGCAGAAGAAAGGAGCGTGAGGCGCAAACCGGCTTGGGTCTGTTGTAAAATGGGCTTTTTGCAACAGACCCCGTTCTTAAAGTGAAAGATAGCGGGAGAAAACACAGAAATCCGTGTCTTCTCCCGCTAAAATATTAGGGATCATTTTAGAAAACGCTATTTCGCAACGCGCCCATTTTTCAGCCCTGGCAGTGGCCGCTACGCTGCGTCCGCCTCGGCTTGCTCGGCGCCTCCCCCGATGCATGGGCGTACAACGAAGGAGCGGACGGCCTGATTTTCCAGGTTTTGATCACACAGATCCAAAGTGGGGTGCGGCCTCCTGACTGCACCGGCAGAAGAGGCTGGCCCTGGCTCCCGGCCCGGGCAAATTCGTACCAGCCTGCAAGTTGGTCCGGGTTTGCCCCGCCGGATATGGATCTCCCTCTGGTATTCTGTCAGAATTTGTGCTATGATACAGCCAAAATGCTTGCAGATGGGCGAGGCGAGGGGGATAAACATTGGAGCCAAGGGAATTGTTGAAGCGGTATTTCGGCCACAGTGCGTTCCGGCCCGGGCAGGAGACTCTGATTGACGGGCTGCTCTCCGGACGGGATGTGTTGGGTGTGATGCCCACAGGCGCGGGAAAGTCGATGTGCTACCAGATTCCGGCGCTTGCCATGGAGGGGATGACATTGGTGATCTCCCCCCTCATCTCCCTGATGGCCGACCAGGTGGCTGCCCTCAATCAGGCGGGAGTCCCTGGGGCTTATCTGAACTCCGCCCTGGACCTGGAGGCGTATCAGGAGGTGCTTCAGGGAATCCGGCGGGGGATTTACAAGCTGCTGTATGTGGCCCCGGAGCGGCTGACGGCGCCGGCCTTTCTGGCGGCCTTGGCTAGAACTACTGTTTCCCTGGTGGCGGTGGATGAAGCACACTGCGTGTCCCAGTGGGGCCAGGATTTTCGGCCCAGTTACTTGAAGATCCCGGAATTTTTGGAGCAGCTTCCGGCGAGGCCTGTGATGGGTGCTTTTACCGCCACAGCCACGGCTCAGGTAAAGGCGGACATCATCCAAATGCTGGGCCTCCGGGCCCCGGAGATTGTGACCACCGGCTTCGACCGGCCCAACCTGTACTTCGGCGTGGTTCGCCCCCGGGACAAAGACGCCTGGCTCCTGGAATTTGTCAAAGAGCAGGGGGAAAAGAGCGGCATTGTCTACTGCGCCACCCGGAAAAATGTGGAGTCCGTGTGCCAGCTGCTCCAGGACCGGGGCTTTTCCGCCACCCGCTATCACGCGGGGCTGCCGGATCAGGAGCGGCAGGAAAACCAGGAGGACTTCGTCTATGACCGGCGCCGGATCATGGTGGCCACCAATGCCTTTGGCATGGGAATCGACAAATCCAACGTGGGCTATGTGGTACACTACAATATGCCTAAGAACCTGGAGAGCTACTACCAGGAGGCGGGCCGGGCGGGCCGGGACGGAGAACCGGCGGATTGCATCCTGCTCTACGCGCCGAAGGATGTGCAAACGGCAAAGTTTCTCATCCTGAACGCGGGTGAAAATGAGGAGACGTCCCCGGAAGAGCGCACCCGTCTTCAGACCCGGGATCTGGAGCGGCTGGACCAGATGGTGGGCTACTGCAAGACCACCGCCTGCCTCCGGCAATACCTGCTGGACTACTTCGGGGAGCATCTGGCGGAGCCCTGCGGCAATTGCAGCAGCTGCCAGGGAAATTTCGTGGAGCGGGACATCACCGTAGAGGCCCAGAAGATTCTCTCCGGGGTGGCCCGGGTGGAACGGATGTACCCCTATGGCCTGGGGGTGGCCCAGGTGATCCACATGCTTCGGGGCAGCCGGAACCAGCGGGTTTTGAGCCTGAAGCTGGACACCCTGCCCACCTATGGCATCCTCCGGGAGGTGCCACGGGAGCAGGTGCAGGCCTATGTGGACTGCCTGGTGGAGCGGGGATATCTGGTGGTCACAAAGACGGAGTTTCCCGTGGTGCATCTCACGGCTCAGGCCCGGCAGGTGCTATTTCAGGGGGAGCGGGTGCTGGCGTCCTTCCCGGCTCCCACCCAGCAGGCCCCGGTACTGCCCAGGACAGAGGCGGCGGAGCCGGTGGGCCCACTCATGGGCGAGCTGAAGGCTCTGCGCACCCGGCTGGCCCAGGCCGAAGGGGTACCTGCCTATATCATCTTCTCCAACGCCACCCTGGCCGATATGGCGGTGAAGCTGCCTACCACCATGGAGGGGCTTCTGGAGGTCTCCGGCGTGGGCTCAGTGAAGGCGGCCCGCTATGGCGCGGCTTTTTTGGATGTGATCCGGGAGTACCTGGAAATTTAGCCTGGGGGACGGGAGAGCCTATGGCACAGCGGACCAAAAAACGAATCCAAGAGACCTTCCTTGCCATGCTGGAGCAGGAGTCTTTGGATAAAATCACCGTCAAGGACCTGGTGGACCGGTGCGGTATGAACCGCAATACGTTTTATTACTATTATCAGGATTTGTACGCCCTTTTGGAGGAACTGCTCCAGGAGGAGGCGGAAAAGATTATAGAGGCCCACCACGCCTTCGACCTCTGGCAGGAGGGCTTCCTGGACGCCATTGCCTTTGTGCTGGAACACCGGCGGGCGGCCTATCATGTATTCAACTCCAACGCCAGGGCCTATGTAACCCGGTATTTCCTGCGCCTGGGGGACTTCATCCTGACCGATGTGGTCCGGGAGCTGTCTGCCGGCCTGCCGGTGTCCCTGGAGGATCGGCGCATTTTGGTGGATTTCTACAAGCACGCTCTGGTGGGGGTGGTCTCCGACTGGCTGGAGCAGGGGATGAAGGAGGATTTGTCCGCCGTCATCCGCCGCATCGGCGTCCTGCTGGAGGGCAATATCCGCCGGGCTCTGGAAAACAGCATAGCCAATGGATAGGCTCAGATTTTGAAGTATATTGTATGCTGCCTTGCAGGTAATGGGACTGCAGGGCAGCTGTTTTACTTTGGGACAGTTTTGGGAACTGTCCCAAATTTGGGCACTTTGGCTTTGTGCCTATTTTTTGGAGGCAGCAGGTTTGTTATGCTATGGGGGCAAACCGAAATCCAGAAAGGATGATTCTATGAGAAAGTTTGGAAACGCGGTGGTAAAGCATCGGGTGCTCATTCTGGTGCTTGCCCTGCTGCTCCTGATTCCCTCGGTCCTGGGGATGGCTGCCACCCGCATTAACTATGATATGCTGGACTACCTGCCCGGCGACATGGAGACGGTGCAGGGGCAGAACATTCTCCTGGAGGACTTTGGCAAGGGGGCCTTTTCCTTTGTCATTGTAGAGGGAATGCCAGACCGGGATGTGGCGGCCCTGCGGGAGAAAATCAGCGGGGTGGACCATGTGGAGTCAGTTCTGTGGTATGACAGCATTTTGGACCTGTCCGTCCCGAAGGAGATGCTGCCGGATGAAATTTACGGCGTGTTCAATGCCGGAGATGCCACCATGATGGCAGTATTTTTCGACACGGCCACTTCCGCAGACGAGACCATGGAGGCGGTGACGCAAATCCGGACCTTGGCGGGGAAGCAGTGCTTCGTCTCGGGCCTGTCGGCCATGGTGACGGACCTGCGGAACCTGAGCGAGGGGGAGGAGGCCACCTATGTGGCCCTGGCAGTGGCCTGTGCGTGCCTGGTAATGGTGCTTCTTCTGGACTCCTGGTTGGCCCCTTTTGTGTTCTTGGCCTCCATTGGCGTGGCCATTCTCCTGAATATGGGCAGCAACTACTTCCTGGGTGAAATCTCTTACATCACCAAGGCCCTGGCGGCGGTGCTGCAGCTGGCGGTTACCATGGACTATTCCATTTTTCTGTGGCACAGCTACTGCGAGCAGCTGGCCACCCAGGAGGACCATAAAAAGGCCATGGCGGAGGCCATTGCCCGGACCATCACCTCCGTAACCGGAAGCTCCATCACCACCATCGCCGGCTTTATAGCCCTGTGCTTTATGAGCTACACCATGGGCCGGGACCTGGGGATCGTCATGGCCAAGGGCGTGGTGCTGGGGGTTCTGGGCAGCGTGACCATTCTGCCGGCCATGATTCTTCTGCTGGATAAGCCCTTGCAAAAGACCCGGCACAGGGCGCTGCTTCCCAACCTCCATCAGCTCTCCCGGGGTATTGTGAAGCATGCCTGGGTGTTCCTGGTGATCTTCGCTGTGCTGCTGGTTCCGGCCGCAGTGGGTTACAGTCGGACTCCGGTGTTTTACGATTTCACCAAGATTTTTTCCAGTGAGGGAATGGACCCATCGGATATGCCCTTCCTGGAGGCTAACGAGAAGTTGACGGAAGAATTCGGCGTGGCCTCCACCCATATGATCCTGGCTGACACCAATCTGGAGCCTAAGCAAGCCAGGCAAATGCTCCAGGAGGTAGGGAACCTAGACGGTGTGGAGCAGGCTCTGGGCCTGGACTCTTTGGTGGGCAGCGCCATTCCCCAGGAGCTGCTGCCTCAGGAGGTGGTGGAAATTTTGAAGGGCGACCGGTATCAGCTGATGCTGGTGAACTCCTCCTACCAAGTCTCCACCGAGGAATGCAACCGGCAGATTGATGCAATCAATGCCATTTTAAAGCGGTACGATCCAAGCGCCATGCTCATTGGCGAGGCTCCCTGTACTAAGGATCTAATTGAGGTGACGGATCACGACTTTTCCGTGGTGAGCGCCATTTCCATTGTGGCCATTTTTGTCATCATCGCCCTGGTGCTGAAGAGCGTTTCCCTGCCGGTGATTCTGGTGGCAGTGATTGAATTTGCCGTATTTGTGAATTTGGGGATTCCCTACTACACCGGAAATGCCCTGTGCTTCATCACCCCCATATGCATCAGCACCATTCAGCTGGGCGCGACTGTGGATTATGCCATTTTGATGACCACCCGGTATAAGGGGGAGCGGGCCGCCGGACGGAGCAAGCAGGAGGCGGTGACCATCGCCTTGGAGACTTCCCTGCCCTCCATTCTGGCCAGCGCCCTGGGCTTTTTTGCCGCCACCTTCGGCGTGGGTCTGTACTCCAATGTGAGCCTCATCAGCTCCATGTGTAACCTGATGGCCCGGGGGGCCCTGATCAGTATGCTGGCCGTGGCCTTGATTCTTCCGGCGCTGCTGTTGCTGCTGGACAAAGTCATTTGCGCCACAAGCGCCGGTTTCCGCTTGAGAAAGGAGAGTTCTGTATGAAATGTAAGAGAATGTTGGCCCTGCTTCTGACAACGGCTTTGATTTTGGTTACCTGCACCGGGGCCTTTGCTGCCCCGCCGGAGGGCGAGGAACGGAAGGAAGAGACCGTGTATGTGATTGCAGACGCCAGTGGAACCCCCTCTTCCATCTTGGTGAGCACCTGGCTGCAAAACCCCACGGGAGCCGGGACGCTCTCCGACCGCAGCAGCCTATCGGATCTGGAGGTTCTGAAGGGCAACGCCACGTACTCCCTGGACAAAGATGGCGCCCTTCTCTGGCAGGCTGGCGGTGAGGATGTGTATTACCGGGGCAGCGCAGAGGAGCCGCTACCGGTGGAGCTGACCCTGTCCTACTTCCTGGACGGAAGTCCCATCTCTGCTCAGGACCTGGCGGGGAAGTCGGGGCGGGTGACCATCCGGTTTACGTATAAAAACACCACCCGGCAGACGGTAACCCTGGGGGACCGAACCGAGGAGATCCCCATTCCCTTCCTGGTATTAAGCGGCCTGATGTTGGATGGCAAGGATTTTTCCAATGTAGAGGCAGAGAGCGGCCAGGTGATCAGCGACGGGGACCGTTTCTTTGTGGCCGGATTTGCAATTCCTGGTCTGCAGGAGGATCTGGGGGAGGCCGGGAAGGAGCTGGACCTGCCAGAGACCTTTGCCGTCACGGCAGATACTACGAATTTCCACCTGGATACCACCCTCACGCTGGTGGTGACGGACCTGCTCCAGGGGCTGGATTTGGACGGCCTGGATTCCTTGGAGGAACTGACCGGCTCCTTGGATGCTCTGGATGAGGGGGCTAGAGAGCTGATGGATGGTTCCAGCGCCCTCTATGAGGGCCTGGAGACCCTTCTGGACTCCACGGGGACTCTCCAGGCAGGTACCCAGGAGCTGTACAGCGGCTCCGGCACCCTGTATGCAGGCCTGCGGGAGCTGCAGGGGAGCTGCCCGGCGTTGACCCAGGGCATTGACCAGCTGGCCGGTGGCGCCGGCGCTCTCCGGCAGGGCCTGGGTGATCTCTCCGGCGGGGCCGGGGAGCTCCAGTCCGGCATTGGCCAGGTGGATGCGGGGGCGGCGGCCCTTCAGGCGGGGCTCTCGGAGCTGCAGGAGAAGAGCGGCAGCCTGGCAGCAGGTGTCAGTCAATTGCAGCAGGGAGCGGGGAGCCTTTCCAGCGGCCTGGAGAGCCTCCAGGAGAAATCCGGCCAGCTCCAGGGCGGCGCAAGTCAGCTCAGTGAAGGCGCGGCTCAGGTGAACGCCGGGGCGGCGGAGCTTTCTCAGGGTGCAGCCTCCCTGGAAGGAGGCGCGGCCTCTTTGGAGGTCGCTTTGGAGACCCTGACCCAGGGGGCGGAAAGCCTGGTGGGCGGCTACCCCCAGGTGACCCAGGGAGCGACTAGCCTTCTGGAGGGGGCGCAGGCTTTGGAAGCCGGCGCGGCCCAGGTTCAGGCGGGAATGGAATCTGCAGCGGCCGGGCTGGCCTCCAGCGCGGCGGCCAGTGAGCAGGTACTCCAGGGCCTCTATGGACTCAAAGCCAGCATGGAAGAGGCAGGGCAGGATGGGTCTGCCTATGATCCTCTGATTTCCGCTCTGGAGGCAAGCCTGGCGGGCCAGAGAGCCGTTGCCGGGAGCCTGGCCTCCGGCGGAGAGCTGAGCCAGGGGGCGGCAGCGGTCACTGGCGGCGCGGCAGAGCTAACCGGTGGCGCGCAGGCCCTGGTCCAAGGGCTGCAAGGCTTGTCCGACGGCACCCAGAGCCTGTATGGCGGCCTCCAGGAGGCCTATACCGGCAGCCAGGGGCTGCACCAGGGTAGTCAGTCTCTCTCCGATGCCTCCGGGCGCTTGGCTGAAGGCGCGGCTCAGGTCTCCGGCGGCGCAGGTGCGTTGTCTCAGAGCAGCGGCGCACTGGTGGAGGGTGTGGGCCAGCTGGCTCAGGGCTCCCGCCAGGTTGCCAGCGGGGCAGACGCCCTGGCCGGGGCAACCCCGGCGCTGACAGCTGGGGTGGATCAATTGGCTGGTGGAGCCGGAGTGCTGCGGAGTGGTACGAGGCAGCTGAGCAGCGGGGCGGCCTCTCTCGCAGATGGAACCGGCCGGTTGGCCCAGGGGGCAGCTGACCTGTCCGACGGCTTGGGGCTTCTCCAGTCCAACTCCGGTGCTCTTCTCTATGGCGTGGACCAGCTGACGGAGGGTGCGTGGGCCTTGCGCAGCGGCCTTGGAGACCTGAATCGCGGGGCCATGGCCCTGTCTGAAGGTACGTTGCAGCTCCGCGATGGAGGGAAAGCCCTTCAGGACGGCTTGGACACGTTTTACAAAGAGGGAATTGTCAAGCTGACCTCGGCGCTGCAGGAGAAGGTTCCTCAGATGCTGGACCGCTTCCGCGCCATTTCCGGTCTTTCCTATGAAACCTATGCCGGGCTGCCGGAAGGCGTGGAAGGCACGGTGAAATTCATTTACAAAACCGGCGGGGTGGACATGGGATAAAGGCGAAAAATGACGGCGTATTGTGGAAGTCACGTTCCACAATACGCCTTTTTTCCCTCCACAAAGGGGGCTTCCTGTGTTATAATGAGAAAAAACAGACAGAAGGGAGCCGGTGACATGCTGACTTGCGACGAAACGTCTTTTCGGCTGCATGGGAAGAAGTTTCACATTTATTCCGGTGCGATGCACTACTTCCGGATTCTGCCCCAGTATTGGGAGGACCGGCTGCAAAAGCTGAAGGCGGCAGGCTTCAACACTGTGGAGACCTATGTTTGCTGGAATCTCCATGAACCCCAAAAGGGTCAGTTTGATTTTTCGGGCCGCCTGGATCTGGTCCGATTCCTGGAGACAGCCCAAAAGGTGGGACTGTACGCCCTGGTGCGCCCGGGCCCCTACATCTGCGCCGAGTGGGACTTCGGCGGACTGCCGGCCTGGTTATTGCGGGAGAGAGACCTGCGGCTGCGGTGCAGCGATCCCCGCTTTTTGGGCCACGTAGCCGATTATTTCCGGGTGCTGCTGCCAAAGCTCCTGCCTTTGCAATGCAGCCGGGGAGGGAATCTCTTGGCGCTGCAGGTGGAAAATGAATACGGCAGCTATGGAAACGACAAGACGTATTTGCGCTTTCTCCGGGATCTAATCCGGTCCTGCGGCGTAGAGGTTCCCCTCTTTACCTCAGATGGGCCGGCTTCCAGTATGCTGAGCGGCGGTACGGTGGAGGGGGCCTGGCCCACTGTGAACTTCGGCAGCGGCGCGGACAAGGCCTTTCAGGCCCTGGAGCGCCTTTCGGGCCGGGGACCCAGGATGTGCACGGAGTTTTGGTGCGGCTGGTTTGACCACTGGGGGGAGAAGCACCACACCCGGGATACCGCAGAAATGCTCCGGGAGCTGTCCCTCCTTTTGGAGCAGGACGCCAGCTTTAGCCTGTATATGTTCCACGGTGGTACGAATTTTGGCTTCACCGCCGGGGCCAACCAGTACATCCGCTACAACCCCACGGTGACCAGCTACGATTACGATGCGCCTCTCAATGAATATGGGGACTATACGCCCAAGTACTTTGCCATTCGGGAGCTTTTGTGTCGGCGCCAAGGCATTCCTCTGCCGCCCCTGCCCCCACGGCCCCAGCTGCAAAACCTGGGAGAGGTGGCGCTTTTGGAGCGGGCGGAGCTTCTGGAGAATCTGGAGTCTTTGGGCGCCGCCCATGTCAGCCCCATGCCGGAGAGCATGGAGCATTATGGCCAGAACTTTGGCCTCATTCACTACCGGACCCGGCTGCCGGGGGACTATGAGGGGGGGACCCTGACCTTGGAGGGGCTGGCGGACCGGGCCTATGTGTACCGGGATGGGGCGCTTTTGGGCATTCTGGACCGGGGCAAGCCCAAGGGGCTGCTGGAGCAGCTCCGGCCAAAGAACGCTCTGCCCTTCCCTCCCAGCCCTGCCGGCACCCAGGTGGAGATCCTGGTGGAGGCCATGGGCCGGGTGAACTATGGGAACCACCTGGAGGACCGGAAGGGACTGACCGGTGTGCGCCTGGGCGGGCAATTCCTCATGGAGTTTACGGTGACCACCCTCCCACTGGAGGACTTGGCGGGAGCCCATTACCGGCAGGGGGCCAGCCGGTACCCCCTGCTGCTCCGGGGGCGCTTCGAGACGGATTCCCAGGCGGACTGCTTTGTGGACCTGGACGGGTTTACGAAGGGCATGGTGTATGTGAACGGCTTCCATCTGGGCCGCTACTGGAGCTGCGGTCCCCAGAAGACCCTGTACCTGCCTGGGGTGCTTCTGCACACGGACCGTCCCAATGAGCTGGTGGTGCTGGAGTTGGAGGGCTACGCCCGGCCCCAGGTGCGGCTCACCGATGGACACTGCCTGGGATAGGAGCTGGTGTATTTCATAGGAGGACAAAAGCTGCTGCAAAGCGGCCCCAAGTTTGGCAAATCTGCCGGAGATTTTCAGACTGGTTTTCCTTTTTTTGGAAGAAGTTCCAGCTGCGTTTTCAGGCTGGAGCGCCACAGAAGTGGCAGAGACAAGAGAAAATGGTACAGAAAGGAGCCTGATTTTCAAAAAAAGTATCCTTTCGGTATTACAAAATAACGTTTTGATACTTCCCGCCGGAACTGGGAGAAGCTATAATATTTCGTGAAAAGGGAATCGTTTTTTGTGCAAAACGACAAGGCGAAAAGCGATAAATTCAAAAGGAAGGAATGAATGAAGAGCATGCGAGACACACGAGCAATCCCCCAAAAGCAATCCGTGCAAACCCAAAAGCGGAAACGCAGTCGCTGGACCAGGGACGACACAGAGCTGTCCATTCTGGCCCTGCCTACCACAGTGTGGTACGCGTTATTCTGCTATCTGCCGATGTTCGGCCTGGTTCTTGCGTTCAAGAACTACAAGATTTCGGCAGGCAAGAGCTTTGTGTACAGCTTGTTCCACAGTGAGTGGGCCGGTTTGGACAACTTCTCATTTTTCCTGAAGTCCAACCAGTTTGCCACCATTCTGCGGAACACTCTGCTGTACAACATTGTGTTCATTATCCTCGGCATCGTTCTCCCGGTCGGCCTGGCCATCATGATCAACAACATCTATAGCAAACGGAAGTCCAAGACTTACCAGACCATGATGTTCCTGCCCCACTTTATGTCCTGGGTCGTCATCAGCTACTTCGTGTATGCGTTCCTGAGCCCGGACCGGGGCCTCATGAACTCCATCCTCCAGGGGATGGGCAAGGACCCTGTGCGTTGGTATTCCGAAGCAAAATACTGGCCATACATATTGGTCTTTATGCAGGTTTGGAAGACCCTGGGATACAACATGGTTGTGTACCTTGCCAGTATCACCGGCATTGACACCAGCCTCTATGAGGCCGCCGTGCTGGATGGCGCATCCAAGATGCAGCAGGCCCGGTACATCACTCTGCCGTCCCTGAAGCCCATCATCATTATGATGTTCATCCTCAGCGTGGGCCGTATCTTCTCCTCCGACTTTGGCCTGTTCTACCAGGTCACCCGTGGTGTGCCCGGCTCTTTGGCCAAGGTTGCCACAACCTTTGACGTCTACATCTTCAACGCCCTGCAGACCGGCGTGCCTCTGGGCCGGACGGCTGCGGCCTCCTTCTTCCAGGCCGTGGTTGGTTGTATCACGATTCTGATCGCGAACTGGATTGTTCGCCGGGTCGATCGTGAGAGCGCACTGATTTGATAGGAGGTGGGAATATGAGTAAAGCGACAAATGATAATGCCATGAACAAGCTGAACCGCATTAAACCGGCTACCAACGCGTTGTTCAATGTGCTCTTTTTGATTTTGGGTTTGGGCTGTGTCATCCCCATTCTCTACGTATTCATGATTTCCATCACCTCTGAGGCCTCCATCACTCAGTATGGCTATCAGTTCATCCCCCATGAATTTTCCGGTTCTGCCTATAAGTTCCTGTGGGAAGAAAAGGATACCATTCTGAAGGCTCTGCTGATTTCTGTAGAGGTCACAGTCATTGGTACCGTAGTAGGCGTTGCCCTCACCACCCTGATGGGCTACGTGCTCTCCCGCCCCGGTTATAAGCTCAATGGCTTTTTGACCATTGTGGTGTTCATCCCCATGATCTTCGGCGGCGGCATGGTTGCCAACTACGTGGTGGTGGGCCAGGTGCTGCACATGTCCAACACCCTGTGGGCCCTGATTCTCCCCCTGTGCGTTTCCTCGTTCAACGTAACGATTTCCCGCACCTTCTTCCGCACCACCATTCCGGACTCCATCATTGAGTCCGCCAAGATCGACGGCGCTACCCAGATGACCGTGTTCGCCAAGATCGTGTTGCCCATTTCCAAGCCTGTGCTGGCCACCATCGGCCTGTTCCTGGCCTTCGGCTACTGGAACGACTGGTTCCAGTCCTCTCTGTTCATTACGGACAACAACCTGCTGTCCCTGCAGGCCCTGCTGAACTCCATGCAGAAGAACATTGAGTACATCGCCCAGCACCCGGACCCCGGCATCAGCCTGGCCGACTACAAGCGGGCCATGCCCTCCGAAGGCATTCGTATGGCAATCGCTGTTGTGGTTGCCGTCCCCATTGCCTGCATCTACCCCTTCTTCCAGAAGTACTTCATTTCTGGCCTGACGGTTGGTGCAGTCAAGGGCTAAGGTTGTATTCACAGAGACAGGCGCAATGTGCGCCTGCCTCTGGAATAAATATCACCCCAAACAGGAGGTAAAAAAATGAAAAAGATTCTCGCACTGCTGTTGGCGGTCGTGATGTTTGCTTCCCTCTTCGCAGGCTGCAACAACACGACCGGCAACACCGACCCCACAGATAACTCTGTGGCTCCCACCGACAACACCGATGAGACCCCCGCTCCCACCGAAGGCAACGAAGAGCCCACCGAAGGCACCACCGGCGACGTGGTAACCCTGAAGTGGGTGACCGTTGGTAACGGCATGCCCGAGAACTACGATGCTTGGAAGGCCAACCTGGACAAGTATCTGGAAGAGAAGATCGGCGTCCATCTGGAGATGGAAGTGGTTGCCTGGGGCGACTGGGACAACAGAAGAAACGTCATGGTGAACGCCAACGATGGCTATGACATCATGTTCACCAACCTGGGTACTTACCAGAACGATGTTCGCATCGGCGCTTTCCTGGACATCACCGACCTGGTGCAGTCCACCACCCCCACCCTGTACAGCACCCTGCCCACTGAGCTGTGGAACGGTGTTGCCATCAAGGACCGGATCTATGCCGTTCCCACCTGGAAGGACAGCTCTGTGACCCAGTACTTTGTCTTCGACAAGGCTAAGGCTGAGCAGTACATCCCCAACTATTCCGACGTCAAGGAACTGTCTGACCTGACCGAGGGCCTGACTGCCATGAAGGACGCCACCAACGAGGCTCCCTTTGTCCTGAACAAGCAGGGCCTGGACGCCATCTTCGGCGCCAAGTATGACGGCCTGACCGCCGGTCTGCCCACTCTGGGCGTCAGCTACACCGACAGCAGCCGCAAGGTTGTCTGCACCGTGGAGCAGGAAGACATCATGAACGAGCTGAAGACCATCCGGTCCTGGTATGAAGCTGGCATCATCAATGCCGACGCCGCTACCCTGGCTGAGAATCCCAAGTACCGCGCTTGCTATGTGGCTCAGGGCTGGTCTCTGGCTGCTGACACCACCTGGGGTCCCGGCATGGGTGTGGACGCCGTTGCTGTGCAGTGGGGTCCCACTGTGATGGGCAGCGACACCATCCAGGGCTCCATGAACTGCATCTCCGCCTCCAGCAAGAACCCCGAGAAGGCTCTGCAGTTGCTGGAGCTGGTCAACACCGATTCCTACGTCCGTGACTCCCTGCAGTACGGCCTGGAAGGCGAAGACTGGGAATACACCACCGATGGCAAGCTGCACAGAATCAAGACCGACTGGCCCATGGCTGGTTACACCCAGGGCAACTACTTCATCCGGACCCAGCTGGACACCGAAGTGGAGAGCCAGGACGCCGAGATCAAGGCTCTGAACGAGGGTGCTACCATGTCCCCCGTGCTGGGCTTTGCCTTCGACACCAGCAATGTGGCTGACCAGCTGACCGCTTGCATCGAGATCTACAACCGTTATAAGGCTGAACTCCTGACCGGTACTCTGGATCCTGAGGAGCAGGTTGCTGCTATGATGGAAGAAATGCGGAGCAATGGCTTCGACGAGATCGTTGCCGAGGCTCAGGCTCAGATCGACGCTTACTTCGCTGGCTAATTGCAAGCGCTAAGAGAGCATTCTCCAGAATCTGAATCAGGTGGGGCCGCTGCTGGCCGTTGTGGTTTGCAGCGGCCCCATTTTTCAAGGTGCTGGCAGAATGGGGAGCGGCAGTTCCCTTGCCAAGGGGTTAATCGATTCCGGAGGAGGGCGGAGGCCGCACCCTACGCCTCGGAGGGCAGACAGGTACTACGGCACATCCCCGATCGGGGCACAGCGGCTCTGCATTTATCTCTTCAGCGAGCAAGTTTGTGATTGCATCAATGAAAATTCAGCTTCTCAGAGGGCTGCCAAAAGGAAATATGGTGGCCCCAATCCCGGCTGTGGTAGGCCGGGCGTCAGAAAGGAAAAAAAGTTTGGCATTTTCTATCTTCCCCTTGACAAGGAAAACTGAATGTGGGAAAATGCTAGCGCCAAACGGGCGGTCACCCTGGCCCGTGTGCAGGAACCGGAGCTCCCGGCCGCTTTTGGCTGTGGGACGGCATCTGGGCGAGAGCTCCGGCCCCTGCATAGGGGTGTTGTCATTCGGAACGGAAACTTGTATCTTTAGAATATGAGGAGCAATTATGAGCAAAATTATTGGTAGTGAACTGAAAAACATTCCCTGGGAAGAGAAGCCGGAGGGCTATTCACTCCCGGTGTGGCGCTATAGCGGCAATCCGATCATTGGCCGCCACGCCACCAAACGCTCCAACAGCGTGTTCAACAGCGCCGTGGTACCCTTTGGGGACGGCTTTGCCGGTATCTTCCGCTGTGACAGCCGTTCAGTCAGCATGGACCTTTTTGTGGGCTTTAGCCAGGACGGCATTTCCTGGAAGATTCAGGACGAGCCCATTTCCTTTGAAGGCGATCCCGTTGTCACCGTGCGAGAGTACCGCTACGATCCCCGGGTATGCTATATGGACGGGAAGTACTATATCACCTGGTGCAACGGCTACCATGGTCCCACCATTGGCGTGGGCTGGACGGAGGACTTCAAGACCTTCCACCAGCTGGAAAATGCCTTCCTGCCCTATAACCGCAACGGCGTTCTCTTCCCCCGGAAGGTGAACGGCCTCTATCTGATGCTGAGCCGCCCCAGCGACACCGGCCACACCCCATTTGGCGACATTTTCATCAGCCAGAGCCCGGACCTGAAGTACTGGGGCTGCCACCGCCACGTGATGAGCACGGTTAAGGGTGACGAATCTGCCTGGCAGTCCACCAAGATTGGGGCTGGCCCCATCCCCATTGAGACGGATGAAGGGTGGCTCCTCATTTACCACGGCGTTATCACCACCTGCCAGGGCTATGTGTACCGTATGGGCGCGGCTCTGCTGGACAAGGACGAGCCCTGGAAGGTTCTGTACCGGTCCAAGGATTATATCCTGGCTCCTTATGAGCTCTACGAGTGCGTAGGCGATGTGCCCAATGTGACCTTCCCCTGCGCCACACTCACTGACGCCGCCACAGGCCGCATTGCCATTTACTACGGCTGCGCCGACACCGTGACTGGATTGGCGTTCACCACCGTGGATACCCTGCTGGACTACGTGAAGGAAAACAGCCTGTAGGCCCGCGAAAGGGCGGCTCGCCGCCTGAGCTGAAATTTTCTCCTAGGAGGATTGCAATGTATTTTATCGACAAACGAATTCAGGTCATTTGTGACCAGCTGAAGGCGCTGCGGATTCGGGACAGCCGGGAGTTGCCCAACTGGCAGTATAAGCGGGGCCTGTTCTTCCGCCCGGAGGAGGCGGAGAAGGACGGCCAGCCTTGGCAGAATTTTGACTGCAAGCGGATGCATTGGTATTCCGTCTACGACGGCAGCGACGATTTCGAGGGTAAGTTTGAGGGCTATCAAGGCGACTTTAAGGGCATCCAGGGCGAGCACTACTGGTTCCGGGGAAATATCACCATTCCGGAGGAGATGGCTGGTAAATCTGTGTGGATGAAGATCCGGACCCAGATTGAAGAGTGGGACGATGGCAAGAATCCCCAGTTCCTGGTCTTTGTGGATGGCAAGGTGACCCAGGGCGCGGATATGAACCACCGGGACATCCAGCTCTTCGCCCAGGCGCCGGTGGGGCAGACCCTGACGGTGGATATTCAGGCCTACACCGGTACGCTGCACCGGGAGTTCCACTTCCTGGTGGATCTGTATGTGCTGGATGAAGCCATTAACCACCTGTATTACGATTTGCAGGTGCCTTTGTGGGCTTTCAGCCGGATGGACCCCGATGATAAGACCCGGCTGGATATTCAGACGGTGCTGAACCATGCTGTGAACCTGCTGGACATGCGGACCCCCTGCTCCCCGGCGTTTTACGCCTCTGTGGAGAAGGCCCGGGCATATCTGGCAGAGAACCTGTATGAAAAAATGGGGGGGCATTCCGATGTGATTGCTACCTGCATCGGCCATACCCACATTGATGTGGCTTGGTGGTGGACTGTGGCCCAGACCCGGGAGAAGGTGGTTCGCTCCTTTGCCACGGTCCTGAAGTTCATGGATGAGTACCCGGAGTATCGGTTTATGTCCAGCCAGCCGGTGCTGTATTACTTCCTGAAGCAGCGCTATCCCGAGCTGTACGCCCAGATTCAGCAGCGGGTGAAGGAAGGCCGGTGGGAGACGGAGGGCGGCATGTGGTTGGAGGCGGACTGCAATCTGACCTCCGGCGAGTCCCTGGTGCGTCAGTTCATTTACGGCAAACGGTTCTTCCGGGAGGAATTTGGTCAGGACAACCGGATCCTGTGGCTGCCGGATGTGTTTGGCTATTCCGGCGCTCTGCCCCAGATTATGAAGAAGAGCGGCGTGGATTACTTTATGACCACCAAGCTGGCCTGGAATCAGATCAATAAAATCCCCAATGACACCTTTATTTGGCGGGGCATCGATGGCTCCCAGGTGCTGACCCACCTCATTACCACCCTGAACGTGGGCCAGGATCCCAAGGAGAATTTCTTTACCACCTACAATGGCATTCTCCACCCCGACGCCATTATGGGCGGTTGGGAACGCTACCAGAATAAGGAGATCAACAACGATATTCTGGTCTGCTATGGCTACGGCGACGGCGGCGGTGGCCCCACTCGGCAAATGCTGGAGACTGCCCGGCGGATGGAATACGGCGTCCAGGGTATCCCCAAGGTTCGCCAGGCCAGCGCTCGCACCTATTTTGAGGAGCTGGAGACCCGGGTGAAGGACAATCCCCACCTGGAAACCTGGGAGGGCGAGTTCTATTTCGAGTACCACCGGGGCACCTACACCTCCATGGCCCGGAACAAACGGGGCAATCGGAAGAGTGAGCTGCTGATGATGGACCTGGAGCTGCTGGGTGTGCTGGCTGATGGCCGTCTTCCCTATCCGGCGGAGGATCTGCGGTGCTTCTGGCGGGATACCATTTTGCTGAACCAGTTCCATGATATTCTGCCTGGCAGCTCCATTGCCGAGGTCTATGAAGTGACCAAGAAGGAATACGAGGACCTGGCCGCTGGCGCCGGGAAGCTTCTGCAGGAGCGCCTGAACCTCCTGGCCGGGGAAGGAACCGGCGTCACCGTGTTCAACACCTTGGGCTTTGTCCGCAGTGGTGTGGTGAACCTGGGAGACGTCACGGCTTCCGCCCTCCGGGACGAGACCGGTAAGTGCTATCCGGTGCAGCGCACCGCCGATGGAGCCGTGGCTTACCTGGAAAACTTGCCCTCTAAGGGCTACAAGACCTTTGCCCTGTGGGAGGCTTCTGGGGAAAGCCCCTTTATCCGGAAGGATGCATATCATTTGGAGACTCCCTATTATGCCATCACCCTGGATGAAAACGGCCATATGGTATCCATTTTCGACAAGAAGCATGACCGGGAGCTGGTCCAGGCCGGCAAGGCGGCCAATCAGCTTCGGCTGTATGAGGACAAGCCCATCTACTTTGACAATTGGGACATCGACATGTACTATGTGGAGAAGTCCTGGCCGGTGGATGAGCTGGTGAGCATGCGCTGGAGCGAGGACGGCCCGGTGCGCACCACCCTGGAGCTGGAGTACCGCTGCAACCAGAGCACCATCTGGCAGAAGATCCACTTCTATGCCAACACCCCCCGGATTGACTTTGAGACCAAGGCGGACTGGAAGGAGCACCAGCATCTGCTGAAGGCGGAGTTCCCCGTGGATATCCATTCCGACGAGGCCACCTTTGAGATCCAGTTTGGCAACGTGACCCGGAAGGTCCACACCAACACCTCCTGGGACAAGGCCCGGTTCGAGAGCTGCGGCCAGAAGTGGATGGACTTCTCCGAGGGCCACTATGGTGTCAGCCTCCTCAACGACTGCAAGTATGGCCACTCGGTGCGGGACGGCGTCATTGGCCTCACCCTCATCAAGTGCGGCGTGGAGCCCAACCCCAACGCCGATGTGGAGATGCATACCTTCACCTATGCCCTGTTCCCCCATGCTGGAACCTGGAAAGAAGCCGGAACGGTGGAAGAGAGCTATCAGCTGAACCTGCCTGCCTATGCAGTGCGGGGCGGCCAGCCCGGTACTGCCTTCTCCTATACCGCGGTGGAGCCCAGAAATGTGGTTCTGGAGACGGTCAAACAGGCGGAAAACGGCGATGGTGTGGTGCTGCGGATGTACGAGTGCGAAAATGCCCGGACCAAGACCGTGGTGCGGCTGCCGGAGGGCGCTCAGAGGGCATACCTCACCAACCTGCTGGAGGAAATTCAGGAGGAGCTGCCCATTGTAGATGGCAAGGTCACGTTCATGACCAAGCCCTTTGAAATCCAGACGGTTCTGGTGAAATAACCTTCCAATTGCTTACAAAAGTCGCAGAAGGGACTTGCTCCCCTCTGCGGCTTTTTGTATAATGGAAGGGACGTGACGTCTCATTCTCAGCCGGACGTATGCGAATCGCGAAAGTGATTGCCGTAGGGGGATGGTGCGCTATGCAACGAACATCAGGCCCTTCAGGGTTTGAATGCATGAGGCTGCACCCTGCGCCTCGGGGGGGCAGACAGGAATCACGGCACCCCCGGCGGTCAAATCCTCCGTTTTTCCAAATTTCCGGAAGATTGATACACTTTTGCAAGCGGGCGCACAGTGTGCGCCCCTACAGCGGCTCCGCGCTACCCTGGCCAATTTTCAAGATTTGCCTGGGGGTACGCGTGTGCCCTAGGGGAGAGCAGGGCGCTGCCGCGCCAGTGTAAAAACGGAAGACGTGTTCCCTTCCGCTGGCGATATGGCGCACGGGCCCACCCCTATGGACAATGGGGCGGTCTTGACGGTGTGGTTTTCATCGCACGCCTGTGTCTGGGCTGGAAATTGACAGAAGATATATGGGGAGGAATGAACTGTGCTACCATATGAAGATGAAAAGCTTGCCCCCAGACAGCGGGCTTTGGATTTGCTGTCCCGTATGACCCTCCGGGAGAAGGTGGGCCAGCTGACCCAGCGGCTCTACGGGTTTCGTGTTTATGAACGCCATGGCCAGGAGATTGCGCTGGTGGAGGAGTTCCGGCAGGAGGTGGAGCGGTATAGTGGTTTGGGGACCCTGTACGGCCTGTACCGGGCGGACCCCTGGTCAGGAAAGGACTTTACCACCGGCCTGGATGGGGCGCTGGCTCCCAAGGCCCGCAATCAGGTCCAGCGGTATGTGTTGGAGCATTCCCGCCTGAGGATTCCTGTCCTCATGAGCACCGAGTGCCCCCACGGCCACCAGGCCCTGGACGGCTACCTGCTGCCGGTGAATCTGGCAGCGGGAGCCACCTTCTCCCCGGCTGCCTTGGAGGCTGCCGCCGAAGTTGCCGGGAAGCAGCTGCGGCAGATGGGGGTGGACCTGGCGCTGGTGTCCGCGCTGGACGTCCTCCGGGACCCCCGTTGGGGACGCAGTGAGGAGTGCTTCAGCGAGGATCCGGTCCTGGCCTCCCGTATGGCCCAGGCGGCTGTCCGGGGGATTCAGAGTCAGGGGGTGGATGTGGTGGCCAAGCACCTGTGCGCCCAGGGAGAGACCACTGGCGGAGTCAATGCCAGCGCGGCCCGGATTGGTCCCCGGGAGCTGCGGGAAATTCATCTGCCGCCGGTGAAGGCCTGCGTGGAGGCGGGTGTATCCGGCGTAATGGCAGCTTACAACGAAATCGACGGAGTGTACTGCCATGCCAACCGATGGCTCCTCACGGATTTGCTCCGGGGGGAATACGGATTCCAGGGCATTGTGATGTCCGACGGCGTGGCCATTGATCAACTGGATGCAATGACGGGGGACCGGACGGTTTCCGGCGCCGTGGCCCTGGAGGCCGGTGTGGACATGGGCCTGTGGGATACCGGATTTGCCCAGCTGGAGGAGGCTGTGGAGCGGGGACTGGTGTCTGGTGCCCGATTGAATGAGGCGGTCCTCCGGATTTTGGAGCTGAAGTTCCGCCGGGGCCTGTTTGAGGAGCCCTTTGTGGCGGAGCATGCCCTGTGGCAGGGCTACACCCCGGCCCGGTATCCCCAAGTCCGGGAGCTGACCCGGGAGAGCATGGTACTGCTGAAAAATGAGCAGAACCTTCTGCCTCTGGATGGGACCAAGCCTCTGCGCCTTTTGGTGACGGGGCCCAATGCCGATGAAATTTACTGTCAATTGGGGGACTATACCCCGCCGGTGCGGCCGGAAGCGGGGGTAACGGTGCGCCGGGGCCTGGAGCAGTGGGCTGCCGGTACGCCGGTGCAGGTGGCGTACGCCCCTGGCTGCCCTGCCTTTGGGTCAGATCCGGATCTGATGGAACAGGCGGTGGAGGCGGCCCGGGAGGCGGATGTAATTGTGGCGGTGCTGGGCGGCACCTCCAGCCGCTTTGGAGGCGGTGAGTTCCACAACAACGGCGCCCTCAAGGCCCAGGACATGGCCACCATGGATTGCGGAGAGAACGTGGACACCAGCCGCCTGGAGTTGCCGGGAGACCAGCTTACCCTCCTGGCCCAGCTGAAGGATACGGGAAAGCCGGTGGTGACCGTGCTCATTCAAGGGCGGCCTTATGCCACGGAGGCGGTGACGGCCCACTCCGATGCCCTGTTCTGCTGCTTTTACCCCGGTCTCACCGGGGGCGAGGCGCTGGCCCAGCTCCTCTTCGGCGAGGCGGCTCCGGCGGGCCGTCTGCCGGTATCCCTGCCGGATCATGTGGGACAGCTGCCGGTGTACTACAACTATAAGGATTCCTACCGGGGCATGGATTATTACGACGCCAGGGAGCGCCCCGCGTTCTCCTTTGGCGGCGGTCTGACCTATACCACCTTTTCCTATTGCCTTCTGGCGGCTCCAGCGGACGCAGAGGCGGAGAAAGTTGAGACCTTGACAGTGAGCGCCTCCATTACAAACACCGGCCTGCGGGCTGCCAGCGCCGTCCCACAGCTGTATCTCCACCGGGCCCAGGGAGTAGTCACCTCCCGCGTCCGCGCCCTGTGCGATTTCCAAAAGCTCTGCCTGGCTCCAGGGGAAACCCAAACCGTCACCCTAAGCATTCCCCGGGAGGCCCTGTCTCAGTGGGACAGCCAAATGAGGCAGCGGGTGCTCCCAGGCAAAATCCAATGGTTCCTGGGCGACTGCGGCGAGACTTATCTTTCTGGTGAATGCACCTTAGCTTGAGGCCTTTTCCAGGCATTGTAACATCCCGGCTGACCGAAGAGGTGCCCCAGGATTTGACTTATCATGAGCATCAAGGTTTCCTGGCTCTGTTGCGGATAAGAGACAGAAGCCAGAAGGTGGGATCAGGGCAGTATATGCATGAATATAGTTTGAGGGGGTGAAACCTTTGCATGAAAATACTCCAGCAGAAAAGTGCCGGCTGATCGTATTTGGAAGCTTAGTGGCGGCTCTCATTTTGCAGGGATTACCATTTAGTTTGGTAACATACACAGCCTTCACTTCCGGGGGAGTCACAAGGGAGCTTGTGGACACGTATTCGTATTTTAATATACAGGAAAACGCCCACTACTTTTACATACCGCTGCTTACCTCGGTTGCTACCCTCTTGGCAGCGGCGCGAATCCTAGGGAGCCTTCTGAAAAAAGAGAAGCCCCAAAAGCATCGGCTGGATGTTGCGTGTCTCTTGATTTCGGCGGCGGGTGCTGTAGCGACTTTTGCTATATTGCGGAGGGCGGTTCCCGGTGTGATCATGGTGCTGCTTATTTTGGCAGTGGCTGCCTATGCAATACAATTTAGAATTAAATAATATATATCGGGAGTGACAAAATTGGTTCTTAGGCGACTGCGGCGAGACCTACCTCTCTGGCGCGTTCACCCTGGCTTGAGGACCACCCGCAAACAGTTCCAAATCCCGGCTTACCATGGAGTGAGCCAGGATTTTATTAAAAAGGGGAAATACATGTTGTGCTTTGTGTAAGATAATTGGAAGTAAAATTAGGAGCCAGATGAAAGGACGGCGAGCGTGCTAGAGCATGGTCGGAGCCAACCACGCTGTCTCAAAGACCAGTAATTTCTGACTTGATGAATCTTGACAGTTTGGCATATAGGTGTTCTGCGCCAATCTTACAAAGTAGTGAAGTGGCGCTTTTAAAAGCGAGGCCTGGGGAATATCCCCAGAAAAGATCTTGCTAAGGTCTACTTGACACATACGCAGTTGAAAATCTTTTGCAACAGACCGTATCATGTGCTATCATAGAGCGGGTGCAAATCCGTTCTGTTCCCACGCAAGCAGCACGGTTGCGACTGCGTATAATTTAGAAGGGCAGTGACTTAGATTGCTATTATACGGCCATATAACAGGGAAAACAGGCAATGCCATTTCTGGAGTTTTGGTGGAAATAAAGGACAACAATTTTGATACCATATATTTTACAAAAAGCGACGAACATGGCGATTATAAAATTGATTTGCCTGCAGGCATATACCCGTTCGTCACAGCAGTGAGAGATTACGGAGAGAAATACTTGGAATATTGGTGCAGCGATTTGAAGCTTATCCATGACGCCGAGCTCAATATTTGCATTGATACTCTTGAAGTATATGGATTAAATTACTTCAAAGTAGCGGGAGCCTATCCATCCATTACGGTCTATTTCCGGCCCATGAGTTTGCCCAAATTTTTGGCTCAGGCGGAGGATATTGCGCCAGAGATAAACACCATCCAAGCCGTGGTGGATGGCAAGGCGCTGTCTGTCCTCACGGTCAATAGGGTCAAGGAATATGTGGGAGATGGGAGTATGAGCGCATATCTCATCCAAATCGCAGAACCAGAGGACGGCCCCAATTGGAACAGATTAGACTTGGAAATTATAGATTGCGACGGCAACTATGGAGTGGCATCTATTTATCATTGCTAATGTCTACAGGCCGGGCGTAACTCCGCCTCATTCACACGAACCATGGAGGAGGAAAATGTTATGATCATCCGAAAGTTGACCCCGGCAGATTACCACGGAATGCTCGTCCTTTATCGGGAGTTGGACCAATTCCATGTGGATGCCCGCCCCGATTTTTTTGTGCGTCAAGAGGATGTGTTTCCGCAGGAGGCTTTTGAGGCCAACATGATCAACCCGGAATGTCTGATGCTTGGTGCTTTTGATGAACCAGACAACATGATCGGACTTGTTCGGGCGACATTATGGAAGGAAAGCGGGATGGTGAAAACTGTCAAGGTGGTGTGTTTGGATGATGTCTATGTTGTGCCGGAATATCGGCGGGATGGTATCGCAACAAAGTTATTTGAAGCAGTTGAACAATGGGCGCGGGAACAAGGGGCTGCAAGGCTGGAATTACACACATGGGATTTTAACCAAGGTGCAATTGCCCTGTATCGCGCCATGGGCATGACACCGCAGCGGTATGTCTTCGAGAAGAAATTATAATTAGGATTCTACGCGGGGCGGCGCAAGTCCGCCGAAAGGATGAGCTACACAGCCGTGACCAAACAAGGAGGTGGAACCCCTGAAAAGAAAAGCTGGGAAAGCGCCAGTTTGTGAATGTTCGGCTTTCTGGCGGCAGCCCTCGTGTTACAGGCGCTGCCAGTTGGCATTGTTACGTATACGGAATTGTACGCCAATGGAGGTTTGGAAGGTGTGGTAAGTGCGTTTTCCTACTTCCATTTCCCCCGGGCCGCCCACTACTTTTGCGCGCCCTTCCTTTCTGCTGTTGCAGTCACGATGGAGCTGGCGCTGTTTATAGGGAGTATCCTGGGGGGAGTGTGCAGAACCGGTTCTGCACAGATGATCTGTCTGTGTGTTGCATCGGTGAGCGCAGCCGCCGCCTTTTTCATGTGTGAGACGCTTGCTTCCGGCGTTGTGGCGGGATTGCTCATTTTGGCCACTGTGGTACATGGCTGGAAAACAGGAACCCTTGGCGGGGACATCTATCATCTGGCACATATGGAAATCCCGGCTCATCCATTTGGGAGAGCCGGGATTTTGACTGAAGATAATTTAAACGCCGAAGCCCAGCGCAACAGTCAGCGTTGACGGATTCCGTTTAGCAGGGCAGGCTTTCCTTCAACGTCTTCAGCAGGTCCTCTGCCGCTTGGGCGGAGGAACCCTTGACGCCCAGGTAGAATTTCACCTTGGGCTCGGTGCCGGAGGGACGGACGCACATCCAGGCGTCGTTTTCCAGCTCATAGTACAGCACGTTGGACTCAGGCAGGTCGGTGGGGGTGACCGCTCCGGTGGCCAGGTCCAGGACGGTGTGCTTCAGGTAGTCCCGGATTTTGAGGACCTTGCAGGGGCCCACGGTTTGCAGGGGATTGGCCCGCAGAGACTCCAGGATGGAGGCGATCTTGGCGGCGCCCTCCTGGCCGGGGTAGGTCAGGTTGACGGTGTCCTCCCGGTAGTAACCGTACTCCTGGTACAGCTCCTGCATCCGGTCCCACAGGGTTTTGCCCTGGCAATAACACCAGGCGGCGGCCTCGCACAGGGCCATGACGGCTACCACGGCGTCTTTGTCCCGGGCGTGAGTGCCCACCAGGCACCCGTAGCTCTCCTCCATGCCGAACTGGAAGGAATAGGTGTGGTCCCGCTCAAACAGCCGCATCTGTTCGCCAATGAATTTAAAGCCGGTGAGCACATCGATATACTTCATGCCGAAGGCTTCGGTCACGGTGCGGACCATGTTGGTGGAGACAATGGTGCTGACCACGGCGCCATTGGCGGGCAGAATGCCCAGCTCCTTCCGGCGGCGCAGAAGGTAGTCGCAGACCAATACGCCGGACATATTGCCGGTGAGAGACTTGTACTCGCCGGAGGCCCGGTCCAGGGCAAAGACGCCCAGACGGTCAGCGTCAGGGTCTGTGGCCAGGACCAGATCCGCCCCCTGCTCCTTGGCATAGCCCAGGGCCAAGGTGAAGGCGGCCTTGTCCTCAGGATTGGGGCTCTTCACCGTGGGGAAGCTTCCATCCGGCTTCTCCTGCTCCGGTACCACGAAGACATTCCGGAAGCCCAGCTCCGACAGGACCCGGCGCACCGGCAGGTTTCCTGTGCCGTGCAGGGGGGTGTACACGATTTTCAGGCCGGCGGCTTTGGCAATGGAGTCATGATCCAGGACCAGGGCCTGGATGGTTGCCATATACTGGTCGTCAATCTCCTTGCCAATGGTATGATACAGACCGGCGGCCACGGCGTCGTCATGGCTCATGGTTTTCACAGTGGCGTAATCGGTGACGGCGTTCACCTCGTCCAGGATCTCTTTGTCCAGGGGAGCGGTCACCTGGGCGCCGTCGTCCCAATAGACCTTGTAGCCGTTGTAGGCCGGGGGGTTGTGGGAGGCGGTGATCATGACGCCGGCGGTGCAGCCCAGGGTACGGGTGGCAAAGGACAGCATGGGCACCGGCCGCAGGGAGTCAAACCGGTAGGTGGGGATGCCGTTGGCATTCAGGCACAGGGCAGTCTCTTCGGCAAACTCAGGGGACATGTGCCGGGAGTCAAAGGAGATGGCTACGCCTTTAGCGGCGGTGCCCTGCTTCAGAATGAAGTTGGCCAGGCCCTGGGTGGCCTTCCGGACGGTATAGAGGTTCATGCGGTTGCTACCGGCCCCCAGAATGCCCCGCAGACCGCCGGTGCCAAAGGCCAGGTCCCGATAGAACCGGTCTTCGATTTCCTTGGTGTCCCCGGCCTCGGCCAGGGCCCGCAGCTCGGCCCGGGTGGCCTGGTCAAAATAGGGGTTGTTGCACCATTGCTCAAAACGTTCCATTGCATTCATATAAATCACCTTCATAATTTGTTTTAATTTTATCAACAGGCCGTTATTTGGCCGTGTTTTCCAGTTCCTCAAAGACAGGCTTCAGAATGATCACGTCCGCCAAAGGGATGAGGGCAAAGCCCATGAGTACCCAAAACAGAATGGTGTATAAAAAAGCGGCAGGCAGAAGCAGGGCCAGGGCGAAGGGCAGCGCATGGAGGACCACCATGAGGATGGTTTTGGGGAACTTGTAAATACACAGGATCATGGCGTTGTGCAGATGCTCCCGCAGGGTATTCTGGTAGCGAATCATGAGGGGGTAGAGGTAGGCCAGAATGGCCAAGGCCAAAAAGGTCAGCACGGCCACCACAATGAGCAGCGCCGTGTGCAGGCCGCCCTGGAAATAGAGCTGAACCAGGATATAGTCACAGACCAGGGAGGCGCCAACCAGCAGGGTGATGAGCCAGACGGCAGTGGCCTGCTTGAAATTCTCCCGAAAGGCGGTAAAAAAAGTATTCCAGATGCCGCCTCCCGTATCCTGAGACAGATTTAGCATGACCTTATAGGTTGCCGCAATGGAAGCGCCGGCTGTGACTACCGGCAGGCAGCAGATGAGGCAAAGAAGGTTCGTGAGAATGACGTCGGCCAGGGCCGTCAAGAGTTGGATCAGGGGATTGTCCCAACGGAACAGATTTTTCATAGGTTGCAGCCTCCATTTCTATGTGTTGCGGAGCCAGGCGTCGATTTGGTCCTGGAGCGCCTGCTTCAGGCGGTCGATTCCCGCGTTTTGCAGCTCCTCCATCAGCTTGGGCAGATAGTCGTCGGGGTCTACGGTGCCGGTCATGAGGGCAGCGTAGTACTTCTCATAGACCCGGGAGACGGCCCGGAATTCGGCGTCGTAGTTGGAGTAGTCTGCCGTAAAGCCCAAAAGGGGGGATTCGGCGGTGTTGTCGTTGAACTCCTGGTAGAGCTCCCACTTATTGGGGCGTTCCCCTACAGTGGTTTTCAGGATGAACCAGTTCCCTTGGGTATAGGGGACGCCCCGGTAGGCCGGGGAGATGATCTGGACCTGATCCTCCTCTGTGAGAGTATAGTGGACGCCCTCAATGCCGTAGTTCAGCAGGTTCCGCACCTCCGGGTCGGTGTTTACGGCGTTCAGGAAGGTGAGGCAGATCTCCGGATGCTTGGTGTTGGCGTTGACCACCATGACGCCGCCCTGGGCGGACTCTGTGGTGACGATACTGTCGGAGACCTGCTGGGCCACAATGGGATAGCCGAAATCCGTGGAGTAGCTGGTGGAGGCATCGGGGCCGCCGGCAGACAGGCGCAGGAACACGTTCTCTCCCTGGAACCGGGAGAAGGAGGTGCGCAGGCAGGCGTCCTGGTTGATGTAACCGGCCTCATAGTACCGGTGCAGGAGCTGCAGGGTTTCCTTTGCATAGGAGGTTTCAAAGATGTTGACCACTTGGCAGCTGCCGTCGTGGGCATTGACCATGAGAGGGATGGAGTCATAGGTCACATATTCGTAGTTGCCCAGGGACCAGATATTGAGGCGGCTGGAGTCAAAAAACAGAGGGATACAGCCCGGCTCCTCCTGGGCAATTTGCGCCAGAAGGGGCTCCAGAGAGGCAAAGCTGTAGTACTGTGAGATGTCAATGCCGTACCGTTCCACCAGCTCTTGGGAAAACAGGAAGTGCATGGGGGTTGCCAGCTCCTTATTGGTGGGGATTCCCCAGATTTTCCCGTCAATGGTTACGCCTTTCCAAAGGCGGGGATCGATGACATGATACATCCCAGCGCCCAAATTGTCGAGATAAGGAGTCAGGTCCAGCCAAGAGCCGGCCACGGCGTTGGTGACGTAGGTATCTGTCCAGGCAAAGGCAATGTCATATTCCTGGTTGGTGTTCACCAGGGAGTTCAGCTGTGCGGCGTAATCGTTCCAGCCAATTTTGTGGTATTCTACGGTGAAGCCATATTTTTCTAAAAGAATGCGGTTGAGCTCCTGGTTTACCAGGGCCAGATCTTCATCCGGCTCGCCAATGGTGTAATAGACCAGGTTGACAGTCCCCTCCGGCGGAGCGGAAGTGTCCTGGACCTGCGGGGTGCAGCCGGCAGCGCCGGTGCACAGGAGTGCAGTTAGGAGTGCGAGGACCCGCTGGGCAGAGTTTCGTCGCAAGATGGGCTTCCTCCTTCCTCAAAAGGGGCCTCCTGCGGGGAAGGGGAGGTTAGGGCCGCACCAGCGACGGGGACCGAGGCGCTGAAATTCCGCAGGGTACTGGGGGAGATATTGTAGTAGTTTTTAAAGTGGACGTAGAAGTTATTCAGTTGGGAGTATCCCACCATGTTGGCGATGACAGAGATTTTCTCCTGGGTGTTTTCGATAAGCCGCCGGGCCTGAATCATACGGTAGGCAGTGAGGTATTCGGAAAATTTGATTCCCGTGTCCTTTAAAAAGATCCGGCCAATGTATTTGCTGCTCATATTGAAGATTTCGGCAATGTTGGTCAAGGACTGGGAGCTGCGGTAGTTGCTTTTTACAATCAAAATGATTTTGTTGGTAATTTTGGAGAACTTGCTGTATTCCACCTGCAGTACCGGGTCCAGCTCCGGCTGGGAGGCCGCGTGCTCGGGAATGACGCCGTGGAGGTCCCGGACAATGGTGCGCTCAATGAAGGCCCGCAGCTCCGCCACATGAATGGGCTTCAGGAGATAGTCCCGGGCTGTGGCTTGCATGGACTTGTGGACATAATTGAAGTCATCGTATCCGCTGATCATGCAGAATATGGTCTGCATCCCCATGGAACGCAGATGCTCTGCCAGCTCATAGCCCCAGTGGTCGCCCAGGTTGATATCCAGCAGGGCAATGTGGGGCTGAAAGTCCACGGCTTTGCTCACAGCCTCGGCGTAGGAGGTGGCGGTCAGGATGCTGGTGATGTTGTATAGGGACCAGTCCAGAAGGTACTTGATGTTTTCACAGATGTCCTTTTCGTCGTCTACAATCAGTAAGCGGTACATATCAGGTTGTCACCTCATTTTTTAGCAGGATTTGGATGCAGACACCGGCAGGGGCGTGGTTTTGGATGCGCATTTCCACCCGGTTGCCATAGTAGAGGTACAGCCGGTCATACACATTCTGCAGGCCGATCCCCGGGGCGGTGTCAGCGGATTCCTTGCTTTTCTCTGGTGTAAACTGCTGGTTCAGGAGGGCAATCTGCTCTTCCCGGATGTGGCCGATGTTGTCGAAAAACTGAAAGAGAATGCCGTCGGACTGGCGGCTGCCGGAGATGACTACCACCTTCAGCTGGCTGTCGTTTTGAAAATTGTGTTTAAAAAAGTTTTCTACAATGGGCTGCATCCAAATTTTGGGTGTAGAGATGGCGTACATATCCTCTGGTATGTCGCAGTGATAGAGGAACTGGTCGTCATACAGGAAGCACATCAGGTCCAGGTATTGCCGGGTAATTTCCAGCTCCTTTTTCAGGGTGATGATGGGCTCGGTTTTGACAATGTTCCGGTACAGAAGGCCCAGGTCCGCCGTGGCTTCGGCCACGGTGGGGCTCCCCTCCAGCAGGGCCCGGAGGCGGATTCGCTCCAGGGTGTTGTAAAGGAAATGGGGGTTGAGTTGGGCGCTGAGCATCTGCATTTCCGTCCGCTGCTGACGGATGGTCAGCTTGTATTTCTGCTGAATCAGGGTATCCAGGTACTGGTATAGGCTGTTCAGGTGGGTGGCGATGGCGGCAAATTCGTCCTGACGGTGACCAATGTCCAGGGGGGTGAAGTTGCCGGACTGGGCCTCCACCAGGCTGTGCAGAATGCTCTGGATGAAGAGAGAGTCATGAGAAAACTGGCGCGCGTACAGCAGGGTGATGAGGACAAAGACCAGGATGAGGCCCACGGTCCAAAGAATTAGCTCATAGAGCCGGTCTGTGGTGTAAGCTTTGGCGGGGGCGACGGAGATCACGGAGTAAGAATAGCGCTCTGAAATCTGGACGGTGTACAGAAGGCTGGAGGGGCCTGCGCCGGGAGCAGAGGTGCGGCCCTGCTTGACCCCGGTGGACAGCAGCGCCTGCCAGGGAACGGTGTGGTAATCCGGATTTCCCAGGGGAAGGCAGGTGTTGTTCACCAGAAGGAAGGCGGCGGCCTCCGGCTGGGTGCAGAAGGCCTGGGCCACCGGCTTGGTTAGGTCCATAACGAAGGAGACCTTCCCCACATAGCTGGAGCCCTGGTGAATGTCCTTGGTATAGAGGTAGCCCGTCTGGCACAGGGCCTCGGCAGTCTCCAGGTCGATGATCCGGTACCGGGAGTAGCCGGAGGTGCTGTACTCCATATCCACAATGTTGGAGGTGCTATAATAGATAATGTGCCGGATGCAGTATTCGCTCTCAGAAATCAGGCTGTTGCAGCTGGTGAGATAGGTTTCGTAGAGGGGATAGGAGGTGTTCAGCCGGCTCTGGGCATATTCTTCCGGGGTGGCCCCAAAAAAGTGGAAGAAGTCGTCCCGGAGGGAGGCGGTGGCATAGAGATGGGTAAAAAAATGGTCAATGGAGTCTGTGATGGAATCCAGCTGCCGCTCCACCTGGGAGAAGGCAGCCTCTGCCTCCCGAACGTAAGGCTCCATGGTGCTGGACTGCATGTTGCTGTAAAAAACAAAGATCATGATGGTCACAAAGGTGAGGACAATGACCAGGTACAGCAGGAAGGTCTGCCGGTAAATTTTCAGATGCAGAAAGTTCGACAATTTTGACAAAATTCTATCCCTCAGTCGCACAATATCTTGACATTATCATACATTTGCGTGGCGGCACAGGCAAGGGTAAATCTGCAGAAAGTGCCAAATATATACTAAAAAATAGCATTTTAATACTATTGGGCAGGGCACAGACTGGGCCGCGTATAGTATAAATTAGGCAGAATTCAGTATGTAAAAGAACGCATTGTACCGAATCCATATTATAAAGTATCCTTTCTGATGTTGTGGATATTTTATCGGTATGCTAGGTTAAAATCACCAATAAATGAAAAGGAGCTGACATATATGCTGCATTTTGGCGCCCTGGAAGCCGGTGGCACGAAGATGGTATGCGCTGTTGGCAATGCACAGGGCCAGATTCTGGAGAGAATCAGCCTCCCCACCAGAGATCCGGAGAACACCATGCCAGAGATCCTGGCCTTTTTCCGGGAGAAGCAGGTGTCTGCCGTGGGCGTGGGGTGCTTTGGGCCAGTGGATTTGGATCGAAACTCCCCAACTTATGGGAACATCACCTCGTCGCCCAAGCTGCAATGGCGAAATTTCCCCATGCTGCGCCGCTTCCGGGAGGCTCTGGGGGTGCCCGTGGGCTTTGACACCGACGTCAACGCCGCCGCTTTGGGTGAGGCGGTATGGGGCTGCACCAAATCGGTCAAAAATAGTATCTATATAACGGTAGGCACCGGCGTCGGCGTCGGCGTCATCATCGGCGGCAAGCCCTACCACGGCATGATCCACCCCGAAGGCGGCCACATTTTCGTCCACCGCCGGCCCGATGACCCCATGGCCAAGGGCATTTGCCCCTATCATGGTAACTGCCTGGAGGGCCTGGCCAGCGGCCCGGCCATTGAGCGGCGCTGGGGCCGGAAGGGGGCGGAGCTGTCGGACTGCCTGGCAGTCTGGGAGCTGGAGGCGTTCTACATCGGACAGGCCATTTGCACCTACATTTGCACCCTCTCCCCGGAGCGGATTGTGGTAGGCGGCGGCGTCATGCACCAGGAGCAGATGCTTCCCATGATCCGCCAGGAGGTCCGGCGCCAGATGCATGGCTATATCCAGGGCAAGGGCATGGACAAGCTGGAGGAGTACATTGTGCCGGTCAGCTTGGGAGATAACCAGGGCGTGATGGGCGGCGTGAAGCTGGCTATGGATGCCTATATAGAAGAGGGAGGTACCTTATGAGCAAAGAGCTGTTGCGTTTGGAGCCGGTGTTCCAGGAAAAAATCTGGGGCGGAGACCGGCTGCGGACTGTGTTCCACTATGACATTCCCAGTGACCACACCGGAGAATGCTGGGCCATCAGCGGCCATCCCAGCGGGGATTGCCACGTAAAGAACCCGGAATTTGCCGGGGAGACCCTGGGCTCTCTTTGGAAAAAAAGGCCGGACTTGTTTGGTAACCTGCCGGGGGACAGCTTCCCTCTGCTGGTGAAGATCATTGACGCCAAAGATGACCTGAGCATCCAGGTTCACCCTGATGACAGTTATGCGGCGGTCCATGAACATGGCGCCCGGGGTAAGACGGAGTGCTGGTATGTTCTGGACTGCGACCCGGGGACTACCATTGTCATCGGGCACAACGCCAAGACCCGGGAGGAGATGGGCCGGATGGTGGAGGAGCGGCGCTGGAAGGAGCTCATCCGGGAAGTCCCCATTCAGAAGGGCGACTTTTTCCAAATCAACCCCGGCTGCCTCCACGCCATCAAGGGCGGCACCCTGATTCTGGAGACCCAGCAGAGCAGCGATGTGACCTACCGGTTCTATGACTATGACCGGCTGTCCGACGGGAAGCCCCGTCCTTTGCACATTGCGCAGAGCTTGGCCGTGACTCAGGTGCCCCATAGCCTGGAGGCGCCGAAGCAGGAGACCTGCCGCCAAGGCGGCGCTGAGATCACCCATTTGGTGACTTGTCCCTATTATGCCGTGTATCGGGTCCGGCTGGATGGACGCTGGGAGACCAACTGGGAGCAGCCCTTTGTGAATGTAAGCATCACAGGCGGCTCCGGCACCCTGGACGGCCAGCCGGTGAGCAAGGGGGACCATCTCCTGATTCCCGTCGGCTACGGACAGATGGCTCTGGAGGGGAACCTGGAGCTTATTTACTCTCATTTGTAATTGGTACCAAAATAAACACGGGAAAACCGCAGAAGCTACAGGTTTCTGCGGTTTTTTTGCACCTGGGCGTCCACAAGATGACGACAAATATTTTAAAAGTGTACGCAAAGAGAAGACGGGTTCAAAACACGGGCATATTCTCCCAAACACCAGTGGAGAGGGAGGCATTTGGTATCTATGCACAAGGCCGGTCTGACCGGGACTTCCGATTTTGCCGGAAGGAAAGTCCGGCTTTTCATCCTAACCTGACTATTCTTTATCGTTTTTAGACTTTCCAGGGACATGGAAATTCGGTAAAATGTAATCGATCAAGTTCGGAAATCTGCCCTGTTTTATGAGATGTGCACAAAAAACTTTCTCCTTTTTGGTGATTCTCACAAAATGTGGAAGACGGAGAGACCTTGACTGGTTGCCGAAGTTTAGCGGCATGCACGACGGCAGCAGCAATTCTGAAGGGGGATTCTGCTGGCTGGCGCCTGCCGCAGCTGCAGCTGGAAATGAAAAGGAGGTACGTATCCATGCAAATCAGAAAGTCTCATCGCATTCTTGCGGCGGTTCTGACACTGGTGATGCTGGTTGGCCTGCTGCCAACCGCTGCTTTTGCCAAATCCGCTGGAAACGACGGGTCTGCTGAGATGAACGAAGCCTATGGAGCCCATGAGTCCCTCATGCCCATCGGCCCGTCCTTCAATGTGGACACATTACTGGAGTGGACGCCGGAGTCTGACCCGGATGCAGTCTACAGCCGGGCCAGCATTCCCCTGGCGGACCGGGTTGGCGGCTTCGTGGTGAACCCCAAGGTGAACCCGGAGGCAAAGCTGATGCTCTGCTCCCTGGCCAACTCTGACCATGACCACACCAGCGCCCAGGGCACAGAATCCTTCCTGAGCTATGCCTTCAATTACTGGCAGTATGCCACTTCCTTCGTATACTGGTCCGGCTCCGAGGAAGGCCTGGTGTGCTGCCCCACCGGGGAATTCACCGATGCCGCCCACACAAACGGCGTGCCGGTGGTGGCGACCCTGGGCTTCCCCTGGGGCCGGGGAGACGGCTATGTGGAGCAGGTCCGGCAGTTCGTCCAGAAGGCTCCGGACGGCTCCTTCCCTGTGGCGGACAAGCTGATTGAGGTCATGGATTACTATGGCTTCGACGGCTACTTCTTCAATCAGGAGTCCTACGACTGCACGGCCGCCGAGGGCGCCCTGATTGACGAGATGATGCGCTATATGCACAAAATGCGCCCGGATATGCTCATCAGCTGGTATGATTCCATGGTGCCCGCAGGCGGCGTGAGCTATCAGAACGCAGTGAACGACGCCAACAAGCAGTTTATGACCGACTCTGAAGACGGCACCCGGGCCATTGACGAGTTTCTGATGAACTACAACTGGTATGAGAACCAGGTGGACACCACCATCTCCACCATGCAGTCCATTGGCAGAAGCGAATTTGATGCCTTTGCCGGTCTCGACGTGCAGCAGAACTGCATGAACACGCCGTTCCGGGATTACCTTCTGGTGGACGCCAACGGCATCACCCGCCTGTCCCTGGCGCTGTATTGCCCCAACTCCACCTTGGGCCTTTCCACCAGCGGCGAGAACTTCCATGAGGTGGAGCAGGTGTTCTACACCAACGCCAAGGGCGACCCCCGGGATGATTCTGTGGATCTCACCACCGATGATTGGGCCGGTATTTCCCGGTTCTTTGCCGACCACACCGTGATTACGGGGGCCCCCTTTGTCACCGACTTTAACTCCGGCCACGGCAAGGGTTACTACGTGGATGGCCAGCTGTCCCGGAATGGGGAGTGGAGCTATCAGTCCAACCAGGACGTGATGCCCACCTGGACCTGGATCATCGACTCCGAGGGGGAGAAGCTCTCCGGCGGTTATGATTTTAACGACGCCTACAACGGCGGCAACTCCATCCGATTCTACGGCAACCTCACCGGCGGTCAGGCCAACCGGATCATGCTGTACAGCACCCGGGTGGCAGTGGAAGAGAGCATGAAGCTGGGTCTCACCTACAAGGGGGACCAGGGCCTTGTAAAGCTGGTGGCCTATTACGGCGATGAGTCCACCACTGGCTATGAAGCTTGCCAGCAGGTGGCCTATGATCTCACCGCCGGAACCGGCGACTGGACCACCACAGAGGTGGACCTGTCCGCCTCCGCCGGGAAGATCCTGTACGCCATTGGACTGCAGGTGGAGTCTTCCAAGGATGTGACCGGCTACCAGGTGAACCTGGGCCGTCTGACCCTCACAGAGCAGGAGCGGGCAGCGTTGCACGGCCCTGCCAGTGTGACCCTGGACGAGATTTTGTACCGGGACGCCTACACCGCCGAGGCCAGAGTGTACTGGACCCCGGTGGAGGAAGCCGCCTCGTATGAGATTTACCAGGTGAACGCAGACGGGACCCGGAGCCTGATCATGGAGACGCCCAGCACCGCCTACTACATCCCCACCTTGAATTGGGACGGATTGGCGGCAGCCGTGAACCTGGAGGTTGTGCCTGTGAACGGCAACGGCATCCGGGGTGAGGCCACGGCCCTTACCATCCCCTGGGTCTACGGCAACGGGGATTCCGAGAAGATTGAGGAGAAGTATTTTGATAATGTATGCCTGAACGCTAAGGTTACTGGCGTCTCCAAAGAGAACGCCGGCGAGCCTGCCTCGAAGGCCCTGGATGGAACGGCGGCCAATGGCTCCAAGTGGTGTGCTGGCGATGGCACAACGGAGGGCTGGATGTCCATTGATATTGGACGGGAGGCAACGGTGCGCCGCTGGCGGGTGGAGCACGCGGAATACGGCGGCGAGAGTGCAGAGTCGAATACCCTCGACTTCTCCCTGGAGTACAAAGACGCATCCGGCAGCTGGGTCGAAGTGAAGCGGATTCAGGACAATCACGCGGCTGTTACGGATATCCTGCTGGATGAGCCGGTGACGGCCCAGGAGTGGAAGCTGGTTGTATATGATGACGGCAACTCTCCGTGGGCGGCAGTTCGGATTTACGAGTGGCAGATGTTCGAGACGGCGGAATTCCCACAGACGACTCCGGTGCCCATGCAGTTTGCCTCTGCGGTGAACGGCGAGGGAGCCACAGACTCTGTCACCTTGCAGCATGTTACCGCAGGCGACACGGTGAAGGTGTACACGAAGTCCGCCGGGGAGTATACCCTGATCGGCGAGCAGGTGGCCGATGGCAGCATCTGCGTGCTGGATAACCTGGACTTCGGCACGGCGGAGGCCGGCCGGATCTATTACACCACCACCACGACAGCCGCTCAGGAGAGCGTCAAGATGAGCGCGCCCTTTGAGGCCGAGCGTGCGGAGCAATCCTCCCCTGCCACGGAGGTGTCCTTTGAGAAGTATTCCCATCCCGGCTCTGTGACCTCCTCCAACGGCAGCGATATTTATACCACCCTGACCGTCCAGGGCCTGGAGCCCGGGGATGTGGTGTATGTCTATGAAAATGGCCCATCGGCGGGCTATACCAGAGCCTCCCTGCCGGTGGCTCAGGGGGAGACCTCTGTGCTGCTTCGGAACATCCGGGTCACCCGGGCCGGCGGCACCTTGTCCATGCAGGTGAAGCGCACCGGAGAGCGGATTTCTGATGTGTACACAGTTGAGACTCCCGCTTTTGCCGAGCCGGAGGCGGTCCTTACCCTGGACGCCCTGGATGTGCGGGGCGAGAAGCTGGCAGGCGTCTGCTATGGCATTTATAATGAGGCCGGGGAACGGATTTCGGAGATTACCACGGCAGAATCCGGCGGCAGCGTCAGCCTGCCCCTGGGCGCATATATCCTGAAATGCGAATCGGTGCCGGAGGGCTACAGCCCCAACCGGGAGAAGCCGGCCCGCGCCCTGCGGATTGAAGGCTGGACATACCCGGTGACGGTTTCCATCCCGGACTATGCGGACCCCGCTGTGTCGGAAGTGGCGGTGAGCCCGGCGGATCCGGTGATGCTCCCCGGGGAGGAGCTGGCTTTCCAGGCAGCCGTCACCGGCGTGGGCGACTACAGCGAGGACGTGACCTGGACCGTGGAAGGGGCCCGGTCTACACAGACCGGGATCACCAGCCAGGGCCATCTGACGGTAGGAGCCGATGAAACGGCCCCCTACCTGACTGTGACTGCCACAGCGGTTCAGGACGGAACCACCTGCTGCAAGGTGACGGTGGTCCTGCCGTCGCTGGTCAACATTGCCGAAGACGCCCAGGTGTTTATTTATAACGGTACGCGCCAGGGTGGGGAAAACGGCCCCGAAAAATTGGTAGATGGAGACAAGACCACAAAGTGGCAAGAGCCGATGGGCAGCGATTCGTTCCTGCTGGCTGGCCTGTACCTGGGAAAATACTACAAAGTATACGGCGTGAATCTCTATCATGCCGGCTCTGCTGGGGAAGATGTTGCGTTAAATACGTCCCGGTTCTACGTGCGGAGCATCAATGAGAACCAGCAATTTGACACGGATTTTTGGCTGGGATATGGTGCAAGCAACAGTGCCTATTATGTGGGCCGGAATCCGGATTATTATGTGGAGCATGGTGCGTACGACGGCAATACAGAAAATATGACGGCGCTCACCTTTGCTGAGCCGGTGGAAACCAGATCCATGCTGGTGCAGGTGACGGTACCCAACGGGGGCGCAGATCAGGATGTCCGGTTGTACGAACTGGAGGTTCTGGCGGTTGATGAGGACCAGGTGGCCGCCAGACGGGTGATGGCGAAAATTGACGCCATTGGCCAGGTGACCAAGGACTCCGACGCTGCAATTGCAGCGGCAAGAGAGGCCTATGACGCTCTGACAGAGACCCAGAAGGCCCAGGTTTCCAACTACCAGACCCTTCTGGATGCGGAGAAAACTTACGAACTGTGCCTCCTGGTAGACGCCGCCGAGGCTGCCAAGAGGGCCGCAGAGGACGCGCAGAAGAAGGCGGAGGAAG
>ERZ772883.24-NODE-24-length-163687-cov-14.504620_pt1 | contig 163687 bp, 176 predicted proteins | sample MGYA00580575_ERZ772883 | MGnify/ENA primary metagenome ERZ772883 (study PRJEB29015, sample SAMEA2737666) | human gut metagenome | biome: human gut; feature: human-associated habitat; material: faeces | place: China | collected 2012 ... | reverse complement strand
TTCCTGTTGATATTACATTTTCTTTTGTTCCTGCTGCACTAAACTTATATGCTGCATAACTTACTCCGATTATCATTACAAATAGTAATACAAAACTTATCCCCATGATTATATTTTGTTTTTTCATATGTTTTTTTACTTCCTTTCTATTTTTAACTTTATAAGCTTATTATACAATATACCCCCCCCAAGTCAATGTTTTTGTTAACATTTTTTAACAGAGTTAATGCAAACTTTTTATTTAACTGCTCGTTTTTTCCTTTTGGTGCATTTACTTTTGGATATATTCGGGGGGTAAATATAAAAATAAATCAATAATTAGTTTTCTAACTTGTCTTGTCATTGATTTATTTTTTATTTAAAATATTATAATATACTCTCGTATCTTAGCTTGTGAAAGGAATATTTTTTATGAAAAATGCTAAGAAAAACAAACATCTTTCTTTTGAAGATAGATGTGTCATTGAAGAATTTTTAAACCATGGGTATAATTTTTCTCAAATCGCTAATCGTATTTCTAAATACAGAACTACTATTGCTAGAGATGTTAGAAATCATCGTTATTTAAGAACTACCAATTCTTGTAATAATCAACCTTGTTGTTTTGAAGATAAACCTCCTTATGTTTGCAATGGTTGTTCTAAATTTACTAGTTGTAAAAAAATTAGATATTCTTATTCTCACGATATTGCTTATAATGAATATAAACAAAATCTCATACTAAAATTAACACATAAAAATGATCTATTACGATCATTTTATTTTAATTAACTATTTTCAAGTGTTATTTGGGCATCTTTAATAACTATACTAGGATAACTTGCATCAGTTAAAGTTATATTTCTTTCTGGTGCATTTGGATTTTCTATTTCAACTGTTATATTTTGCTCGTTCATTATAACTGATTTAACACTACCATCAAAAGTATGAGCACCATCACTAGATATTTGTTTATAATATATTACTGGACTATCTGTTTCATAATAAGGTACATTTTCAAATAAAGCATTTCCATCTTGATTAGTTGTTGCTTCTTTTCCTTGTGTTGTTCCTGTTTCATCTGTAATAATAAACTTAGCTCCAACTACTTGAATACCTGATACTTTTTCTCCTGTATCCGTAACATGAAGTGTTAAAGTTCCGTTTCCACTTACTGTAAAAGTATAATTATTAGTACCTTCCACTATTGATATTTCTTTAGGATTTAATGTTGATGCATCATATCCATTTGCTACTACTGTAGCCCTATAATTTCCATTAACAAGTTCTATACTTCCCTTTCCATTAGTTATTGGGATTGTGTGTCTTGCCATAATAATATTTCCCCTTTCTTTATTTTTATATTTTTATAATTTTTATCTATTAAAAGAATAGTAACACAATGTTTATTACTTTTTTGTTTGTTAATATTTATACAATATAATTCATTTTTTCTAGCTATTAATGGTACTTGTTTTGTATTTAATCCATTACAAACATATAAATGATATAAATTATTATTACATATTGGTACTTTTATATTTCCATAGTTATCTGTTATACCTGTAAAAACAATTTTATTACATGAATCTTTTAAAACTATTTCACTTTTTTTATTTAATTTAATATAAATATAATCATTTTTCATAAATCACCCCACTAATATTCAATACTCCATATAACCGATGTTTTATAATCTTCATTTAAAAATAAATCTTTACTAGGAAAAAGCAATAAACCTTTATCTGTAGAAAAAGTTATGTTACTTAATTCTACATTACTTCCAACATTTTCTTCTTCATAAACTAACTTTTTAATTGTTGATAGTTTAATAATTTCATTATTAAATTTTTTAAAAGCTAAAGAATCAATTAATACTTTACCCATTTGTTCTATCATAGGATTATTAAAACTTAAATATAATTTCCATTTAGTAGCATTAATCCTACTATCTACTATTGTTATAGTAGTACTATTTTGTTTAGGTAAAATAATTGGTGTTGTTGATATTTTATTAGTACTAAATGGAATATTTCCAGTTACTTTCAAAAGTGTTATTTCACCATTAAAAGGTGTTATTATTTTTCTTTCACTAAAACAACCATTAAAATAAGTTGTTATCTTAATAGTTTTATTATCTTCAATAGGATTATCTAAATTTATCTCAAATAAACCATTTTCATCAGAACTAGCAGTTAATATTTTATTATCGTATTCAATCTTAACATCTGCAAAAGAAATTGTGTGTCCTGAAAAAGTATTACTAGTATTATTAATTGGATGAATATTAGTTTTAATTCCTCCTATTGTTAATATTTTCCTATCTTGAAAAGAAAAATTAGTTATATCCGGTAATTTATTTAATTCTTCTTTAGTTAAATTATGAGAAGTTACTGTTGTTATATCTTTAGTAAATGTTCCTTTTAAAGAAGTAAAATAATTATCTTTATACCAATATAAAGCTGGTTCATTATCGATTTTATAAGCATCAGTATAATTTAAAGCACTTATCCACATATTAATTCTATTAAATTTCAATGAAAATGAAACAGGATTATTAGTATATATTACATTAGCATTTTTTGTATATATATTTACATATTTAGGATTATCTAATATAAAATTTTGATTAGTTCCTTTAAAATATATATTATAATTATCCGTTGGTGTTGTCATAAAAGTATTAATTATTTCTAAACTTGCATTTTCTTTAACAATAAAATCTCCAAATACACTCCACATAGGAACTCTTTGATGATTATTTTCAATAAAAGTAAATTTTGCTTCTTCTTCAATTAATACATTTCTAGCACCATGAGTTGTTGTAATAGAAAAGCCATTACCTGTTGTTAATAAAAATTCTGCTCCATGTCCTACGATTAAATCTAATCTATTTGTCCCATTCATAAGTTCTTCTTTTGTTGTTATAGTTACTTTACTATTTGGCATTATTTTTAATGTTGATGGGATAACATCATTAAGAAAAATTACAGGTTTATCTACTGCACTACTATTAATTGAAGTATTACCTCCAATTAATACTTTATTTGAATCACAAGCTCTTTGCGCTAAAACATTATTAGTATCTTTGACTTCTATAACAGAATCAATAATTTTTGTTGTCCCATAATAATTTTGTGAAAGTTCAATACCAGTAAAGTTAACATTATTATATTCTACTACAACATTTGAATAATTAGGATGCGAAGGTACATAAATAACTCCATAACCACTTGATGAAATTATATTCATATTTTTTAATATAATTTCTTTATTTTTTGTACTTGCTTTTATAACATTTCCTTCTAAACTTTCAAGATTATTTGTATAAGTAGATTTAACATTATTATAGGTCCCATCTATAATAATCTTTGATTTATTAGGGTTTATAATAAAACCACTTGTAAGAGTTATATCATTTTCCAAATAAATATAGTCATAATTATTATCTTCACTTACTACTTGATTTAATTCATCACCTGTTGTTACAACTACCGTATTATTATTTATTACCTTAATATTATCACCTTCCTTTGTAATAATTTATGATAAAAATAAAAATTGAAATAATTAATTCATACAAAAAGAATAGGTTTTCTATTCTTAATGTATTTTTACTAAATTTAGCATTGCATTAGTACTTCCATTAAATTTTATATTAACATTTTTAGATGACTTAGCATTTAATGTTACAATATCGTTTTCTTGTAAGGAACAAATAGTTGACCCACTTATATTATTAATAAATTGAGCATTAAATTCACTAGTAGCATTTGTGGCTGGTACTAGTATATCATTTGCTCTAATAGACATAGTAATAGAACACTCTTCATCTGTTGCTCCACATAGTAAATATGAAACTAAATATACTCCCGTTTCTTTAATTTTAATAGAATTATTATCTGGATATTCAGTAAAGAAAGCTACTCCTTTTTCAGGAAGTGGGATTACTGTATCCACGCCTTGGACTAAATTTACTTGCGTATCAGTCATTGAATATCTAATTCCATAAGAAGATACAAATTCTTTTCCTGCTTGACCAGGTTCTCCTTTATCTCCTTTTTCTCCTTTTGGTATTGAAAAAGCTAGATGATGAACCCAGTTTTCAAATGTATCCGTAACAGTAGCAGGTTCCCCGGGTTCAAGTGTTTCTGTTTCATCTATTGCTATATGCTCTGTTCTACCTATTTCCCCAGGAAGTCCTCTTGGACCAATTTCACCTTGTTCTCCTTTTTCACCTTTTGGTATTTTAAAATCTAAAACAACATCAACTGGTGTTCCAACATTAATAACTTGTGCTTCTTCGCTTGACTTTATTGTTTCAACACTTCCAATTTGAATGGTTGATGGACCAGGTTCTCCCTTATCTCCCTTTAGTCCTTGTGGCCCCATATCTCCTTTTTCTCCTTTTGGTCCGATTAACCCTTGTGGACCAATTTTTCCTTCAACCCCTTGTTCTCCCTTTGGTATTTTAAAATTTAAAACAACATCCTCACTTGTACCTACATTTTCTACCATTGCATTTTCATATGGTTCTACTGTTTCAACACTTCCAATTTGAATAGTTGATGGACCAGGTTCTCCCTTATCTCCTTTTTCGCCTTTTGGTCCTTTAATACAGCAATATCTTATATTATTACAATTATTCATAAAATTAATTCCTTTCTTTGTTTGTTATAATTTATGATAATAATTTTATTTTGTATAATTAATATATAAGAAAAAGAACTTAAAATAAATTCTTATCGATTCTATCAAAAGTTCTTTTTGGATTATCCATTAACATATCATATAACTTTTTATGATTTCTTAGTTCTTTAATTATATTTATTTCTTCAGTAGCTAACATTAAACCATACTTTTCGTCGTCTTCACTTACAACATAAGTATCATTACCTATTAAATATTCAAGTGGTGTATTTAGTACTTTAGAAAGTTGAATTAAATTTTTTGAACTTGGTTTTTTTAATCCTTTCTCCCAATTACAAACGCTAACCTTTGAAACATTAAGTTCTTTCCCCAATGCTTCTTGAGTTAAACCCGCCTCAATTCTTTTTTCTTTTATTCTCTTTGACAAAAACATACTACCTTTCATCACCTTTTTCTTTTATTTTCTTAATTATAAAAAATTAATAAGTAAATTTTGTTATAATTAACCGAAAGTTATATGGCGTTTATAAAAAAATTAGGATAAATCCTAATTAATATGCATATAAACCATGTATTTTTTGTCTTGTTTCTTCGTTAATGTCATCAATTATCCAAACATTATCTACTTTAGTTAAATTAAATTCAATAGTGTATTTTACTTTATCTTTTGCCTCTTTTAATTTAGATAATCTATAATCAATGTATTTAGTTTGTGATACATTACCTGTTTCATCTTTAAATTCATCTGGTGAAGTCGTATAATATTTATCAGCTTCATTTGTTATTTTATAAAGATCATATACTTCAATTTCTACAGTTACTTTAGCTTTATCACCATCTACTATTTCGTCTTTTACTGTATAAACTAAATTTTGATATTGTCTTTTTAAAATATTTCTATAATCTTCTTTTTGTGTAGCAGTCATAATTGTATCTGCTTCAACAATTGTATCAAGTTGAGTTAATACTGTTTCATCAAGATTACGATAATTATCTAAATATCTTTCAACTTTTTTAGTTGGCGTATTTGATAAGGTACAACCTACAAGTAAAATGCTTGTTAAAAAAACTGAAAAGCCCAATATTAATTTTTTCATATAAAAATTCCTCCCAGTAATAATTTGGGAAGAATTATTTTTTTTATACATTAATTTTTAAAATTCACAATTTCCTGGAGTTCTTGGATATGGAATAACATCTCTTATATTTTCTACACCAGTTAAATAGATTAATAATCTTTCAAAGCCCATACCAAATCCTGAATGAATACAAGTGCCATATCTTCTTAAATTTAAGTACCATTCTAATTCTTTTGTATTCATATTTAATTCTTTCATACGATTAAGTAGTTTTTCATAGTTTTCTTCTCTTTGTGAACCACCCATTAATTCTCCTGCTCCAGGAACTTCAAGATCTACTGCTGCAACTGTCTTACCATCTTCATTTTGTTTCATATAAAATGCTTTAATATCTTTAGGCCAGTTTGTAATAAATACTGGACCATTAAAGTATTCTGTTATATATTTTTCATGTTCTTTAGCAATATCTTCTCCATATTCTGGAGTAAATTCAAAATCAACTTTACTATTTTTTAAAATTGTTATTACTTCTTCATGAGTAATTCTTGTAAATTTACTATTAACAAGTTTTGTTAATTTCTCTTTTAATGTTTTATCAACAAATTTATTTAAAAATTCTATTTCATCACTACATTTTTCTAAAACTGTTTTTACAATATATTTAAGCATATCTTCCATAATATCCATATTTTGTTCTAAATCACAAAATGCTATTTCAGGTTCAATCATCCAAAATTCATTAGCATGCGTTTTTGTATTAGAGTTTTCTGCTCTAAAAGTTGGACCAAAAGTATAAACTTTTTTAAATGCAGACATCCATGTTTCAGCTTGAAGTTGTCCTGACACAGTTAAAGATGTAGGTTTTCCAAAGAAATCCTTAGAATAATCAATTTTTCCATCTTTTATTTTTTCTAAATCAAGAGTAGTTACTTTAAACATTTCTCCTGCACCTTCACAGTCGCTTGCAGTTATTAAAGGAGCATTAAAATATACATAATTTCTATCTTGAAAATAACTATGTATAGAAGAAGCTGCAACACTTCTAATTCTAAAAACCGCTTGAAAGATATTAGTTCTTGGTCTAAGATATGCTTGTTCTCTTAAAAATTCCATTGTATGTCTTTTTGGTTGCATAGGATAATCTTCATCACAATCTCCAAGTAATACAACATCTTTTGCTTTTACTTCGATATCTTGTTCTTTTCCTTCTGATTTTACTAGTATTCCTTTTACTTTAATTGCACTACCTATATGATATTTTTGTATATCTAAAAAATTATCATTAGTATTATCATATACAACTTGTAAATGTTTAAAACATGTTCCATCAGAAAAATCAATAAAACCAAATTCTTTTTGTTTTCTATGATTTCTAATCCATCCAGATACTTCAATTTCTTTTCCTATTAAACTTTCTTTTTTTTCATAAATTTCTTTAATATCCATAAAAATACCTCCATTTTTTTAAATAAAAAAGGTCATACCAAAGGACGAAACATTTCGTGGTACCACCTTATTTTAACTCTTATAATATAACGGTTTTAACCGGCCTATTCTACTTTTAATAAATAATTTCTTTAGGCAACAATAGAAACTGTTTTTCATTTAAAATTTAATATTAGTTTACACCAAACACTAACTCTCTTGAAAATAAATATTTAAATTACTCGATTTCTAAACATTTTTATACCATGATTTTAATATGTTTTATTTCTTTTGTCAACTTTTTTAAAGAAAATTTTAATATTTATCATTTATCTTTTCATTTAAAATTTCTTCTAGAGTAACAAAGTCATACCCTTTTTGTCTAACGTACTTTATAATTAAATCTAGTTGTTTTAAGGTATAACTATTTGTATCTAATGAAAATATTTTACCATTTTCTAAATTTTGTTTTATATATGTAAAAGGAAATATATTAGATACAACCATTGGTTTTATAGTATACATTTTAACTTCACTACATGTTTTTAATACATTAATATCATCTTTTTCAACATAACAATAATTATGATTATCATCATCTATTCTATCAAGTAAAGCATTTGTATATTTTATTGTTTTAATACTATATTTTTTATTATATCCTAAATTACCAAAATAATTATTACTTTCATCTAATATTTTTAAAATATTTATATCATCATCTTTTATATTACCATCTATAAAGAATGTTGCACTAACATTATTATTAAATAATATTTTATTTATATTTTCTATATTTTTTAAATCCTCAGTTTTAAATACTAAACTAACTTCTTTTTTTGTTATATTTCCATTTATAACAAACTTATCATAATTGTCTTTTATACTAATTGTAGGTTTTACAATATTATAAACATATAAATTTTCATTATATTTTCCTAATTTTTTCATTTTATTATACGATTTATCTATATCAACTTCCAAACCTTCACTCCCTGGTGTTATATAATTATTATTTATTAAAGCATCAATACTTATTTTATTATAATTATCTTTATTATTCATAATTTCAATCATAATTAAATCTTTACTTTTAGAAAACTCAATTATCTTATTAGTATAATAAAAACTAAATATTGTTAATAAACAAATTCCTACAATTGTTAAATAAGATTTTCTTTTCATATTCATCATCCTCATTTAATAATATGAAAAAAAAGACATTTAATTAATTTTAAATATCTTTATTTCTGACAATTACTACAATAATAAGTACTTCTTCCATTAATTCTATCTTTTTTTATAAGATTTTTACATATTAAACATTTTTCATTTTCTTTTTTATGAACTAATAAATTGTTTTGATGGCTACCTATTTTATTATCTACTGATGTATAACTTCTAATAGTAGTACCACCATCTTTTATAGCTTGTTCTAATACTTTTTTTGTATTTTCAATTATTTTTTCTAACTCTTCATCATTTAAAGACTTGCCTTTTCGATGAGGATTTATTTTACTTAAGAAAAGAATTTCATCTGCATATATATTTCCTATTCCTGCGATTAATTTTTGATCGAGTAACAATGTTTTTATAGGTAATGTTTTATTTTTTAAATTTTCTTTTAAATATGCGATAGTTAAATTTTTATCCCATGGTTCATAACCAAGTTTCGATGCAAGAAATTTATTAAGTTCATCTTTTTTTAATAAATACATCCTACCAAATTTTCTTGTATCTTTATATCTTAATTCTTCATCTTCAAAAATAAAACTTACATGTTCGTGCTTTTCAAAACAAGAATTTAATGGTTTAAAAATATATTTACCTTCCATTCTTAAATGACTAAGCAAATAATAATCATCTAAACAAAAAATTAACCATTTACCTTTTCTTTCTATATTATTTATTGTTTGATTTTTTATAAGTCTTTTTACTTCTTCAACATCTTGATTTTCAAAAATATTAGAATACAATATTTTAATATTTAATATTTTTTTATTTTGTACTTTCTTTAAAAGTGCTTTTTTAACTGTTTCTACTTCAGGTAACTCCGGCATATTTCCTCCTTAATTAGTATCATACCAACTTTTTCCATAATCTATTTCAACTTTTAATGGAACATCTAGTTTGTATGTATTTTCCATTGTTTCTTTTACTATTTTTTTTACTATTTCAAGTTCTTCATTTAAACAATCAAATAATAATTCATCATGAACTTGAATAATCATTTTAGATTTTAAATTAAGTTTATTAAATTTATCATATATTTCAATCATAGCTTTTTTTATAATATCTGCACTTGTCCCTTGAATAGGAGTATTAAGTGCCATTCTTTCACCACTTGATTTAATTATATAATTAGCATTTTTTAATTCTTCAATATATCTAGTTCTCCCAAATAATGTTTTTACATAACCATCATTATAAGCATCACTAATAAGTTTATTCATATAAGTTTTAATTCCTGGATATGTTTCTAAATATTTATCAATGAATTTCTTTGCTTCATGAACGTTAATACCTAAATCCTCACTTAAACCAAAACTACTTATTCCATAAAGTATTCCAAAATTAACAGCTTTAGCATTTCTTCTCATTGTTTTTGTAACATCTTTTTCATCAACATGAAATATATCCATTGCAGTTTTAGTATGTATATCTATTCCACTTTTAAAAGCATCGATTAAGTTCTGTGCTTGTGACATATGAGCGAAAACACGAAGCTCTATTTGGGAATAATCACTTGATAAAATAACTGAATCATCACTTGCAATAAATGCTTTTCTAATCATTCTTCCTAACTCTTCCCTTACCGGTATGTTTTGTAAATTAGGTTCCATACTTGAAAGTCTACCTGTTCTTGTTAATGTTTGATTAAATATTGTATGTATTTTATTATCTTCATGTATAAAAGTAGATAATCCAATTATATAATTGCTATACAATTTTGATAAAGTACGATATTCAAGAATAAGAGGAATAACTGAATATGAAAGTAATTTATTTAAAACATCCCCACTTGTTGAGTAATTACCATCTTTTACTTTCTTAGGATACGGAATATGCATCTTTTCAAATAATACTTTACCCAATTGTTTAGGAGATAAAATATTAAATTCCATTCCTACTAGATCATAAATAGATTTTTGTATTTCATCAAGCTTATTTTTTATCTTTTTTCCCATATCATTTAAAATATCATTTGAAACATATATTCCCACATATTCCATATCAGAAAGAACATATGTTACAGGGAGTTCTAATTTTGTATATAAATCTAATTCATTTTTACTTTCTAACTCTTCATAATATTTATTTTTATTTTCATAAATATATTTTGCTTTTAATAAAGCATAACTAGCAAGTTTTTCTAAACTTATATCTTTTTCTTTAAATAATTGTTCTTCAAATTCAATATTAATATTATCAATATTCATAAGATATGATAAATCATCTTTAATATTGTAATTAAGTAAATATGTTTGAAGCATTAAATCGTTAAATTTATCATCAAATTTTATATTAAAATATTTAAATAATACAAGTGACTTTTTTAAATCATATGTATATTTATTAATATTACTATTAAATATAGAAGTGTTTTCTAAAGCTTCTTTTAAAACAAATAAACTATTATTTTCATCATATATAGCGATACCTTCAAGAACTTTATCATGATAATTTCCTTTAACCAAAGTATAAAATGAAAAATCTTTTAAAATGATTTTTTCTAATTCTTCTTTATTTTTTATTATTTTTATATTTTCTACTTTTACCTTTAAAACATTTTGTTTTTCTTCTCTTTTTAAAAATGAATAAAACTCTAAATCTTCAAGTATTTTATTATAATCAGGACTTAAACCATTATATTTTATATTTTCTAAATTAACATCAATTGGTACGTCTTTATATATTGTTGCTAACTCTTTACTAAAGAAAGCATTTTCTTTATCGTTTACTAACTTTTCTTTTAAAGCTCCCTTTATCTCAGGTAAATGTTCGTACACCCCCTCAAGTGACTTATATTTTTTTAGAAGAGTTAATGCAGTTTTTTCTCCAACACCCTTTACTCCAGGAATATTATCTGAAGCATCTCCCATCAACGCTTTTAAATCAATCATTTTTATTGGTTCAATACCATATGTATTTTTAAATTCATCCTCATCCATCATAATATAATCACTTGCTTTTAAAAGCTTTACTGTAACATCATCTGATATAAGCTGTAATAAATCTTTATCACTTGATACAATTGTAGCAATAAAATCATCATTTTGATCTATTTCTTTAGCAAATGTACCAATTATATCATCAGCTTCATAATTATCTATTTCAAAATATTTTATTCCAAGGGCTACACATAACCTTTTCGCTGCAGGAAATTGAAGTTTTAAATCTTCTGGTGTTGCATCTCTTCCTGCTTTATAATCTTTATATTTTTCATGTCTAAAAGTTTTTCCTTTATCAAATGCTACCATTATATAACTAGGATTTTCTTCTTTTAAAATTTTATTAATCATATTAATAAAACCATATAAAGCATTAGTAGGAAAACCTTTAGAATTTCTTAATATTGTTCCTTTATAGGCAGTAGCAAAATAACTACGAAATAAAATATTATTTCCATCAATTAATATAACTTTTTTCATAAATACCTCCCCAAATATATCTAAATTTATTATATCATGAAATAATAATTATTTTTAAAAAAATATAAAAAAAACTTATGATTTATCATAAGTTATAATCCAAGTGTATATGGATTACTACTTGTTCCATCTCCTCCGGTGATTTGTACGGAAGATATTAAATATAGGACTGGCCTCACATGAAATTTATGTATAGAAAACATACCACCAAAATTCTCTATATAACCATTTTTATTTGTATAATAGAAATTAACTCCAAGACCTCTATCAGGATTTTGATCTAATAACCACTCAACATTTTTAATATTATATAACCAATTCGTATCGTTACATGCTCTTATATCATAATTTGATGAATTTTGGTCATATAATTTTTTCGTTTCACAATTACTACTTGCATAACCATAATCACTTGCATACATTGCCCCTATTTTTCCTATAAAACTATTTGGATTACTTCCATAGTAAAATTCATTACTTTTTGTATTTTTTATTTTTCTTTCATAACTATACATATCTACTGGTGTTTGAATTAAACCCTGTTGATATTCAGATCCATCATATCCACCTAAATAATATTTTGCATTTCCTATCATATTTTGTGTTTCACTTGTTAACGAACTCAAATACGTTCCATTTAAATTATTATTCATATTCGTTTCTGGCCAAGCTATTTCAGCAGAGTTATTACTATCAGCAACATATTGTCCTATACTTTCATTTCTTATTATTTTTATTCTATTTTCAATATTACCTGTTCCATCATCTGTTGGAAATACTCCAATTATTCTCCATACTTCATTATTAAATGTCACATAATTTTTTGGACTTGCTCCACGATATCTATATTCTGTTACACTTTCATTAGTTCCTATTTGAAGTGTTGTATCAGCTTCATGTGTTATGGTATAAAGTCCACTGTTATCTTTATTATTTGTTAATTTTATAAGTTCTTCTACACCACTTTTACTTAAATCTCCAACTGTTCCTTCAATTACATTATCACTTGTTTTTGTAAAACTAAATAATGCATAACTTGAGTATCCTACACATACTAATATAATTAAAACTATTGTAAATAAAAAATAACTATTTATTATTTTAATATCTGTTTTTAAAAAACTTATTATTTTTTTCACTATATCACAACCTTATTTTATTAACTATTAACTTTATAAATTAATTATATAAAACACCCCCCCCAGGTTGTCAATATTTTTTATACATTTTAACATCCAAAAACATTTTTGTATCATATAAAACTTAAAAAAGAATCATTTTTTATGACTCTTTAACTTTATTCATTAAATTTTTAATATCTCTATTAAAAGTAAATCTATAATGGCCTGTTATTTTCATTGGTGTTTCTTCTAAAACATCTTCTTCTTTTTCTTCTTGCTCTTCATCACTATTTTGAATTAAATATGGAATAGCATTTTTATTTCTTTTATCTGATATCATAGCAATATGTTCTGTACCATCAAATACCACGATATCTCCAGGTTGATAACTTGTTAAATCATCTAATCCTGATGGTAATTTTTCTGCATAAGAATCAAAAAATACTTTTTGAGGGCCTACTCTTCGAAAATCAATATTATCATCTCTATATTTTATATCATATCTTTTGTTACCATCTTCTTGGTCTTTTTTTATATCTAATATTATCATTTCTTTTAAATTATATCCTGCTTCTTTTAAAGAATACCATATAAGATCAGTACACACTCCCTCTTTTTCCACTGGAGGATAGCCGCCTGCATAATATTTACTTATATATTTAGGGTTAAAAGAAGCATACTTTTTAGCACCATTTAATATATCAGTATAATCATCAACACCATCGTTATCATAATCATAATTACTTGTAACTGTTGCAATACCAAAATCACTATTCGTAAAATAATCATTATTATGTATTTCTACAAGTTTAAATGTTTTTTTAGTTATAAAAGATGATAATACTTCACATAAAATAATAAATAATATAATTAAAACAATTACCCTTATTAATTTAATAAACTGTTTTTTTAATTTTCTTCTTTTCTTAGCCATTTACTCCTCCTACTTAGATTTTAATTCAAATAATATATCACGAAGTTCCATTGCTCTTTCAAAATCTAACTTTTTAGCAGCTTCTTTCATTTCTTTTTCTATATCTTCTATACTTTCTACACTTATTATATCATTTTTACTACTTTTTTCAAGATTTGTCTTATCAACATTTGATATATTATCTCTAATTTCTTTAATAATTGTTTTAGGAACAATATTATGCTTTTTATTATATTCTTCTTGAATAGATCTTCTTCTTTTAGTTTCTTCCATAGCAAGTTTCATACTTTCTGTTATCGTATCAGCATACATAATAACATGTCCGTTAGCATTTCTTGCACATCTTCCCATTGTTTGAATAAGACTTCTTTTACTTCTTAAGAATCCTTCTTTATCTGCATCTAAAATAGCAATTAAACTAACTTCAGGAATATCAAGCCCTTCCCTTAAAAGATTAATTCCTACAATACAATCATAAGTTCCAAGTCTTAATTCTCTTATTATACTTAATCTATCAAGAGATTTAATTTCACTATGAAGATAAGCAACTTTTATATCTAAATTTTTTAAATATGCTGTTAATTCTTCAGCCATCCTTATAGTTAAAGTTGTAATCAATACTCTTTCATTTTTAGATATTCTTTCATTTATTTCTCCTACTAAATCATCTATTTGACCTTTTGTTTTTCTAACTTCAAATGTTGGATCAAGTAAACCAGTTGGTCTTATTATTTGTTCGACATAACTTCCTGCTTGGTCTAATTCATAATCTCCAGGGGTTGCTGAAACATATATAACTTGATTTATCTTTTTTTCAAATTCTTCAAAATTAAGAGGTCTATTATCTAAAGCACTTGGAAGTCTAAAACCGTAATCAACAAGTGTTTGTTTTCTTGCTCTGTCACCATTATACATACCACGAACTTGAGGAAGTGTAACATGAGATTCATCTACAACTAAAAGATAATCTTTGGGAAAAAAGTCCATTAATGTTGTTGGCGTTTCTCCCTTTTTTCTTCCTCCAAGATGCCTTGAGTAATTTTCTATTCCCGTACAAAAACCTGTTTCTAACATCATTTCTATATCATAATTAGTTCTTTGCTCGAGTCTTTGAGCTTCAACTAGTTTATTTTCACTATTTAACTCTTCTAATCTTTCTTTTAATTCTTCCTTTATACTAGAAACAGCTTTCTTTAATGTTTCTTCACTAGTAACAAAAAAGCTTGCAGGGAAAATAGATATTGTTTTTTTATTAACAAAAATACGACCAGTTACTACATCAAATTCACTAATTTTATCTATTTCATCACCAAAAAACTCAATTCTTATTCCTTTATCATGAACTGATGTTGGCATTATTTCAATAACATCTCCACGAACCCTAAACGAACCTCTTTTAAAATCAATATCATTTCTTTCATAAAACATATCAACTAATTTTTTTAAAACATAATTTCTATCTATTCCATCTCCTACATTTAAAGTAAGCATATTTTTTTCATATTCTTCTTTTTCTCCAATACCATATATACAAGAAACACTAGCAACAACAATAACATCTTTTCTTGATATTAATGCATTTGTTGCAGAATGTCTAAGTTCATCTATTTCATCATTTATTGAACTGGTTTTATCTATATATGTATCACTTTGAGGAACATAAGCTTCAGGTTGATAATAATCATAATAAGATATAAAAAATTCTACCCTATTATTAGGAAAAAGTTCTTTTAATTCCGCATAAAGTTGCCCTGCTAAAGTCTTATTATGTGCAAGTACTAAAGTAGGTTTATTAACTTCTTTTATAACATTTGCTATTGTAAAAGTTTTTCCTGTTCCTGTTGCTCCAAGTAAAACTTGTTGTTTCTTATTATTTTTAATTCCTTCGACAAGCTCTTTTATTGCTTCAGGTTGATCTCCACTTGGTTTATAATTACTAACTAATTCAAACATAAAAATCTTCTCCCTTCCTTAATATAGTTTGTGACTTTTTTCACTTTTTAAAATAATTGCTCTCAACCTTAAATTTCGTGCATTTTAAATTCTTTCATGCACTCTTATTCTTATAATATGCCTTTGTAATCATACAAATTAAAGTCACAATGCTTATTTTACAAACTATATAATACTCAATAATATCAACGACTATATCATAACATAAAAGGACACAAAATAAAATAAGGAACAAGTATATTCCTTATTTAAATTGAAATTATTTCATTGTTATCTCTTATACATATCTACTGATATTATTCCAGTAGCATGTCCCATAAGTTTTGAAATAGCCTTTGAGTTAAAATTGTTCTTTAATAATAGTGTTTAATAAGTTAATCTTAAATCGTGAAATCTAATGTCTGGTAAATTGTTTTCTTTTGTATAATTCTTTCCATATAATATCTAGAACTCTTAAAGTTCTAAAACTATTAGGTGTTTTAGGACCTTTTTCTACAAATATAATTTTTTTAATTTTGAACTTTAATTACTTGATTTTTTTACTTAAATGATATTGACACTTTGTGTTAAATATAGTAATGTTTTATTAGGATGGTGAGACTAATGAGCGATTTAATAGAAGTTTATACTAGATTAAAAATGAAAACTAATTGTCTAATTACATTAACTTTTTTTTCTAGTTATGGTTATAAAACAACAAAAAAATATAAATTAATTGATATTGTTGGATTTTCTTATATTTTAGTTGAGAATGAAGAAGAAATGTTAAGTATTCCATTTTTTGGAAAGGATACAATGATTAAAGATATCACCATAGATAATTCAAAAGAATCAATCTATTTTAATAAATATGTAAATGAAAATATATTTAATGGTTTTTATGTAAAAGATGGATATGTTGAAAACATAAAACAAAATATGTTAGGGAATTTAGATTTTAAGTTAGAAGATAGAAATAAATTTATTCAAAGATATAAAGATAAAACGTCTACTTTTGAATATGAAGATTTGTTTTTTTCTTTAAAACAGAAACAAGAATTTAATGAGTTCTTTAAACTATTAATTAAAGATTTAACTAATTATTGTAAAAATAATGGCCTTAGTTCCGAATTAAATTATATTGGAAAGGGTACAACTTCAATAGTTTATGGTATAGGAGACAAAATTATAAAAATAGGCAAACCTAGAAGACAAACAACTATACCATATTGTGAATACTTATTACAACCAATTATAAATCGTGATTTTGAATTTGATGGATACCCTATACATGTTGAAGTTACGCAAAAGGTTATTATGTGTGATGAAGTGAATAGTGAAATAGTTAAAAAAATTTCCGAATATTTACATAATATTGGTCTAAAAGCTACTGACTTGCATCCTAATAATCTTGGTTTTTTAACTAAAGATAATAAAGTGCATTATAAAGATATTAGTTTTGATGTAGGAAATAGTATAGCTACTTCAATTGATAACAATAATAATTTGAAGGTTAGAAAAGCAGGTGAGATAGTTATAATTGACCTTGACTGTTTGGAAATAGAAGATGTCGATAAATATACAAAATATCTGGAAAGTCTCGGTTTTTCTTTAGAAAATAATAGTATTTCAAAATCAATGTAATTAACAAAAAATCTGCTTTCTTTTACAGGAAAGTAGATTATATTTATTATTGGCTTTTTATTAATTTTGGTGCTCCTCTAGGGACTCGAACCCTAGCATATTTCTATACACGATTTTGAGTCATGCGCGTCTACCAATTCCGCCACAAGAGTAGTAACTTAATTATATATTAAAATGGTAAAAAAGCAAGAGGTTTATCTTTCTTTTGCAATTCAAAATAAACGAAAAGGTATAATTAAATAAAAATAAAAAAGCACCTGATTTCACCATAGACGGTGCTTTTAAAAAACTATAACAGGTGACACATAACAGCGAAAATGTTCCTTTTTTATTATATGAAGAAAACTCTTCCATATAACATTTAAATTTATGGTATTTACACTTTATTTTTAAGTAAGCTTATCTTGAACTTTTCCTTACTCGTTTTTTAACTAGTTCTTCTATTTCTGTCATTGTTAACTTTGATAACTCTAGTTCTTTAGTATCAATTTCAGTAATAGTCTATTAAACATAGTTTTATATTGTTGCATGTCATTATCACTTTTCTTAACAAACACTCCTACAATGTCATAGATGCTCCATCTATTTTTAGTGTCGAATTTATTTATCTTCTTACCTTATTTATTATTTTAAATAAATCGGTCATTCCCCTTAAAGCGAAGTATTCGCTTTGTACTGGAATTAGAATACTATCTGCACTTACAAGAGCATTTATAGTTAACACACCTAAACTAAGCTGACAATCTAATAAAATATAGTCATAATCGTTTTTAACAACAGATAAAAAATTCCTTAAAGTATATTCTCTACTCATTGCATAGGCTAGTGCATTTTCTAATGCTGATAGATTTAAACTAGATGGAATTAAATCTATATTTTCTTTGTGGTGTAATATATTTTCTTTTATTTTAATTTTTTCATCATTATTATACCAACCTGCATAAGTTGTTAGATTACTTTGTGGATCAACATCTACAATTAAAACTTTTTTACCTTGCTTTGCTAATGCTACTCCCAGATTAAAAGTTGTTGTTGCTTTACCAACTCCACCTTTTTTGGTTTGTAATAGCAATTACCTTGCACCTACTTTCTTGCATATATTCTCCTCATTTCTTTTTAATTTAGCCACACTACAATTAAATAGAGTGGCTATGTGTGAGTACAAAAAAGAACTGACTAGTTCTAATCAGTTCAAATATATTTATTTAATTTTAATATAAGTTCATCAACAGGTTCTGTGTATCTGCCCTGTTCTAATATTTTATTTCTAAATTCATTTAAAGCATTTAATACTATTTTTATTTCATTATTATAAATCTGTAGTATAATTTTTTTCTTTCTCATAATAATCATACTCTCATTTGTTATTTATATTATATCAATATAATAATATTAAGTTAATTGTGCAATTATTGTTGGGGACGAATTAGTACGAATGAAAGTCACAAATTCCATTTTAACATTCGGTATTATCTAGTCCATTTCGTTTTATTTAGTCCTATTTTTGTGGATTTATCAACACTAAATAACACTAGATAACATAGGAAACGCGCTAACATCATAATATGAAATAAAAAATTCTACCCTATTATTAGGAAAAAGTTCTTTTAATTCCGCATAAAGTTGCCCTGCTAAAGTCTTATTATGTGCAAGTACTAAAGTAGGTTTATTAACTTCTTTTATAACATTTGCTATTGTAAAAGTTTTTCCTGTTCCTGTTGCTCCAAGTAAAACTTGTTGTTTCTTATTATTTTTAATTCCTTCGACAAGCTCTTTTATTGCTTCAGGTTGATCTCCACTTGGTTTATAATTACTAACTAATTCAAACATAATATTCCTCCTTAACTATTACTAGTTTATCACATTTATAAAATAATAAAAAGGAAAATGATTTTCCCTTATATTTATTTTTTCTTTTTATTAATTAAATCAATATATATTTTATATACATTATTTATTTCATCATCCCAATACTTATATAAATCTTTATAAGCATTTTCTTTTACCTTATTGTATAATTCTTTATTGTCTAAAACTTCAATTATTTTAGAAGCATAACTATAAAAATCATTATCTGATAAAAAACCATTTACATTATCTATAATTGTAGAAGCTGTTGCTGTATTTTTTAAAAATATACCTGGTGTTTTTTGACAAGCCGCTTCAATTTGAACGATTGAAGAAGCATCATAAACTGAAGGAAATAAAAATAAATCTGCTCTTTTATAATAATAACTTAAAATCTTTCTATTAATTATTTTTCCACATAATATTATATCGTTATTAAGATTAAGCTGTTTTATATGTTCTTTTAAAACATCCTCATCTTGTCCCATTCCAACATAAAACATTTTAAATTTTAAATCAGGTCTTTCTTCTTTTAATATTTTTAAAGCATCAACAATAAATAAAACATTTTTTAATACATTTATCCTACCTACAAATAAGAACACTTTAACATCAGGTGTTAAATTATATTTTTTATCAATATAATTATAAGCATGTTTTTCTTCCTTAACAGGTAACATTTCCGTAGCATTATTTAAAACTCTAGGTAATTTTTTATAATGATATTCTTCATGAAATATTCTTGCAACCTCTTGGTTAACAGCATAACATTCATCACAGTTATTAAATACATCCATTAACCCTTCAACAAGATAACTCGCTATATATTCACTTTTTACAATTCTTTTAAAATCTTGTTTAAATTGTGAATGCATAGTACCTATACATGGTATATTTCTTTCTTTAGCATATTTAACCCCAACTTTACCAAGAGTAAAAGGCGAATGAATATGTACTATATCTAAATTACAACTATTAAGTTTTTTATAAAATTTCATATCAAGTTTAGGTACAGGAAGTAAATAATCAAAAAAAGCAGGTTCAAAAGAATTACATCTAATTACTTGGTATGGTAATTTACTATCATCATATTTTTTTCTATATTTAGGGGCGAATACAATAACATTAGCATACTTTACTAATCTTCTTGCATAATTATCAACCACCATAATAACACCATCTGTCATTGGAAAAAACGAATCTACGAAAAGTCCAATTGTTATTTTTTTATCCATAAATATCCTCCAAAATAATTATATCATTAATGCTTTTTTTATACAAATAAAAGAAAGTAAACTTATTCAATGTTTACTCCCTTATTGAATATATACAAACATAAGTAATAATATACTATAATTAATATAAAATAATACCAAACTCCTACAGATAATAAATTATTAATGATTGTAAAATTATTAATATTTGATTCAAATATTACTGCAACATCTTTATTTATAACACCTACAACAAAAATAACTAAAATAAATAATATTTGATTTACAATATATGAAATAAATCCATATAAAACTGTTTTAAACATCTTTTTTTCATTTTTACTTTGCCCGATTAAAATACCAAAATAACCAGATAAAACAAGAAGAACCATTTCTAAAATAAATAAAATTATAACTAAAATTAAAGTTTTAAAAGAAACCATATTTAATAATAAATTATAATTATCTTTTGTATAATATGCAATAAACAAAGATAAAATTATTACTAATATACTACCTAAAATAGTAATAACACTAGTTAAAAACTTTGATAAAAATAATATTTTTTTACTAATAGGTAAAGTATGTGTTAAATAAGCTTCATCTTTATAAAAATTATTGTAAAACCTAGCCCATAACCTCATTATATTATTAATTATTATACTAATAATCATACTAATAGTAATACCACTACAAACTTGTCCGAATATTTTTATTATAGCTATATCTTTATATAACATAAATCTAGTAAATATAGCAAAAAAGATAACTAATATATAAAACACTACAAGAACTTTATATATATATTTTAAATCATATTTTAATAATTTCTTTAACATTTAAACATCCTCCTAAAAATTTCATCAATACTTTCATTTTCTTTATTTCTTAATGCATCACATTCTTCTTGTAAAATAATTTTACCTTTATCCATAAATATTACTTCATCTAATACTCTTTCAATATCACTTATTAAATGTGTTGAAATAATAACACTTGCACCATCACAAAAGTTTGATAATATTGTATCAAGAACATAATCTCTAGTCGCAGGATCAACTCCTCCCAAAGGTTCATCTAAAATATATAAATCACACTTTCTTGACATAACAAGTATTAATTGTAACTTTTCTTGCATTCCTTTACTCATTTTAGATATTCTCAAATTTTCATCCAAATCCAAATCTTTTATTAACTTCTTTGCCTTATCTACATCAAAATTATCATAAAACTCACTAAAATATTTTAATACTTGTTTAACACTCATAGACTTATCTAAATATGTTCTTTCTGGTAAATAAGATATTACTTTTTTACTTTCTATTCCTATTTTTTTACCATTAACAAATATTTCTCCACTTGTAATTGTTAATAAATCATTTACTAATTTAATTAATGTTGTTTTTCCTGCACCATTTTTACCTAAAAGGCCAATAATTTTTCCTTTTGAAATAGTTAAACTAATATTTTTTAACACTTCCTTATCATCAAATGATTTATTTAAATCTTTTATTTCTAATAAATTCATTTCATTTCCTCCCTTAAATAATCCATTACTTCTTCATTTGTTATTCCTAATTCTCTAAGAGTATTTAAATATTCATTAGTTTTATTTTTTAAATATTTCTTTTTATAACTATTAATAACATTAATATCATTAGTTACATATTTACCACTTGTACTTGGTGTATAAATAAGTTTTTTTTCTTCAAGCTCAATTAATGCTTTTTGCATAGTATTAGGATTAACTTTGTTTGAAAGAGCAAAATCCCTAACAGAAGGTAGTTTTTCCCCAGGTTTAACCTTGCCAGAAATTATAAAAATTTCTAATTGTTCTACTAATTGAATATAAATAGGCCTATCATTACTAAAACTCATAACTCCTCCAAATTGTATTATACATATAATACAATTTAATTATATTTATAAATTAATTATTTGTCAATAAAAAATACTTCAAATTTTTATTGAAGTATTCTTACTTTCTAATTATTAATAAATTAACACATGCATGGCGCCAATACACCATGATCCTCAAACTCAAATATTTTTGTAACCATATTGTTATTACAATCTTTAATAAACAAATTAAGGTTGTATTTATTGCCACTTTTTATTTCAAAATCAAAACAACAATATTTAGTAAATATACGGTTTGAACTATCTCCTACTTCTTTCCAATTACAATTAGAAGGGTTACTATCGTTATTTAATACACAATATTTATTAACTTTATAAATCAGTTATATAAAACACCCCTCCAGGTTGTCGATATTTTTTATAAATTTTAACAAACTTTTTAAGGGTATTTTATTATAAAAAAAAGAACAGGGTTTTCCCTATTCTTCTTCAATTAATCCATAATCATTATTTTTTCTTCGATAAAGAACTGATATTTTACCATCTTTATCAATGTTTTTAAATACATAGAAATCATGTCCTAAAAGTTCCATTTGTAAAATTGCTTCTTCTTCATCCATTGGTTTTAATTCTACTTGTTTTCTTCTTACAATTTTATTTGCGTTTTCTTCATCTTTTTCATCAAAACTCATAAAATCAAAATCAACTTTGCTTTTAACTTGTTTATTTTCAAGTCTTGTTTTATTTTTCCTTATTTGTCTTTCTAACTTATCAACTGCAGTATCTACGACTGCATAAAAGTCATCTCCTACTTCTTCTACTCTTAAAGTAAAATTCTTAAGAGGTATAGTTACTTCAAGTTTTTGTTTAATACCATTTATTTTAAATAATAAATTAGCATTAACATCACTATCTTTAACATATTTAGATAATCTTTCTAATTTCTCCTTTGCATAAGATTTCATTGCATCAGTTATTTCTAACTTTTCTCCACGAATATATATATTCATAACATCCCTCCCTATTTTTATTATATCAAAAAATTTGAAAAATAACTATTGTTATGATTCAAATTTTTTTGCGTTTATTATATTATATGTAAAGAATTATAAAATACTTTGTGTTTGTTTTTGTTTGTTTTATTTTTAATTAATTTTTAAATTATCCTCCTTTCACTATTAATATTAAACAAGTTTTGTGAAATCTATATGAAGATAATTTAAAATTTTTATTATTTTTTATTTTTTGTAAATACAACGTAAAATGTTGTACCTTTTCTAGATTTTGAAATAACCCCATATTTTAATTTATGTTTATCTAAAACATTTCTTACTATTGATAAGCCAAGCCCTGTCGATACTATATTCCTTTTATGTTTAATTTCTACTTTATAATATTTATCCCAAATATTATCAATATCTTTTTTATTTATACCCATTCCTGTATCTTTAACTTCAAAATAAATATAATTATTCTTTTCATAAAGATTAATAATTACTTTTTTATCTTTTCCTGTATAATTAACAGCGTTTCCAATTAAATTATATATTACTTGAGATATTTTATTTTTATCAACTTTTGTATATAAATTATCTTCAATATTTACTTCAAAAATATAATTTTCAAGTTCTATTAAATAGTTAAATCTATTAACTATTGTTTTTATAAGTTCACTTAAATTGATAAGCTCCAAATTTAAATCTTCAATATTTGATTCTAGTTTAGATAAGTTTACAATATCGTTAACTAAAGTATTTAATCTATCAGTTTCCTCTACAATTATGTTTAGTTTTTCATTTTGTTTTTCTTTGGTTTGTGGTATATCTATCATCATTTCTGCATATGACTTTATCATTGTAAGAGGAGTTTTAAGATCATGTGATACATTAGATATTAACTCTCTTCTTAAATCATCAGTTTTCTTTAATTCTGTTGTAACACTATTTAATGTTTTAGCTAAATTATCTACTTCAGTATATGAACCAGTTTCGAATTTAACATTATAATTTCCTTCCCCTAATTTTTTAGATTTTTCTTCTATTTTTTTAATTGGTTTTGTTAAATAATAAGACAAATAAATAGCTACGATTGACGAAATAATAATTAATGTTATAGTTATAAAAAGAAGTTCTGTTTTTAATACCCTTATTGCACTTTCAGTAGCTTCGACTGGCGTAGTTACTAATACTTTTATATTATCTTCATTTGTTAACTGATAACAAAACATATCTATATTAAATTTATTATTTTTAACTCTTGTTATTGTTTTATCTTGAATTAAATTAATATTAATAGGTAAAATTATTTGACTATATTTATTTTCATAATTATTCGAAGCATATAAAACTTTATTATTTGCTATTATATATATATTAGAAGAATATTTATATGAATAATCATCTATTACTTCTTGAATATTATCATCATATAATTTAGTCATAACTAAAGATGCAGTTAAAATAATTTCATCTTTTTTATTTGTTTCATAAAAATAAGCAAAAAATACTGTTTGTAAAAGCCATAGTAAAATAAATATAAAACAAGAAAAGATAATAAAAGTTAATAAAAGTTTAAATTTTAAGCTTTTCTTATCTATTCTCTTAAACAAATTCTTTAATTTCTTCAAATTTATAACCCACCCCTCTTACTGTGACTATTAAATTTTTATATGGACCAAGAAGATTCCTTAATGTTTTTATATGCGTATCTATAGTCCTTTCTTCTCCTAAATAATCCATATTCCATACATTATTAAGTATTTGTTCTCTAGTTAAAACAATATTTTTATTTTTTATTAAATACAATAAAAGTTCATACTCTTTATTTGTTAGATTAATCTTCTTATCATCAACATAAACATTATGACCTAGTGTATCTATTTTTAAACCTAAATAACTTATTTCTTCATTCATAATTGTATTTCTTTTTAAATTAGCTTTAATTCTAGCGACAAGTTCTTTAGGACTAAATGGTTTTGTAACATAATCATCAATTCCAACATCAAAACCATAAAGCTTATCATATTCTTCACTTCTTGCTGATAACATTATAATAGGAACATTTGATTTTTTTCTTATTTCTTTTGCTACTGTAAAACCATCTATTTTAGGCATCATAATATCAAGTACTACTAAATCATAAGAAGATTCTTTACAACAAGAAATCGCTTCTTCTCCATTACTAGCTTCAAAGCATAAAAATCCTTCAAACTCTAGATATTCTCTTATTACTTTTCTTATATTTTCTTCATCATCGACGATTAATATTTTTTGCATAAAATCACCTACTTACTAAATAGATTATATATATTGTTTGTGAAATCTATGTGTTAATTTAAAATAAATCAATTATTTCATCTAATTTTTTTATTACAATAAATTCATTAGGTTCAACTCCTAAAGAAAACTTAATAGGGATTCCTCCTTCTTTTTTCCATTCTCTTAAATTACCCGAATAATCATCAATTAATATAGCATCTTTTGTATGTATCATTTTTGTTTTAGATATCTCTTTAGGACAAGGAATTATTGTTATATCTTTAAAATATTTTCTTAAATAATTAATCTTTAAAACTGCCTCATTTATTGAATTAACATGTGTTAATATAGCTAAATTAAACTTATTACTTGCTATTATTTTTTTTATACAATTAATACTGTCATTTATTATAAAATCATCTTTTATTATATTTTCCCAATGGTAATTAACATAAAAATTCTTAATTTCTTCTTCAGTATAATTTTTACAAGTTTCTTTAAAATCTCTATATAAATATGTTATTGTATCTAAAATAACCCCATCAAAATCAATATATAAATTTTTCATAATTATCACTCCTGTAAAAACATTTTAGTACACAAACAATTGTTTGTCAATACTCTTTTTTTATATTATATGAAAAAATAGGACAAAACTTGTCCTATTTAACTTCTCTTTTTACTCCAGTATAAACATAACCTTGTTTAATTAAAGATTGATCGTTATTTGAAGATGACCATAATGTACTTGTATAAGCATCTTTTATTAATGTTCTTGTTTTTGTATGATATACAGGAATATAAGTAGCCACTTTTACATAACCTTCTAATTTATATTCAAGTCCATAAATTGGCACACTATATTCTTTAACATTGCATGTTGCTCTTAATTCATCTTCAGTTTTTGTAACAGCATTAGATGTTCTTGTATATACTTTATAACTATATACTGGTGTTGGTTTAATACTACAGTCTGAGCATAATTCAACTTTTACATTATCTAATACATATTTTGTATTAGCAGTATCACTAGGAATACTTGAAGCTCCTGTTACAGTTTTAACATAAGCATAACTTCCTGTTTCATAAGTTGTATTTGTAGCACTATCTCTATAATAAGTATATCCATCACATAAATATTGTTTATAATATCCAAGTAATTTTGTATAAGAATTTCTCCAAACAGGTTGGTTAAGGTCTTTTACATAAGCTTTAACAGCACCATTTTTTTCATTCCATACTAATTCTTGTTTACCCCATACAATATTATCACTATCTTTATATGTTTTATTATCAGACCAATTAGACCAGGCACTATATTCTGCTTCTACTTTCTTTTCATATTTATATTCATATTTTTTAACAACTGGTGTTGTTTTTTTAACTACTATACTACAAGTTGCTGTTTTACCATTTTCATCTTTTACATAACCATAAATTCTTGATGTTCCATTATTGGTAACTACATAACTACTATTTGTATAATTAGTTGATGTTCCTATACCTGAAGCTACTACTTTACTTCCGTTTCCTCCAGATGTATTTCTAAACTTAATTACAACATTACTTACATAACTATTAAGTGAATTATCATAATTACCACTTACAACCTTTAAAGAACATGAAGGATTTGTACTTGGTGTAGGAGTAGGTTTTTCTTCTTCTTTCTTTTCACATATAAAGTTCTTACAATAATCATAACATCCCATGTATACAATTATATAATCTTCTTCATTGCCACATGATAAGAATATTTTTAATTGATATTCTGTAGCCAATTTTGTTACTTCAACATAAGACTTTGTATCACTACATGTATTATTATTTTTATCAGTTAAAGGTAAAAGTAACTTCTTATCTAACATTTGTTTTAAAGTTAAAGTTATTTTATCCCCTTCTTTTTGAGGTAATCTTTCTAATGTAAAATATGATTCTGCCGCATCTTTCATTCTTTCAATATTATTATAAAATATTTGATTTGCAAGTGGACTTTCATTATTTCCATTATTATCATTACCATTGCCTTTAATTAACCACATTAAAAGTATAAATAATGCAATTGAAAGTATTACAATTAAAACTAATTTCAATGTTTTTAATATAGGCTTTTTTTCTTCTTCAACAGTATATTCATTATATTCGTTCATACATCATACCCCCTTATCTTGAACGAGTTGTTCCTTTTTCTAATGTATCATCTAAAAGCATATTTGCTTCTTGAAGCCATTTTTCATATTCTTCTTGACTAATATATTCTCCAGTAATTTCTGCATCACTATAATCTAAATTAGGTTTTTGTTCTTCTTTAGGTGCTTGTGTAACATTTGTATTTGTATTTGTATTACTATTTTTTAAAGCATCATCAATTGCCTTATCATTATCCTTTTTAGCAGCTTCCATTGCTTTTCTTAGTTGTTCATTCATATTTTCTAATTCTTTTCTTACTTCAGGACTAGCATTACTTGGTATATCATAAAGTCCATCTTTATTAACACCTTTTTTAATAATTTCATCAATTGTTTCTTTTATTTTTTTGTTATAATCACTTTCTATTTGATCTGCTCTTTCTTGTTCACTCTTATTTTTATCATTTAATTCTTGATCAGCTTTATTTTCAGCATCTTTAACTTTGTCACTTCCAAAATCTTTAATTGCTTCATCTTTTGTTATAGTTTCAGTTTTTGTAGTAACTTTATCAATACCATGATCTTTTAATAAATCATTATATGTATCTTTATTTCCCTTAGAAATAGGAGCTTCCCTTAATTCTAAATCTTCTTTTGTTAAAGTATTTGAATTAAATTTATTAACTAAATTATTAATTCTAGCTAAATAATTAACATTAATAACAAATTCTTTAAATCTTTCTAAAGAAGCACCATATATACTAGCTAAGCTTTCTTTTTCTGCTTTATTTAATTTACTATAATTGTTAGCGTTAATATAATCTAAATAAGTAGCATTATTTGAAGAATATTTATTAAACGCTTTACTTACTTCATCTTTTTCAAGTAATTCTTTAAAGTTTTCATATTCTTTTTTAGAATTATTGTTAATTAATAAAGAATTAATATCAACTTTTTCATTTGTTAAACCTTCATATTTAGTTACTTGTGTAACAAAATTAGTAATTTTTCTAGCCACTTCACTTGGATTTGTTATTTTTCCAAAAACATTTGCTATTTGTTCTTCAGTATAATTTTTATAATTTACAAATAAATAGAACAATCTAGTTTCTTCTTCTGTAATTTGTAATTTTAATGTTTTACTATTTGCTTTTTCATCACAAAGTTTATTAAAGTTTTTAGTAAAATCTGCAGTTACTTTTCTTATATTATCTTCATTTAAATCATCATTTGTTATTTTATTACTTTTAAAAATATTTTTTATTTTATCAAAATTTGTACCAATAATAACTCCACCAAAAATTGCTAAAGCAACTAATCCCCCAGCAATTAGGCTTTTTCCTTTTTTAGAAACTTTAACATTTTTAATAGGAGCAACTACTGGTGTTGCTTGAAATTCTTTTTCTGTTTCTTCTTGAACTTTCTTTTTCTTATCTTCAAGTTCTTTTTTAACTACTTTTTCTTCTTTTTTTGTATAATTAATTTCATCATTTTTTACTTTAGTAAAAATAGTTTGTGTATCAGAAGAATTTGTTTGATAATCCATATTTATCTCATTAAAAGCTTTTCTATGTTCTTCATAAAGAACTTTAATAGAGTCTACAGCAGGATAATCTGGATTTTCTCCAAGTGTATTAAACACTAATGCTAAATCTTTACATACTCCAACTGGTTTTGAAAAATAATATATCTTTCCATTATATTCAAGTCCCACTTGATAAAGTTTACCTGATTTTGTCTCTTCTTCTGTGTATTCATCTGAATTTTTTAATACTTTTGTTATTTCTATTTTATTATTCATAAAACTTCCTCCTTAATAACTAAAAATTAACTCTCTTTGTTGAATGGCATTATTATAACATAAAGCTTTTCAAAAGTCAATTTAACTCTAATATAATTTTAATATTTTATATTACAAAAGTCAATTTAACAAATAATATTTCTAAAGAAAAAGTTATTAACTCTTTTGTTAATAACTTTTAACTAATGATTTTCTATTTTCTAATCTTAATTTATCTGCAATAGTTACAATAAATTCTGAATTAGTTGGCTTAGCTTTATCTATATCTACACTATGACCAAATATTTCTTCCATTAAATCCCAATCTCCTCTATTCCAACTTACTTCAATAGCATGTCTTATTGCCCTTTCCACCCTTGAAGTTGTTGTGCCAAACTTATCTGCTATTGCAGGATATAACTCTTTTGTAATTCCTCCGATTACTGCGGGCTTATCGTATATAATTGAAATACCTTCTCTTATATATTGATATCCTTTAATGTGAGATGGAACACCTAACTCATGCAATACATTTGTTATAGATATTTGCAAATTTTGATGTAACAAATCAATTGACTTTGGTTCATCGCTTACTTTTCCTACATCTAAAATTCTTTTTTCTAATTCTTCTAAATCAAATGGTTTTAAAATAAAATAATTTACACCAAGCTCAGATACTCTTCTTATCATATCTTGTGTATTATAAGAAGTTAAAACTATTACCTTTTTATTTAGAGCAAGTTCATTCATTTCCTCTAAAATACTTACTCCATCTTTTTTTGGCATAATTAAATCAAGTAACAAAACATCAATGTCATCAAATTTAGATTTTATTAAATTTAAACCATCCTCCCCATCATGCGCTTCATATACTACTTTAATTTTTGCGTTACTACTAAAATATTCTTTAATCATATTAACAAGTTCAATATTGTCATCAATTAAAGCAACTTTAAGTTTTTCCATATTATCTCCCTTCATATACTTCTAACGCAATTATAATTTTACTACAAAAAAAGATTAATTTCTATAGCTTTTTTTAACTATTTTTGTCGAAATCAATCTATTTTATCCATAATTTGTATTATTTTAGTACTTGATGAACTGTTCTTACCAATTAAATAACCATCTAAATCCTTTATCTTATTTAATTTTTCAATATTTAATTCATCAACACTTCCACCATATAAAACTTTAATATTACAATTATATTTCCTAAAAATATTATCTTTTATTAACTTTATTACCTCTTCAAGTTCACTCGTAGTAGGCAAAATACTTGTTCCAATAGAATACCCAGGTTCATACGCTATTACAATATCTTCTTTTACATCAACATCTTTAAAATATTCTTTTAACTGTTTTATTAAAACATCTCCTGTTTTTAAAAGCTCTTTTTCTTCTTTTGTTTCTCCTAAACATACAATAGGTATTATATTATTATTAATCGCATCTTTTATCTTTAAATTAATTAACTCATTAGATTCATGTAAATATTGTTTTCTTTCAAAATGTCCTACTAAAACATAATTAACACCCATTGATTTTAAACTTTTAGAAGTGTACTCTCCTGTTATATTTTTAATATAAACATTTTGACTACCCAACTTAAAATCATACTTTCCTTTATAATAAGGAAGATAAATACTACTTGGACATATAATAACATCTAAATCTCTTCTTATATTATCTTTTATATTATTTATAAAATCTAACACTTCATTATATTCCATATAACTTTTCTGATTTAAAACTATTATTTTATTCATTATGCCACCCTTTCATAAGACTTTTTTAACTCTTCATTATATTTAGATAATACCAAATTATACTTTAAAGAAAGCTTACTCACCTTTAATTGATCTTTTACTGTAATATTATTTCTTTTACATATTTCTTTTAAATATTCCTCTGGTAAATTATTAAAATTACTTCCACTTCTAAGTAAAAAATTAATTTTATTATTAAGCTTAGAATCATTTTCATAAACTTTATTTTTACATCTAATACTATAATTAAAAAATATTTGTTTTATATCATCATCATCTAATGAATAAGCTTTTATATATTCTAATAATAATGAAGTATCACTATTAACATAAAACGATATATTTATAAGATTAATTGTTTTTAACAATTCCTCGATATTCACTTTTATATCTTCTTTACAAGCTTTTTCTATTATTAATGAAGTCAAACTAAAATTTTCATTTAAATTACTTAAATATTCTTTTTCACTTACTTTCAATTTATCAAAAATATTTTTATACAAATAATATGCTTTTGTATATAATGCTTTTACTTCTTCCGTTTTATATATTCTTTTAAGTTCATTTAATAGTTTTTCTTCATTTACTATATTATTTAAATATTTATATAAAATAATTACTTGTCTTAAAGATTTATTCTTGTATTTTTTGATAAAATAACTTGGTACCTCTTCTTTTATTATTTCTTTTTCTTGCTTAGGATTCCACACCATATCTATACTTTCAAGTTGTTTTATTTGACTTTCACTTAAAAATGTATAATTTCCTTGCTTTCTATAAGAATCTCTAAATTGTTTAACATAATCCCCAACAGGATATGATTTATAAACTTGTTTTGTTGAAATATTTAAATTACCATATTCTTCATAATAAGCCTTTAATATTTCATATTTTTTATTAAATAATGATATAGATGATACCTTTTTTACATCAGACCAAAGCATATTAAGTTTATTTAACTTTTCTACTTGATCTTCAGGTAATTTATTATTTTTATAAGCTTCCCTAAAATTAGCAAGCCATTTACCAACAGGATAATTTTCATATATTTGTTTTTGTTTTATATTAATGTTACCATTTTGATTGTAATATTTTATTAATATTTCATATTTTTCTTCAAATTTTAAATTCTTTCTCATACTACTTCTCACTTATATATTCTAAACCAGGTTGATTTTTATTGGCAAGATATGAAAGTGAAGCTCCTCCCCCAGTTGAAATAAAACTAACCCTTTTATTATATCCTAAAATATTACAACAACTAACAATATCTCCACCACCTAGGATAACAGTTTCAATATTATCACAAACAAACTCTAAAATATCTTTAGTTCCTTCTTGATATTTACTAAATTCATATACTCCAAGAGGACCATTCCAAAATAAGGTTTTACAAGAAGATAATTCATCTTTAAATAGTTCAACTGATTTTTTACCTATATCCATTCCTATAAAAGAAGATGGAATATTCATAATAGAATAATTTTCAAGTTTTTCTTCATTATTAAAACTAAAAGCTCCATCTACATCAATTGGAAGAATTATTTTATCTTTATATTTATCAAGTAAATTAGAACAATATTCTAAAAGATGATTTTCTACCAAAGAGTTTCCAACATCTATATTTCTACTTTTTAAGAAAGTAAAACACATTGCTCCCCCGATAAATAATTTATCAACTTTATCTATTAAACTATTAATAACTTCAATTTTATCACTTACTTTAGCTCCACCCATAATAACACAAAAAGGTCTTGTTGGGTTATCAAGCATGTCTAAATGACTTAATTCTTTTTCCATTAAAAATCCTATACCAGATGGAAGTAATTTACTAATACCTACATTAGAAGCATGACATCTATGAATAAGTCCAAAAGCATCATTTATAAAAATATCTCCAAGACTTGCAAAATATTTAGATAATTCTTCGTCACAATTACTTTCTTTTTTATTATCTAAATCAAAATATCTTGTGTTTTGAAGAAGAATTCCTTTTTTATAAGGTGTATCTTCGATTACTTTTTTAACATCTTCATCATATTCCACAAAAGTTATTTTATTATCTAAATAATAATTTAATCTATCACATACTATTTTTAAATTGTTTTTTTCTTTATCTTCTTCTGTTTTAACTTTACCTAAATGTGATAATATTACTACTTTTGCATTATGTTCTAATATATATTTAATCGTTTCTAAACTTTCTTTAATTCTTGTATCATCTACTATTATATTATCTTTTATAGTTACATTTAAATCACATCTTAATATAACTGTTTTAAAATCTAATGAAAAATCTCTTACCGTCTTTTTCATATTAACACCATCCTACAATAAACATTTTAACATTTTATTTCACTTTAGAAAAGATTATTTTAAAATTTAGTAAAAGAAAAAGACTTATTAAGTCTTAAATATTCATTAATTCATTTTCTTTTTCTTTTATTATTAGTTCAACTTTTTTATTATATTCATTTACTACTTCTTGAATTTTTTCTTCAATATTTTTAGAAACATCTTCACTTAAACCATCTTTTTTAAGTTCATCCAATATATCTCTTCTTATATTTCTTATAGCTATTCTTCCATCTTCAGCATACTCTTTTGTTTGTTTAACAAGTTCTCTTCTTCTTTCTTCTGTCAAAGGCGGAATTGTTATAAATACACTTTCTCCATTATTATTTGGTGTAATACCAAGATTAGCTTCAAATATAGCTTTTTCTATCGCACCAAGAATACTTTTATCAAATGGTTTAATATTTATTTGTCTAGCTTCAGGAACTGATATTGTTGCAAGTTGTTTTATTTGCGTTGGCGTTCCATAATAAGAAACATAAACATTATCAAGCATATTAGGATTTGCTCTTCCTGCTCTTATTGTAGATAATCTTTCCTCCATATTTTCAATTGCTTTATTCATTTTCTCTTTTGTTAAAAATATATAATCTTTATTCATGTTTTTCTCCTTAAAATAATTTCTATAATAATTATACTAAAAAATTAAGAAAAAAAGCAATAATTTTACTTAATTTATTTAGAATATAAAAAATGTAGACAATTATATCTACACTTTATTATCCATTAATTTGGTTCATTACTTCAGTTGCAAAGTCATCATTTCTTTTTTCAATTCCTTCGCCTACTTCATATCTTACCATTTTAACAATAGAACAATTATTGTTTTTAGCATAATTTCCTACTGATAAAGATGGATCTTTAATAAATTCTTGTTCTACTAAACAAACTTCTTTAAAGAACTTTCTAATTCTTCCTTCAACCATTTTTTCTGCTATTTCAGCTGGTTTTCCTTCATTCATAGATTGTTCTTTAATAATTTCTCTTTCTTTATTTAATACATCTTCAGGAATATCGCTACTTACTAAATAACTTGGATTCATTGCTGCAACATGCATAGCAATATCTTTAGCTACTTCATGATTATTACCTTCGATAACTACAACAGAAGTTATTTTTCCTCCCATATGAGAATAAATACCAAATTCTTGACTTTCTGTTTTTGCTAATTTTTCAAATCTTCTAAAACTAATCTTTTCGCCAATTTTAGCAGTAAACGCTACAATTTTTTCTTCAATTGTTTCATTATCTACCACTAATTTATTAGCATCTTCCATTGTTTTTACTTCATTATTTAAAATAGCATTTGCTATAGTATTAATTAATGTTTTAAATTCTTCATTTCTTGCAACGAAATCTGTTTCACAGTTTACTTCAATAATAACTGCATTAGTATCATTAGAAACTGCTTCACTTAAACCTTCTGCTGCAATTCTTTCTGCTTTTTTTAAAGCTTTAGAAATACCTTTTTCGCGAAGCCAATTAATAGCTTCTTCAATATTTCCTTTTGTTTCATCAAGAGCTTTTTTACAATCAAGCATTCCAGCTCCTGTTTTTTCTCTTAGATTTTTTACATCTTGAGCAGTAAACATAACATTCCTCCTTAATTATTTTAAAGCTTCAACTAAATCTTGTTTTTTCATAGTGCTATAACCTTTAACACCTTTTTCTTTAGCCATTTCTTTAAGTTCAACTAAAGTTAAATCATTTAAACTTTTTTCAACTTTCTTTTCTACAGCTTCTTTAACTTTTTTAACTACTTCAACTTTTTTAGCTTTTATTTCTTTTTTTACTTCTTCTTGTTTTTCTTTAACTTCTTTTTTTACTTCATGATGTTTTTCTTCTAATTCTTTAACAACTTTCTTAGTTACTTCTTTTGTTAAAGCTTTAGTATCTTCAAGAAGTTCTTTCATATCTGTTTTTAAATTTTCTTTTGCATCTTCTGCACTAATATAATTAATTACTTCTTTACCATTAACTTCTGCAATAGCATTAGCTAAAGCACCAATTACTAATTTAACACTTCTAACAGCATCATCATTAGCAGGAATAACATAATCAACCATATCAGGATCACAATTTGTATCTACAATTCCAAATACTGGTATATTTAATTTTCTTGCTTCTTTAATTGCAGTTTCTTCAATTCTTGGATCTACAATTACTATTGCTTGTGGTAATTTTTTCATTTCTCTAATTCCACATAAATTACGATTTAATTTTTCATATTCTTTTTTAAGTTTAATTACTTCTTTTTTAGGTAATGCGTCAAATGTACCATCTTGTTCCATTTTTTCAATATCTTCAAGGAATTTTACTCTACTTCTAATTGTTTTAAAGTTAGTTAAAGTTCCTCCTAACCATCTTTCTGTAACATAGTACATTCCAGTTCTTTCAGCACTTTCTTGCATAGCTTCTTGAGCTTGTTTTTTAGTACCTACAAATAAAACTGTACCACCTTGTTCTACAATTTGTTTTAAAGCTTCATAAGCTTCTTCGATTAATTTTGATGTTTTTTGTAAATCTATTATATATATATCATCTCTTGATGTATATATATATTCTTTCATTTTTGGATTCCATCTTCTTCTTTGGTGTCCGAAATGAACACCTGCTTCTAATAAATAATTCATTGACACTACTGTCATGTTTTTTCCTCCTTCGTTTTTTCTTCTTCTAAATTCGAAATAATATCATCATTAAAGACACTTGATATTAAAATTCTTTAGAATGATTATTTTGTTTTTGTTTCTTTTTTAGCACTAGTTTTTGGTGCTTCTTTTTTTGTAGTTTCTTTTTTAACAGGTTTAACAACTACTTTACCTTCTTTTGCTACTTTTACTAAATTAGCAAATGCTTCTTTGTCATAAATAGCAAGTTCAGAAAGCATTTTTCTATTAACTTCTACTCCTGCTTTATTTAATCCATCGATAAATCTTGAATAACTAATTCCATTTTCTCTACATCCTGCATTAATTCTTGTTATCCATAATTTTCTAAAATCTCTTTTCTTTTGTTTACGATCACGGAATGCATATCTTTCTGAATGCATAACTTGTTCTTGTGCTGTTTTAAATAATCTATGTTTACTTCCAAAATAACCTTTAGCTCTTTTTAAAACTTTTTTTCTTCTAGCACGTGTTGCTACACTATTTTTTACTCTTGTCATGTTTTTTCCTCCTTACTAAATATTAAATTACATTTTTAAATCTTTTGTAATCTGAATTACTTAATTCTGTTTTACTTCTTTTATTTCTTTTTTGTGCTGGAGTTTTTCCACCAGTTTGGTGATTATTTCCTGCAACTTGTTTTGTTATACTACCACTTTGTCTTATATTTAACACTTTTTTAGTAGCTTTATGCGTTTTTAACTTATTTTTTGCCATAATTTCCTCCTTATTATTTACTTGTGTTTGGTGCAAGTAACATAGTCATATTTCTACCTTCAAGTTTTGCTTTTTGCTCAACAATTGCAAAAGATTCAACACGCGAAGCAAATTTATTTAAAACTTCCTCTGCTAGCTCTGGATGTGCAATTTGTCTTCCTTTAAATCTTATAGATAACTTAACTTTATGTCCTTTTTCTAAATACTTTGATGCATTTCTAACTTTTGTATCAAAATCACCAACATCAATAACAGGTGAAAGACGATATTCTTTAAGTTCCATATTTGAAGCTTTTTGTTTTTTTAATGCTTCTTTTTGTTTTTTTGCTTTTTCATACTTGAATTTGTTATAATCCATAATTTTACAAACATTAGGTTCACTATTACTATTAATAAGTACTAAATCTAATCCTGCATAACTAGCTATAGTTAAAGCATCATTAATATTTTTAACTCCCATTTGTTCTCCATTTGGACCAATAACTAAAACTTGACTAACTTTAATTTGTTCGTTGCATAACAAATCATTACTATTTTTTGCGATACAAAACACCTCCACATATAATATAAAAAGAATGCGAAATGCATTCTATCCTTAAACCATAATAAAAATATAAGTATTTTTTTTGGCTTTTTACCTATAGCTACTTTAAGCATATCAGGTGGATTTATACATCTCTTTCCTTTTTTACAAGTTGTATTATACATTACATATTATGAAAAAGTCAATATTTTTTAACTATTTTATTGTATTTTTAATACGGTTTTGCTAAAATAACTCTACGAAAGAAGGATTTTATATGAAAATATTACAATTTTTCCTAAATCACTTACAAAAAGACTATACAAGTTTTAATCCTTATCATTATGAAACAGGAGATGTTATTTGGGCTAATATGCCACTTAATGATGAAGAGTTAAAGCATGTTTTAAAAGGTCATGAAAAAAGGCCTTATTTAATAATTAGTGTAAATAATGATGAAAAAAATTATATAGCATTAGAAGGTACAAGTTATAAAGGAAAGCTATTACCACATTCATATAAAATAGATAAATCTATTTATAATATAAATAAATCTTCAATATTTAAATATAAATTTGTTAAATTAAAAGATCAAAATATATTAAATTACTTTTTTAAATTAAAAGATAATGATATGGAAAATATATTGACTAATATGATTAAAGATAAATATGTTAATCTAAATGATTTAAAAGGTACTGAAATCTATAAAAAATATAAAAATCTTCTTCTTAAGAAAGGATCAATAATAAAAACAAAAGAAGATAATTACTATCTAATAATTAAAAGTAAAAAAAATAAAATAACATTATTTGATGTATCATTTAATGACTTACATGAAGATAATAAACATTATAAATATAATAATTATCAAATTATATATGGAAATTTAAAAAATATTAATGATTTAGAAGAAATAGATGTTATAGATATTATTCCTGATAATATTGTTAATACAATTATTAAAAACAATAATATTAATAATGAAGAAACAACAAAGGATAAAGAAATTGCTACACTTAAAGATTTTATTGTTTATAAGAAAAATTTTTATATTATTGAAGACAAATATGAAAATATATTAGTTTGTCGTAATTTAAATACAAACATAAAAAAATATATAAATTGTTATGAAGATTATACTATTATGAATAAAAATCCTCAACGAAAAAGAAGTTAATTTTGGTTAACTTCTTTTATTTCATTTCAAACTTTCTTGTTAATTTTAAAACTTTTGTATCAAGTTCTTTTAATCTTTCCTCATCATCTTTGTTACTTAAAGCATCAATTATAATACTTGCCACTTCTTTAAACTCATCTTCTTTAAACCCTCTTGTAGTCATCGCAGGTGTTCCTATTCTTATACCACTTGTAACCATTGGTTTTTCAGGATCATTTGGAATTGTATTTTTATTACAAGTTATATGAATTTCATCAAGTATTTTTTCTGCTTCTTTACCAGTAACATTAAAACTAGATTTAACATCTACAAGTAAAAGATGATTATCTGTTCCATTTGAAACAAGTTTTACATTACTTTCTTTAAACTTTTCTTCCATTGCTTTAGCATTAGATATTATTTGCTTAGCATAAGTAGTAAACTCAGGCTGTAAAGCTTCATAAAAAGACTGAGCTTTAGCACCGATTACATGCATTAAAGGTCCTCCTTGAATACCAGGGAAAACTGTTTTATCTATTTTTTTAGCTAATTCTTCATCATTTGTTAAAATCATTCCTCCACGAGGGCCACGAAGAGTTTTATGTGTTGTTGTTGTTACAACATCAGCATAAGGAAATGGACTTGGATGAAGTTTTGCTGCTACTAGACCTGCAATATGAGCCATATCAACCATTAAATAAGCTCCACATTTATCAGCAACTTCTCTAAATTTTTTAAAATCAATTATTCTAGGATAAGCACTGGCTCCTGCTATTATCATTTTAGGTCTTTCTTCCATGGCTATTTTTTCTAAAGCATCATAATCAATTTTTTCACTAACAGGATCAACACTATAAGAAATAATATCATAATCTTGACCGCTAAAACTTAATTTATGTCCGTGAGTTAAATGCCCTCCATTAGATAAATCCATTCCTAAAACTTTATCACCATGGTTTAATAACGCACGATATACAGCCATATTAGCGCTACTACCACAATGAGGTTGAACATTAGCAAACTTACAATCAAATAATTTGCATGCATATTCTCTTGCAATATTTTCAAATATATCGACATATTGACATCCACCATAATATCTTTTTCCAGGATATCCTTCTGCATATTTATTTGTAAGAATACTTCCTTGTAATTTTAAAACATCTTTACTTACATAATTTTCACTTGCAATTAACTCAATATTATCTTTTTGTCTTTCTTTTTCTAATTCAAGTGCCTCTTCTAATCTTTTATCCATAAATTTCACCAACCTTTATCTTATTGTATCAACATTTATAAAAATATACTATAAAAATTTACATTTTTTACACAATTCATGAACTTTTTTATTATTTTTAAAACCCCTAATCATTTCATTACACAATTTATTATCTTTTAAAGATGAAATATCATCTTTAAATATATTACCTAAATTTATTATACCTAAAGTATCTAAACAACATGGTATAATTGTCCCATCTACTAAAACTCCTATATGATCTATTAACCCATAACACTTACCATTTTCATTATAATAATTATTATTCATACTAGGCCATATAAATTCTTCTTCTTTATTTAAATAAATATTATCTTTTAATTTATTATTCTTTTTTAAACTATTTTTAGATAATGATGTATTATATTTTTCATTTAATTTATTTAATACTTTATCCACATTACTAGAATCAACCCATAATCTATAAGAAATAAATGTATTTTCTAAAGTATCCACTACTTCAAAAATATGATTTAAATAATCATCTAAATTAATATTATATTTAGAATTATAACTATGAAGTGATATATTTAATTGTCTTATATTCTTATTATTTTTAATTTTTTCTATTAAATATCCATTTGTTGTAATATTAACTTTATAAGATAAACTTGCTAAATTAATAAATTCATTAATTTTAGGGTGCATAAGAGGTTCCCCAAGAACATGAAAATATAAATATTTAGTATGATTTTTTAATTTTTCTAAAATTATTTTAAATTCTTTTTCACTCATAAATTTAAGTTCTCTTTGATTTTTAATACAAAAATCACAACTTAAATTACAAGCATTTGTTATTTCAACATAAATTTTTTTATACATAATTCTTTTTAAAAAGAAGAAATTACTTTCTTCTTAATTTATATGCTTTGTAAACATTACATCCTAGTTCTGCTACAGTCATTTGACCTACTCCCCCAGGAACTGGTGTTATATAACTAGCTTTCTTGCTAACATTTTCAAAGTCAACATCTCCATATAATTTATTATCTACTCTATTCATACCAACATCTATTACTACCGCTCCAGGTTTTACCATATCTTCAGTTATAAGATCTTTTTTTCCTACTGCAACAACTAAAATATCAGCCATTGTTGTAAATTCTTTTAAATTAGATGTCTTTGAATGACAAATAGTAACTGTTGCATTATTATTAAGCATTAAACTTGCCATTGGTTTTCCTACCAAGTCACTTCTTCCTACCACAACAACATTCTTTCTTTCGATATCAATATTATAATATTTTAAAATATCTATTATTCCAAGTGGCGTACATGGTGTTAAACATTCAACATTGTGAGTAAGTCTTCCAGCATTAATATCATTTAAACCATCAACATCTTTTAAAGGATTTACTCTGTTTTGAATTAATTTAGAATTAAACTTTCTAGGAAGAGGCATTTGTACTAAAATACCATCAACATTTGGATCTTCATTAAAACTATCAATTAAATCTAAAACTTCTTTTTCACTAACATCTTCATCCAATTTTATATGGTAAAAATCATATCCTACTTTTTCAGCCATTTTTTGTTTTTGATTTACATATACACAGCTAGCAGGATCTTCCCCAATTTGAATTACAACAAGTCCCAATTTTCTTTCTAAACTTTTTAATTCTTCCTTTAAGTTTTCTAATATTTCTAATTTTACTTTTTTACCATCTAAAAGTTCCATATAAATCATCCTTTCTTTTTTAAAATATTATAACTATAAAATAGAAAAAATGCAATTACAATTATTTAATCTCATTTATTGTTATTTCTTGTTCAACATTATCATAATTAGTTTCAACATTCAAAACTTTTGCGCTTAAATCTTTAGAAACTTCTATATCATATTTTATTAAATATAAAACATTTTCCCCATTTTTATATTTAAAAGCTATCGAAGTTGTTCCTTCTTTTAAAGGTTCTAACTTATAAATATATGTTTTTGTATTATCCTCATTTGTAATTTGTTCTTCTTTTTTTAATTCAAATGTTTTATCAAGATTTCCTTGATATTCCCACTTATATGAAGAATCTTCTCCTTTTAATGCTATATTAATTTCATAAGTTTTTTTGTTTCCACATCCCACAAGAAGAAATAAACATAATAGAATAATTAAATATATTTTTTTCATAAATATCCTCCTTTTTATAATATTATTATATCATTTAATCATATATTTTAATATGAAAAAGATTATATTTATTTTAATTATATTGACAATTTTTGTTAATATCTATTTAATTTTTAGAAAAAACAATGACTTATCAACAGTTTATGTTAATAATAATGGTAATTTTAATGAAAAAACTGATAATTATGATATAAAAATTAATTATCCTCTTACAGGATATAAAAAATTAAATGAAGAAATTACAAAAATTGTTAATAAGTATATGAAAGATTTTAAAAACAATTTACCTAATAAAGATATCCAAGTTGATATGAAATATACTTTAATTATTGATTTCAAAGATTTTTATTATAACGATTATGTTTCTTTTGTTTTTTATATTGAATATTTTACTGGAGGTGCTCATCCTAATCACGAAATTGTTACAATTAATTATGATAAAAGAACCAATAGTTTTATTAAGATAGAAAACCTTTTAGAAAAAAATAAAGATATTTTAGATATATTCTCTAAAATATCAAGAATAAATTTAATAAATAATCCTAAAATAACTGTAACAAGTATGATGTATGAAGGAACTAAACCTATTAAAGATAATTTTAAAAACTTTGTTTTTACAAAAGATGGAATCTTATTATTATTTAATTATTATCAAGTTGCTCCATATTCACAAGGAGAATTTCAAATAATTGTTCCTTATAGTTATATTAAGTAATATTTATTATAAATATATAAAAAGCAAACACTTTTCATATTTGCTTTTACTTTTTACATCACAATATTTTTATCTATGTTTTTGATTAGTTTGTTCTAATACTGATGCTTCCATTTCATCTGCTTTAGTTATTACACTAGCCATTTCAGTTGAAGTTAACATTGGCTTGTCTTTTAAAAATTTTGCTAATAAACTAGGTGTTAAATTTTCCATAGCTTGTAATCTAAGTTCCATAGCGTAATTATCATTTAATAATTTTCTTTGAAGTTTTAAAGCTTTATCAGCGTTGTTATCAAAAGTTACTTCTTCTATTATCTTTCCATCTCTAAAAAATACTATTTGAAAATTAGACCAAGCACCAAGACCATCATGAAGAGTAAACTTAGTTTTAGCTATTAAATTATCATTTATAGCAACTACATTTTCCTTACTTGAATTTAATATTGTACTTAAAGCACAAATTTTATAACAAGCATCATAATAATTTAAATTCATATTCATTTTTAAGATCATCCCTTTCATATGACTACATTATATCATATTTCATAGCAAAAGTAAATAAAAAAGCAGTAAATATCAATTTGATACGGATATAACAAAAATTTTCATCTGTTCGCTTGTTTTACGTATTTACTTATTATATAATTTTAACAGGAACATTTGATGTGAGTGTCGTCCTCCAATCTTGAGAAAGAAAGGAGGGATACAATGAAAAAAAGAACTTTTATAATAAAATTCTTTCGTCTTATTGCTATCATTTTATTACTCCTTACCTTATTGGTAATAGCAATAAAAATATGACACTCTTTCATCTCTGATTGAGTGTCAATACTAAGTTTTTTAGAGGCGACATTCACTTACAGAATTGAATGTTCCTCTTTTTTATTTTATGCAAGTTTTCTTGCTTACATACTAATAATAGCATAAATTATTGATAATGTCAAAAAGTTGTTTTTAATTTAACGACTGCTTTTTCTATCATCTTTTTAATTATATGACTTTTTTATGGAATATATCACTTTTAAAATTATTCTTTAATAAAATAAATTATCCCCCATAGCAACAATAAATAAAAAAGTACAAAATATAATAAATATTGTGCTTTGTATATGTAAACTTAAAAATTAGTAAATAACAATTTGGTGGAGTTGAGGGGAATTGAACCCCTGTCCATAAGTAAACAAATTTAGACTTCTACAAGTTTAGTTGATAATAAAGCTTCCTAATTAAAATAGTTACCAACAAACCTTATAATTAGTAAGTCTTATAAAATTCGAAGTAATCCTAAGACAAAACTACTTTATATCCTGCTAAAATGAGCCTCTAATATCTTCCACAGGAAAGAAAATAGAAGAAGCGCTTTCATTATACTATGCGAAAGCTAATTGATTTCTGTTTCCAGTTATTTTTATTTTGGATTTAAAGCATACCTACTACTTGCCATCTAAACCATTTTACAAATGTCGAACCCAAATCAACCCCAGGTAAATTATAATACAAAATGCTTTTTTTGTCTATACCTACTTGTTTTGAATTATTCTTTTAAATTTAATATTACTATTTTCAAGATATTTATCTAATAATTTACTTTTTTCTTTTGTTTCAACATATGCTGTTATTGCCAAAGTTTTTTTAAAGTCTTTAGTATAACCATCTGTTGTTAAGTTATTTATTTTATTTTCTATTAAAAACTCTCTTAATTCCATCATAGCTTCTTTATTATCTGATAAAATAACATTAACAAATAATCTATCTTTAGAAAATTTATTACTTATATATATTGCTAAATAAGTACCAAATCCACTTGCAATACTTATTATATACATAGTTAAATCTCCACCTTCAGTAACAGCATTAATTAACTTATAAAATATTACTTGTGAAATAGCAACTGAAAATCCTGCTAGAAAAGCTTTATTTTTTTGAATTAATAATGTTTTACTTGTAGATAATACATTATCTATAATTTTTATAATAAATACTGATATAAGATTTAATATATTCACTAAAATCCCTCCTTTTCAAAGTTCCAAGTTTAACATAGTAAAACAAAAAAATCAATAATTTTTTATTGATTTGCTCTTTCTCTTATAAATTTTACTGGTTCTTCAGTAACTTTATTTAATAACTCATTATCTATATAATATTTTTCTTTTTTCATTTTTACTTTGTAATCAAGAATATCTCTTACTTTTTTTAATGTTTCTTTAGAATTTACATCATCCATATATACTTCAACATCTTTTATTTCTCCAAAATAATCCATATATCTTAAATTTTCATAATATATTTTAATTATATAAGTTGCCTTTTCAATGCTATAATCATGCTTTATTAATTCATAGGCTCCTCTTTTTGAAACTTCACTTATTTTTTCCATATATTTTTTATTTTCATCTGCAAAAGGACTTATTCTTTGTTCTCCTTTTTCTATTATTTCACCATCTGTTATTATTTCTTGACTAAATCTATTAGCTTCGATTACTTTTTTATCAGTAAAATTTTTAATACGTGTAACTCCTTCGAGTGTTAATATTTCTTTATTCATAAATTTTTCCTCCTATTTCAATAGTACTAATAATTATTATATTTTTATTTATGTTAAAAGTTCCTTATTTTTAACATTTTATATTAAATAATTTGTAGTACTTTCTTTTAATATCTTATTAAACAATTCATCTTTATAATATATTTTAAAATAAAAAAAGTATTATAAAACTTCTTGTAATTAGGTATTATATAATTAAATAACAAAAAAATCAATAACACTTTATTATATTATTGATTTTATAAAAATATTCTTTATTAAACTATATAATGTAAATTATTTAAAATTATACCTGTTCCTTCTGCTACACATACTAAGGGTTCATTTGCTATATATACAGGAACATTTAGTTTTTCTTGCATTAGTTCAGGAAGATTTTTAAGAAGAGCTCCTCCTCCAGTTAAAACAATGCCTTTTTCTATTATATCGGCAGAAAGTTCGGGTGGTGTTTGTTCTAAAACAATTTTTACCATATCTATTATTTTATTTATACTTGATGTTAGTGCTTCACAAACTTCATCACTTGATATTGATATTGTTTTAGGAAGCCCTCCAACTAAATCACGACCTTTTACATCTAATTTTTCTTTTTTATTACCATTTTTAACTGTACCAATTTCTATTTTTATTTTTTCAGCAGTTTTTTCTCCAATTAAAAGCTTATATTTATTTTTAATATAATTTATTATTTCTTCATCAAAAGTATTACCTGCTGTTTTAATTGAAGAACTAGTTACAATATTTCCTAAAGAAAGTACTGCAATATCAGTTGTACCTCCTCCTATGTCAACAACCATATTACCAAAAGGTTTTGATATGTCAAGTCCTGCTCCAATTGCAGCAACTTTTGGTTCTTCTTCAATAAATACTTTTTTAGCTCCAATTCTTTCAGCAGCATCTTTAATTGCTGATTTTTCAACTTCTGTTATATTAGCAGGACAACATATTAAAATCCTTGGTTTAAACATGCTTCCTTTTATCTTAAGCTTACGAAGAATATAGTCAAGTAGCATCTCAGTTGTTTCAAAATCTGCAATAACCCCATCTTTCATTGGTTTAATAACTTTAATTTTACCCGGTGTTCTACCAAGCATATCAAAAGCTTCCTTACCAAAAGCAATAGGTCGTTTTGTTTCTTCATCTACAACAACAACACTTGGTTCACTAAGTACTATTCCTTGACCCTTAACATAAATTAAAATATTTACAGTTCCTAAATCAATTCCTATATCTTTATTAAACATATTTTAAAACTCTCCAACTGTTTTAGTATAATATTTTTCAGGATTAACATAAACACCATTTATAACAAGTTCAAAATGTAAATGATTTTTAAGCGCATTATTAATTTCATTAGTACCGCTTGTACCAATGACATCACCTTGTTTTATTTTATCATGTTCTTTAACAGCTACTTCTCCAAGACTTTGATATATGCTAATTAGCTTATCATTATGTCTAACTTTTACTGTCTTTCCAACTATATCATTATCTGTAACAGAAATAACTTCTCCTGATAAAATTGAAACTACTTTAAAAATATCTTCTTTTACATAATCAACCCCTATATTTTGCATATAAGTATTTTCATAATATATAATAGCATTCTCTTGTGTTTTTTCATCATTTAAATCATAATAATATTTACCTATTGTAACATTTTCATCATTATACGGTCTAATAATTGTATTATTTTCCTCATTTATCGTAGGAATAGCATAATCAAATAATACTTCATATGATACATATGTCAAATTACTTTCATCTTTATTTTCAACAACCTTTAATGATTCATTCAATAAAATTCCAAATAATGCAAATAAAACTACTAATAAAACATAAATACTTGGTATAACAAATGGTCTAAACTTTTTTCCAAACATAAAATCACCTCATTAAAAGTTTTACCAATTAATGAGGTTTTATACATTTTTTTAAATTGATGTAAATTCAAAAATAAAATTTGTTACTAAATATACTAATGCTGTTATTAATAAAAGATAGAATAATCTTGCTTGAAATACTTTATTTTTTTTAAAAATATTATTAATATTAATAGAATCAAGACCAATTATTACAAGAATTGTAACTACTAAATAAACAATTAATTTAACTTTCATTACTTTTCCTCATATTGTTTGATTTTTTCTATTCTTTCACTATAAACTGGATCATCAAGAGGTTTTTCTTTTAAAAATTTCATAACCATTTTTTTTGCTTTAAAAGGACATATATTACCACTTAGTGCTATAACATTAGCATCATTATGTTCTTTGGCAAGTTTAGCTTCTTTTACATTTGTTATTCTAGCACAATAAATTCCTTTTACTTTATTTGCCGCTATAGACATACCTATTCCTGTTCCACAAAATAATATTCCTATTTCAGCATCTTTATTTACAACTTTTTGGCAAAGTGAAAAGCAATAATCTGGAAAATCTACTCTATCAAAGTTTTTAGTTCCAACATCAATTATTTCATAACCTTTTTCTTGTAAATAAACTTTCATTATTTCTTTTAGTTTATATCCTCTATGATCTGAACCTAAACATATTTTCATACATCTTCACCTCTTAATATATTATACATTAAATAACAAAGAAAAAAAAGCATTAAGCTTTTTTAATTCCATATTTTTTATTAAATTTGTCTACATTTCCTTTAACAGTAGTAGCATTTTGTTTTCCTGTATAAGCAGGATGACATTTAGAACAAACATCAATGTGCATTTCATCTTTATTTGATTTTAAAGTAAATGTTTCTCCACAAGCACAAATAAACTTTGTATCTTTAAATTCTTTATGTATTCCTTTTTTCATTTTTTTATCCTTACCTTTCTATTCGCCATGAAAATTTCTTTTTCATAGTAATTAATTTCTTAAGTATTGTAACAAATATTTATTGCTTTGACAAGTGTTTTTATAACTTTTTATTATATTTCTCTTATTTCTATTTTTGCTCCAACAAGCGATAATTTTTCAACAATTCCTTCATATCCTCTTAAAATGTGTTCTACATCATTAATCGTTGTTGTCCCTTTTGCAATTAAACCCGCTACTATCATCGCAGCTCCACCTCTTAAATCTGTTGAAGCTACCATTTTACCTTCAAGTTGTGTTTTTCCTTTTATTTTTAACTCTTTCCCATCTACTTTTATATTAGCTCCCATTCTATTTAAATATGGTACATGCATAAATCTATTTTCATATATAGTTTCTTTTAAAATTGATGTACCTTTAGTTTGTGTTAAATAAACCGAAAAAGGTTGTTGTAAATCTGTTGGAAAACCTGGAAAATAATATGTTTCAACATCAACACTTTTTAAATCATTTGAAGATGAAGCTAAAACATAATCTCTTCCTATCTCAATATTAGCATTAGATTCAAGAAGTTTAGTAGTTAAAGCTTTTAAATGTTCTGGAATTATATTATCTATTTTTAAGTTTTCTCCAATTAAAGATCCTATTATTATATATGTCCCTGCTTCTATTCTATCCGGAATTACTTCAACATATCCTTTTTTTAATTTAGTTACTCCTTTAATTTTAATTGTATTTGTCCCTGCACCAGTTATTTTAGCACCCATACTATTTAATAAATCACAAACATTTTTGATTTCAGGTTCACATGCTGCATTAGTAATTGTTGTTGTTCCTTTAGCTTTAGTTGCTGCTAAAATTATATTAATTGTAGCTCCTACACTAGCTATTTCTAAATCTATTTTTGTTCCAATAAGTTTTTTGGCTTCAATCGTATATTTATCATTTTCTTCAATCACTGTTGCACCAAGTTTTTTAAATCCATCAAGATGAAGATTAATAGGTCTACTTCCAATATTACATCCACCCGGGAAATACATTTCCACTTTTTTATATTTACTTAATAATGCCCCCATAAAATAATAAGAAGCACGAAGCTTTCTTGAAATATCTTCTGGTATTTCTTTATTTGTCATATCTTTAGGATTAATTATAATCGATTCTGTAGCACGACTAAATTTAACATCCAAATATCTTAATATTTCTTCTAGTGAATTTATATCTGATATTTCTGGAACATTACAAATTGTTACATCTTCATCACTTAATATAGCGGCTGGTATAAGTGCAACAGCAGCATTTTTTGCTCCACTTATCCTTATTGTTCCAGTTAGTTTATTTTTGCCCTTTATTTTTATTTGTTTCATAAGTACTTCCTTTCAAAGTTAATATATGTTAGTTTTAGCTTTATGCCCCACATTAATCATATTATTTTTAATTCATTATGTCAACAAATAAAAAATCACTTTATAAGTGATTTAGTTATTAACAGTCGCAAATTCTTTTATAACACGAACATTTAATGCTTGAAGTCCTTTACCTGTTTCAATTAATTTGAATTCTACATAATCGCCTTCTTTAAGTGATTTATAACCTTCAGCATCAATTGCAGAATAATGAACAAACACATCTTCATTTGGTTTATATTCAATGAAACCGAAACCTTTTTCATTGTTGAACCATTTTACAAAGCCTTTCATAATTACACCTCTTTTCTACTTATAATCTCTTGCGCGCAATACTATAATAACAAAAAATAAGGAAATTTTTTAAAAATTCCTTATTTTGTACTTATCAAACCCTGTTCGTCACATAACTCTTTTAGTTTCTTCTTTTTATCTCGTGAAAGATAAAAACACTTTTCATCATTATTAAATAAAAGATAATTTTTACTAGGGTCAATCATTTTAACATTATCTAAATTAATTATCGCACTTTGATGTGTCCTAAAGAATCTTTCATCAAGTAAATCTTCAAGATCTGTTAAAGTTTTAGTAGTATACACAATATCTGTTTTAGTATGAATTATGCTTTTTTTACTATTTCTTTCCTTTTCAATATATAAAATATCTTCATACGCCAAATTATATATTTGACTATCAAATATAACAGTTAAGATCTTCTTTCTTGTTAATGTTGAGTTATAAATATATCTAACATCATACTTTAATCTGCTAAATTCATCTTCTTTTAATAAATCTATCATAAAACTGTTTTCCTTTTTAATTTTTTCATAACTTAAAACACCATTTTTATCAATAATAACAATAAAAGAAAAATACATTTTATATTCGTTTCTAATAGTTTTTATTACTTCTAAACTGTTTACTTCATCATCATTATCTATTATAAAAACATTTGATGTATTTTTAAGACTACAATAACTTTTAAAGCTTTTATCATTATTATTAAAAATACAATATCTATAACAAATATCATGTCCCATCATTTCTTTATCTATAATTTGTTTATACCCCTTAATATTCTCTTCCTTACTACTAACTATAACATATCTTATCATAATATGATTTCCTTTCTAAAGTTCTAATAAGAAATTAAAAATAGTTTAACACTATTTTAAAAGTTTTTTAAATGCTTCTTTATGAAAATTATTAATACTTCTAACCGAATAATGCTTTTGTGGTTTTCCATATTTATCAAATTCCATATAATCCGCTATATAATTTAAGCTTTGTTTGTGCCAATAAATTCTAACAATTATCTCTGTTTCATAACCAATTAACTTCTTCGATTCACATAATTCCATTATTTTTTCTTCACTTGAGGGAAATATAATTGTTCCTATATTTAGTCTTTTTGGCATTTCACCTCATCCTTTACTACAATATAATGCATATATGCTGCCATTAAACAGCCTAATATTATACATAAAAATACACTAATATATATACTTGGAACTAACGCTGTAATTATAAAAAATGAAGTCCAAGTAAATGTGGTACACATTACTGTAGAATGTAAGTGAAACGTTTCTCCCAAAAAACTCCTTGTGAAGAAAAATCCAATAAGGAAAAATGCAAGTTCCGGAAAAGCATCATTAAATACTGCAATGACTACAACTCCTATTGTTTGTATAAGTTGAATTGGTACAGTTATTCCATAGAAAATTATATTTTCTATAAGTTGCCTCGTTTTATCCGCATTGGCAACTGCAAAATTTTCTATATTTGCCGTATCAGCAAACCAAATCCCATCTTTATGCTTTCTTTTCTTTTTTTCATTATCTTTAATTTCATTAATTTCTATTTTTTTATTTTCTTTTTCATCCAAAACAAACCACCTTCTTTCATAGAATTTAATTGGCCCTTAAATATTAAATTCTACTTTAAATAGCTAAACTATTTAATAATCTTTGCTGCAAGTTTTTTAGCAAAGCTTTCTTCCTTCTTAAATGAAGGCCACCATAAAAAGCATCCACTATTCATTTAACTTTCCCTTTCTTTTTAAATCTTTTTATTTTTGTTTTTTATTATAATATCTTTAACAAGAATAATTATAATCATTAATAACACATAATCTAAAGATGTTAAAAATCTATTTAACGCATCAAGATTTGCAAAATCTATAAATCTTGCTTTATATAGATAGCAGATATATTGAGCAAACATTGAAAATATACAAGAAATTACACCATACAAAATATATTTTTTATTTTTATTTGAATATAAATAACTAAATATTATTATAAACAAAACAATAAATATTTGTAAGATGCCATTGCCAAATAGGTTAAACACAATTATATTTAATATCAAATAAAGAATTGAATATTTAAATATATTTTCGAAATCTTTAATCGGAAATATTAAAAATATCATTGTATAAAAATTAAGCAAAGTTAATAACCAAGTAAGCAAACATTCAAACATCTTAGGATAATTAATCTTAGATAAATTTTCAACTGTTAATTTATAATAAGGTAATCCCATACTTTCAAAAGCAACATTGAATACAATTAGCATACTCATTATTATAAATATCCACACAACAACTTTAGCAAACTTCTCACTAACTCCTAACCATTTACAAAACTCTTTCATATACATCACTCCTTCATTATACAACATATTTAAAAATTTTATGCGCAAAGGAAACGCAAATTTCATTTTTTTAGCATTTTTTAGCATTTTTTGGTAATTTTTGCCATAAAATTTCAAAATTATTGTACCATAAGCCCAAAAAAAATAAATAGAGTTAACTATTTATTATCTTTTTTTGATTCCTTTTTTTCTTTTTTATCTGCGACTATACTTGTTTTTGTTACTAGCCAAATTATTAATACAAGTATAGCTAAATAAATATACTTGCCTAAAACTTTATCATTTAAAAAATAAATTATTGATGCAATGGCAAAAAGTAAATTCATAGCATAAATTGCTAAAACTGTATTTCTATGACTTAAACCAAGTTTTAATAATTGATGATGTAAGTGACTTTTATCAGGTAAATATATAGGTTGATGTTTTATTGCTCTTCTTATTATAGCAAATAATGTATCAAGTATTGGAATACCTAATATTAATATTGGTACAAAAAATGATACCATAGTAGCAGTTTTAAATCCTAAAAGCGATATAGTAGCTATCATAAACCCTTGAAACATACTTCCTGAATCTCCTGAAAATATAGTTGCAGGATAAAAATTATGATATAAAAATCCTAAAGTTGATCCTAACATTATAAATGCTAAAGTTATATGTAATGAGTTTAAATTAGAACTCATAAAAGCAATTACTCCAATTGTTAAATAAAATATCGAACATGTTCCACTTGATAAACCGTCTAATCCATCAATTAGATTAATTATATTTATACAAGCTAAAACAAATATAATTGTAAGAGGATAAGTAAATATTCCAAAGTTAACATATATTCCAAATATTGTTATTTCATTTAACAAAATATTTCCATAAAAAATTATTACACATGCTGCTAAAATTTGTCCGATTAACTTTGTTTTAGCTTCCAAAGGTTTTATATCATCAATAACCCCTGTTAAAACTATTATAAAACTACCTATTAATATTGAATTCATTTGTATACTTTGAACTCCAAATAACATATAACCAAATAAAAAACCTAAAAATATTCCTAAGCCTCCAAGTCTTGGCATAGGTTTAGTATGAACTTTCCTTGCATCTGGCATATCCATTGCTCCAATATGTCTTGCTATTTTTTTAACATAAAAAGTTATGCATAATGTAAATAGAAAACATGTTAAGACAATTAATAATATATGACTTACATTGTTTAAATTTAGCATAAAATCACCTGTAATAAGTATACCACGGTTAATAAATTATGTAAAATAAAAACATTTAATTATAAGACTAAATGTTTTTATTTATGATAACTTTCGTTATTTATTATTTTAAACCCACGATAAATTTGTTCTAATAATATTATTCTAAATAATTGATGTGGAAAAGTTAATTTAGAAAAAGATATTTTTTTATTAGTAAGTTTTTTTATTTCATCACTTAAACCATTAGAAGATCCAATTAAGAAAGTTATATTACTGTTTGTAGTTAATTCTTTTTCTAAAAATTTAGAAAATTCTACACTTGTATATTCAGTTCCTAATATATCTAAAATAACTAGATTATCTTTTTCTTTAATATGATTTAAAATATTATCTTTTTCTTTTTGTAAACAAGATTTTATATCATCATCTTTTTCATCATTTAATTCAATTATTTCTAATTTTGTATACTTATTTAATCTTTTTTTATATTCTTCGATAGCCAAGTTAAAATAGTTTTCTTTTATTTTTCCTAAACATATTATTTTTATCATCTTATACCTCAATTGTTTCTAAACTTTCATCTTGTTTAGCAATATATGTTTTCTTTATATTAAAATTATTTTTTTCTAACATTTTATTTAATTCAAAACTTGCAAGTTCTTTTGTATTATTTTCTTCACTTAAGTGAGCTAATACAATATATTTTGTTTTATTTCCAATTAAAGTGCTTAAGTATCTTGAACAATCCTTATTAGATAAATGTCCTTTATCGCTTAATATTCTTTGTTGTAAGAAAAATGGGTATTTACCATTCATAAGAAGTTTTACATCATGGTTACTTTCTATTATGTACATATCTTTATTAACAATAGTTGTTAATATTTTTTTATTTATATAACCTGTATCTGTTATATATACTAACTCTTTATTATTTTCTTTTATTTTAATTCCAATACAATCGCTATCATGAGAAAGATTAAAATATGATACTTCTAAATCATCTAAAATATATGGTTTATCAAAATATGTAATATCACATATTTTTTTTTCTATAACCTCTTCATTTCTCGTAAATACAGTGGGTTTAAATTCTTTATAAACTGATTTTAACCCTTTAATATGATCGATATGAGCATGAGTTATAAAAAGTAAATCTATATTTATATCTTTATTTAATCTTTTTTTTATTTCTTTACTTGATATACCTGCATCAATTAAAATATTTTTAGATTTTGTTTCAACAAGTGTAGAGTTACCTTTAGAACCACTTGATATTACAGTTACTTTCATCTATATAAAGTTAATGGATCAAATACTTGGTTATTATATTTAGCTTGAAAGTGAAGGTGACATCCAAAGGAATACCCTGTATCACCCATTAGACCAATAACTTGTCCCATTTCTATTCCTTGTCCTTTTTTTACATAAAGTTTTGACATATGTGCATATAAAGTTTTATAACCATTATTATGATCTATTTCTACATAATTACCTAAGCTTGTATGATATCTTGATGCTATTACTGTTCCATCATTCGCAGCATATATTGGCGAGTTACATCCAAGCCCCGCGATATCAATTGCACTATGATATCTATAATATCCAAGTCCATTATCATGTCCGAAATAAGTTGTTATTACATAACCTGATTTTGTTGGCCAAATCCAAATACCTGTATTACCTATAACAAACTGTGTTCTACTTCCTGTTTTAACAATACGATTTATTGGAGCTTTTGTTTCTACAGTGCTAATGTTTACAACATCAAGTATTTTTCCATTTTCTTTTTTAATACTTCTTGTTACAAGTTCTTCCCCTGGAACACCATTTTGAACTATATTTGTATATCCAACATAATAATTAGAATCTTCAACAACTTCTGTTTTATATTCTTTTTCTTGTAAAACTTGTTCTTTTGTTTCTTCTACTAAAGTAATAATAGGTTTTATTGTATCCACAACTACTTCTTTTCCAGCATATAAAAGTGTATTTTCACTATTTATATCTTTATTAGCAATTAAAAATTCATTAACACTTAATTTATTATTATCTGCTATAGTACTAACAGTATCTCCTGATTTAACAATATATTTTTTTAAATTATCAGTTGTTCCAAAAAGTAAATAATTAGCAAGTTCTTTACTATTTGTAAAAATATTTTCATTAACTGAAATATAATCTTTTTTTATTGTTATTTTATCTTTTAAATAAATGCTTGAAATTATTTTACCTTCTTTTCCTTCTTCAACTTGTTTTTGCTTATCTAATTTATAATTTTCATAATCCTCTTCACTAATAAAAGTTTTTACTGTTTGATCAACAGCATCATCTAAAACTTTTTTATCTAAAAGATAAATATAATTAGTAATTTCTTCTTCTTTTTTATCTTCTTGCTGTTCATCAAGAATTATTTTTTTAGTTGATATTGTTACTTTATAACCTTCAATTGTAAAGGGTTCTTTATCTTTTAAAACATCATATATATCTTCTTCTTTTTTAATATTATTACTATATGTTGTTTCTTTTTGTATTTCTAATCCCTTAGGAATATATACTTTATCAACATTATATTGTAATTTTATTTTCTCTTGTTCTTTATCAATTAGCTTTTCAAGATTTTTTTTAGAATTAATTAATCCAATTGATTTACCTTCCAAATATACACGATAAACCTCATGTGCTTCATAATATTTATTTGAAAAATTATTTAATTTAACTCCTAAAAAACTAATCACAATAGCTACTAATATTGTTAATATTAAACTAGTTTTTTTCAAATTTTTCACCTTCTTTATTCTTTATTATCATTTTTATAATTTAAAAATGATGTTGTATTTTTCTTAAATAGTACTTCTGCAGTACCTATTCTACCACTTCTGTTTTTCCTTATAATTATTTCTGTTTTACTCATATTATCATCTATTTTAGATTCTGGATGATAGTAATCATCACGATAAATAAATGCTACAATGTCAGCATCTTGTTCGATTGAACCTGATTCTCTTAAATCGCTTAAAATAGGTCTTTTGTCTTCACGAAGTTCTGGTGTTCTCGAAAGTTGAGCTAAACATAAAATAGGAACATGAAGTTCAAGCGCAAGAGTTTTTAATGATCTTGAAATTTCTGATACTTCTTGTTGTCTATTTCCAGCATATCTATTAGCTCCCCCGATTAATGTTAAGTAATCTATTACAATCATACCTAAATTATTATCTAAACTTGCTATTCTTCTTGATTTAGCACGAATATCTCCAATTGACACCCCTGCTGAATCATCTATATATATATTTAATTCTCCAAGTTGACTAATTGCTTCATTAACCCTTTTCCAATCATCATTTTGTAAATTACCATTTTGGAGTTTAGATGACTCAATTTGACCTATTGAACTTATCATACGCATAACTATTTGTTCCGCAGGCATTTCAAGAGTAAATATTATTACTGATTTTCCTGAATTAATCGCTGCATTTGTTGCAAAATTTAATCCAAGAGCAGTTTTTCCCATCGCAGGACGGGCTGCTAAAATAATAAGTTCATTTTTATGAAAACCATTTGTTATTTTATCCACTTCATAATACCCTGAAGATAAACCACTTATTTTACCTTTATTTTCTGCTAAAGTTTCAAGTTGTTTTTGAACTGAAGTTAATACTTCAGGCATAGATCTAAATTCAGTTGATTTTCTATTTTTTATTACATTTAAAATTTTACTTTCTGCTTCATCAAGCGTTTCATTAACACTTGTTTTATTATTATAACCAAGTGTAACTATTTCTGTTGCTTTTTCTATTAAATTTCTTAAAATACTTTTATCTTCTACTATTTGAATATAATAATCAACATTACCTGCTGTTGGAGTTATATCAAGTATTTCTGTTAAATATTCTATTCCTCCAACTTCATTTAATATTTTTCGTGTTTTTAATTCATCTGCTACAGTAGTAATATCAACTGCTATATTTTTTGAATACAAATCTTTAATACAATCAAATATTTTACCATGTTTATCAAGAAAAAAACTTTCACTACTTAAACTTTCTGTTGCTTTTTGTAAAGCATACTTTGATAAAAACATAGCTCCAATAACAGATTGTTCTGCTTCAATATTATTAGGTATTTCTTTATTCATAAATCCACTTCCTAACTATTTATTTTGTTAATTCTATATTTATAATAGCATTTATATCTTTATATAAGTTTATACATACTTTGTGATATCCAAGTGATGTTAAAGGATTATCTAACATAATTTGATTTTTAGATATATCATATTTTTCATCTAATTTTTCTTTTATTTGTTTAATAGATACACTTCCAAATACTTTATCATTTTCTCCTGTTTTTACTTTAAACCTATATATTTCTTTTTCTAAATTTTCTTTTAATTTATTTGCTTTAATTCTATTTTCTTCATCTAGCTTTTTTTCGTTATTTAAACTTCTTTTTAATTCACTTAAACTTTTTTCATTTTTCATAACAGCATAACCATTTTTAATTAAAAAGTTTTTAGCATAACCATCTTTTACTTCTTTTATTTCGCCTTTTTTTCCTTGATTTTTTAAATCTTTAATAAAAATAACTTCCATATTTCCTCCCTATTTTAATATCTCAATTAATTCTTTTTTAACCTCTTTAATATTTTTCCCTTTTATATTACAAGCAGCTTCATATTCATTACCTCCACCGCCTAATTTAGTAAGTATTTCTCCTACATTAACTTTATTTAAATTACGACCACTTATACCTACTACATCTTTTTCTAAATATGCAATAACAAATGATGAAGAAATATTATTAAATAATAAAAGTGTATCTGCTATTTTAGCTAAATCTTCTCTTCTATAAAGTTCTTTTTCAACGCCACATGCAATTGCAATATTATTTTTAATAATTACATTTGTTAACATTTTTTGTCTAGTAATAAATTTATTTAAATCTTGTTTAAGTAAATATTGTACTTCAATTGTAGAAGCCCCTTTATTAAGTAAAAAATATGAGTTATAAAATGTTCTTTTTGTTGATTTTAATATAAAATTATTAGTATCTAAAACTATTCCAGATAATATTACTGTTGCTTCTTTTGGAGTTAAATTTATTTTAAAACTTCTTAAAAGTTCAGTTATTATTTCACATGTACTTGAATAATTAGAATCATTAAATAAATTATTTATATTTAATGTTTCCTCTGTTATATTATGATGATCTATTACTATTATTTGATTAAATTTATCTAAGACATCTTTACAAGATAATAATTTACCTTTATTAGTATCTACAACCACTAAAAGTGACTTATTAAAGTCTTTAACTTCTTTTTCAATATAATTTTTATTATTTAACTTGTTAATAGCATTATTAACACTTAATTCTATTTCATTATCATTTATAATAAAAGTATACTTTTTATTAAACTTTTCTACTATTTTAGATATTCCTACCATTGCACCATATGCATCTAAATCTATATAATTATGTCCTATTATATAAACATGATTACAAGATAATATTTCTTTTTTTAATGTTTTTTTTAGTTCTTTTATTTTCATAATAAACCTCACTTGTTAATATTATACTACATTTATTTAAAGATGTCATTTTCTAAATAAAAAAAGTTATTAACTTTTTTGTTAATAACAATTATTTTGTATATGGTAATAATGCGATAGCACGTGCTCTTTTAATTTGAGCTGCGATATATCTTTGATGTTTAGCGCAAGCTCCAGTAACACGTCTTGGTAGTATTTTACCTTTATCATTTATATATTTTTTTAGTATATCTACATCTTTATAATCAAAAGTTTTTCCAGTACATAAATAACATACTTTTTTCTTTTTTCTATAAAATTCTGCCATAATTATCCTCCTTTTTAGAATGGTAAGTCATTATCTTCAACTTTAATTTCTTCACCGAAATCTTTAAATGGATCATCTTTTAAATCACTTGTAGGAACATCCATTTCAGGTGAAAAACTATATGGATTTACATCATTATAACTATTAGATGATGCTGTTTGTCTTCTTTCAGCAGCAGCTTTTGTATCTAAAAATTGAATGTTATCCGCTACTACTTCAGTAATATATCTTTTTTGACCGTTTTGATCATCATAAGTTCTTGTTTGAATTTTTCCATCAATAGCTACTTGACTTCCTTGTTTTACATAATTTTTAACATTTTCTGCTTGTTTTCTCCAAACAACAATGTTAATAAAATCAGCTTCTCTTTCTCCCGCAGCATTAGCGTAATTTCTATTTACTGCAATTGAAAAAGTCGCTACAGGAATATTCGTTCCAGTATATCTAAGTTCTGGATCTCTAACTAATCTTCCTATTAAAAATACCTTATTCATAAATTACCTCTTATTAATTTTCTTGTTTAATTATTAAATGACGAATAACATTTTCATTAACATTTGCAATACGATTAAATTCTGCAACTGTTTCTTTGTTTGCTTCTACTACTAATAGAAAATAATAACCTTTTTTATAACCTTCTATTTCGTAAGCAAGTTCTTTTTGACCCATTTCTTTTGATGAAAGTATTTTACCTTTTGATTTAGTAACTACATTTTGCATATCTTCATAAACTTTCTTTATTGAAGCTTCATCAAGTGTAGGTCTAACAATAAACATTAATTCATAATTATTCATGTTTCTTACACCTCCTTTTGGACTATGTCTTCTTTTTTTTAAGAAGAAAGGAGCAATTAATACTCACTCGGCTTGTATTATACCAAATAATTATATGATTTTTCAAGTACTTTATGAAAAAAATACCAATTTTACTTGATATTTCTTAATCTTTCTATCCTATTAGCTATACTTGGATGTGTACTAAATATTGAGTCTTTTTCTTTTTTCTTTTTAAATGGATCACTTATATATAATGATGAGCATGTTTCATTTGCTGTTTTTAATACATTTGTATCATCACTTATTTTTTGAAGTGCCTTTATTAATCCTTCATTATTTCTTGTTAATGATACTGCCGTTGCATCTGCTAAATACTCCCTATTTCTTGAAATCATTAAATTTAAAAGATTAGCAAATATTGGCGATAATATTATAAAAATTAACCCTACAAGCATAAGCACTGGATTACTATCATCATCATCATTATTATTTCTATAAAAACCATGTCTAAAAAAATCTGCTAGAATACTTACTAAACCTACCATTACAATAGCAACGGTAGATAATAATATATCATAGTTTTTAATATGTGAAAGTTCATGTGCTAAAACACCTTCAATTTCATTCTTATCTAATTTCTCTATCAACGCAGTTGTTACACAAATAACACTATTTTTAGGGTTTCTTCCTGTAGCAAATGCATTTAAAGCATTACTTTCAATAACATATAACTTTGGAAGCGGTAAATTTGCTGCGATACAAAGTCCTTCGAGTATTTCATTAAGTTGTAAAAATTCAGTTTTTGTTGCCACTCTTGCCCCATTTAATGATAAAACCATTTTATCACATGTAAAATATGATATTAAAGAAGAAATAAGTGCTAAAATAAATGCTATTGCTATTGCTATATAAGAATCTTCAAATAACCACAGTGAAATAAAATAAATAAGTGCTGCGATAAAACAAGCAAATACTACTATTATAAAAAATGTCTTTACTTTATTTTTAGATATGCTTTCAAACATCATAAGCTTATTTTTCCTAACTCTTTATCTTTTTCTTCTATTTTAAAATATTCTTTTTTATCATATTTTAACAATTTAGCAAACATATTTGTTGGAAATATCATAATAGCAGTGTTATATTTTTGCACACAATCATTATAAAATTGTCTTGCAAATGCTATTTTATCTTCTGTACCTACAAGTTCAACCTGTAAATTTTGAAATAATTTATTTGCTTTTAAATCAGGATAATTTTCTGCAACAGCAAATAAAGACTTAACACTACTACTTATTTTATCTTCTTCTTTTGCTAAAGAAGACATATTTTGTACTTTGTTTCTTTCATTTACCACTTTAATTAAAGTTTCACTTTCATGTTTAGCATATCCTTTTGTTACTTCAACTAAATTTGGTATTAAATCTATTCTTCTTTTTAATTGATTATCTATATTACTCCATGCATTATTACATCTATTACTTAATTTTACTAAATAATTATAGATTAAAAAAAGAATTAAAAGTAATACAACTACTACAATTATAACTATTTTAAGCTCCATAAAACCACCCTTCTAAATATTAAAAATTATTTATATATTTTAATATTGATAATGTTACAACAACTACTATTGCTATTAAAGCAAGTACTGCTGCGATTATTAATGTATTAGAAAATGCTCCCTTATCAAGTGAAGATGTTCCACCATAATAATATTCTACTTGATTCCCAGGTTCATCTTTATTATCACTTTCCATTTTAGGCATATTATCCATTGTAAGTACTCTTGTCATACCTTTACTTTGTTCCTGTTGTTGACCTACATTTTCATTTGTGAAAAAATAAGAATTATCAACAGGATTATTTTCTACAACCGGTTTCACATCTCTAGTAATATTTTCTTTTAATTCATTTAATACATCTTCATAAGTATCTAATACTTGTTGTTCACCATCTTTAAACATTTTTTACACCCTCTTTTATTCTTTTATTTGTATCTTTCATTAATATTTTATATATTTTTTCATATTGTTTATCTGTTAAATTATATTCACTAAATGCTTTTTCGACATCTTTTTTAATTTTACCAGTAAAATTTTCATCATAATAAGTACTAAAAGATAAATCATAATTCATATTTCTAAAAACTTTAATAAAATAATCTCTTAACCACTCTGGTACTTTTTCCATATACATATCAAAATTTTCTAAAACTTCAATATCACTTGGTATACTTGTTCCATTTGGATTATAATACCAACCTAAAATCATAAGAGCAAATGATACTGTTTTATGTTCTTTGCTAGATTTTCTTTCTGCCATTAAACTAATTCCTGTATTAAAATTAGCAATTGTTTTATCTAAATAACTATCTGTTCCAAATAAATCATTAGAAAGAATTATTTCTCCTGTATCGATATTTATTTTAATATCATCAATATTTATTTTTATTAAATTTCTTTCTTCCTTTTCAATTGTTTCAACAACCTTTTTCATTAAACGACAAAAAGTCTTTGCTTTAACATCATCACTTAGACTATCTCTATTATTAATATAATCCCTTAAAGACAAAACATTATTCATACCTTTCACCTGCTTAGTACCCTATCATAAAGATTATATCACATAACTTCATTATTCAAAACATATTTTTTAAAATTTCTTCTTGTTTTTGCTAAAATATTATCAACTTTCTTTTTAGACATATCTAAAATATCCCCAATTACTTGATAACTATAACCATTTAATTTTAATTCAAAGACAATTGCTTCATCAAATTCAAGGTCATTAATAAAATTTCTTATAAAACTAATATATTCTTTTTCTTCTAATTCATCATAAGGCGTTTTACAATATGCAATATATTTTGTTGGCAAAGAATCAATATTAACATAATCAATTAATGGTTTATTATTTTTACAATTCATTTGCTTTAAATATGTTAATACACTTTTTTCTATGCAACGATATAAATAAGTTGAAAAAAGAACACTTTTTGTTTCATCATAAGTTTCAATAGCTTTACAAAAACCTAATCTACATTCTTGTAACATATCATCCATTTCATATTTATATTTGTATTTATTGGAAAATTTAATCATCAATGGTTTGTATTTGTTAAAAAGCATATCAAATGCTTCTTCATTATCTTCCTTTATTAAATATATTAATTCATTATCATTTTCTTTATAATCCACAAAAACCTCCTTAGTTACTTCTTTGTCTTACAACCTCATATATAAATATTCCTGCTGCTACTGAAGCATTAAGACTATTTATTTTTCCTATCATTGGAATTGACACGATAAAATCCGCCGATTTTTTTACAAGCTCACTTACCCCTTTACCTTCATTTCCTATAATTATACATGTTGATGTTTTGTAATCTTCATTAGTATAATTTGTTCCATCCATGGATGAAGCATAAATCCAATACCCTTTTTCTTTTAAATAATTAATTGTTTGAACTAAATTCGTAACCATACATATTTTAACATTAACTGCTGCGCCACTACTAGTTTTCATAACCGTAGAATTAACACTTACACTTCTATCTTTTGGAATAATTATACCATCAACTCCTGCTGCTTCACATGTCCTTATAATCGCACCAAAATTATGTGTATCTTCCAAATGATCGAGCATAACTATAAAACCATTTTCATTTATTATTTCATCTATATCAGCATATTCATATTCTAAAGCTTCGATAACAATACCTTGATGATTTCCTTCACATAAATCATCAAGTTCATATTTTGTTAAAAATATAGGTTTTATTTTTAATTTTTCTATAAGATCAGTAATTACTCTATCTTTAAAATTTCTTTCTAAATATACTCTTTTTATATTTTTTTCTTGTTTTAATATTTCTTCACAACTATTTTTTCCATATACTAACATAATATTACCTCTTTTATTTTCTCTATATAATCAAATATTTCTTTTATTCTATCGTATTTATTATTCATATATAAATAACCAAAAACACTTTCTAACGCTGTTGCATGTTTATATGTTAAAATATCACAGTTTTTAGGTTTAGAATGCGTTTTTGTATTTCTTGCTCTTTTTATTATTTCTATTTCATAAGTAGTAAAAAAATCATTATTAAGAAGTTCTTTTAAAAATAAAGCTTGATTTTTAGCACTTACATAATTTAAAGCTTCTTTTTGTAAATCATTAACTTTTATAAAACCTTTATCAATTAAATGTTTTCTAACTAAAACCTCATATATTGCATCTCCAATGTATGCTAAAACTAAAGAATTATATTCCATGACTAACTTATTTCCTTTTTAAGATTTATTATACTGTAAACAATTCCTGAAAGTTTATTTAATCTATAAACATTTAAGATTACTCTTATATTTTCTAGTTCTTTTTTATTTGCTAATTTTTCCTCTTTAATTAATTCATAAGTTGAAGAAGCATTTTTAACTTCAAATATTAAACTTATAACTTCAATTATAAAAATAAGTAATAAAACTGTTACTCCAATATAAAATAGTTGTTTCCAAATTAAAGTACCAATAATTGTAGAAAGTATACCAAAAATAGAACCAAAGTAAATAATTTTATCAAAAATATTGTAAAGTTTAGGTATAGTTTTATCTTTTTCTAACACATATCCACTTATAAATGCAGCCTTTACTGCATAAAATATACTTTCACCATTAAAAGTTTTACTATCAAGTCTTACAACATTATGTTCAACATCATATTCATTCGTAATTGTACTTTTCTTTTCTACAATATATATATTATCTATATCATTTTTATCCAATATATATTTAACAACATCAAAACCACTTAACCTCTTTGTTAAATAAGTATTTCTAAAACTTTTAGAAATTTTTTCTATATATAAGTATGTTGCAATTGATACCGTACTTATTACTGCTAATATTATATAATAAATCATAAACTTTCCTTTCTATAGATTTATAATTTCATATGTTGTATTGTCTTTTGTATCTATTAATCTTATATTTTTATTTAATAATTCTTCCCTAATTTTATCTGCTAGAAGATAATCTTTATTTTCTTTGGCTTTTTTTCTTTCTTCAATTTTATCTAAAATATATTTTTCATCAATCTCAAGTTTTATTTCTTCCTTTTTTAATAAATCAAGTCCTAAAACTTTATCAAATGACTTTATTATTTCTTTTTTTGTCTTATCATTTAAGTTTTTATCTTTTAACACTTCATATACTAATGTTAACATTAAAGATGTATTTAAATCATTATTAATCGCATCTTTAAATTTTTCTTCATAAACCTTTACTTGATTATCTATAATATTTCCATCATCTTTTAATGATAAAACTTTGTTTTTTAATTTCATATATGTATTTTGTGCTTGATTTAAAGCATCATATGAAAAAGTTAATTGTTTTCTATAATGACTTCCTAAACAGAAATATCTATATGCAAGCGGTAAATATTTTTTACTTTCAAGAAAAGATAAAGTTAAAAAATCTCCCTTACTTTTACTCATTTTACCAGTTTCATCATTTAAATATTCTCCATGAACCCAATAATTACACCATTTATGACCGAAGTAAGCTTCACTTTGGGCTATTTCATTAGTGTGATGTGGAAAAATTAAATCTACTCCTCCACAATGTAAATCTAAATATTCTCCTAAATAAAGATTTGCAAGTGTTGAACATTCAATATGCCATCCAGGATAACCAACTCCCCATGGACTATTCCATTTTTGTTCTTGATCTTCAAACTTGCTTTTTGTAAACCATAAAACAAAATCATAAGGATTTTTCTTATATAAATCATGAGTTACATCATCTCTTACTGCAATTTTTTGATTTTCTTCAGTTCTTCCTGATAGTTGATAATAATTAGGCATTTTAGATATATCAAAATATATGTTTCCACCAGCTTGATAAGCATACCCTTTTTCTAGTAACGTTTCAATTACTTTTATATAATCATTTATATGAGAAGTTGCTTTTTCAATTATTTCCGGTTTTTTAATATTTAATTTAGCTAAATCTTCTAGAAACTTTTTAGTATAAAATTCTGCTATTTCTTGCGCTGTTTTTCCTTCTTTTTTAGCACTATTACTCATTTTGTCTTCACCAATATCAGCATCATGCACAATATGACCAACATCTGTTATATTCATCACTCTTTTTACATTATATCCAAGATAATTAAGACCTCTTTCTAAAAAATCTTCAAATAAATAAGTTCTTAAATTTCCTATATGAGCATAATTATAAACAGTTGGTCCACATGTATACATTGTAACATTCTTATCATTATGTGGAATAAATTCTTCAACTTTTTTAGTTAATGTATTATATATTCTCATAAAACACCTCCATTTAATTTTATTGAATAAACTCTTTTTATATGGCATTATTATATCACAACAAAAAAAACATGTCCATAAAAGACATGATAAAATTTATCTTACCTCTGTTTTTAAGGACATTATTTTTATATTATTATTTCCTTCGATTATTTTATCTATAAGTTTACTTTCCAAATAATCATTTATTACTTTTTTTACCTTTCTAGCACCATATATTTCATATTCACATAAATTTTTAATATCATCAAACGCTTTTTTACTTAAAGTAAACTTTATGTTTTTTTCTTTATAAAACTCTCTTATATTATTAAGCTCTTTGTTTATAATCTTATCAATAACTTCTTCAGTAATTGAATTAAAATATATTGTTTTATTAATTCTATTTAAAAAAGGTATACCAAAATAAGATTTCAAAGAAAAAGAATAATCATTTTCTTTATGGTTAAAACCAACATGTTTTTGATCACTTCCAACATTTGATGTCATTATTATAATTGTATTATCAAATCTTATTATATTTCCTTTAGAATCTTTAACTTTCCCTTCATCTAATATTTGTAAAAATAAATCAAGAATATTAGAACTACATTTTTCTATTTCATCAAGTAAAATAACTGAATATGGTTTATTTCTAATTTCTTCGAAAATATTTTTATTATCATTATATCCAACATATCCTGCTGGACTACCAATTAATTTACTTATTGAATGAGCTTCTTTATATTCACTCATATCTAACCTAATAAAATTATCTTTACCATATAAAAGATTAGCATATTCTTTAGCAAGATATGTTTTTCCTACGCCACTTTTACCTACAAAAAGAATAGAATAAGGAAGATTATTATTTTTATACCCATATCTTATTTTTTTAGTTATTTCATATAAACTATTAATCGCATCATCTTGACCTATTATTTTCTTATTTAAAAGTGTAATTATATTTTTTATTGAAGAAGTTTTATTACCTTCATAAATAGGTATTTTAGTTTTTTGTTCAACAACTTCTTTTACATCTTTAAGAGTAACAGTTTTCAAATAAGATTTATTGATATTTTTAAGTTCCAATTCATTAAGTTTTGATTCAAGCATCATTTCTTTTTGTTTATATAAAAAAGCATCACTAAATTTATTATTTACAATAGATGTATTTTTTAAATTTTTAGTTATATTAAGTTCATTATTTATATTTTCATACTCTTTATATTTTTTAGTATCACTTGTAGATACTTTAGAGCATACTTCGTCTAATATATCAATAGCTTTGTCAGGGAATTTCCTATCATAAATATATTTTTCAGAATAATATACTATTTTTTCTACAATATCATTAGAAATTTTTACATTATGATATTTTTCGTAAATTGATGTTAATTTATTTAAAATATTAATTGTCGTTTTAATACTAGGTTCTTTTATTTCTATTTTTTGAAATCTTCTATCTAAAGCTTTATCTTTTTCAATAAATTCTTTATACTCATCAGTTGTTGTAGCACCGATTATTTTTATTTTACCTCTTGCTAAAGCAGGTTTTAAAATATTTGAAGCATCAATCGCTCCTTCTGCACCACCTGCTCCCACTAAAGTATGGATTTCATCAATAAATAAGATTATTTCATTTGTATTTTCAAGTTCGTTTATTATTTTCCCAAGACGTTCTTCAAACTCTCCACGATATTTTGTACCTGCAACTAAATTAGACATAGAAACACTTATTATTTTTTTATTTTTTAAAGTAGGCACTTTATTTTCTACAATTAACTTAGCAAGACCTTCCACAACTGCTGTTTTACCAACTCCTGCTTCTCCAATTAAAATTGGATTATTTTTTGTCCTTCTTGATAATATCTCAATAAGACGTTTTATTTCATCATCCCGATCTACAACAGGGTCTAATTCTCCTTCTTTAGCACGCAAGGTTAAATCAACACCATAACTTTCAACAAGTAATTTTTCTTTAGAACTTTTTTTTAAAGGACTAACATAAAAATCCTCATATAAATCATCTATATTTATGTTCATTCCAAGCATTATTCTAATAGCAACACCTTCTCCTTCTTCTAAAATTCCAAGAAGTAAATCCTCACATGTTGCATATTCTTTATTATTTTCTTCTACATTATAATTAACCGTTTCAAGAATATTTCTTAAAAGTGGTGTATATAAATAAAAATCATTACTTTCTTTTCCAATACCTACTATTTTAATAAGTTCATTTCTAAATATATCATAAGTAATTCCATGATTTTTTAATTTATCTTTAATACTTTTTTCTCCATATTTTAAAAGTGATAATAATAAATGTTCACTTCCTATATAAGGATGTTTAAGACCTATCATCTCTTGCTTCATATTAACCAATACTTTTTTAGCTTGTTCTTCATATTTTGAAAACATATTTACGCCTCCCATTAATATTCTATGTATATAATGAAAATAAATTTGATTTTTTAAACAACAAATTATTACAAAAAGAAAAGAAAATATTAAAAAATAAATAAATTATTTTCTAGATATCTTCTTTTTTATAATAAATTCTTTTTCTATATTTCCTACTATTATATTACATATTATTATCACTCATATAAGAAATTAGTCTTACCATTTGACTAGAATATCCAAGTTCATTATCATACCATGCCACTACTTTAACAAGCGTTTTATCATCTTTTTCCAATATATCTGTTAATAAGCCATCCACTAAAGCTCCACAAGGACATCCAATAACATCACTTGATACAATTGGATCTTCCGTATAGTTAAGCGTTTCATTTACTTTTTCTTTAAAAATACTATTAATTTCTTCTTTTGTTACTTTTTTAGATAATTCTAATGTTAAATCAATAACAGATCCATCTCCTACAGGAACTCTCATTGCTGAACCACTTAATCTACCTTCAAGCGAAGGAATTACTTTACCAATTGCACTAGCAGCACCTGTTTCTGTTGGAATAATATTTAAAGCAGCTGCCCTTCCTCTTCTTGATTCAATTCCTTTTTTATGTGAAACATCAAGTATTACTTGATCGTTTGTATATGCATGAATAGTAGTCATAAAACCCATCACAACTTTAAATTCATCATCTAAAACCTTTAATACTGGTGCCAAACAGTTAGTAGTACAACTAGCAGCACTAATTATTAAATCATCTTTATTTAAAATATTTTCATTTACATTATATACAATAGTTTTAACATTGCCTTTGCATGGAGCACTTACTATTACTTTTCTTGCTCCTGCTTCAATATGCTTCAAAGCAAGTTCTTCTTTAGTAAATTTACCAGTACATTCCAAAACATAATCAACTTCTAATTCTTTCCATGGTAACATCGCAGGATCAAGTTCTTTAAAAACTTTTACCTTTTTATTATTTATCAATAAATAATCTTCATCATAACTTATAACATAATTATTTTTTCTATGTACTGAATCATATTTTAATAAATAAGCCAACTCTTTTGCACTTGTTAGGTCATTTATTGCTACAACTTCAACATTATCTACTTCTTCAAGTAAACTAAATACTATCCTTCCTATTCTTCCAAATCCATTAATTGCTACTTTCATAATTATATTTCCTTTCTTTATTCAAAATAACTTCCCCCGATAAATTCTCTTAATATTGATTCTTTTGGTATATTTTCTGTAGGAACCACTAAAAACATATTTAAAAATCTAAGTAATCTTCTTGCTTCTTCATAATATGGTGAATTAATATCTATATTATAAAGAAGTGGTTCAGCATATTGTCTTAATGCTCCAATTTCATATATTAAAGCACTGTTAACAACAAAATCTGCTTCTTCTTGATATGGAAAAATATATTTTTCTTCACCATCTCTTACTCTACTCCATGTTTTTATTGTATATTCTGCAGAATAACCTCTTGTTCTGTTATCTCTTACCATTCTTCTAAGTAATCTATTATCACTTGTAGATACCATATTATAATTATCCACATTTAAATCTGTTAAAGGAGAAACATAAACTTTATATTTATTTTCCTTTGGAATAGATTTTGTAAGTTCTTCATTTAAACAATGAAGTCCTTCGATTATTATTATATCATTATCATTTAACTTTAAACTTTTGTTAAACTCTGGGATACCAGTTTTAAAATTAAACGTAGGAATTATTACTTCTTCGTTATTTAATAATTTTTTTAATTGATTATTAAATAAATCTATATCTATTGCCCTAAGAGATTCAAAATCATAATCACCATTTGGTAACTTTGGTGTTTCTTCTCTTGGTAAAAAATAATCATCTAATGATATAGGTTTAGGATTTAAACCAAAAGTATTTAAAAACATTGATAACTTTCTTGAAGTTGTTGTTTTTCCAGATGAAGAAGGTCCGGCGATTAAAACAACTTTAACACGTGAACTTTGTTCTGCAATTTGTCTTGCCAAATCAAGAAGTTCATTATTAGCAATAACTTCATTTAATGTAATAATATCATTAATTTTACCTTCTGCTATTATTCTATTAATATCACTAGATGTAAATATATTTAACTTTTTAGCACTTTTATAATTCTTATTAAATGCTTCAGTTATTTTTTTATGTTCAACATAAGATGGTATTTCACCATTTAAAGTTGGATATTGTAATACAAACTCATTATTTCCTAAATATTTTAAAGTAAAAGATTTAAAAACTCTTGTATTAATAGGCATTTGTGAATAAAAATAACCATACATATTATTTAACTTATATAATGTTACATAATTAGAAGTTGTATAATAATAATTATTGGCAACAGAAGTATTAGTAGTTTGTTTAAAATAATTAATTGCTTCTTTTCTTTTTACTATACATTTTTTAATTGGTAAATTCAAATTAACAAGTTCAATCATTTTATTCTTTATTTCTTCTAATTTTTCTTCAGTTAAATCAAATAAACATCTAATTCTTACTCCTTTATCAATCGAATGACATACTTTAAAAGAATAATTGTACCCATAAAGTTCTTTAATAGCACACATAAGTAAAAATATTAAACCTTTAACATATATTCTTGAACCTGTTCTTGAACTACAGTCAATAAAGGATAAACTACAATCTTTTTCAAGGACTTTATTTAATTCAACAAGTCTATTATCAACATAAGAAATAAGTATTGGATATTTATAATTAATACTAAATTGTCTACTAACTTCTTCAATTATTGTACCTTTTTTATATACGTAAGTTTTATCATTAATCTTAACATTTACAAAATCCATATTATCACCTTTTATCCTTTCTATTTTATTTTATCACATATTGTAAGAATTTAGTACGAATATTTTTAAACTTTTTGCTTATTTTATTAATGGAGGCGATTTTTATTAATATAATACCTACAGTAATTGAAAAAGAAGGACAAAACGAAAGATGTTATGACATATATTCAAGACTTTTAAAAGATAGAATTATTATTTTAAACGGAGAAATAAATGATAACTTAGCCAATAGTATTGTGGCACAGTTATTATTTTTAGACAGTGAAAACCATGAAGATATTAGTCTTTATATTAATTCACCAGGTGGTGTTATAACAAGTGGTATGGCTATATATGATACGATGAATTTTATTAAAAGTGATGTTTCTACAATTTGTATAGGAATAGCTGCTTCCATGGCTGCATTTATTTTATCAAGTGGAAAAAAAGGCAAAAGATATGCTCTTCCTAACGCTGAAGTTATGATTCATCAACCACTAGGTGGAGCACAAGGTCAAGCAACTGAAATAAAAATAGCAGCAGAACATATTTTAAAATTAAAAGATAAATTAAATACCATATTAGCTAAAAATACTAATAGACCATTAGAAAAAATTCAAAATGATACAGAAAGAGATTACTTTTTAACTAGTAACGATGCTTTAGAATATGGTATTATTGATAAAATTATTGAAACAAAGTAAAAGTTCACATAAATTAGTGAACTTTTATATTTAAATTATTGTAAATATTGTAATTACAATTAATGAAATAATTACTAATCCTACAAACAACTTCCAAATAGTTTTTAACCATTCTTTATAACTTGTTTCAGTTAATTGTAATGTAGAAAGTAATAAAACACTTGTAGGTGCAACTAGCATAACTGCACTATATAAACTTACAAATAAAATACTTAAAGCTTGTTTAAAACTAGCTTGTCCGATACTTCCTTGTAAGAATTGTAACACATATTGTGGATAATAATAAATATCTACATAAAGTGGACTTCCTAAAACTGTGAAAGTTCCATAAGTAAGAGTATTAAATGTTGGAGTTATTCCAATAAGTTTTTCTCCTACTGTTAAATAAATTGGATATGAACTTACAATTACAAGTAAAGCATAACTCATAACTACTAAAACTCCAATTGGTAAATATTTTTTTACCCCAACAATAGTTTTTTCAACAATAGCATTTACCTTAACCTTATAAATTAGACAAAGTATTAATGCAAAAATAATTAATGTTGTTGAATAATGAATATACTTTTCTGGACCAAACCATGTACCAAATACAGTAAATCCTCCAAACAATTTCTTTAATATTGGAAAATTAAAAATTGTAAAATTATTTATCCAAGTATTAATATTATCAAATACAACAACACCAAAAGCTTCTTTGAAGTTTAATGTTCCAAGTATAAATACTAATAAAACTAAACCTAAGATTAAATAAATAGGCCATACTTTTTTACATCCTTTATACTTTATTTCGCTAGAAATACTAGAAATTAAAGCATCTACTTCTTTTACTTCATCTTTTACTTTTCCTTTAATTTGTTCTTTTTTAGCTTTTATATCTTTTTTCTTATCCTTAGTTTTACTTTCTTTTATTTGCAATGGAAGTAAAATTAATAATAATAATAAAGTTAAAGCTAGAACAAATAGAATTAATTTTACAATTATTCCATCTTTTAAAGTTAGTCCTAAAATACTATTAACTACTCCATACATTGTATAAGAATAAGTAGAACCAAACATACCTACAATAGTAGCACCTAAAACAGATGTAAGTGCAGTCATTTTACTAAATCCCATTACTAATAATAAAGATATTAAGAATGGAAAGAAAGCAAATGTTGCCACTTCTAATCCTGCTACTGAAGATATAATAGCAATAACTACAGTTATAATAGCTAACCATAATTTTTTATTATTCATTTTCTTAGCTAAAGTATCTAACGCTTTTTTATAAAAACCAGTTTCTTCTAAAAGAGCATAAAATCCTCCTACTACTAAAATGAAAACAAATACACTAGCAAAATATCCAAATGTTGTTACCGGTATATTAAATATACTAAAAAGTCCAATTTGATATCTTCCTAGATCTTGTAAACCACCACCATAATAATATTTAGCAGGTAGTACCCAAGTTAAAATACAATATGCTAGAATCATAATTCCAAGTATTTTAAATAATGTGTGTTTTTTCATATTTTTCCTCCTTATATTAATTATGACACTAAGAAAGAAAAAAAGGAAGTATTTTTACATAATTTTCACACAAAACCCTTATTTTATTGCATATTTTCTTTCATTTCTGGAATAATTATAGTTTCAAGAAGAAAAAAATCAAAATTTAAATAATTAGAATTATTATAATCTTCATCTAGTTTTAAATAAATAGTACGCATATTTTTTAAATTTTCAACTGAAAAATATGAACCATATTGTTTAATCAAATCTTTGCTCCACTCTTTAATTAGCCTATTTCCATAATTACTATTATATTTCCACCCTTGAGCGTCCACAATAACTTTTCCAATATTATACTTAACTTTAATATCATCAAGCATTTTATTATAATATCTTTGTTTTTCTTCTATCGTATAATCATCAAGATATTTTTTAATTGTCTTTAAATAGCCCATAATATCCTCCTTTCTTTTTATATTTTTAGAAGGTTTTATTTTTACCCTCTATATATGTTATATTGAAATTTTTTCATTTCACCTAAATTTTTTGCAAAAAAAAATGAAAAAAACATTAATTTTTTTCATCTAAATACATTTTAATCATCATAAGAGCCTTTTTTCTTGGACTAATTTTTACTTTTTCTTTTAATTTTATTTCGCTTAAGGTTAACCCATTTGAAAGTTCAAATATTTCATCAAAACCAAAACCATTTTCTCCTCTAGGACTATCACTAATTACACCATCCAAAGTATATTCAAATGTTTTAATAATATTTTTTCCTTTTAATGCAATAACTGTTGTATAATGACAAGTCCTTTTTTCTTTTAAAACCCCCTTAAGTTTTTTTAATAATTCTATATTCTTAAAATGATCATCTTTATCTAACCATCTAGCAGTATAAACGCCAGGAAACCCATTTAAATAATCTATTGAAATACCAGAATCATCCCCAATACATAAGTAATTATCTCCTATTTGATTATATAAAGATATTGTTTTTTCCAAAGCATTTGCTTTAAAAGTTTTTCCATTTTCAGTTACAATAATTTTTTTATTAAGCATTTTTTCCATATCACTTATTGATAAAATATCATAATCTTTTAATATGGCTTTTACCTCATTAATTTTCCCCTTATTATTACTAGCAAAAACTATTTGTTTCATAAATTCCTCCCTATTTTTATTAATACTTAAATATAGGTCTAGTGTATCATATTATTTTAAAGAGTAAATAAAAAAAAGAAAAAGAATTGTTAAAATTACAATTCTTTAAACATTATCTGTTTTTCATTGTAGGAAATAATATTACATCACGAATAGATTCTTGTTCTGTAAATAACATACATAATCTATCAATTCCGTATCCAATACCTCCTGCTGGGGGCATACCATATTCTAAGGCTTCAACGAAATCCATATCGATATCATTTGCTTCTTCATTTCCTAAATCTTTTTCTTTTAATTGTTCTTCAAATCTTTCTAGTTGATCAATTGGGTCATTAAGTTCAGTATAAGCATTAGCAAACTCTTTACCTCCGATAAATAATTCAAATCTATCAACAAATCTTGAATCTTCTTTATTTCTTTTTGTAAGTGGTGAAATTTCAACAGGATGTCCGTATAAGAAAGTTGGTTGAATTAATGTTTCCTCAACATATTTTTCAAAGAATAAATTAATAATATGACCAACAGTCATTTCATGATTTTGTACTTCTATATGATGTTGTTTAGCTAAATCAAGTGCTTCTTCCAAAGTCATATCTTTTTTAAAATCAATTCCTGTAATATTTTTAATTGCATCAGTCATACTAATTCTTTGCCAATTACCTGCAATATTTATTTCATTACCGCACCAATTAAATACATCTTTACAACATACATCCTTAGCAATAGTTTTAAACATATTTTCTGTTAAATCCATCATTCCTTCAAGATCAGAATAAGCAAGATATGCTTCCATTAAAGTAAATTGTGGATCATGTTTTGGATCCATTCCCTCATTTCTAAATACTCTACCTATTTCATAAACAGCTTCCATTCCACCAACTAAAAGTCTTTTTAAAGGAAGTTCAAGAGCTATTCTTAAATACATATCTATATCTTGTGCATTATGATGGGTAATAAATGGTCTAGCACTTGCTCCTGTAAGTAAATTACTTAAAACAGGCGTTTCAACTTCAACAAAGCCACGACTATCCATAAAATTTTGAATACATCTTATTATTCTTGGACGCATAAAAGCAATATTTTTACTTTCTTCATTCATTATTAAATCAACATATCTTCTTCGATATCTTTCTTCAATATCAGTAAGACCATGGAACTTTTCTGGTAATGGTTTTAGAGCCTTTACAAGATGTGTATATTCTAAACATTTTAATGTTACTTCCCCAGTTCTTGTTTTCATAACACGTCCTGTTACTCCAACAATATCTCCAATATCAGCTGATTTAAATAAATCATACTTGTCTTCCCCAATATCGTTTACCGAAATATATATTTGAAGTTTTCCTGTTTTATCTTGAATAGTAAAGAAAGATGCTTTTCCCATTTTCCTTATAAACATTATTCTTCCTGCTACAGTATAAATATCATTAATATTTTCAAAATCATCATGTGGAATATCCTTATATTTTTCGTTTATTTCTTTAGCATAACCTGTTCTATCAAATCTTTCTCCAAATGGATCAAGACCCATAGATTTAATTTTTTCTGCCTTTTCTCTTCTAACTAATTCTTGTTCTGTAAATTCTCTCATATAATTACTCCTTTTTTAACTACACATATTTTAACACAACTTTCTTGTTAAATCTATATTTTTTTTAATTTATTACTAAACAATAAATTTTAACGTTATTTTAAACTATCCTTTAGTTCATTTAACATTCTTTTTATTTCATTTATATTTTTTGTTTTAAAAATATTTTGTTTAACTAAATTAGCATTTTTTATTCCTTTTAAATACCAGCCAACATGACTTCTTATTTCAAGAACTGCTTGTTTCTCACATTCAAATTCTTCAAGTAAACTTAAATGTTTTAAACACATATCAATCTTTTCGATATCTGTTGGTTTATCTATTACAACACCATTTTCTAAATACTCATTTATTTCTTTAATTAACCACGGATTACCAAGAAGACCACGTCCTATCATTACAAAGTCACAATTTGTTTCATCTAACATTCTTTTAGCATCAAAACAAGTTTTAACATCACCATTTCCTATTACAGGAATACTTACTGCTTGTTTTACTTGTTTTATTATATTATAATCAGCTTTACCTGAATAACCTTGACTTCTTGTTCTTGCGTGAATAGCAATAGCACTAGCACCAGCTTCTTCAACAATTTTTGCAACTTCAACTGCATTAATACTTTTTTCATCCCAACCACTTCTTATTTTAACGGTTACAGGACAACTAACAGCATTAACAACAGCTTTTACTATTTCTTTTATTTTTTCAGGATTTTTTAACAAAGCACTTCCTGCTTGAGCTTTTAAAGCAACTTTAGGAACGGGACATCCCATATTTATATCAATAATATCCGGGTGCATAGTTTCTTCAATAAATTTTGCTGCCACAACAAAGCTAGTAATATCACTTCCAAATATTTGTTGTGCTATGGGTCTTTCTTCATCTGTTGTATAAAGCATATCAATTGTTTTTTTATTATTATAATAAATTGCTTTATCACTAACCATTTCTGCATAGACAAGATCGGCTCCCATACTTTTACATATTCTTCTAAAAGCACTGTTAGAAATGCCTGCCATTGGTGCTAAAACAACTTTACTATTAATTTCAATATTTCCTATTTTTACCATAAAACCACTCTTTTCTATACAATTATTTTATCAAAAAAAGTATGAAATTCATACTTTTATTTATTTAATTTTGAAACTAATTCTTCTTTACTCATTTTAGTATAACCTTTAATACCTTGTTCTTTTGCTAAAGTTTTTAATTCTTCTAAATCATATTCATCTTGAGGCATTTTTTTATGTTCTACTAAATACTCTATTTGTTCTTGAGTTAAAGTTTCATATTTCATTAAGTTTTCTGCTACTAAATCCAAAAGTTCTTTATTTTCTAAAAGAATCTTTTTTGTTTTTTCATAACATGAATCAATAATTTTTCTTATTTCTTGATCTATTTCATATGCAACTTGATCTGATGAATTCCTTGATTTATTATAATCTCTACCTAAAAATACACTTGACTCATTTTGTTCTAGTTGAATAGGCCCAAGATCACTCATACCATATTCAGTAACCATTGCTCTTGCTATTTTAGTAGCTCTTTCAATATCATTTGATGCTCCTGTTGTAATATCTTTGAACATTAATTCTTCACTTCCACGACCTGCTAAAAGGGTTGTTATTGTTTCTAAAAGTTCTTTTTTGGTTACATGGAATTTTTCTTCTTCATTTTGAATATTTGTATATCCTCCAGCCATACCACGAGGTATAATTGTAACTTTTTGAACTATATTAGAATTTTCTTGTTTTAATCCTGCAACAACATGACCTGCTTCATGATAAGCTGTAATTTTTTTATCTTTTTCACTAGGTTGTCTTGTTGTTTTAGCTGGTCCCATTAAAACACGATCATGTGCTTCATCAACATCACTCATATTAATTTCACTTTTATTTTTTCTAACAGCAAGAAGTGCTGCTTCATTAAGTAAGTTTTCTAGATCTGCTCCTGAAAAACCTGAAGTTCTTTTAGCAAGGAATTTTAAATTAACATCTTTCCCTAATATTTTATTTTTAGCATGTACTTTTAATATTGCTTCCCTTTCTCTAACATCTGGTAAAGATACAGTTACTTGTCTATCAAATCTTCCTGGACGAAGAAGAGCTGGGTCTAAAACATCTGGTCTATTTGTTGCTGCAATTATAATAATTCCTTCATTAGCACCAAATCCATCCATTTCGGTTAATAATTGGTTTAAAGTTTGTTCCCTTTCATCATGTCCTCCACCTAAACCTGTACCTCTTTGACGACCAACAGCATCTATTTCATCAATAAATATTAAACATGGTGCTGTTTGTTTTGCTTGTTTAAACATATCACGAACACGACTTGCTCCAACCCCAACGAATAATTCAACAAAATCAGAACCACTTATGTAATAAAATGGTACATTTGCTTCTCCTGCTACAGCTTTAGCAAGCAAAGTTTTACCAGTTCCTGGAGGCCCTACAAGAAGTACTCCTTTTGGTATTCTAGCTCCTAATTTTTGAAATTTTCTTGGATTTTTTAAAAAATCAATAAGTTCTTTAACCTCTTGTTTTTCTTCAACTAAACCTGCAACATTATCAAATGTAACTTTATTTTTATCAGTTTGAAGTTTTGCTTTACTTTTTCCAAAATCAAATGATTTATTAGCTCCTCCAACTTGTTTATTCAAGAAAAACAATGTTACTCCAATAATTAAAGCATAAGGTAAAAAATTAAGTAACATAAGTAAAAATGAACTACCCTCAGGATCTTTATTTACTTTAAGCTTAAAATTATCACTTTCACTTGCACTTAAAATATCACTTATAACTTTTTCTGACAATGGTGCTTTTAAAGTAAACATTTCATTATCTTTATAATCTTTTAATTTACCTTGTAAAATGTAAACTTGACCACTCATACTTGGTGTTATTTCTAATTTTTCAATAGTACCTTTATTTAAATTAGACATAAATTCATCATATGATAATTGATTGTTAACATTTCTAAATGATACAAATGCATAATATAAACATATTAGAACTGCCAATGCAAAAACATATGAAAATATACTTCTTTTAATATCTTTTTTATTCATTAAAAAACCTCCTTGTTAATAATACCTTAATATTATATCACATTTTTTATTTTTTGGAATATCAAATTTAGATTTTTTTATTCCAGGTATCCACACTACTTTATCTTTTGAATCCACAACAATAGGCCAGATATCTCTTTTTGATAAAGGTATTTTACTATTTATAAATATATCTTTAACCTTTTTTTGTTTATTCATTCCCTTAACATACATTTTATCTCCAACTTTTCTTGTCCTTATATGTAAAGGAAAAACCAAATCTTCTTTATTCAATCTTGCATAATTATTATCATTAATTTCACTTTCTTCAACCACTTCGATTACTTTACCATTAGGTAAAACAACTTTACTATTTTTTTCCCCTATTTCTAATTCATAACTATCTACTTCTTCAGTTACTTCCTTAATTATTAAATCATTATAACTTCTTACAACCTTAACATTATTAGGTAAATATACATAACTATTTGGTCTTGAAGAATAAATAAGATTATTAATAATATTAACATGTTTATCATTTAAAAGAATTAAATCATCACTATATTTTTCTTCTAACATAAAATAAATAACTCTATTTTTAATTACATCATCTAGTTTTTTATATTTTTCAATATCAAGTTTGTTATCTTTAACTACCTTCTTTATTATTTTAGTTGTTTCTTTATTAATATATTCATTATACATTTGCAAAGTTTTACTATACTTTAAAAACTTTTCATGAACGTTTTTATCTTCTTTCTTTAAAAAAGGAAGAACTACTTTACGATATCTATTTCTTGTATGAAAATTATCAAAATTTGTTTTATCTATAAAATAATTTAATTTATGCTTTTTATTATAATTTAATATATCTTCTTTAGTAACACTAATTAAAGGTCTTATTATTTTATAAGAACTTTTATCTACTTCTTTACTAAAGCCACTGTAACCTGAAATTGAAGACCCTCTTACAATCTTCATAAGAATTGTTTCAATTAAATCATCACCATGATGAGCAGTCATAAGATATGTCCCATTATATTTTTTCATTAAATCATCAAAATATTTATATCTAATTGTTCTAGCCTCATTTTCAAAATTGTCATCACTATATTTTGTAATTGTCATAGTTTCAAACGGAATTTTATTTTTTAAACAATATTTTTCCATAAATATTTGCTCATTTTTACTTTCTTTTCTTACATTATGATTAACATGCGCACAAATAAGTGAAAAATCAATTTCCTTTTGTAAATTTTTAAGAATATCAAATAAACAAATAGAATCAGGTCCCCCGGAACACCCAATTACAACTACATCATCTTGTTTTATTAATTTTTTTAAATAATCTTTAACATCATCCATAAATTACCTCTTTATTATAAAAAATAATAACAAATATTATTATGTTATTATTCTATTCTAATAATATATTCTCCTTTTTTAGAGTAAAAAAACTTTTCCCTTGCATATTTTGCAATATAATCAGGGTCTTTTAATTTATTAACTTGTACTTTTAATGCCTCTTCTTCTTCTTGAAGATTAACAAGTTTAGTACTAAGTTCAACTTTTTCTTTTTTCTTATCATAAACTTGTTTTAACACATTAAATACCGAATAAAATACATAAAAATTTACAACAAGGCAGATTAATCCAAAGAAAATAAGTCTTTTTTTTCTAACTTTATTACTCTTACTAATACTTTTCTTAGCCATAAATTTTTTCCTTTCTATACATTTATTCATACTATATTGTAACAAACAAGAAAAAAAACTTCAACAAATTAGACAAAAATTTATTAAAGTTTACATCTTAATTTGTTAAAAAGTTTATTTCCTAGCAAAAAACTAATTAAAAATATTAAAAGCAAATAAATATGAATTATTCCTTTATTTATTTTTGTAAGTAAAATAATATATAAAATGGTAAAAAATATTGTAAAAATACTATTATATATTATTTTATAAAATAATTTTTTATAGACCAAAAATCTATAAAATATATTAAAAAACATTGCATAAATAAGCCCATATGAAAATGAGAAAAGTGATGTATAGATTTGAAAATTTAAACTCATTTAAATAATTTATTAAATACACTTGATTCCTTATTTGCTTTTTTTAGTTCATCAATATATGTCATACTTATAAAATTTCCCTTTATAGATACAATCCCATCTTTTGTATCAAGTCTTACTATTTCAAGATTAGTTCCTTTTATTACAAGATAACCCATATTAGTTTCAAGAAGAAATTCTTCTTCATCAAAATTATCAATTTTTAATACTCCCGTTATGTAAATACTTTTTCTTTCGTTAATACTAATTCCATGATTTTGACTAACACTAGATATTTCTAACATTTTATCCATATATTTTCCTCCATTTAAGTATATGTAAGATTATTTAAAATAGAACTTTATTGTCTTTTTAAACCATTTATGTTATATTAAAGTTGCACTGAAAAGGAAGTGATATTTTATGAAAACTTGCCATTTAATTTGTAATTTAGAAAGCGGTAAGGGTATTAAAAAAAAAGAAATTGATACAATTATAGAGTTAATTAAAAAGTATGATTATGAAGTAACATTACATATTACAGAAAATCAAGGCGATGCCACAAGTATTGTTAAAACTTTAAAGAAATGTGATTTAGTTTTATCAATCGGTGGAGATGGAACATTTAATGAAATAGTGACAGGAAATTATAAAAGAAAAAATAAACTTTTATTATCTCATATACCCGTTGGGACAACAAACGACATAGGAACAATGCTTGGAATGAATAAGAATATAGTTAAAAATGTTAAAGATATATTAGAAGGAGATATAAAACAAATGGATATTGGTATAATAAATAATCAACCATTTATTTATGTCGCAGGTTTTGGTAAATTTATAAACGTACCCTATGAAACAGAAAGAAAGTTAAAGAAAAGTTTAGGGCATCTCGCTTATTTAATAAATGGATTTAAAGAGTTTTTTCAAATAACAAAACTTTATGATATTGAATATGAAATTGATGGCGTGAAAGAAAGAGGACTTTTCTCTTTAATTCTTATATCAAATGCTAATCATATCGCAGGATTTAATAATATTTATAAAAATGTTAAATTAGATGATGATAAATTTGAAATAATATTTTGTAATATATCAAGAAGAAAAGATTTAGTTAGATCTTTAATTATGTTAGTTAAAAATGATATAACTAAAATTCCTGGAATATATAGTTATACAGGGAAAAATATAAAAATAAAATTCTATGATAAACCAAAAAATAACTGGACTATCGATGGAGAAAAATATAAAGATTTAACAAATGATTATGAAATTAATATTGAAAAAAATATGAAATTTTTACTTCCAAAGAAAAATTTAGATAATTTATTCATAAAATAAATACATGTTTTACTAACATGTATTTTATTTGTCATCTAGTTTTTTTGCCATTTCTTGAATCTTTCTAAATCTATGATTTAAACCTGATTTTGTTATTGTTTTATTTGTTTCTTCTGTCATTATTATACTTAAATCATTTAAAGAAACATCCGGATATTTTTTCCTATAAATAATTACTTCTTGTAATTTCTCATCCAATAAATCAAAACCAATTACATCTTCTAATTTTTTTATATCATTTAATTGTTTTTGAGCAGAAGATACTATTTTATCAACATTTGCTTGTTCACAATTATTAAGTCTATTAGTCATATTTTTGTGATCTCTATATATTCTTATATCTTCAAAATATAATAATGCTACATTAGCAGAAATAATTCTTAAAAAATCCCCTATTTTTTCAGATTCTTTAACATATACCATATAATTATTATCTCTAGCTAACATTTTATTATTAATATAAAAATCATTTAAAATATTAGAAACAAAAGACGCTTCACTTTTATTATCTATAAAAAACTCCATATGATATCCCAATTTTTTAGGATCATTAATACTTCCACATGCTAAAAATACTCCCCTTAAATAAGCTCTTTTTAAATCTTCTGTATCTGTTATATATGACTTTGGTTTATCAAGTATCTTATTATTTTCATCAATTAACATGATGTCTTTTAAAATAAAATTAGCATTATTATCTATTATCAAATTATAATAAGTATTTTTATTAAAGTTATTACTTTTTCCCTTTTCAATCAAAGGAGAAACACCATATATTTCTTTAAATAAATTATATAAATATCTAATTATCTTAGGATTTTCTGTTACAAGTGATATTTTATTAACATCTTCTAATTTATTATTTCTAACAAACCCTGATAAAAAAGATATATTTTCTACCCTTGATAATTTTAAAGAACAAACTTCATTTTTAATTTCTGTAGAAAAAGACATAATATCAAATCCCTTCTTCTTTCATTATACAATATTTTTTCTAATCTTCAAAATGTATTTCTAAATTTCCTATTAATATATCAGTATAAGTAAATGATCTTTTTATCCCCGTGTCATTTGGTTTAACAACAAATAAATACTTATATGTATTTATTATTTTACCATTAAACTCTTCAGTTTGATTCCTATTACCATTAAATTTAAACCTAACATTTTTAGATGCATTTTCTTCTAACATGTTTTTTATCTTTGTTATATTCATCTAGGATACCCCACATACATCGTACCATTAGTTATAATTCCCCCAATGCCTGAAGCACCATATTTTGTTTTATCCAAAATACCAATTAAATCAATAGGCTTTCCTTTATCTGATAAACTTATACTAGACGCTACAATAGCAGGATCTAAAGCATGAATATTAATTCTTTTAGGGCTTGAAGCAAAATTTGCTCCTGATTTTATAAGTTCTTCATAATTTGATTGACAAGCTCCTGCGATTATTATAAGTTTTTCTTGATCTTTTTCATATTTTCTTGCATTTCTAACGGCATTAATAAAATTCATACTATTTTTATAATTATTATTATTTTTATAATCATCATAATCTTTACTATTATAAGCATCATGTCCTGTTACTACTAAAATATCAGGTTTAATTTCATTTAAATATTTATAAATATTAGAAGAAACATCTTTTTCCTTCATTACAATTCCATAAGATAAAACATTCATTTTTTTATAAAAATTCATACATCTATCTAAATATTCTTTATCTGCATCAATATGAAGAACTTTACCAGGTAAATAAAAATATTCATCTCTATTTAATTTATTAAAAGAATCCATTCTTTCTAAAAGTTTACTATCATCAGTTTCTAAATCTTCTTTACATTTTTCACATAAAACTAAATCACTTATATTAGAATCCGCGATTAATCTTATATTTACTCCTTGAAGTATAGCTATACTATCTTTTATTTCTATTATTTTAAAAACAGTATCGTTATTATAAGATTCTCTAGTAACATAATCTCCTACATTAAAAAGCATATAATCATCTCCCATAAATTATATGCTTTGTTTTTTATAAATATCATTTTTCTTTTTCATATAAAACTAAATTATTAGCAATATCAACAAATATATCAATACTTATTGCTTCTGCTCTTACATTTAAGTCAAAATTATATTTTTTTAAAACTTTTTCTATAACAACTAAATTATATTCTTTTAAATTGTTTCTAATATTTTTTCTTTTAAATTTAAAGCTATCTCTAACAAGTTTAAAAAATAACTTTTCATCATAAACTTCTAACATTTTATCTTTCTTTTTAAAAGATACTACAACACTATCAACATTAGGGCTAGGTAAAAAACAATTTCTTTTTACAATAAACTCTTTTTTTATATCATAATAATAATTCAAATAAACAGATAATGAACTATATTCTTTTGTTCCCACCTTAGCACTTAATCTATCTCCAACTTCTTTTTGAACCATAAAAACTAAAATATCAGGGTTTATATTACTAGATATTATCTTTTCAATAATGGGAGTAGTTATATAATATGGTAAATTAGCAACAACATACAATTTATCATATTTAAAAGACTTTATATCAGAATTTACATCTCTTTTTAAAAAATCTCCAAGAATAACATTATAATTATTAAAAGTTTTTAAATTATCTTTTAAATAAGGAATAACTTCTTCATCTATCTCATAACATAAAACCTTATCATAATAATTACATAACTGTTTTGTTAATCTTCCATCTCCACATCCTATTTCAATAACTAAAGAATTTGTTTTATCTTTTATTACATTAGCTATTTTATTAGTAATATTACTATCAATTAAAAAGTTTTGACCATATTTTTTCTTAAATTTAAAATTTTTTATTTCCATAACACATCACAATAAGATTATAACAAAAAAAATAGAAATTTAAAACTTCTATTTTATAATTCTTCTTCCGTTTCTTCTTTAGGCAATTCTAAATTTTGTTTAACTACTTCTTTTTCATCAAATATTTCTTCAGGTAAACTGTTTTTCATATCATATATTTGATATTTATTTTTCTTTTTTTCTTTACCTAAAACTGATGCTACAATTAAGAAAAAGTTACTTACTATTAAACAATATAACATAGATACAACAAAAGTTAAATTATCTGAAAAGAAAGATGGATTGTAATTTATACCATATTTATGATATAAAACCATATTTGTATCTAATTTAGCTCTTACTCCAAATACAATTATTGCGGCAAATACAATACAACTTACAAAATTTAAAAGTAAATTGTCATTAATTTTACTATCTCTTCTAATAAGATTAACTATATATATAACTAATAATAAAATAAATGGTATAAAAACACTAATAGCATCAAGTAAACTTTTTTCTAATCTACTGTAAGTAGATAAAATACCAAATAAAATAGCCATTATTGCTAAAATAAAAAGTATTATTTTTAAAAATTCAAACATTTTTGATAAAACTTTATTCATTATCTATTACCCCCAAACTCATTTACATACCAAACGGAAGATTCTTCAATAACATTAGTTAATCTACTATAATTGGATAAATTTGTAAAGAATACATCAGAAGTATAATTATATATTGTATTTCTAACAGTATCTGTCGTCCAAAAATAAGAACTATTAAATAAAAGTCTATTTTCTAACCTTAATGCATCAGTACTAAGATCATCCCTTGCTCTTATTAAATTATTTTTAACAGCATCATAACCATTAACTTTTATATTGTATTTATTAATTGCATCTGTTACTTCTGCTTCTAATAAAAGCGTACAATAAGAATTAATTTTAGAACTAAAAGTTTTATTATAATCATAAATGTCTGCTGGTTTAAATGAATTTTTTTCTAAATTATAAAAATCACTTGTTTTAATTTCATTTAAACATTGTTCTGTTTTAGATTTATAAGTTAATGCTGTCATCCTTCTATTTATATCTTTAATATTATCTACATCAACCTTATTAATATTATTTTCTATTTCTTTTACATTTTCTTTAAAAGATATATAAGTTTTACTTTCATTAAGGTTATAATTATATGATTTATTTACTTCAATATAGTGATAAACATTACTTAAAAGTAGATGTGCACTTAAAGCTAAAGTTAAAATCATAAGACAATTGGCAAATAATTCAAATATTTCTTTAAAATAATCTTTCATTTTTATCATCCCTTTTTATTTATTTTTTTATTACAACTTCATAATTATAATATCCACTTGCATTAGAATCGCCCCAAATCAATATTTCATAATTATCTACAGTTTTTAATCCAATTGAAGTAGTTACTAATACATTGTTTTTTAAGTTACTTAATTTTCCTTCTTTTATTTTAACATCATTTTTAAATACAGAATAATTTAAATTTTTCCTATTAACCATTTTTTCATTATTATCAAGCTTTATATCATTTATCGTAAGTTTATAAGTTATTTCATATTCATTATCATTTCTAACATAAAATTTATATTTATTTGAATTATCATAACTATTATATGCTTTTATATTTTCAATATAGTTAGTAAAGTTTTCATTTTGATATATTCCAAGTAAATCTCCTTGATGTATTGTGTTATCGTTTATTTTATTATAATGTTTTGATAACAAATATCCAATAAACATACCTAATAATACTGTTAATAATATAATTAAAATAAATAAAATATATTTCTTGTTTTTATCTCTTTCTTTATATTCATTTAATTCATTTGGACTAATTTCTTCTGTATATAAATAATTATCATTAAAGGATTTCTGTGTCACTTGAATCACCACTTTCTAATACTTCAATAGAATCATCTACATTATTTAAATATTTATCTAATTCTTCTTTTGCTTTTAATTTTTTCTTACTAAGTTTAGGTTGTTTCTTTTTATTAAATGCTATTTTTAATACTTTCAATAAATCATATACTACTATACCAACACATGGTATTACTATAACTACTATCCATCCTACTTTACTTAATATAAATTCTTGAATAAAACCAACCTTAGGAATAACAAATATAACTTTACCAATAACATCATCTTGACTTACATAATGCGTATCAGCAGTATTATTGTTATCACCTTTTGTTGAATAAAAATATTTACCATTTTCTATTTTTATATCAATTATTCTATGCGTGATAGTTATTTGCCCATTTCCACGGTTAGAATAAAAAGTAATTATATCGCCAAGTTCATATATATTATCTTTATTTTTATAATCAACAACGACATCTCCTGCCATTATTGTTTTTTCCATACTTGTAGTTAGTATTGTATACATATTAAACTTAATTTCATCCAGTCTATTTTGTTTTGCATATATTTTAATTGTTACAATATAGAAAACCAATAATATAATTACGCCCATTAATATCCAAAATAAAATATTCGAAATTATTTTAGATAATTTCTTTAAAAAGTTTTTCATAATATTTACCCTTTTCTATTCTTTTATATTTTAATATGCATCTACATATAAATAACATTTAAAAGTTCTTGATACATTATCAACATTATAATCTTCATCAACCCACATTCTAAATTTATATGTTGATAAAGTTTTCCCTGAAACTGTTTTCTTGTATAATTGTTTTGAACTTTTATTTCTTGTTGTTAAGTTACTATTTGGAAGTTTATTAAATGAATTAACTTCATTTTTATTTACTAATACTGCTTTTCCATCTTCTTCAAGATAAACTCTTACATATTTTTCATCTAAAGTATTTTCATTTTCAATTGGTGTTAGCGTTATTTCATAAGTAATATTACTAATTTTAGCAGATTCAATTCTTGTTGATATTGTAAATTCAAAATATTCTCCAATACCAGATAATTTCTTTCCAACTTCATCAGTCATCGGATATGTATTTATCATACTTATCGCATTAGTTCTTTCACTGTATGAAAACGCTACTGCTCCAGCATTTATAATATTATTATTACTACCTTGTTTTATTTTAAACAAAGAAAAGCCTGCAAAAGATACAAATAATGTTAATAAAACAAAAATAAGTACAAATAATAATAGCCTTTTTTGTTCCTGTTCTTCTTTTTGTAATATTTCATCTGCTACTTTATCTGCTACTTTCAATTCTTCGTTATTTAAACTATCTTTAATAATTGTAATATTTTCTTCATCGTCTAAATGTTCCATATAACAACATCCTTTCAAAAGACTTACTATCTTACTATAAATAGAATACCATAAATTATAAAAAATTAAAACCTAAAAGTGAAAAAAAATGAAAAAAAACAGTAATTATTTACTGTTTTTAGATTAAACATTTTTTTGTATTGTTTTTAGTATTATTAAGCTGCTGCTTTAATTTCTACACCAAACTTAAATGTTTCAGCAGTTGAAGCATTAGTTTGAGTTTTACCATCTTCAGAAGTTGTGTTAGCACCTTGTGGTAATTTATAAGTGTCAGCAACCCATGCTCTTAAAGTATAAGTAGCTCCTGTTTTTGTTGATGTTAATGTATCTGTGTCTAATAAATAACCAGTAGTTATAAGAGTTCCTTTTTCAGTAGCACGACTAGCAACTGTTACACCAGTATTAGCAGTACCAATAAGATAAGTATCTCCTTTTTTAAGGTTAAATTTAATATGTTCAGCAGTTAAAGTTTTACCTGGAGTAATATTAGCTAATGCTAAATCATATTTAACGCTTGTAGAACCAGTAATTGAACCAGTAACTGTAAATACTAAATCGTGTCCTGTAACAGCAGATCCAGTAGCATCTGTTGAAGGATAAGCGTTAGTTAAAGATATTGTACTAGTTTCTTCATAACTTACTGAAATTGTACCAGTAGTAATTTGATTAACTTTAGAACCTTGTGCACTGAATGTATACATTGCATAACTTACACCAATTACAACAACTAATAAAAGGATAACACCTAAAACACTAAAAAGTAATGTCTTTTTATTTTCAGCCATTTTTTTATTTCTCCTTTCTTATTATTTACCTAAAGCATTAACTTGAGAATTTACATTTACAGTTAATCTATAAGCATATTTTGTATTTGAGTTTAATGTATCATTAGCTCCATCTGTTGTAAATTGAGCATCAGTATTAACCCACATTCTTAATCTGTAGTTTTCAGCAGTTCCAGTATGTGTAGTAGCTGCATCATTTACTTCATATAACTTATATGCTGTAGTTTTATTTAAGTTTGATTTGTTATTATCAACAATAAGTGTACTAAGTTTTGTAGGTTCAACTACTGCAGTTTCAGTTTCACCGTTAACTTTAGTTAAATAAACTGTAACATATTTTGTAGGTAATTTTGTTTCACCTTCACCCATAGATCCTTCAGAAATACTAATTTCATAAGGAACTTTTAGTGCTGCATCAGTTTTTCTTGATACAGTAAAATCAAAATAATGATTAGCAGTTGTATCAACTTTAGCAGTTGCGTCTGCTACTGGGTCTGCATTAGTAATACTAATTCCAGCAGTTTCTTCACTAAAACTCATAGTAATAGTACCTGTTGTAATTGAATTATTAGTAGATGGTGTATTTGCAAAACTAAATGCAGCAAATGAAACACCTACTACTGCTACTACTAAAATAGCAACTCCTAATACAGATAACAATACTTTTTTAGAATTATTTTCTTCCATCATTTTGTTTAACCTCCTTTACAATAATAATATTATCTTATTTTGAATTTAAACGCAATAGATTTTTTAAATTTTTATACTTTTTTTTACATAATATTAAATACTTTACAAACATTATCGGTTGTTTTTTTTGCAACTTCACTAATAGTTATATTTTTTATATTACTTAGACATTCTGCAATTAATTTTATATTTTTAGGTTCATTTACACTGCCTCTTATTGGAGATAAAAAAGGGCTATCTGTTTCAAGAACTATATTTTCTAATGGTATATCTTTAATAACGTCCTTTAAATTACTATTTTTAAATGTTAATACTCCTCCAATTCCTAACTTATATCCTAATTTTATATATTCATTTGCTACTTCTTTACTTTCACTAAAACAATGTATTACACCAAAAGATTTATAATTTTTAAGTATATCAATTGTATCTTTAACAGCATCCCTTGAATGAATAACAATTGGTAAGTTATATTTATTAGCTAGTTGTATTTGTTTTATAAATAATTCTTTTTGTTTTTCCTTATTCTTTTTAGTATAATGATAATCTAATCCTATTTCTCCAATAGCTACTAATTTATCTTTATTTTCTATTATTTGTTTTTCTAAAAGAATTAAGTCTTCAAGAGTATAGCTATCAGTACAATCAGGATGATATCCCAAAGTTAAATAAATATTATTATAATTTTTACATGCTTTTATATTTAATAAATTATCTTCTTTAGAATTACCACCTAAAATTAAATATAAAACATCTTCCTTTTTAGCATCATTAACTATTTTTTCTAAATCACTATCTTTTTCTATATGAAAATGTGTATCTATTAAAATCATTTTTATTCCTTCTTTCAATTCTTATTATTTAATAATCTCATGAACTAATTATATACTATATTTTCTTCTATTCCAATTATAATAAAATTTGACAATTTTAGCAAATAAAAAAAAGGCCCTTATTAACCCTTAAACAACTTTTTTTAATTTAATACCAAATCCTAATAGAACAAGTAAATATCCTAAATCTAAAATATTTCTTGTTTGAATAATTGATGTTATTAAACCAATTATAAATAATACTAAAACTAACACTGCCATTTTTCTCATAATTATTCTCCTTTTATAAGTGTTTTTTAGTACTGCAAATTTAATATATCTTAAATAAATTTTAATTTCAAGAAAAAAACAACTGTAAATATTTAATTTACACTTGTTTTTACATTATTTTTCTATTTCTATTCTTTTAAATAGTACTTCAATTTGACCTAACTTATGATTGTTTTCTAAAGCACCAAATTCATTTAATGTATCATATGTATTTAAATTAGTATTTAATTGTTTAAATATTTTTTCAGTTGTCGTAGGCATAAATGGTGTTAAAAGTACTGATGAAATTCTTATTGATTCAAGTAAATTATATAAAACGGTTTGTAATCTTTCTTGCTTTTCTTCTTTAGCAAGCACCCAAGGAGTTGTATCGTCTATATATTTATTACATTCTCTTAAAAAGTTAAATATTTCTTCTAAAGCATCACTTATATATAATTTTTCCATATTTTTATCTACAACTGATTTTAAATTAGAAGCTTTATTTATAAGTTCTGTATCTATTTCTTCATTTACTTTAGAATTAGAAATAACACCATCAAAATATTTATTAGTCATAGCTATTGTTCGATTAAGTAAATTACCTAATGTATTAGCTAAATCAGCATTTGTTCGAGCAATTAATGCTTCCTCACTAAAGTTACCATCACTTCCAAATGAAACTTCTCTTAAAGCATAATATCTAACTGCATCTACTCCATATTTATCAATATATTCTCTTGGATCTTTATAATTTCCTAAAGATTTACTTATTTTTCCACCATCTATTTTTAACCAACCATGTCCGAATACTTGTTTTGGAAGTGGTAAATCAAGTGCCATCAATAAAGCAGGCCAAATAATTGCATGAAATCTTACTATTTCTTTTCCTACTAAATGTAAATCTGCTGGCCAATATTTTTTAAATAAACTATCATCATCACTTAAATAACCAAGAGCAGTTATATAATTAGTTAAAGCATCTATCCAAACATAAATAACATGTTTTGGATTAAAAGAAACTGGTATTCCCCAACTAAAAGTTGTTCTTGATACACATAAATCTTCAAGTCCTGGTTTTAAAAAGTTATTAATCATTTCATTTTTTCTTGATTCTGGTTTTATAAACTCAGGATTAGTTTTATAAAGTTCTTCAATTCTTTTTTGATATTTAGATAATCTAAAAAAATAACTTTCTTCTTCTACTAAAGAAACTTCTCTTCCACAATCAGGGCATTTTCCATCAACAAGTTGTGTTTCAGTCCAAAATGATTCACATGGCGTACAGTAAAGTCCTTTATATTTATCTAAATATATATCCCCTTGTTCGTATAATTTATCAAATATTTTTTGAACTGCTTTTTCATGATATTCATCAGTTGTTCTAATAAACTTATCATAACTTATCCCTAAACTTTTCCATAAATCTTTAGCATTTTCTACAATTTCATCCACATATTCTTTAGGAGTTACACCTTTTTCCTTAGCTTTATTTTCTATTTTTTGACCGTGTTCATCTGTTCCAGTTAAAAAGAATACATCTTTTTCCTTTAATCTTTGATACCTTGCAATTGAATCTGCAATAATTGTTGTATAACAATGTCCAATATGAAAATTAGCACTTGGATAATATATTGGTGTTGTTATATAATATTTTTCTTTCATAAATACCTTCCTTTCAAAAAAAATATTACAAACATAGAAACGAATTTTTCGTGGTACCATTCTACTTTGTAATATTAATTACCTTTTTCTCTTAACGCGAGTAACGAATTTATTTACATATCAATAAATCAGTTTTGGAAACCATATTCAATTATATTTATTACTTATTTTCACCAAACATAAGCTCTCTTTAAATTAAATAATAATTTACTCTTTTCCTCACAACATTTAATTAATGTAAAAATTATAACACATATTTTTTTATTCTTCAATATATTTTCCTAAAAATTTAGCCGCAATTGAAACAGTTTTTTCTTCAAATTCTCCTAAATTATTATTTAAAGAAAAAATTATTACTGCTCCGATAGCATCACCACTTACAATAATAGGACTAATTGCATAACTAGCTGTTTCTTTTTTATCTTCAATAAAATTAAAATCTCTTAATTTAGGTTCTAACACTACTTCTCTTTGTTCAATTATATTATCTAGTTTAGAAGATATGCTTTTATCTAAGTATTTTTTCTTTAAATCTCCTGCTACTGCTACAACTTTATCTCTATCAACAATCATAATATTTTCTAGTATAGCTTCGTATATTGAATTAACATAACTTTTATAAAATTCCATAATGTTTCCAAGTGGCGAATATTTTTTTAAAATAATATTATCACTATCTAAATATATTTCTACAGACTCCCCATCTTTTATTTTCATATTTTTTCTTATTTCTTTTGGAATTACGATTCTACCTAAATCATCTATTCTTCTTACAACTCCTGTTGATTTCAAAAAAATCACCCTTTCATCTTACTACATTTATAATTTCCTTTTAAGTTATTTTTATACTTGAAAATCATAAATATTTTTCTATATACATTATAATATTAATAAAGGGTAATTTTCATTGGTAATATTTTCCAATTATATTTAAAATACATTTTAAATTTAAAAAAATGTGCTTTTAACACATCTTTTCTAATAAATTATTTAAAGTAATTATATATGACTTATCTTTATTATATTTTTTTAATTTTATATGTAGTTTATTATCTTTATAACTAAAAATTATATCTTTACTTATATTTAGTGATGTTACTATTAAATCTTCATAGTCTATTTTTTCACTTATTTCTTTACTAAATACAATTTCAATAAATAAATCGTTATTTATAAGTATCTTACCTTCTAGATTTCTTAAATAGCTTTCAAATAATTCCTCATTCATATAAATTATCATATTATTATCTAATCTTCCAAATCTATCTTCTAATTCTTTTTTAACATCATTGTAAGAATCAATATTTGTTATATTATTAATCATTTTATGAATAGTTAATTTTAATTCTTCTTCACTTACGTAATTATTATCAATATGATTATTTACTTCGATTAATGGCGTTTGTTTTATTTTTTCTTCTTCTATCTTTTCTCCTTTTAATATTTTAATTTCATTGTTAAGCATTTTCATATAAAGTTCAATACCAACAGCATCGATAAAACCGGCTTGTTCTGCTCCTAAAATATCACCTGCACCACGAATAGAAAGATCTCTTGCTGCTATATTAAAACCACTTCCAAGCTCAGTAAACTCTTTAATAACTTTTAATCTTTTAATAGCAGTTTCTGTTAATGTTTTATTTTTATTATACATAAGATAAGCATAAGCAGTTCTTTCACTTCTTCCAACACGACCTCTTATTTGATAAAGTTGACTAAGTCCAAAGTTTGAAGCATCATAAATAATTAAACTATTAGCATTAGGTATATCAATTCCTGTTTCAATAATTGTCGTACATACTAAACAATCATATTCTTTATTTATAAATTTATTCATTATATCTTCTAATTCATTTTTAGGAAGTTTACCATGAGCATAAATAATTCTAGCATCAGGCACTAACAACTGTAGTTCTTTAACTTTTCTTTCAATTGTTTCTACTTTATTATAAAGAATAAATACTTGCCCTTCTCTTGACATTTCTTTATATATTATATCTTTTATTATTTTATTATTTTCTTCTAGAACATATGTTAAAACAGCATGCCTATTTTTAGGTGGCGTTTCTATTAATGAAAGATTTCTAAGACCTACCATTGCCATTTGCATTGTTCTAGGTATTGGTGTTGCGGTAAGTGTTAATATATCTATATTTGATTTAAATTCTTTTAATTTTTCTTTATGTGCCACACCAAATCTTTGTTCTTCATCAATAATTAATAATCCTAAATCTTTTGGCTTAATATCATCACTTAGTAATCTATGTGTTCCTATAACAAAATCAATATTGCCTTCTTCTAATTCTTTTAAGATTTTTATTTCCTCTTTTTTTGATGTAAATCTATTAAGAAGTCCTATTTTAACAGGATAATTTTTAAATCTTTCTAAAGCACTTTCATATTGTTGTTTAGATAAAAGTGTTGTGGGACACAAATATAAAACTTGTTTTGAATCATTTATTGCTTTAAATGCTGCTCTAAAGGCAACTTCTGTTTTACCATAACCAACATCTCCACATAATATACGATCCATTGGTAAATCACTTTCCATGTCTTTTTTTATCTCATTAATTGCTTTTATTTGATCTTGTGTTAATTCATATATAAATTCATTTTCAAAAAGTGTTTGCATTTCACTATCTTTACTAAAAGAAAATCCTTTTTTTAAACTTCTTTCTGCTTGAACTTTTAATAATCTACTAGCTTCATATCTAATTTTTTCTTTAACTCTTTGTTTTGTTTTTTCCCATGCTACACTATTTAAACTATTAATTTTAGGAGCATAACCTTCTTTTCCTGTATACTTACTAATTAATTCTATTTTTGATGCTGGAATATAAAGTTTATCATTATCGGCATATAAAACTTCAATATAATCTTGTAGCATATTATTCTTACTAAGCGTTTTTATACCATTATAAACACCTATACCATGACTATCATGAACAACATAATCTCCTATTTCTAGTTTATTTAAATCTTTTATTCTTGTAGCAAAATTAAAGTTAAATTTTCTTCTTTTAGTTTCTTTCTTTTTATTATATAATTCATATTCACTTATAAATATATAATTATCTAAAATAAAACCCTCTTTTAAATCATATTTCACTATATTTATATTATTTTCTTTAATATTAACAATATCTGTTAATAAATATGGAATATTAAGTATTTCAATAAAGTTATTAACATTAATTGTGGATAAACATATTATTACAGTTTTATTAAATTTTAAACTTTCTTCTAAGTATTTATTAATTATTTCCACATTTGAATTAAATCTTTCAACATTTTTAATATTTAAATTAACAACTTTTTTTGCTAAAGAAGTATCATCATCTAAATCAAAATAGTAATTTATTTTCTTTTCATCTATATCATTTATATCATAAAGTGGATTTTCTATATTAAGTTCAAATATATCATTCATTATTCTCTCATATGATATTTTTATTTGGGAATAATCTTTAAATATTACTAAAGGATTATTTAAATATTCGTATAATGATGAGTATTTTTCGCTAGTTTTAGAAATTGAATAAATTTCTATTTCATCAATATTTTCAAGTGACTTTTGACTTTCTACTTCAAAATATCTAATACTTTCAATTGTATCTCCAAAAAACTCTATTCTTATTGGGTTTTCTTCGTTTAATGGGAAAATATCAAGAATAAATCCTCTTAATCCAAATTCTCCAGGTTTTGTTACTAATGTTTCTTTTTCATATCCTATTTCATATAAATTATCTACTATATTTTTTAAATTTATATCTGTTCCTATTTTTAATTTTATAATATTATTTTTAAAATCATTAATGCTTGGTAACTTTTTTAAATAACCATTTATATCTGTTATTATTATTTTTTTATTATTGTTTAATGATTCTTTTAAAATATTTAATTTTTCTACTTTCAACTCAGGACTTTTACTTGTTGCTAAACTCGTTAAAACATCATCTGTTTCATATAGAAAAACATCTTTTGTATCACTAAAGTTTTGATATAATTTATTAGCTTCATATATTGTAGGAGTAACTACGATTATTCCATTATCTGTTTCTTTTAGTAATTTATTTAAATAAAGCGAAAAAAAGCCTAAATTCATTCCTTTTAGGCCTATGTTATTTTCATTATAAGTTTTAATAATATTAGAAAATATATTCATAACATCATCTCGATTCATTATATTTACTCATTACTTTTTCAAAATCTAAATTTATAAAATCATTAATTATATTATTCGTTATTTCAAATTTTTTATGTAACTTTTCTAGTTCTTCTTGATTAAATTTACTTAAAACATAAGATTTTGTATCAATATTTAAATTATTAGAAATACCTATTTTTAATCGTTTAAATTCTTCGGTATTTATATTTTGAATTATATTTTTAAGTCCATTATGACCACCACTTGAACCTTTATATTTTAGTTTTATTTTAAAACAAGGCATATCAAGATCATCACTTATTATTAATAAATCACTTAGATTAATTTTAAAATAATCAACATATTTTTTAACAACTTCTCCAGATAAATTCATATATGATAAAGGTTTTAAAAATATAACTTCTTCATTATTTATAACTTTCTTTAGATACATTCCATTAAATTTGGTTTTAAACTTTTCATTTTTTAAATAATTATCTATTACCATAAAACCAATATTATGCCTTGTGTTTTCATATTCTTTTCCTGGATTTCCAAGCCCAACGATTAGTTTCAAAATAACTCACCTCTTATTTTTCAATATCTATTATTTGCCCTTCTTCAGTTTCAATTTTATATTTTTTAGCAAATAAATCAACGTATATTACTTTACCAGTTCCTTCTTTTGTTTTTATAACTTCACCCACTCTTGGCAAATCTTTTTTATACTCAAAATAAGATTCATTTTCATAAGCTAGGCAACACATAAGTCTTCCACAAACACCATTTATTTTTTCAGGATTTAATGCTAGATTTTGATTTTTAGCCATATTTATTGAAACACCATTTAAATTATCTAAAAAGCCATGACAACAAAGCTTTCTACCGCATTGACCGTAACCACCAATTTCTTTTGCTTTATCACGAACACCTATTTGACGAAGTTCTATTCTTGTTTTATATATACTTGCAAGTCTTTTTGCTAGTTCACGAAAATCAACTCTATCATCTGCTAAAAAGTTAAATAAAAGTTGCTTTCTATCAAATGTAAAAGATGCGGATAAAATTTTCATATCTAAACCTAATTCATCTTTTATTTTCTCACAATCTTCCATTGCCTTAACAGAATCTTTTAAATTTATATTATTTTGTTTTTCATCTTCATTATTTGCTTTTCTTAAAACATTTTTTACTTCACTTTGAAGTAATGATTTATCTATATTAATTACACTAGTCTTAACAATACCATATTGTTCTCCACGCTCAGTTTCTACAATTACAGCATCTTTTTTAGTCAAAGGTAAACCATTTATATTAAAATAATATATTTTATTTGAATTAGCAAAACTTATCCCTATTACATCTATCATAAATTACCTCCTGAAAAAGTTATAATAAAACTATTTATAAACAATTCCTTATTTACATTATAACTTGATTTCTTTTGAAAATCATTAATAATTTCAATTTTTCTTATTATATCATTAAATTCATTAAAATTACTAATATTTTTTATAATATCTATATTGTTTTCAAAATATTCTATTTTTCTTTTTAATTTATAATTTAAAATATCTATATATAATTTAATTCCTATATCAAATAAGATATCAATTTTATCAGTAAGACTAAAAACATCATAAAATGCAATTAATTTTGTTTTATCTTTTTCTAATTTTTCATAAAATTCCATTATATTTATAATTTGTTTTTCAACAAAAAGATTAAATTCTTCGTTTGGAGATATTTTTTCATATATTTTTTTAAAAATATTATTATTTATTTTTTCTTCCTTTATTAAGGATAATACCTGACATCTTGAAATTATTGTATCTAAGCAATTGTAAATATTATTTGTTAAAAGAATTGCTATTATGTTAGGACTTGGTTCTTCTAAAAATTTTAAAATAGTATTTGCTGAACTTCTATTTAATAATTCAGCATTTTTTATTATATAAATTAAATATTTTCCATAAAGTGGTTTCACGCTAAATTCTTTTTGCAATTCTAATAATTGTTCTTTCTTTATCATTTTTGAATCTGCTTCGATTATTTTTAAATCAGGATAATTATTTGTATCTATATTTAAGCATATATTACAAGAAGAACAAGGACTATTGTTTTTTTTCTGACACAAAAAAGATTTTGATAAAGACATAGCAATATCAAATCCATAAGGACAATCATTTGTTTCAATTAAATAAGCATGTGATATTTTATCACTTTTTATTATTTTTGAAACTTGATTATAAAATAATGGTTGTTTTTCTTTGTAATCTTCTAACATTTTTACCTCTTTATGCAATTAACAAAAATGCAATAATAGTAACCAAACCCGGGATACCTAAAAGTCCCACAAAAACAATAGAAAATATATTTATGGGAATTATTAAATTTAAAGGTAATGATATTAGATTATAAATATAAAGAATAAATGGTGCGAGTAAAAATCCTCTTAAAACTTTCAGTATTTTTTTCATAGTCCTCCCTTAAAATATATGAAATTAATATATTTTATAGTACTTCTTTTCTATTCTTTATTGCAGATTCTAAAGTAAGCGAATCTACATAATCTAAATCTCCTCCAATTGGGATACCACTTGCTATTTTAGTAATTGATACATTTTTATTTTCTAAAATTTTCTTTAAATATAAAGATGTTGTATCAGCTTCGATACCTGATTTTATTGCTAAAATAATTTCTTTTATGTTATCTTTTTCTATTTTCTCAACTAATGACTTTATTTCAATATCATTTGGGCCAATATCATCCAGAGGTGAAATTAAGCCCCCAAGAACATGATAATATCCTTTAAAATTACCTATTTTTTCAAACAAGAAAACATCTTTAGAGTCTTCTACCACAATAAGTGTATCCTTTGTCCTTGTTTTATCTTTACAAATACTACAAACTTCTTCATCAGTTAATGTTCCGCATTTTTTACATGGATGAATATTCTTTTTTGAATTTTCTATATTTTTACTAAATTTATCACATTCTTCTTCGCTAAAACGCAATACTGCAAAAGCAAGACGTTCTGCTGTTTTTTCGCCAATTCCAGGAAGAAGTTTAAATGATTCAATTAAATTACTTAATGTTTTTGGGTACATAAACTACATAAGCCCTGGCATCATATTAGCATATTTACCAAGTTTTTTATTAGTAATATCATCAATTTGTTTAAATGCGTCATTGATAGCTATAGTAAGCATATCTTCTAAAATAGATAGATCTTCTTTTATATCTTCATCTTCTTCAATTTTTATACTTTTAATATTTCTAGTTCCTTTTACTATTACAGTAACTAAGCCATTTTTTCCTGTAAATTCCATTTCGTTTATTTCTTTTTGTGCATTGGTAATTTCTTTTTGCATATTTTGTGCTTGTTTTAAAATTGCTTGCATATTCATATTTAATCTCTCCTTTTTTATTGTATTTCAACAAAATCTTGACCAAAAAGGTCTAATGCATCTTTTATTGTTTCTTTTGTTTCTATTTCTATTTTATCATATTTTTCTTGTTCTTTTGGTTTTTCAATTAATATTTCTTCTTTATAAGTATATTTTATTCCATTTTTTTTATCCAAAATAAACTTATTTTTTATTGTTTCCCATTCATCATCTAAAACAAAGGAAACTTTATAATTTTTATTAACAATTAAATAAATTAATGATTCAATTTTTGACACGTTTAATAAAGCATTTTCTAATACAGAATCATATTTAAATGATATAATTACATCTTTTTCTCCAACCACACGAACATTTCCATCAATCAAAAAAGATACAACACTACCAAATTCTTTATTATATAAATAGTCAGATAAGTTTATCCAACATATTTTTAAATCTTCAAGTAGACTTTTATTAGCAAGTGCTAACGCATTATTTATTCTAATTTTATTTAATTCGAATGTTTGTTCGTTTAGACTATTTGCTTCTTTTATTTCTGTTTTTTCAACATTATTATTTTTTTCTTTTATTATTTCAATAGGAATTTCCTTTTCTGAAAAAGTATTTTTCTCTTCAGAAATTTTATTATTTTCTAGCAAAGCTTCAATTTTCAAAAATGAAACCTCTAACAATACTTTTTGATAACTACTATTTTTCATATTATTAACTGTATCATTTAAAATATCTATTATTTCAAAAATATCACTTTTGTTTATTTCATATTGTTTATTACTTATTAACATATTTTTTAAATATTCAATTAACTCAGTCGTAAATAAAATAAAATTTTTCCCTTTTTTTCCTAAATAATCAATTTTATCCAATGCTTCTTTAGTATCGTTTTTAACAAGATAATTAATTATATCAGACAATTCCTCTTCTTTTACAATTCCTTTTATTTCATAAAAATCATTTGTTGTAATATTAGTAGAACAACAAGCTAATTTATCAAGTAAATTAATTGCATCTCTAAGTCCTCCATCAGAGTATTTTGCAATTAAATTTAAAACTTCTTCCTCTACTTTTATTTTTTCTCTTTCAACGATAAATTTCAATTTATTAACAATATCATTTTCACTTATTTTTTCAAAATTAAAGCATTGACATCTTGATATTATAGTTGCAGGAACTTTATATAATTCGGTTGTAGCCAAGATAAATACAACATGTTGTGGTGGTTCTTCAAGGGTTTTTAATAAAGCGTTAAATGCTCCGATCGAAAGCATATGAACTTCATCTATAATATATACTTTATATTTTGAAATAGAAGGCATTAATGTAACCTTATCCCTTATTTCTCTTATCTCATCAACACCGTTATTTGAAGCAGCATCCATTTCAATAATATCTGGATGATTTTTTTCATTAAATGCTATACAACTCGGACATTTTTCACAAGGTTTATCATCTATTGGATTTTCACAATTAAGTAATTTAGCAATTAACTTTGCTATAGTCGTTTTACCAGTACCTCTAGGACCAGAAAATAAATATGCATGTGATGTCATATGTCTTTCAATAGTATTTTTCAATATTTTTGTTACATATTGTTGGCCTACAACTTCTTCAAATGTTTGTGGCCTATATTTTCTATATAATGCAAGATAACTCATTTTGCACCCCCTTAACTAATAATAAAGTATACATAAATTATATCATAAAATTTGTTTATTTAACTATATTTTTAATAATTTTTATATATGTTTCACGTGAAACATATAATTATTTAAATAAATGCTATTTTTTATCTATAAGTTATGAAAATGTTCTATTTATTACAATAATCTTGCCCAATTATTTCCCGGGAAATAATTTGTAACAAAAAATTAACAAAACTGTTTTAGAAAAAAGTAATGTTCCACGTGGAACATTACTTTCTCTTATCTTTAAAAAAAGCGCTTAAAATTTCATTATATCCATATATATCAAGTAATTTATTAATTCTAATATTTTTTTTATTTGCAGTTTCTACATCTTTATAATTAGATTTCAATAAATAATATACGTTTTTTATTCGAGATTCGCCTATTGCAGACAAACACATATTGCATGGCTCTAGTGTCACATATAAATCACATTCATTTAATCTCCAAGATTTTAGTTTTTTACAAGCTTTAATAATTGCTAAAATTTCCGCATGATATATAGACACTTTTTTTGAATTCTTTTTATTATATGCCTTTGAAATAATTTTATTATTCATAACAATAACTGCTCCCACAGGGATATTTCCTTTGTTTTGTGCTATTTTAGCTTGTTTAATTGCTTCAATCATATATTTATCCATATAACCTCCAATAAAAAAGTGCACACATATAGGGATTATTAAGGCTGCTACTTTCCAGTCCTGACCTGGTTCTAATATATATGTTGCACGATTTAAATATTATATTAAATCAAATTAAAAGTCAATAAAATTATGAATGTTCCACGTGGAACATTGAAAATGAATTTTAAATATGTATTTTTTTATTCATAAGTTAGAAAAATGTTCAGTTTAATACAATAATCTTACCCAATTATTTCCCGGGAAATAATTTGTAACAAAAAATTAACAAAATTATTTTATAAAAAAGTAATGTTCCACGTGGAACATTACAATATTAAATATAAAAAGAGTGTTTTTTTAATAAACACTCTTTTATTATTCTTCTATGATTTCTTCTTCTGGTTCTTCTTTTTCTGTTACTGTTACATTAGTTACTATTTGATTATCTTTTAATGATATTAATCTTACACCTTGTGTATTACGTTTTAATGTGGATATTTTATTTACATCTAACCTTATAACTATACCACTATTAGTTGTGATTATTATATCTTCATCACCAACAACCGATTTAAATGCAACGATTAAACCATTTTTATAGGTAATATTAAGAGCTTTTACTCCTTTTCCTCCACGATGAGTTAATCTATATTCATCAGTTTCAGTCTTTTTACCATATCCTTTTTCTGTTATAACTAATATTAATTTTGAACTATCTGCTACTTCTGCTCCAATTACATATGAATTATCAAGTTCAATACCTTTTACACCACTTGCTGTTCTACCCATCAATCTAACTTCTTTTTCATTAAATCTAACCATTCTACCATTATTAGCAGCAATTATTATTTCATTTGTACCATCAGTTAAATTAACATTTATTAATTCATCATCTTCTTTTAATGTGATAGCTATTTTACCATTATTTCTTATGGACTCAAATTCTTTTATATTAGTACGTTTTACTAAACCATATTTTGTTACAAATACTAAATTCTTTTCATCATTAACTTCTTTTGGATCTATTGAAATAATTGATGTTATTTTTTCTTCTTTTTCTATTGGAATTAAATTAATTATTGGTAACCCTTTTGATTGTCTACTTCCAAGTGGAATTTCATATCCTCTTACTCTATAAACTTTTCCATAATTACTAAAGAACAATATATCATCATGAGTTGATGATGTAATTAACTTATTAACATTATCTTCTTCATTTGTTGTCATTCCTTTTATTCCTACACCACCACGATTTTGTGTTCTATATGTATTTACGGCCAAACGTTTGATATATCCTTTTTCTGTTAAAGATATCATTATGTTTTCAACAGGAATTAACGATTCATCTTCAATATAATCAATTGCAGTCATATCAATTGATGTTCTTCTTTCATCTGCATATTTATCTTTTATCTCAAGCATTTCAGTTTTTATTATATTATCTATCTTTTCACGACTAGCTAAAATTGCTTTTAATTCTTCGATTAATTTTAAAGTTTCAGCTAATTCTTGTTCTATTTTATCTCTTTCTAAACCCGTTAAACGACGAAGTTTTAATTCTAGTATAGCATCAACTTGAATATCACTAAAACCAAATCTTTTAATTAATTCTTCTTTTGCAATAACATCTGTTTCTGATTCACGGATTATTTTAATTACATCATCTAAATGGTCTAACGCTATTTTATAGCCTTCTAAAATATGTACTCTTGCTTCTGCTTTATCAAGATCGAATTTCGTTCTTCTTATTATAACTATTCTTTGATGATCTATATATTTTGCAATTATATCTTTAAGTGGTAATGTTCTTGGTGTTCCATCATCAATTACTAAAAAATTAATTCCATAACTGATTTGAAAATTAGTATGTTTATATAAATTATTAAGTACAACTTGTGGGTTAGCATCTTTTTTTAAAGTAATTGTTATTTTTACCCCATCTTTTAAATCAGTGTGATAATCAGATATTCCATCAATTATCTTATCCCTAACAAGTTCTCCTACTTTGTTTTTTAATTCCAAAGTATTAACGCCATATGGTACTTCCGTTATAACAATATTATTGTGATTTCCATGTTCTTCAATAGTTGCCTTACTTCTAATTGTTATAGACCCTCTACCGGTATCATAAGCCTTTTTAATACCAGAGTTTCCTAAAATAATACCCCCTGTTGGAAAATCAGGTCCTTTAACGTATTGCATAAGACCTAAAGTATCTATTTCAGGATTATCAATATAAGCAACACAACCATCAATTACTTCACCTAAATTATGTGGTGGGATATTTGTTGCCATACCTACTGCAATTCCCATTGATCCATTTACTAAAACATTTGGAAACCTTGATGGAAGTACTTTTGGCTCTTTACTTGTAACGTCAAAGTTATCATCCATATCAACTGTATCTTTTTTGATATCTCTTAAAAGTTCTAGAGATATTTTAGATAATCTTGCTTCAGTATAACGGTATGCTGCTGCACCATCGCCTTCAATATTACCAAAGTTACCATGCCCGTCAACCAACATATATCTTTGGTTAAAATCTTGCGCAAGTCTTACCATCGCTTCATATATTGAACTATCACCATGTGGATGATAATGCCCCATAACATAACCTACAGTAGTAGCAGATTTTTTATGCGGTTTATCTGGAGTATTTCCTTCTTCAAACATACTCCATAATATTCTTCGGTGAACAGGTTTTAAACCATCTCTTAAATCGGGTATTGCACGTGAAGTTATAACACTCATTGAATAATCTAAGAATGATGTTTTTACCTCATTTACAATATCATTTATATTATGACTATCTCGTTCATGAAATTTTCCACCATAATCATCTTTTTCTTTATTATTTATTTCATTTTCAGTTGTTTTTTCTTCATTTTCCATAAATTAACCTCCTAAATATCAAGATTTTCAACAAACTTAGCGTTTTCTTCGATAAATAAACGTCTTGGTTCTACTTCATCACCCATAAGTTTCTCGAATATTGAATCTGCCGCCATGCAATCCTCTACAGTTATTTTTCTTAATACTCTTTTTTCGATATCCATTGTTGTTTCATTTAATTCTTCAGCATCCATTTCACCAAGACCTTTCATACGGGCAATTTCAGCACGATTTCTTACATTTTCTGGAAGTGACGCTAAATAATCGTCCTTTTCTTTTTCATCAAGAACATATTTTCTTGTTTTGCCATGCATAATTCTAAAAAGTGGTGGTTGAGCTGCATATACATGCCCATTTTCAACAATTGGTCTAAAGAACCTATAAAATAAAGTTAATAAAAGTACTCTAATATGACTTCCATCAACATCGGCATCGGTCATGATAATAATTTTATCATATCTTAACTTAGATAAATCAAATTCATCACCAATTCCTGTACCAAATGCTGTTATTATTGTTCTTATTTCTTCATTTCCTAATGCTTTATCAAGTCTTGCTTTTTCAACATTAAGTATTTTTCCTCTTAAAGGAAGAATAGCTTGAGTCATCGAATCTCTACCTTTTTTAGCAGAACCTCCTGCTGAATCCCCTTCGACAATAAATATTTCAGATATACTTGGATCTTTACTTTTACAATCTGATAATTTACCAAAGAAATTAGATGTTCCTAAATCACTTTTTCTTGTTATTTCTCTTGCTTTTCTTGCAGCATTTCTAGCTCTATTAGCAAGTAGTGCTTTATTTATAATAATTTTAGCTTCATCAGGATTTTCCATTAAAAATCTTTCAAATCCTTTTGAAAAAACACTATCAGCAAGTTTTCTTACTTCACTATTTCCTAAACGACCTTTAGTTTGCCCTTCAAACTGAGGATTTGGATGTTTACAAGAAATAATCATTGTTAATCCTTCTTTAACATCATCTCCTGTTAAAGATTCATCTTTTTCTTTTAACATATTAGTTTTTCTTGCATAAGAATTTATTATTCTTGTTAATGCTCTTCTAACACCCTCTTCATGTGTTCCACCATCATGTGTATTAATATTATTAACAAAAGAATAAATATTTTCATTATAACTGTTATTATATTGCATTGCTACTTCAAATTGAACATCATCTTCTTCGCCTTCAAGATGAATTATATTTTCATGTAATACTGTTTTATCTTTATTAATAAATCTTACATATTCACTAATTCCACCTTCGTAACAGAAAGTTTCACCAGTTGTGTCTTCTAAATCACGATCATCTCTTAAATTAAGTGATAAACCTTTATTTAAAAATGCTAATTCACGAACACGAACTTTTAATGTTTCATAACTATATATGTCCGTATCAAATATCTCAGGATCTGGTTTAAATGTCACAGTTGTTCCCGTTCTATTTTCATTACATGTACCTATTACTTTTAAAGGTTCAACAGTATGTCCACCATTTTCAAATCTTATAAAGTGTATTTTACCATTTTTATAAACAGTTACCTCTAACCATTTTGACAAAGCATTAACAACACTGGCACCTACACCATGAAGTCCTCCAGATACTTTATATCCTCCACCTCCGAATTTACCACCAGCATGTAATACTGTATAAACAGTTTCTACTGTAGATATTTTTGTTTTAGGATGTATTTCTGTTGGTATTCCTCTACCATCATCTTTTACTGTAATTGAATTATCTTTATTAATTACTATTTCAATATGTTTACAATAACCTGCTAAAGCTTCATCTATTGAGTTATCTACTATTTCCCATACAAGATGATGAAGTCCTTTTACATCTGTTGTTCCTATATACATTCCAGGTCTTTTTCTTACTGCTTCAAGTCCTTCAAGAACTTGAATATCACTAGAATCATAATGTTTTTGTTGTTCCATAATTTTTCTTCCTTCCATAATTTGTTATATTTCCATCTTTTATTTTAAAAATACTTGCTTTTTCAACAATTTTATCACTTATATTTTTTATGTCTGTTGTTGTTATTATAAATTGAATATTTGATTTAATAAATTTAAGTAAATTATTTCTTTTTTCAATATCAAGTTCACTAAAAATATCATCTAAAAGAACAATTGGATATGTTTTTTTTATTTCTTTGAAAATATTAATTTCAGCAAGTTTAAATGCTAAAATGGCTACCCTTTGTTGCCCTTGTGAACCATAATCTTTTAAATCCATAGAATCAACATAAAAAGATAAATCATCTTTTTGAATACCAAAAAGAGTCATTTTCTTATCTACCTCATTATAATAATTATCTTTATAATAATTAATAATTTCTTCTTTGTTATCAAAAGATATATTTTTATTATAATTTACTTTTAAATTACCTGTTTTCATTATTTTTTTATAAATAACTTCAATATTTGAATTAATACATTCAATATACTTTTCTCTATAATTTCTTATAATTATAAGTCTATCAATTAATTTTTCTGTTATTATATCAAAATATGCTTTATCAATATTTAAATAATTTTTTCTTAAATATTCATTTCTTATTTTAAGTAATTTATTATATTCATTTAATACTTTCATATAATTAGGAAATAATTGACATAATTCAATATTTAATAAATTTCTTCTTACAAGTGGTGATTTTTTAATTATATCTAAATCATCAGGACTAAACATAATAACATTTAAATTAGTTAAATAATCACTAACTTTTTTTATTTCCTTTTTATTAATTTTCAATATTTTTTCTTGATTAGTTAAAATAACTTCCATTTCTTTTTGATTTTTTTCATATCTTAAATTACCTTTTATCAACGAAAAATCACTTGTTTTATTTATTAATTCACTTTCTTCAACAGATTTTGATGGTTTTGTAAGTGCAAGAACATATATACTTTCTAAGATACTAGTTTTTCCTTGAGCGTTGTTTCCAATAAAAATATTAATATTTTTATTTAATTCAGTTTCTAAATTTATTATTTTTTTAAAGTTTTTTATCTTAATTTTTTCAAGATACATAAAATTTACTCATTTTTTTACCAAATTAACATCAACTCCCAAAACTAGTAGTCCTATACTTACATAACAATTATACCATAAAAAAGGCAAAAAAGGGCGTTTTTTTTAAAAAAATTACCCTTTTTATTAATTTTTTCGTTGTTTTGTTATTGTTATTAACTTATTAACTCTTAATAGTTGAGTTTCTATAGACAAGATGGGCATATTAAACTCAGTTTTTTTATTATTTTTCCATTCTACTACTGTATTTTTTCCTTTTTTCTCATAATTTAAAATATTATTTGACCCTATCCAAACATTTTTTTCATTTTCAATTGCTGTTGTTGGAAAAAATATTAAATTATTAGTTTCTTCTACCATCACTGGTATTTTATAAACTGAACCTAAAATGCTTCTTGCACCATTCATTCTGCCATTTAATGAACTTCCATAATAACTACAACTATTCTCAATTACTTGATATGGTGTTAAATCAACAATATATTCATCATTTAACTCAAGTATTTTACTTTTTCCTTTTTGATAAGGAATTATAGCTAAAGTATCGCTATTAATTTCATATTCCATAATATCCCCCTGTACTAAATAATAATATAAAAAATATATTACACATAAAATGTAACATATTTTTCTGTCGAATTTTGTCTTAATTTATTTTAATATGTTCTAATTGGTAAAATTAATCCAATTAAATCATTATTACTACTTTCTCTTAATAAAATAGGTTTTATTTCTCCTACAAAACTAATAATAACATCTTCTGTTGATATTGTTCTTAAAGCATCCATCATATATTTACTACTAAATGATATTTTAATATTATCACTACAATTAACTGCTAATTTTTCTTCTACTTTACCTATTTCAAGTGACATAGAAGTAATTTTTAACAAATTATTGTTAATTTCTAAAGTAATAATGTTATTATCCCTATCATTATTTAATATAGATGCTCTATCAACCATATTATAAAATTCTCTTTTGTTAATTCTTAAATCAAATAATGTTTCTTCTGGAATTAAATTAACAGTATTTGGATAACTTCCATTAATTAATCTTGATTGGAAAATAATATTATTAAATTTAAAAATTATTTTATTACTGAATATATATATATTTAATATTTCTTCATCTTCATCAAAAAATAATTTTAATAATTCAGTTAAATTTCTACTTGGAATTATAATATTAACATCTTTTGTTAATACTTTATCCATTTTATATTTCTTAAGAGATAATCTATAAGAATCTGTTGCACTACATTCAAGCATTTCTTTATTTGTTTTTAAATTTAATCCTGTTAAAACTATTCTTGATTCATCAGTACTTGAAGCATAATTAGTTTGATTTATAATATTTTTAAAATCTTTAATTGATAAACTAATAAAATCATCATTTAAACTTAAATCTATTGGGGGATATTCTCTAGCATCAATACCATTTAAATTAAATTCACTATTTTCTGTATAGATAAGTACTTTATAATCATCAACTATTTCCATATTAATAAATTCTGAATCTAATTTTCTAATAATATCAATTATATATTTACCTTTTATTACTATACTTCCTGTTTTTAAAATTTCTAAATCTTCACTTTTTTCTATTTCAGTTTGAATTGTAATATCATTATCTGATGCGGTTAAAATAAGTTTTTCTTTTGTTAAATTAAATTTAATACCTGATAATATAGGTACAATATTCTTTGATGATAATGCTTTTGATACATTATTTAATGCTTCGGATAAAACGTTTTTTCTAATTTTCAATTTCATAAAAATTCCTTCTTTCTTTTATTTATTTATTTTTTTTATTATAGCAGTTAATAACTGTTAATAACTTCTTAAAACCTTATATATCAGTACTTTTAGAAGATTTTTTTTAACAATTATTAACTGATATTAACATTATTTTAATTCTTGTTCTATATGAATAATTGCTTCTTTTAATTCCATGTTACTTTTTAATGAAGTTTCTATTTTATTACAAGAATGCATTACAGTAGCGTGATTTTTTCCACCAAATTCTATTCCTATTCTTTCAAAAGATTCATTAGTTAATTTACGACATAAATACATTGCTACTTGTCTTGGAATGGCTATATTTGGTGGCCTTTTATTAGATTTTATATCTTCATAAGATATTTTATAAAAATTTGCTACACTTTTTTGTATTCTTCTTATATTATTTTGATCTGTACCACTTGTTTTTTTAGTAAATTCTTTTAATGCTTCCATTGCAAATTCTAAAGTTGGATTATTAACACCCATAATTACTGAATAAGCAATAAGTCTTGTAATTGAACCTTCAAGTTGCCTTACATCGTTTCCAACATTTGAAGCAATAAAGTTAATAACATCATCATTTATTTTTAACTTTTCTCCATTTAATTTTTTTCTTATAATAGCTACTTTTAATTCAAATTCAGGTGGTGCAATATCAACTTGTAAACCCCAACAAAATCTAGTACGAAGCCTATCTTCAAGAAATTTTAAATCATCTGGTGACCTATCGGATGATACAATTATTTGCTTAGAATCGTTATGTAAATTATTAAATGTATGGAAAAACTCTTGTTGTGATGCTGTTGCTCCCCCGAGAAATTGAATATCATCTATTATTAATACATCAATATCACGATATTTACTCTTAAAAAATTCCATATAATCTAAATTATTATTGTTAATATTATTTTTTCTTGATAATCCCATAAAATCTTCAAGAAATTGATCGCAGGTAACATATAAGACACGTTTTTTATGTTTTTCTTCAATATAATTACCAATTGCATGCATAAGATGAGTTTTACCAAGTCCACTGTTACCATATATAAATAAAGGATTATACATTTTACCAGGATTTTCTGCTACTGCAAGTGCTGCTGCTTGTGCAAATTTATTTGATTCGCCTACAACAAATGTATCAAAAGTATAATTTTTATTTAAATTAGAATTAATTGCTTTTTTAGGTTTATATTTATCAACATCATCTTTAGTTTCAGTTTTTTCTTTTTCTTTTTCTTTATCAAGTATTTCATTAAGATTTTCTTTTAAAATAAAGATAATATCATTTATTTTAAAACTAGAATTGTTATTAAAATTATCTATTATTATTTCTTTATAATTTTGTTCAATATGCGTTTTGTAAAGTAAATATGGTACGCATAATCTTAATTTATCATCTTGAATATCAATAAATTCAATATTACTAAACCATGTATTAAAAGGAAGAGGATCTATAATATTTTTAATACTTAATAATGTTTTATTCCATATACTATCATTCATATTATAACCTCCTTCCCCATAAGATTTTTTAAGTCAATTTAATTGTAATACATTATTAAAAAAAATAAAATACCCAAACAGAAATTAACTAACTTATTAACATAGTTTTCAACATATAAAACCCTTTGTCTATATATAATAAATGACTTTTTAACAAATTTCAAGAAAAAAGTTATTATTTTAATTAACATTATGTTATAAATAAATTGTTAATAACTGTTAACAATGGTTAATAAATATCAAAATATATATTATATAAGGATAAAATAACTGCAGTTATTAACTAAAATATTGTTAATTTTTAAATATTAATAATTTTTTATTATAAATTAACTACAGATATTAACTAAAAAAGTTAAAAACTAATTGCTCCGATGAATTGATTATTTATTTAATCCATGATATATTAAAAATATAAAAATAATGAGGTAAAGAATTATGAAATTAAAATTTAATAAATACATACTAATACCAATTTTAATAATTACAGGATTAATTGTTATATCTTTTTATAACTTTTATAAGCCATATTATAAATTTATTGATGATTATAATACAATAAAAGAAAATTGCTATGAAAAAAAGAATATTAATCATCCTATATGTCAATTACCATATTATCAAGATGAAAGTGTTTTAAAATATTTTATTGAAAATAATGACCCATATAAAAGATTAAATGAACTTGATTTATATACTGTTTATAATAGCATTGTTGAAAATGAAACTTATAGTGTTCTTCAATTTTTATCTCCCCTTCTTATTATGATTATGGTTGTGGGAACACTTCATCAAGAGTATTCAAGTGGGATGTTAAAAAATTATTTGACAAGACAAAGTTATAAATCGTACTTAAAGGATAAATATAAATTTATATTAACTATTTCTTTAATTATACCTATTTCTCTTATCGTAATATTGTTAGTTTCTGGAATATTAACAGGATTTAATACTAAAATAGCAAGTAGTGTTTACTCTATCGCGGTTTATAGTGAATTTAAGTATAATCATTTCTTTATGTATTTTATAGGATTTTTATTTATTACTTATTTTATGAGTGTTTTTTATGCCAATATTGGATTATTTTGTGTTAAAAAAACAAAAAATACAACTCTTGCTATAATTATGGGATATATCTTATTTTTAATTATAGACATTATTATTTATGTAGTTATATACGCGTTTATCTTATATAAATTTTTAAATTTAAATGTTTCTGAAGAAATATTTAATATAACAGGATACTTTTTTACTGATACTAAAATAAATTTAATAAAAATGTTATTAGTTTCCTTTATTTTGCAGGGATTATCTACATTTATTTTATATAAATTTTATCAAAATAAGCAGGAGGTAATAGAAAATAGTGAAAAACAAAACGCATAATACGTATCAAATATTAAATTATTTTGCTTCAACTGATAGATATAAAATAATTTTAATTTTAACAATTATTCTTTGTTTATATGGAAGTTTTGCTCTTGGACTTAATACAACATTTTCTTCTTCTATACTTAATACATTTATGTTCGATATTTTTAATATATTTATGTTTTTAATATTATTTATTAATACTCTTAATATATGTACAACTTTTGATAATGAATTTTCTTTTTATATAATAAGATTAAATAATAAAAAAAGATACATAAAAGAATTATTAAAAAATGTTTTAATATTTAATATCTTACATTTAACCATCTTTTTTCTTATATATTTTACAATTAAATGCTTTCTGACATATGAACCTGGAAGTTATACATTATATCAAAACTATAATATAACAAACAATTTATATTTAATATTCTATTTAGGAAGATACATAATTTTAAGTTTATTATTTTGTCTAATTGAAAGCTTAATTTATATTAATTTTAAAACAAAAATAGTTTGTATATTTAACTCATTATTTATCATGGGATTTTTACTTTCAAGTTCAAGTGATATGATTTATAATAAATTTTTAATTTTTCCTTGGAGTTATTTTAATAATATAAAATATAGTTCATTCTCTATGGAAGTTTTATATTCATGTATTTATATATTAATTTTATTAATAATATCACTTTTATTATATAAGTTTATTTTAAAAAAGAATAAAAATATAAATAATATAAGATATATTTTCTTTACTGACATTTTGTATTTGTTAAAAAAAAGAAAAAGAATTTTGTTATTATTTTTACTATTTCCAATTGTTACAACATTTATAAATGTAAATATGGATTTATCTTTTATAAGTATTGTAAATACTTCAATGGGAACTAATATTATATTAAAAGAATTTGGTCCACTTGAAATATGTATGTATTTACTAAATATTGGAATAATAGCTTTTTTAATAACGGATTTATTTATAAGAGATATTAAATATAGTTTAGATAATATATTTTTAAGAACAAATATCTTAACATGGTTTATTGATAAAGTAATTATATTTTTAATGTTTAGTTTTATTTTAAAAATATTGCAATACGTTTTAGTAGTTATAATTTTATTAATAAATAATAAAGTGTTTGATAGTAATATTATTAATTTAATGTTAGCAGATTATTTTTACACATCTTTAGTAGGATTCATTTTCTTATTAATATATATTTTATTTATTACATTAAATAAAACAAAATTTTTACCTATAATAGGGGGAATACTTTTAATTATTGTGCTACCTAAAAGTATTTGGAGTTTAAAATGTTATATAATTTACATGATAGTTATATTAATATTAATATTAATATTAATAATTACTATAATAAGTAAAATAATTAAGAATAAAAATAAAAAAATATTTGAAAATTTATAAAGGAGAATAAATATGAAATTGGAAATAAAAAATTTATCTAAAAAGTTTAAAGATGTATATGTATTAAAAGATATTAATTTAACATTTGAAAGTGGAAAAATATATGGTTTTACAGGAAGAAATGGAAGTGGAAAAAGTGTATTATTGAAAATAATATGTGGATTTTATACTCCAACAAGTGGAGAAGTTTTATTAGACAATTATAATTATATTTTAAATAATGATTTTCCTAAAAGTACAAGATGTTTAATTGAAAAGCCTAATTTTTTGCCTGATTTGACGGGATATGAAAATCTTAAACTACTTGCATCAATTGAAAATAAAATTGGAGATAAAGAAATAATGGATACTATAGAAAAATTAAACTTAAAAGAAGAAATAAATAAAAAATATAGTAAATATTCATTAGGAACAAAACAAAAATTAGGTATAGCACAAGTCTTAATGGAAGATCCAAAGTTAATTGTATTAGATGAGCCATTAAATGGCATAGAAAATGAAACAGCAAAAGAGGTAAGAAAAATATTAAATGAAGAAAAGAAAAAAGATAAAATAATAATTGTTGCTTCTCATATAAAAGAAGATATAGATACTTTAGCAGATGTTGTTTATAATATTGATAATGGTATTGTAGAAAAAATAAAGGGATAAAATTAAATTTTAATTGACAAAAGCCTAACTTTCTCATATAATTAGTAAATGAAAAAGGCAATTTAGTTTGGAGGTGCAAAAGAATGAAAAAAGGAACATTTCAACCTAATAATCGTAGAAAAGCAAAAAAACATGGTTTTTTCTCACGTATGAAATCAGGTATTGTTAATAAAAGAAGAGCTAAAGGAAGAAAAAAATTATCAAAATAATACCACTTGAAAAAAGTGGTTTTTCTGTATAAAGAGGTAATTTATGAAAAAAAAGAATATTGTAAAAAATAAAGAGGATTTTACTAGAATAATAAATAAGAAAAATGGTTATGTAAATAAATATTTTATTATTAATGAAGAAGTAAATAATGATTTAATACCAAAGTTTGGAATTACTTTTATTAAAAATATGTGTAATGCTGTTAATAGAAATAAACTTAAACGCCAAATAAAATCTATTATAGATAATAATAAAAATATATATGAAAATAATAAAAATTATATTATAATTATAAGAAAGGACGCATTAAATAAATCTTATAAAGAACTTGAAGATAATTTAATATCCTTATTTTATAAATTAAAGGAGAAGAAAGATGAAAAATAAGAAGAAGATATTTATTATAATACTTATGATATTTATGTTATGTGGATGTACTAAAGTATTAAAAGATGAAAACAATAAAGTAGTAGTTAGTCCTACAACAGGACAAAATGTTACAGAAAATATTTTATGTAAGCCAACAAGTGAAGAAATGTTAAAAATATATGAAGAAAATAAAGTTGATATATCAAAACTTCCTGACTGTAAAGATATGAAAGTAACAGGAAAATATGAAAGTATTTGGAATAGTATTTTTGTTAGACCACTAGCATGGTTAATTGTAAAACTTGGCGAAGTAGTTAATTCAACTGGCCTAGCAATTATTTTAATTACAATAGGAATAAGAATTCTTTTATTTCCTGTAACACAAAAAACTGCAATGCAATCTGAAAATATGAAAAAAGCTCAACCAGAACTTGCTAGACTTGAAAAGAAATATGAAAATAAACAAGATCAAGAATCTATGATGAAAAAATCACAAGAAATGATGGCTATTTATAAAAAATATAATATAAGCCCAATGGCAGGATGTATATTTGCACTTTTACAAATACCACTTTTATTTGCTTTTCTTGAAGCAATAAATAGAATCCCTGCAATATTTGAAGAAAATTTCTTAGGTATTTTCCAAATGGGTACTACCCCACTTGTAGCGTTAAGAAATGGTGATTGGTATTATTTGATATTATTAGTATTAATCGTAGCTACAACATTTATATCATTTAAAATGAATAAATCTGTTGCTAACCCTGAATTAGAAAAGCAAACAAAAGGTATGATGTATTTCATGATAATATTTATTGGTATTATGGGATTCTCACTATCTAGTGCAATAGCAGTTTATTGGATTACATCATCAGTATTTACTATTTTACAAAATGTTTATACTGATATAATAAAAAAAAGGGCAAATAATTAATTATTAGGAGAGTTGTATTATGAAAAAAGAAATTTTTGAAGCACAACATTTAGTGGAGGCAAAAGAAGAAGCGTTTAAAAAAATGAATATGAAGGAAGAAGACTTAATAATAAGAATATGTGATAAAAGTGAAAAAGAAAACCCTGATATGTGTGTAATTGAAGTTTACCAAAAAGATGAATTAACACAAAAGATAAAAGATTTTTTAATTGATATAATTAGTGATATGGGTGTTAATTGTAATATTGAAACTAAAACAAGAAATGATTTATTTTATTTAAATATTTTAAGTAATAAAAATGAAGTATTAATTGGTAAATCAGGAGTTGTTTTAGATGCCATTCAAACTTTAGTAAATGAAGTAGTAAGAACTAATATAAAAATGAATTATAAAATTGTAATTGATGTTGCAGATTATAAACTTGCTAAACAAAAAAGAATAGAACATATTGCTAAAATGGCTGCGAAATCTGTAGGAAAAACTAAAATTGAAGTTAGTTTAGATCCAATGAATTCTTATGCAAGAAGAATAGTACATAATACACTTGCAAACAGTAGAGATGTTTATACTGAAAGTTTTGGCGAAGAACCAAATAGATATGTAGTAATAAAACCAAAAAAACTAAAATAAGAAGGTTACATTTTGTAATCTTTTTTAAGTTTTACTTGATATTTTTATAAAAAGATAATATAATTAAGGCACGAAAAAGAAGGTGTATTTATGAATGATACAATTGCAGCCATATCTACTAGTCTTGGTATTGGAGCGATAGCTATAGTAAGAGTAAGTGGAAAAGATGCTATAAAAATAGTTGATAAAATATTTTCAAATAATTTATTAAAACAAGATAGTCATACTATTTCATATGGTTATATAAAAGATAATGATGAAGTAATTGATGAAGTTTTAGTTAGTGTTATGAAATCCCCTAAAACATTTACAACCGAAGATATCGTAGAAATAAATTGTCATGGTGGTATAATTACAACACAAAAAATACTAGAGCTATTACTTAAAAATGGTTGTAGATTAGCAGAACCAGGCGAATTTACTAAAAGAGCATTTTTAAATGGTCGAATAGATTTTACTAAATCTCGTGCTATTATGGATTTAATTACAACAAAAAGTGAAAGTGCAAGAAAAATAGCAATATCTAATTTACAAGGAAATACAACATCTAAAATTCAAGAATTAAGAAAAAAATTAGTATCAATTATATCAAATATTGAAGTAAATATTGATTATCCTGAATATCTTGATATTGAAGTAATGACAAAAGAAAAGATAAGAAAATCCCTTGATGATATAAAAATTTCACTTGATAAAATAATTAATAATAGTAAAAATTCTAAATTAATAAAAGAAGGCATAAATGTATCTATTATAGGACGTCCTAATGTAGGAAAAAGCAGTATTTTAAATAAATTAATAAAAGAAGATAAAGCAATTGTAACTTCTATTGCAGGTACAACTCGTGATACAGTTGAAGGAAGTGTTATATTAGATGGTATGAGGCTTAATTTTATAGATACGGCAGGAATTAGAAAAACAACTGATATCGTAGAACAAGTTGGGGTAGAAAAATCACTTAAAACAATTGAAGAAGTAGATCTTGTTATAGTGGTGTTAAATAATAATGAAAGCCTAACATCTGAAGATATAGATATTTTAGAAAAAACTAAAGATAAAAAAAGAATAATTGTTATAAATAAAAATGATTTATTAAATAAATTAGATATATCTAAAATAAAAGATAATAATATTATTTATACAAATACTTTAAATTACGAAGGAATAGAAAGTTTAACTTCCAAAATAAAAGAAATGTTTAATATGGAACTTCTTGATGTTAAAGATTTTAATTATGTAAGTAATGTAGAACAATTAAATAGATTATATGATGCTAAAAAATCTCTTGAAGATGTAGAAAAAGGGTTAAATAATAATTTACCTATAGATATGATAGAAATAGATTTAAAAAATATTTGGACTATTTTAGGAGAAATAATTGGAGAAACATATACTGATGAACTTCTTGATAATTTATTTAGAGATTTTTGTGTAGGAAAGTAAAATTTAGGTTTTACTTTTTTTTATATAAATATTGAATTTTAATATATTTAATAGTATAATACGAAAAGGAAAAAAGAAGGTGTAATTATGAATTATGATGTAATAGTTGTAGGAGGAGGTCATGCTGGTTGTGAAGCATGCCTTGCTAGTAGTAGAATGAACCACCCTACTTTATTAATAACAGGAAATATAAATAATATTGCAGATACGCCATGTAATCCTTCGATAGGAGGTCCTGCAAAAGGAAATGTTGTCCGTGAAATAGACGCTTTAGGAGGAGAAATGGGAAGAAATACTGATAAAAGTATTCTTCAAATAAAAAAACTTAATACAAAAAAAGGTCCTGCAGTTTGGGCTTTAAGAGCACAAATAGACAAAGTTGAGTATCATAAAAATATGCTTAAAACAATAAATAATCAAGAAAATTTAACAGTAAAAGAAGGAATGGTTGAAGATTTACTTATTAAAAATAATAAGATTTATGGAATAAAATTATCAACTGGTGAAGAAATATATGGAAAATGTGTTATTTTAACAACAGGAACATATATGAAAGGTCAAATTTTACGTGGAAGTAGTAAACATTCAGGTGGTCCACATGGGGAAAAACCTTCATTATTTTTAAGTGATAATTTAAAAAAATTAGGATTTACAATAAAAAGACTTAAAACTGGAACTCCTCCAAGAATAGAAAAAGCAACAATAGATTATACAAATGCCCTACTTCAACCTGGAGATACTACCCCTATTACATTTTCACATTTAAATAAAGTTTATTATGATGTTTTAAATCAAGAAGACTGTTATTTAATATATACTACCCCTACTACGCATGAAATAATAAAAGAGAATCTTGAAAAATCAAGTATGTATGGTGGTTATGTTGAAGGAATTGGACCAAGATATTGTCCTTCAATTGAAGATAAAATAGTTCGTTTTAGTGATAAAGAAAGACATCAATTATTTTTAGAGCCAGAAAGTAAATATTACGATGATATATATTTACAAGGATTTTCTACAAGTATGCCTGAAGATATTCAAGAAAAAATGGTTCATTCTTTACCAGGGTTAGAAAAAGCTAAAATATTAAAATATGCTTATGCTATTGAATATGATGCAATAGACCCATTACAATTAAAACAAAGTCTTGAAACAAAAATAATTGAAAATCTTTATACAGCAGGTCAAATAAATGGAACAAGTGGTTATGAAGAAGCAGCATGTCAAGGTTTAATCGCAGGTATTAATGCATCTTTAAAACTTGAAAATAAAGAACCTTTAGTTTTAAAAAGAAATGAAGCTTATATTGGAGTATTAATTGATGACCTTGTAACAAAAGGTGTAGAAGATCCATATCGTTTATTAACATCTCGTAGTGAATATCGTTTACTTTTAAGAAATGATAATGCTGATTTAAGATTATCTAAATATGGTAAAAAATTAGGACTTTTAAGTGATGAGCAATATAATAAATTTATAGAAAAAGAACAAAGTATTGAAGAATTAATAAATTATTTAAAAAATAATTATCTTACACCAAAAAAAGTAACAAATGAATATTTAGAAAGCATAAATACTCCTACATTAAAAGATAGAATATCTTTATATGATATTTTAAAAAGACCTGAAGTAAGTTATGAAGACATAAAAGAATTTATTCCAAAAGCATATGATCTTGAAGTGATTGATGAAGTTGAAATTAATATAAAATATGATGGATATATCAAAAAACAAGAAAAAGAAGCAGAAAAAATGCTTGAATATGAAAATGTTTCAATTCCTGAAGATTTTAATTATTTAAATATTCAAAATTTAGCTCTTGAAGCAAGAGAAAAACTAAATAAAATACGCCCTACTTCAATAGGTCAAGCTATGCGTATAAGTGGTGTTAATCCTGCTGATATATCTATTTTAATGATAGAACTTAAAAGGAGAAAATATGAATAAAGAATTATTTTTAGAAGAATTAAAAAAACTTGGTATTTTATTAACTCCTAAACAAGAACAAGATTTAGATACATATTATAAACTTCTTATATCTTATAATAATAATGTTAATTTAACTGCTATAACAAAAGAAGAGGATGTTTATTTAAAACACTTTTATGATTCACTTACCCTATTTAAAGGTATAGATTTAAAAGAAAATTTAAAAATATGTGATTTAGGAACAGGAGCAGGTTTTCCTGGATTAGTTTTAAAAATAGTATTTCCTAATTTATCTATTACATTAGTAGATTCACTTGAAAAAAGAATAAAATTTCTTGATTTAGTAATAAAAGAATTAGAATTAAAAAATATTAAAACAGTTCATTCGAGAATTGAAGAATTTAAAGAAATAGAAGCATTTGATGTAGTTGTTAGTAGAGCTGTAGCAAAAATAAATATTCTTCTTGAACTTGGGTGCAATATTCCTAAAGTTAATGGCTTATTTGTTTTTATGAAAGGTAATATTTTAGAGGAATTAAAAAGTGCAAAGAATGCTTTAAAAGTACTAAATTATAGTTTAGAAAAAATAATTAATTTTAAATTACCAATTGAAGAAAGTGAAAGAAATATAGTCATTTTAAAACATACTTCCCCTACTTCAAACAAATATCCAAGACAATTTTCAATAATAAAGAAAAAGCCATTGTAAAAATATGGCTTTTATTGTGTTTTATTTATTTTCTATCTTTAATACATCATCTATATATTGGTAATTTAAAGCATTAGAATTTGTAACAATACTTTCTTGTAATTCGTTTTCTAAATTTTTTCTTGTATTTAATGCAATATTTCCCCCACATCTTGCCACCTCAAGATTTTGTTTTAAACCAATAGGATTTTTCTTTTTAGTTATTTCTCTAGTTGCAATTTCTCCTAAATCTGAAAGGACAACTTCTATATCACTCATGTTATCCCTTAATGATTCTTTCCTAAGACCTTTAAAAGCTTTATATTCACTAGCAGTCATACCAGACCACTTTTTATATATTTCATTTGTAAGAATAGCATACTCACTTTCTTCAGTTACACCATGTTCATTCCAAACATCAGTAAGTTTTTTCCTATCTTGAATACTTTTAATTCTTCTTATTATCCATTCTTCTGGATATCCTTTTTTTCTATAAGTATCAATAGCTCTTTGTACAGTAAGTGAAGGATCAAATACTTCATTAATTCTTTCACTTCCAAGTTTAGCTAACCACTGTTTAATTGGTTCAGCATTTTTTGATGGGATTGATTCAATTATTCTAAACATTCCCTCAATATCACATACATCAGTTATACGATATTTTCCATCTTGAGCTTTTAGTTTCAATTGGTGACAATTTGTCACCGTTTGATTTCCTTGTTCTTTTAATCTTTGTTTTAATTTATTCCAATATTTTCTTGGATTTTCACTTCCAGATAAAGCTCCAACAACATCCACTACACTAACATAATATTTTTCTTGTTCTTTATCCCATACTGTTCTTATTGTTTCATTATTAAATAACTTATTTATTAAATGCATCTTGTTTTCTTCCATAAAATCTCCAAACTTATCTTCTTTTAATTATTGTCTTTCGCATCTAGATATATTTTCATAATCGAAGCAAATAAATCTTCTTTTTGAATATTTGTTAACTTTTTACTTTCAAATAATAACTTTGCTTTTTCAATTAAATCCATACAGCTATCAGTAGTTTCTGCCATTATAAAATAAGACATTTCAACATTAAAAAACTCACATATTTTTTCTAATTGATTTAAACTAAAATTTCTTTTTCCTTTTTCTAAATTAGAAATTTGTGCCCTACTTAAATTTAATAAATTTGCTAAATCTTCTTGTTTTAAATTTCTTCTTTTTCTTAATAATTTTACTTTTTCACCTAAATTTTGTATCATAGATCCTCCTTACATGTTAATCATACAATAAATGTTTCAAATAGTCAATTATAAAATAATTAATTTAATTATAGTTTACAAAAATATTTAAAAATACCCTTGTAAAAATATAATTTATTTTGTATAATGATAATATAGGGATTTTATATTATAAAAGAATAGAAAGAGGGAGTTTTTATGAACCTAGATAAAGAAGTATTTGAACTTTCAATGGATGATATTTTACCAAATAGATTTCAACCAAGGGAAGTATTTGATGAACAAGCTTTAAATGAACTTGCTTTATCAATTAGAGAACATGGAGTAATTCAACCAATAATAGTAAGAAAAATAGGGGATAAATATGAAATAATCGCAGGAGAAAGAAGATTTCGTGCTAGTCAAATAGCAGGTAAAAAAACTATTCCAGCATTAGTAAGAAATATAGATGATAAAGAAAGTGCTAAAATTGCTTTATTAGAAAATTTACAAAGGAAAAATTTAACTTCAATTGAAGAAGCAAGAACATATGATACAATTTTAAAACTTGATAATATGACGCAAGAAGAACTTGCTAATAATCTTGGAAAATCACAATCTGCTGTTGCTAATAAAATAAGATTATTAAACTTAGATGAATCAGTTCAAGATGCTTTATTAAAAGAACAAATATCAGAAAGACATGCCAGAAGTTTATTAAATGTTCCTGATAAAGCAAAGCAAAAAGAACTTTTAAATAAAGTTATAATGAATCGTATGACTGTTAAACAATTAGATGATGAAATAGCACTTTTAACAGGTAACAAATCGTCATCAGATGCTGAAGGAGGTCAAAATGTGTTAAAAGATGATTCAATATTTACATTACCTAATTTAGATAATTTAAATAACAAAGAAGAAAAACCTACGAATAATGATAATAATATAAAAAATCAAGTTAGTAATGAAATTGTTTCAAATAGCGAAGAAAAATTACCAGAATTTAATATACCTTATATTAAACCTGAAACTAGCGCTTCAAATAAAATTGAAGAACAAAAAGTTAAACCTCTTGATGATAGTTTTGTAGAAAAAAGTATTTTCTTTACTAATCCAGAACCTACTAAGAAAAATGAAGATATTTCAAATTTAACAATAGAGCAAATATTAGCAAATTATAATTTAAATAATAAAAAAGCACTTGAAAAAGAAGAAAGACCTTCCTTATTTAATTTAGAAGAATCAAAAGAAGATTTATCATCTTTAAAATCAACAGATTATAGTAATTTAATTAATCCAGTTGTGCCTGAAGAAATAAAAGAAGAACATCTTCCTGTTTTTGATGTCCCTTCTTATTCTAAAATTGAAAAAACAACAGATTATCCTACTTATAACAATAAAGAAGAATCTTTAAATAATAATCTATATAATAATACTTTAAGCCAAAATATAACAAATAAAGAAAAAACAAATAACGAAGTATATGATTTAAGGTTTGCAATAAATAATTTTAGACAAGCAGTTCAAAATACAGAAAAATTTGGGTTTAAAGTTGAAACTGAAGAGTTTGATTTTGATAATGTATATCAAATTATTATTAGAATAGATAAAAATAAATAATGCAAAACTATAGATAAAATGAAAATATCTATAGTTTTTTTGATAATTTTTATATTTTTCATAAAACTCCTTTAAAAAATTTGTATTTTTTGGTAAACTATAAATAGTCGTAAATTTTAGATAGGAGTAAATAGGTATGGGAAAAGTAATTTCATTAATTAATCAAAAAGGTGGCGTAGGAAAAACAACAACAAGTATAAATTTGTCAGCTTCCCTTGCGCTTTTAGATAAAAAAGTATTAATGGTGGATTTAGATCCACAATGTAACGCAACAACAGGAATAGGCATTAATAAAGGGGATATAGAAAAAAGTGTTTACAATGTTTTAAATGGAACTTGTAAAATAGAAGAAGCTATTTTAAAAACAAGATATAAAAATTTATATGTTTTACCAGCCAACCTAAATTTAGCAGGAATAGATATAGAAATAAGTGAAAAAAGTAGGGTTGATAATACATTTTTAAAACAAGAACAATTAAAAAATAGTATTGATAGAATAAAAGATTCTTTTGATTATATAATAATTGATTGTCCTCCTGCACTTGGAATAATAACAACGAATGCTTTAACAGCATCGGATTCTGTTATAATCCCAGTACAATGTGAATATTTTGCACTTGAAGGAATAACACAACTTTTAAAAGCAGTTAAATTTACACAAATGAATCTTAATTCTAATTTAAAGATAGAGGGAGTTTTATTAACAATGTTTGATGCTAGGTTAAACTTAGGACTTGAAGTTGTTGAAGAAATAAGAAAATACTTTCAAGATAAAGTATATAACACAATAATTCCAAGACTTGTTAGATTAACTGAAGCACCATCACATGGAAAACCAATTATTGCGTATGATCCAAAATCTCGTGGGTCTGAAGCATATTTAAATTTAGCTAAAGAGGTGATAGAAAAAAATGAAAGAGGAGAGTAAAAGAAGAGCTTTAGGAAGGGGCTTAGAAGAATTATTTTCAATTGAAGATATCAACTATGGAAATTTAGAAGAAAAAATAATGGAAACAGTACACGAAGAAGAAATTCAAGAGCTTCCATTAAGTGAGTTAAGGGTTAATCCTTATCAACCAAGAAAAACATTTAACGAAGAAAGTTTAAATGAACTTGCAGAAAGTATTAAAGAGCATGGTGTTTTCCAACCAATTATTGTTAAAAAAAGTATTAAAGGTTATGAAATAGTTGCAGGAGAAAGAAGATTTCGTGCTTCTAAATTAGCAGGAAAAGAAACAATACCTGCTATTGTAAGAAATTTTACTGATGAAGAAATGATGGAGATTGCGGTATTAGAAAACTTACAAAGAGAGAATTTAAATGCTGTAGACGAAGCAAATGCGTATAAAACTCTTATGGAAAATCTTCATTTAACACAAGATCAAGTTTCAAAAAGGGTTAATAAAAGTAGAAGTCATATAACAAATTTACTTGGAATATTATCTTTACCTGAAGATGTTTTAACGTTAGTAAAAGAAAATAAATTATCTATGGGACACGCAAGATGTTTATCTAAACTTAGTGATATTGAGAAAATTAATGAATTAACTAAAAAAGTACTTGAAGAAAATCTAAGTGTAAGAGAACTTGAAGCCTTATCAAGTGGTAATGAAATAGAAAGAAAGAACAAAATTGTTAAAAGTCCTAAATCTAATGAATATACATCTCTTGAAAAAGAATTAACAGAATATTATGGCACAAAAGTTAAGATTGCTAACAAAAAATTAATTATTAGTTTTGAAAATAACCAAGATTTAAATAGAATATTAGAAATGATTAACTATAATAAATAAGAAGGTTATTATGGAAAAAAATTATAATATTAATACTAAAGTAATAATGAAAAAAGGACATCCTTGTGGTACAAATTTATGGGAAATAGTAAGACTTGGGGCTGATATTAAAATAAAATGTATAAATTGTGGTAGGGTAGTTATGTTACCAAGAATGGAATTTAATAAAAAAATCAAAAAAATAGTAGAGGAGTAACTTATGGCAAAGAGAAAATTAAAAAAAATTACTTTACATCCAATAACAAGTTTTGTTTTATTAATTGTTGGTGTAATTCTTTTAAGTTTTATATTAAGTTTGTTTAATGTATCTGCTACATATTCAAATATAAATATAGCAACAGGAGCTTTAGAAAAAACACTTGTATCTGTTAATAATTTACTTAGTTATGATGGAATGAAAATGGTTATAAGTAATGCTGCAACTAACTTTATAAGTTCATCACCACTTAGTACTTTAATAATAACATTAATAGGTCTTAAAATAGCAGAAAAAACAGGATTAATTCAAGCATTTATGAAAAAAAGAATAATTAAAATTAATCCAAAAACATTAACTTTTATAATAATATTAATGTCTATTTTTTCAAGTATTGTTAATGAAGTTGGTTATGCACTTTTAATACCATTAGCAGCGTTATTATTCTTATTTAATGGTAGAAATCCATTAGCAGGAATAGCAGCAGCTTTTGCAGGAGTTGCTTTTGGCTATAGTATAAGTTTCTTTGTAGGATCTATTGATATAGATTTAATACCATATACACAGGCCTCTGCAAGGTTAATTGATAGTGAATTTTATGTTAGAATGACATCAAATTTATTTATAATGATAGTATCATCTTTCTTAATTGCACTTATAGCTACATTAATAACTGAAAAAATTATTGTAAAAAAATTAGGAAGATATGTTGCTAAAACAAGAGATGATTTGGGGCAAACTAAAGAAATAGAATATCTTGATTTACAATATGAAGAAGAAAAGAAAATAAAAGAAGAAGCATTACAAAAGAAGGGTTTAAAATCTGCTAAAATAGTAGGTATTATCGTAATAATTCTATTTGTATATATGATAATACCAGGACTTCCTTTATCAGGAATGTTACTTGATTTAAAACAAAGCGCTTATGTCGATCAATTATTTGGAAAAAATTCATATTTTCAAGATGGATTTACTTATATGATGAGTATATTTTTTGGCATAACTGGTATAGCTTATGGAATAAGTGCTAAGACAATAAAAAATGATAAAGATTTATTTAATAAATTAAAAGAAAGTTTAAGTGAACTTGGAATAATCATTGTTATGATATTCTTTGCTTCTCAATTTATTGCAATATTTAAAGAATCTAATATAGGAACAGTAATCGCAGCAACAATGGCTAATATATTACAAAGTTTACCTTTTAGTGGAGCAGCTTTAATAATCGTAGCAATTATCTTAATTGCAATTTCAAATATTTTTGTAACAGGTTCCATATCAAAATGGGTAATATTTTCATCTACGATGGTTCCTACATTTATGCAACTTGGTATTTCTCCTCAATTTACACAATTTATTTTTAGAGCAGCAGAGTCTATGACTAATGGTATAACCCCACTTCTTGCTTATTTTGTTGTTTATTTAGGATATATAAATATTTATAATAAAGATTACGAAAAACCAATTACAATAAGAAAAGGACTATCTATTATGGTACCATATTTTATAGGAATATCTTTAACATGGTTGTTTATTATTCTAATGTGGTATATAATAGGACTTCCACTTGGCCCAGGAGTTTACCCAAGTTTATAATAAGGAGGAAGAATTATGAGTTTAAAAGCTGGTATTGTGGGACTTCCAAATGTTGGAAAGTCCACTTTATTTAATGCCATTACAAAGAAGAATATTTTAGTAGCAAATTATCCTTTTGCTACCATTGAACCAAATGTAGGAATAGTAACAGTTCCCGATGAAAGATTAACAAAATTGGAAGAAATATATATTCCTGAGGAGTTAAAACCTGCAACATTTGAATTTGTTGATATAGCAGGAATAGTAAAAGGAGCATCTTTAGGAGAAGGTCTTGGAAATAAATTTTTATCTCATATCCGTGAAGTTGATGCTATTGTTGAAGTTGTAAGATGCTTTGATGATAAAGAAATAACACACGTTGATGGAAGTGTTGATCCTATAAGAGATGTTGAAGTAATTAATTTAGAATTAGCCCTAGCAGATTTAGAAATCATAAATAATAGAATAGATAAAATTAAGAAAAAAGCTGAAACAACGAAAGAAAAAGAAACTGTTTTAGAATATAATGCTCTTACAAAGGCAAAAGAAACTTTGGAAAAAGATATTCCCTTAAGATTAGCAGATTTTACGAAAGATGAATTACTTGCTATAAAAGGATTTAACTTTTTAACTTTAAAACCTCATATTTACTTAGCAAATATAAGTGAAAATGAAATAACAACAGAAAATGATTATGTTAAAAAATTAAAAGAGTATGCTAAAGGTGAAAATTCTAAGGTAATTGTGGTTTCTGCTAAAATAGAAAGTGAACTTGCAGAACTTGAAGATAGTGATAAGGAAGAAATGTTAAAAGATTTAGGTATTGAAAAAAGTGGGTTAGATAAGTTAATTGAAGAATCATATAATTTACTTGGATTAAAAACATATTTTACATGTGGACCTAAAGAAGTTAAAGCATGGACTTATAAAGATGGAATGAATGCTAAAGAATGTGCTGGAATTATTCATAGTGATTTTGAAAAAGGATTTATAAAAGCAGAAGTAATAAGCTATAATGATTTAATTGAAGCAGGATCAGAACTTAAAGTGAAAGAAAATGGCAAATTTAGAATTGAAGGTAAAGAGTATTTAATGCAAGATGGAGATATTTGTCATTTTAGATTTAATTTGTAAATGAATGAAAATTATGATAATTTTAAATCCTATTTTACAAATGAAGATGAATTTAATTCGTGGTATGAAATAGTTAAGGATATATTAAATAATGAAGAGTTTAAAAAAAGAGTGTATTTTAAACATCATGAAAAACAAAGTTTGTATACGCACTCTCTTTTAGTGTCAATTTTTGCTTATAAATATGCTAAAAAGCATCATGCAGATTATAGAGTTTGTGCCATTGCAGGTCTTTTACATGATTTTTATACTCATGCATGGCAATATAGTAAAGATTTAGATAATTTAGATAAAAAATATAGTGAAAATTTAAAGAAAAAAAAGAAATTTTCAACATTACATGCATTTATACATCCATATGAAGCACTTATTAATAGTAATACTTATTTTAATAATCTTATGAATGAAAGAGTAGAAAATGCAATACTTGTTCATATGTTTCCCCTTTCTTTGTTTAATAAAGTAAAACTTCCTAAATATAAAGAAAGTTGGATAATTACATATATAGATAAAGCAGTATCTTTAAAGGATTTTCCTAATATAAAAGAAATACCTAAGTATTTAGGATTAAAAAATATTAAAAATAAGAACAAAAAATAGAATTTATTTTTTGTTTTTATATAATTATGTGATAAAATATATTTATAGGTATTTATGAAGGAGGATGTATATGGGTATACTTAAAGTATTTGATCATGAATATAAAGAATTAAAAAGGTTTGAAAAAATTGTAGAAGAAATTGATGCTTTAGAAGAAGAATATAAAAAATTAAGTGATGAAGAATTAAAACACAAAACTGTAGAGTTTAAAGAAAGACTTAAAAATGGTGAAACTTTAGAAGATATTAAAGTTGAAGCTTTTGCTACTGCTCGTGAAGCTTGTGCAAGAGTAATTGGTGAAAGACCATATAAAGTTCAATTATTGGGTGGTTTAGCGATTCATTATGGTAATATAGCAGAAATGAAAACAGGTGAAGGTAAAACATTAACATCAGTTATGCCTGCGTATTTAAATGCTCTTGAAGGAAATGGGGTTCATATAATTACAGTTAATGAATACTTGTCAACTCGTGATAGTAATTGGATGGGAGAAATTCATAGGTTTTTAGGTTTAACTGTAGGTTTAAATTTAAGAGAATTATCATCAAAAGAAAAACAAGAACAATACGCTTGTGATATTTTATATACAACAAATAATGAAGTTGGTTTTGATTATTTAAGAGATAATATGGCTATTAGAAAAGAAGATAGAGTACAACGTCCACTTAATTTCGCTATTGTAGATGAAGTTGATTCTGTATTAATAGATGAAGCAAGAACTCCTTTGATTATTTCAGGAGGTACTTTAGAAAATAAAAATTTATATATCGAAGCAGATAGATTTGTAAAAACATTAAAAAAGGAAAAAGATTATATAATTGATGAAAAAACAAAAAAAGTAAATCTTACTGATGAGGGTGTAAAACTTGCTGAAAATTATTATCATATTAGTAATTTATATGATATGGATAATACTAGTTTAGTCCATTTTATAAATCAAGCATTGCATGCAAATTATTCTATGAAAAACGATGTTGATTATGTAGTTCAAAATGGTGAAATTATAATCGTAGATCAATTTACTGGTAGATTGATGCCAGGAAGAGCATTTTCTGAAGGGTTACATCAAGCTATCGAGGCTAAAGAGGGTGTAGCAATCGAACAAGAAACAAAAACACTTGCTACAATAACATTTCAAAATTTATTTAGAATGTATAAAAAATTAAGTGGTATGACAGGTACTGCAAAAACAGAAGAAGAAGAATTTAGAAATATATATAATATGTATGTAATTACTATTCCTACTAATAGACCAGTTCAAAGAATTGATATGCCTGATCTTATTTATGCTAATAAAAATGCTAAGTATAATGCTATTGTAAAAGAAATAGAAGAACGTCATAAAAAAGGACAACCAGTTTTAGTGGGAACAATAGCTATTGAAACGAGTGAAGAAATAGGAACTTTACTTCGTAAAAAAGGTATTACACATGAAATATTAAATGCTAAAAATCATGCTCGTGAAGCTGAAATAATAGCAAAAGCTGGAGAAAAAGGTGCAGTTACAATTGCAACTAATATGGCAGGTCGTGGAACAGATATTAAATTAGGCGAAGGAGTAAAAGAACTTGGAGGACTTTGTGTACTTGGTACAGAAAGACATGAATCAAGAAGAATTGATAACCAACTTCGTGGTAGAAGTGGACGTCAAGGAGATCCAGGATTCTCTCAATTTTATATAGCTATGGATGATGATCTTATGAGAAGGTTTGGTTCTGATAGAATTAAAATGATTATGGAATCAACAGGTATGCAAGATGAAATGGCTATAAGAAGTAAAATGTTTAGTAAATCTGTTGAATCAGCACAAAAAAGAGTTGAAGGAAATAATTTTGATAATAGAAAACATATTTTAGATTATGATAATGTTGTAAGTACACAAAGAGAAAGTATTTATAATAAAAGAAATGAAATATTAGATAAAGAATCAGTACATGAAGATGTACTAGAAAGTATGAAAAATCATGTTGTCGATATTGTTGAATCTCACCTTGATGAAAAAGATAATCTAAAAGAGGAAGATAAAAAAGATATTATAGATTACATTAATAATAATTTATTAAGAAATAAGGTAAAAGAAAAAGAACTTGAAGGTAAAAATGTTGATGAAATAATTTCATTATTAAGTGATAAAGTAGTAAGTGAATACGAAAATAAAATAAAAGATTTACCAATTGAAATAACTAATGAATTTGAAAAAGTAATAAGTTTAAATGTTATTGATAAATATTGGATGGAACAAATAACTACGATGTCACATTTAATGGAGGGTATTGTTTTAAGACAATATGCACAAGATAATCCACTTCGTGCTTATACGATGGAAGGTTATGATTTGTATGAAAAGATGTTAGAAAATATTGATAAATATATAACATTATATCTTTTAAGAGCAGAAATAAGACAAAATGTTGAAAGAAAACAAGTTGTAAAACCAACTGGTACTAACAGAAGTGATGAAACTGCTAAAGTTCATACTAAAGTAAAAAAAGAAAAAATAGGTAGAAATGATCCATGTCCTTGTGGCAGTGGTAAAAAATACAAACAATGTTGTGGTAAATAGCTCGCAACCCCCGATAAAATAATGGGTTTACATTTACAATATTTAGGTAAATTTCCCTTGAGAAAGGCGTTTAGATAAGCTTTTTTGCCTAAAGGAGCCTTAAAAATAGGTTAATATGGTATAATTAAATAGGAGTTGAAAATATGACATATAGAATTCAAAAAGTTCATGATTTAATATATGAAACAGATATAGCTTGGAATATGTTTTTAAATTATTTACAATCATCAAATTATTTTAAAATTTTTAATATAATGGATGAAGAAGAAAGAAGATATTATAATAACAAAATGTGTTCAGATTTAGCCGTAATTTGCGAAAAATATAGCAAGGCATTATACTTAAAAACTGCGTCCATACCTGAGAGTATTATTAGTAGACTAAATTTAACAGATGATGATGTAGTTAATATAATTATAGGCTCTGATGACGCGAGAACAGGAACTATATATGGTCAATTAACTAGAGATGAAAAGAAACAAATTCAAGAATTAAAATTTCATGGGATTAGTCATAATTTTACTAGATTATTTGATAATGATAATAAATTTCTTAAAAATATTCAATTTTACTTTAATCATTCAATGAAGGATTTAAAAAATGTTTCTGACAGTGATTTAGAAGACATACTATATTCTGATAAAGTTTATGATGCTTTTGTCAAAGGAAGGTATTCAAGTTTAAATTATTATGATGCAGATTTTGATGCTTTAATATCATTGTGTGAAACATTACAAAGCCAAATAGTACAAGGCGAATCATTCTTTGACATGGATTGCGTTGAGATTTTACCAAAGGTTAATTTCGATTTAATAAATGATTTTTATAATTATAAAAATAGTATAGTTGGTCATACAAGCATATATGGTGGATATCAACCAAGATTTAGAACAATTAAGCATATTTATCCTATTTTAGGATCTAAAGTAAGTGTAGAAAAAAAAGAAAGCAAAAAAGAATACTATTTTGGAGAACATTTACCATATGGGAGTCTATATAAATTTATTAATTCAAATGGTGTCAACCAAATTGTAAAAAGAAGTATTGAAGAATTATCTACTGAAATTGGGCATGTTTCTACGCAAATAGGCTTATATTCAGTGGGAACTGGTTCTAACAATGATTTAGAATTCAGAGAACCTTTGCCAATATCTGCAATATCAGTCAGTGATGGTGAATTTGTTGTTTTTGAAGACAATATTGGACAACATATTATATTAAATATTAGTGGACAGTTGATTTTCACAAATTATGAATTAATTAAAAATAATAGTAATAATAAACAGTCAACTAAGTAACCATTTTAATAATTTTATTTCAAGGTATTGTAATTATCAAATTATATTTAATGATTTATTTTAGATAAGTTGAGTGAAAAAAACTTACAATGTTTGAATAAAAAATTATTAAATAAAAATAAAAAATACCAATTTAAAAGGAAAAAATTACTTGGTTGTTTTAATATTTTACCTTGTGAAAGTGGTAAGAAGTGCAAACAATGTTGTGAAAAGTAAATTAAAGCCCGATTTTACGGGTTTTTTTGATGCTACGAGAATTTTGGAATATACTCTAGATATCTTCCGCTAAGTATTTAAATATTCATTTTTTATTCAAAATTACAAAATATAATAATTATTAAATATTAATTTATTCCTTTATTTACAATGGATTGAAGGATTTCTATAAATTAGAATAACAAAAATATGTTCATTGTTCCATAGATACAAGACGTTTTTATTAAATAAAAAAAGATAATATATTAATTATCCTCTTCATCAATAGGTTTTAATAACTCTCTAATATCTATATTTAAAACTTGAGCAAATTTCCATATAGTACCTAAACTAAATGTTTGATGATATTTATCACTTTCAATGTTCATAATAAATCCATCACTATAATTACATAATTCAGCAAATTGGCTTTGAGTTAATCCTTTTATTTTTCTTTGTTTTTTAAGGTTTTTTGCTACAAGATAATAAATATAATTTTCATCATTTTTGTTAATCATTATAACATCATCACCTTTCTAATATTATTTTCTCACTTATTTGTTGAAATTATTCTCACTTATTCAGTGAGATATGTGGTATAATAAAAATAGAAAGGAGTTATATAAATATGAAAAAATGTAAATATTGCCAAACTGAAATTAATAGCAAAGCAAAAATATGTCCACAATGTCATAAAAAGCAAACAAATCCGGCAATTAGGGTTATAGGAATAATTATCATAATTATAGGAATCATTGCTATTGTTTCAGGTATGGGAGATACGGATAGCAGTAAAGAAGACAAATGCTATATAACATTGGCAGAGTTTAATGAAATCAAAAACGGAATGACATATGAACAAGTTAAAGATATTGTCGGATGTGATGGAACAGTTAATTCTGATACAGAAGTAATGGGATCAAAAATGACAATATATTCTTGGTATGGTAAAGATGGTATTTCTAATGCAAACGTAAACATTCAAAATGGTAAGTTGATTAATAAAACTCAAATAGGTCTAAAATAATTGTTAAAACTATTTTGTAAAAAAGTTTAAAAGCATTATTTTAGATACGAATTTAGATACGTTTAGACAGTGTTCCCAAGTGCTGTCGAATGCTCTCGGAAGTAAAAAAGGGCGCTAAAGTGCCTTAAAAATGCTAGCCATATGGCAGCGGTAAGAAATATAAGTAATATTGTGGTAAAAAAATCGTAAAGTCCCATAAATAAAGGGAAAATACGGTTTTTTTCATTTACAAAAAAATAAACCAAAATAAAGATTGGTGTCATTTTGATTTATGTATTTGACTATATTTATAAAAATATATGTAATATTCATGGTATAATAATATTAACAAATTATAAGTTTGATACTGCATGGAGTAAAATAAATTCATATTACAAGTATTTTGAATTTCAAAAATAGTTTATAAGTCAATATGATGGTATACCTTTGGATGTAGAATTTAATATGCGGTTAAGGGAGGAATATTAAATGAAAGATTTAACTAAAGATAATATTAACAAAATAAAATATGAAGATATTATTGCAATATTTGTTGCTGAAGGTGGCGCTATGGGTGAACCAAATGCTTTTCATGCAGTCTTAAAAGATTTAACCCATTACTATGTTAATTTAGGTGATGTTAATTTTACAAGACAAGATTTCTTTAAAGCATTTCCACTAATGGAATCTATTAGATGCTCTTGTGGGGAAGTTAATGATTTAGAAGATGCTTGGAATTGGTTTAATGCAGGATTTGGAAATTATTTAATCGTACGAAATGAATACTATAAAAGTATTAAGGAATATATAGAAAAGAATATGAGCGATAATTGGCAAATAGGAGAATTATTTAATAATTGGTTTAGTGTATTAGAAAAAATAATAGGAAGTGATAATAATGGAAAAATTTTATTTTGAAAGCCCATCATTAGAAAGAAAAAATGAGATTATAGAATATCTTGATGAGTTTGTAGAATATGATTCTAATATAAATGGTTCTGGTTCATTAGACAAAATATATGATGGTTATACTTTTGAAGAAGCTTTAGAAAGATGTTTGAATATGGAAAATGAAGAATACTCAAAAAAGTTTGAAAGATGTCCCTCAAAAACTTTTTTACTAATAAGAGAAAGTGATAATAAAATTGTAGGAACTATTAATATTAGATGGAATTTAAATGAAAAAATGTTACAATTTGGAGGACATATAGGCTATGGAATAAGACCTACAGAAAGAAGAAAAGGATATAATAAAATTAATCTATATTTAGGTATACTTGAAGCAAGAAGACTTGGATTAGAAAAAGTAATGTTAGACTGTGATGTTAATAACCTTGGTTCTGATAGAACATTAAAAGCACTAGGTGGAAAACTTGAAAGAACAGAAGTTGCTCCATCTGATGGTGTGTTAACAAATGTATATTGGTTTGATGTTGAAGAAACAATAAACAATTATAAAACTATATATGAACCTTTCTTATGTATTAATAATTCAAAAATAAAATAATAAAAAAGAATTCTACATACGTTTTTATATACGTTCTGGTAGAGTTCTCGGATGGTAGCTTCATGGTCTTGTGAATTCAAAAAATAGTATCCTTGTGGCATTGGCGAGTAATTAGAAACTGGAATTATAATCATTTTATTTCTTTACTTTTGCTAATTTAGAAAGAAGTGATATAATATATATTGAAATGTTGGTGGTATTATGTTTGATGAAATAGACACTATTGCTTTTAATATTAAACAGCTTGATGACTTTGATTTAGCCTATCATTCTGATTATATGGGAACTGAAGGTTTATGGGGATTTAAAAAATAAAAATATCATAGATATAAAATAACAAATTTAATATCATATATTTACAAAAGTAAATAAAATATAGTATAATGACCTTAGTTAATTAAAAAACGATTCATTCAAAGTAATTATTTTAATATAATTTATAGAGAGTTTGTATTTGGTGGAAACAAATAAAATTAAAGTAATGAATTATAAGTGAAGATTTTAAATCGGATAGTATCCGTTATCAATAAGAGGTAATAAACTATTATTACAAACAAAGGTGGTACCACGAGCAATTCGTCCTTTATGGATGTTTTGCTCTTTTTTATTTTTAAGGAGGTGATTTGTATGGATAGTGATTATTATTACTTTGATAATTGTAATTTAATTAACTATACAAATTATTTAGGAGGAAATAAAAATGGAAAAGAAATTATTTGATATTTTAAAAGAAAGAGGTTATGTTAAAGACCTTACACATGAACGAGAAATTATTGATTTGGTTAATGGGAAACCTATGACTTTCTACTTAGGAATTGATCCTACAGCAGACAGTTTACATATAGGACACTTTTTCGCATTAACAATGTTTAGATGGTTACAAGATTTTGGACATCACGGAATCATATTAATAGGTGGTGCTACTGCTTTAATTGGAGATCCAACAGGAAAAAGTGATATGAGAAAAATGCTGTCAAAAGAAGAAGTTATTCATAATAAAAAAGAAGTAAAAGAATTAGTAAAAAGATTTGTAAGAACTGATGGAGATAATCCAGCAATTATAGTAGATAATGCAGATTGGATTTGCGATAAGACATATGTAGATTTTATGAGAGATATTGGAGTTCATTTCAATGTTAATAATATGCTTGCGGCTGATTGCTACAAAAAAAGATTAGAAAACGGTGGATTAACATTCCTAGAGATGGGATACATGTTAATGCAAGCATTTGATTTCGTTCATTTAAATAAAGAATTTGGATGCAGACTTCAAATTGGTGGCTCAGATCAATGGGCTAATATTTTAGCAGGAGTAGATTTATCTCGTAAAATAGGATTTAATGAAGGCGAAAAAACAAATCCATTATTTGGATGGACATGCCCTTTATTAATTAAAGCAGATGGCGAAAAAATGGGAAAAACGGCGACTGGTACTTTATGGGTATCAAGAGATAAAACTACACCATTTGACTTTTTTCAAGCATGGATTAATTCATTTGATGAGGATGTAGAAAGAAGCTTATCATTTTTTACAAGAATGGAAATATCTGAAATTAAAGAATTATGTAAAAAAGATATTAGAAAAGCTAAAAAATTATTGGCATTTGAAGTAACTAAATTAGTTCATGGCAAAGAAGAGGCTTTAAAGGCCCAAAAAACAGCAGAAGAATTATTTAGTAACAAAGGGATATCCGAAAATATGCCAAGTATAGAATTATCTAAAACCTTATTAAATATTAACATTATAAATTTACTTGTTGAATCTGGATTAGTAACATCTAAATCAGAATCAAGAAGGCTAATAGAGCAAAATGGTATATCACTTAATCAGAAAAAAATTAGTTCAGTAGAACAAATAATTACTGATAAAGACTTAAAAGATAATTCATTAATCTTACAAAAAGGTAAAAAAGTATTTTTAAAGATAATATTTAAGTAAAAATATTATCTTTAATTGAAATATATAAAAAATAATGAAAGGATGTAAAAAATATGAAACATGAGATGAAATTAAATAATAAACCATTTGAAAAAATAAAAAAAGGAACAAAAACGATAGAATTGAGATTAAATGATGAAAAAAGACAACTATTAAAAGTAAATGATTTTATAGAATTTACTAATATAACTAACAATGAAAAGTTGTTGGTTAAAATTGAAAACTTATATTATTTTTCATCTTTTGAAGAACTATATAAAAACTTAGACAAAACATTAATAGGATATGATTCTTATGAAATAGCAAATCCTAAAGATATGGAATAATATTATTCTGTAGAAAAGCAAAAACAATATGGTGTAGTAGGTATTAAAATTAAAAAAAGCGAATTTACTGAATAGTATTAACATAGACTAAGTTCAGTATATATAAAATCATATTATATTTTCATGATATAATTGTATATGAAAGTTGGTGATAAGATGAACAAAATAGATTTAATTGAATTTACTGATAAAAAAGAAAATTATGAATTAATGTATAAATGGTGTAGTCAAGAATTTATATATAAGTGGTTCGAACAAAGAAAGCTTTCATATGAAGAGATAGAAAATAAATATAAGAATAAAATATTATTAAATCAGCAACAGTTGTTTTTTATAAATTATAATGAAAATAAAATAGGATTCGTTCAAATATATAAATATGATGATAAGAAAAGTGAAGCATTTATAAAATATAATAGTATATATGAATATGATATATTTATTGGAGAACAAAAATACTTATCTAAAGGAATTGGAACACTAATTGTTAAATATGTTAATAATTATATTTATGAAAATTACTTATGTGACTTTATTGTTCTAAGACCTTTTAAAAGAAACGAAAGAGCGGTTAAATGCTATGAAAAATGTGGTTTTGAAATAGTGGATGAATATGTAGGATCAGACACATTGGGTAATAAAGAAAAAATGATAGTTCTATTAAATAAACCCGATAGATGGACTTTTGGAATTGATGTAGACAGATTAGTTAATCTTGTGTTAGATGGTAAAAAGACAGCTACTACATCATTATATGATCAAGATAATATTTCAGAGGTTGGAGATATATCAATACTGACAGATACAAAAGATAACAATGTATGCTTTATAAAAACAAGTAATGTTATTGTTACTGAATTTAAAAATATTACATGGGATTTAGCAAAATTAGAGGGTGAGAATAAATCGTTAAACGAATGGAAAGAAAGTCATACAAATTATTTTAATAAATTAGATCCCAATTTTAATGAAAACACAAAAGTTATATTTGAAGTATTTGAGGTGATTAGAAAATGCAAGTAATAGAATATGAAGATAAATATCTAAAAGATGTTAAAGACTTATTAACAGAACTTGAAGAGTATATTGTATCAATAGATAAAGATCATTTGGATCAAGTTCATCCTGAATATAGGGAAAAAATGGCAGTTTTAGATTTAGAAGAAGTTAATAAAAACAATGGAAAATGTTATTTGGCAATTGAAAATGATAAAGCAATAGGGTTAATTATGGGAACAATTTCTTCTTATGATGAATATGATTATCTAGATTATAAATGTCCTAAAAGAGGAGAAATTACAGAATTAATCGTTACAAATAAAATTAGGAGTAAAGGCATAGGAAAAGAACTAATAAATAAAATGGAAAAATACTTTAAATCCGTTGGATGTGAATATGTAATAGTTGATGTATTTGCCTATAATGAAATAGGAAAAAAATTTTATAATAAAAAAGATTATCATGTAAGAATGGAAACAATGATAAAGAAAATATAAATTTTAGGAGATAAAAATGATTTCATTAAAAGAAAATGTTAATAGTGTTGAAGAATTTAATTATTTATATGATGCTGTTGGATGGGAAAGTTATGATGAAAAAATATCAGAGAAAGCATTAAAAAATACAATCTATTCAGTATCGGTATATGAAGATAATAAAATAATTGGATATGGAAGATTAATCGGAGATGAAATTTGCTTTTTATACATACATGATGTTATGGTAATACCTAAGTATCAAAACAAAAAAATAGGAACACAAATAATGGATAAACTACTTGAGAAAGTTAATCAAATAAAATTAGAAAATCCATATGTAAGGGTTTATTTGGGAGCATCAAAAGGAAAAGAAAAATTTTATGAAAGATTTGGTTTCATTACAAGGGAAGATGCTAATCTTGGAAGTGGTATGATATTAGATGGATTTGATAAATAAAAAAATGACTAAAAAGATTTTTTTGAAATAGAAGAATCTAAAAAAGAAAACGTAAAAATAGAATTATAATGTATTTAAACAAGTAATTAAGATTAATATTCTACAAAAAAGTAGAATTTTTTTCTATTTTATTGTAAAATAAGTTTGAAGGAAGTTAGTATATTATGGAAAATAAAGAAGAAAGAAATATTGTGGATTTAAATAACGAAAATATTAAAAAATATAGTTTCGTTTTAACAGATGAAATTAACGGTCAAAAATATAAAGTTGAATATGAACCAATATTCTTATATGAAAAAGATAAATACATTTATGGAATGTTTACTAATTTTAAAAAAGATGAAAAAGATAATTTATATCTTGTAAATTGTAGATATCTTAAAAATCATTCACAAAATTTTACTATTGAATATAAACTTCCTGAAAATGAAATAAAATTTTTAGAAGAACAAAAAAATGTTAAAGAAACAAAAGATACGATTTATAGATATAAAAGACTATATAATAGAGTTGATAAAGATTATAATAGAATACTTGAATTAAATAAAAAGCTTGTTAATATAACAAATAAAGAAAAAGAAGAATTAAAAGATATGCTTAATGAATATAATGATTTAAAAGAAAGCATAAATTCTTATAATCCTTTAAAAAAACAAATATTATCAAATTGGAATGTTCCATTAGAAAAATTAAATGATTTAATAGATATGGCAATTAATAATATAAATTTAAAATTAAATAAAAACAAAGAAGTTTTTAAAGCTATTCTTGTCCTTGTAGCAATTGCAGTATTTATAATTGCATGTATAAATGGTGGAGATAATGATACTTCATCTTCAAGTAATGATGGTTACAGTACAAAATGTTATACAAGAAGTGATGGTAAAAATTGTTGTATTTCTTGTAAAAAAACAAGTTATGGTGATATCGGATGTTCTAGAATGTGTAATTAAAAAATATTTATTAATAAAAATTTTATAAAAAAGGAAAAAGGAGTGTTTCTATATGGCATCTGTTACTCAAATAATTAAAGATGTTAAGCAACCATATGGGGGTTTTATTAATCCTAATGAATTTAATAAAGTTCAGTTTTCTGATAATGAGATATTAGCAGAAGAAAATATTCACAGTTCTTTAATAGGCTTAACTGTAGATTATATGACAAGATTTATGTTGGGAGATTTACTATCAGAAGCTTTTAAAATATCATTACATGGAGCAGATATTATAAAAGAGTCTAAAGTAGCATCAGATTTATTAGAAAACATAAAAGGGTTAGATGATAAATCAATATACAGTGCTTGTAAATTAGTTGGTTATGACGTATGTTATAGAGTTGGGCCAAAAGCTTATAAGAATATTGACACAATTGAAGCTGACTCAGCCACAATAAATAATATAAGAATAATGGTAAATAGGAGTATTAATTTTTTTGATAAGTATGGACCAGTGATTAAAAGTGGTTTTACATTTTCAGGCGGTTATACAACAAAAATAAATACTGGTGATGGAGATTATTTAACAAGCGACACAATATGGGATTTTAAAGTTAGCAGTTCATCATTAAATTCAAAACAAACTTTACAGTTATTAATTTATTATATAATGGGAATGCATTCTACAGATAATGAATTTAAAAATATAAGTAAACTTGGAATATTCAATCCTAGGTTAAATTGTGCTTATATAAAAGAAATATCCCAAATATCTCAACAAACAATAGAATATATGTCAAAAGAAATTATTGGTTATAAAACAGAAGAGAAAGATTTAAATATTGTTGATGTAATGAAAGAATTAAAGTGCACAAGATATATGGTTATGAAGTATTATGCTGAAGATGATTTACCATTATATAAGTTAAATAATAAGTATTATATTTCAAAAAAAGATTTACAGGAATGGGCTATATTAAAAGAAGAAAAAGAATCAGAAAAAAGGGAAATAACTATTTTTTTAAGTACATTATTTTTAGTTGTATTTTTAATAATTTTGTTTATATTTATATTTATAAAATATTTTTAAATTTTTAATAAAAAGAACAGTACGATATAAAAATATTATATTTATGGTGATATCGGATGTTCTAGAATGTGTAATTAAATTATAGATAATAAGGAGTAATATGAAAAATAAAAGTGAAGTATTTAAAAAGGAATTAGAAAATATAAAAGACAATAATGTAAAAGAATCAACAATTTATTTATTAAATAAATTACCTGATTATTTTTATGAAATGCCTGCTTCAACAACAGGAAAATATCATCCTTTGTTTTCATTAAATGAAGGAGGTCTTGTAAGACATGTAAAAGTTGCTCTTCAAATTTGTGAAGAATTATTTAATGATAAAGCACTGTATGATTTTGATGAACATACAAAAGATTTGATAAGGATGGCTATTATGCTTCATGATGGACTTAAAAAAGGATTAGAAAAAAGTGAATACACAAAATTTTCTCACCCTATTGATATGGCTAACTTTATAATAGCAAATGAAAAAAATCTAATAATTAATAAAAATGATGCTTTAACTGTTGCTAGACTTATAAGTTCTCATATGGGTCCATGGAATATTGATAAAAAAAGCAATATTGTTTTACCCATACCTAAAGAAGATGATGAAAAGTTTGTTCATTTATGTGATTATTTAGCATCAAGAAGATTTTTAGATGTAAGTTTTAAAGATAATGAAATTGAAAGAATATAAAAATTAGCAAACGCTAATTTTTTTCTATTACTAATGGGTTAAATTTGCTAATTGCATCAACAAGTTTACTATGTTTAATTACAAACTTAATCTGAGGATTATTATTTTTATAAATTATTACATAATTATTTGTAATAGTAATTGAAATATTATTAAAAACTTTGTTATCTATGATATTTAAATTATAATTATTATTTGATTTACAATATTTTTTAGTAGAATTTAAATGCTTTAAATATTCATCTTTTGTGTAATATATATTTTTATTGAAGAACATATTTTCAAGTGATAAATAAGGTTTATCATTATTAAAATTATTATTATATATAGTGTCTTCAATTGTATTATTTTTTAAAATATTATAAGTAGTATTTTCCATATTTTTTTTATAATTTAATATTAGTTTAATTTCATCTTTTGTTAACTTATTTCTTTTTAACATTTTTGTTAATATCTCATCATCAATAGTAAAAATAGGTAAATTTGCTAAAAGTCGTTTCATATCTTTTTTACTATTTTTTTCATTTTTTAAAAATTCATTAAATGCATCTTTATTATCATTTGTATATATTTCCATAAGAGGACTAGCTTTTTTTAATAAAAGTTTAGTTTTTTCTTTATAATAATTTATCTCTTTACTATTAGAAGTTAAATAATATTTTCCTTTATTATGATAAGAATTTATACATTCACCAGTTAAAATAACACTTCCAGATGTATAATTTAAATGATTATAAACGTTATTACTATAATTTTTTAAATAATATGGAGATACACTTCCTGTCATATAAATAGGTATCCAACTTTCAAGGCCTAACATCATTTCGTTAAAAGGTCTATCTAAATTATGTATTATATTTAAATGTAGACCTTTTTTAAGACACATAGCTATTCCAAACATCCATTTTTTTCCAAAAGAAATATCTTCTGCCATATCTTCCATTGGCATATCACTACACATAAATATATCTTCAGTGTCTTTAGATAAAACAGTTGCTTTAAAAAAATCTAATTCACCACGTTTCATTTCTTCAATTCCATAATAAGATTTAGTTTTAGCTTTATAAAAGGGAATATTTGGTACTTTAAGTTCATCAAATTTAATTGCTTTTATAAAATCATTTAAATTAAAATCATCTAAGCTTATTAAAAAATCATTAATATATTTACTTTCTGTAATTGTGTTTTCATTATTAATTAAAAAATTATATAGATTATCAAATAAAGCTTTATCATTTATATTTTTATCACAATTTAAAAATTTAATAAGGATATCATTATCATTAAATTTGTTTATAACATAAGAGCAAACTTTATTACAAAATTCACTGGGAGTAGAGGGTTTAGCTTTATTATATCTTATTCTTGAAATATATGATGCATCAAAATTTATGTATTTAGCCATGTCTTTAATATTGATTTTTAAATCGTTTAAAAGTCTATTAAAATTTTTACAAAAATTATCATAATTAAACTCATCATTTTTATTAACAGAATCTATTAAACAATTTAAAACTTCATCATAATTTAAATTAATCTTTTTTTCATAAGATATAACACTAATAGCGTTAGCAAGATTTTTAATTTCATCTTTATTAACTCCGGGAGTTCTTAATCCATTTCTATATCTACTTATTACGGTTTCGGATAAATTAGCTTTTATTGCTAATTCTTTTGAAGTACAATTTAATTTTTTTATATAATTATTTAATGCTGTTTTAAAATCCATAAAATCACCTTCATTTTATATTATACAATAAATATAGCTATAAAGGATAAAATTACCAACAAAATCAATGAATAATATGGTAATTTTATTGTAATATTTAATTTTTTTAAATATAATATATGTAATCGGAGGTTTTGTTATGAAGAATAATAAAATAATTTTAATCGGAATAATATTAGTTTTATTAACATTATTTGCTATATTTATTCCTAAGAATAATATGACAAATAATAAATTAGTAGAAGAAGCAAGTAAAAATGCTAAAAAGAAAGTAACAGATTATAAAAAAATAACATCTGGTGAAGTTTTAAATGAAAATACTAGTTTTAGGAATTATACTTTTATAAGTAACAACAGTATTTATATATTTAATCCCGGTAAATTAGATGAAGGAATTTTTGAATATAAAAAAGTATATGATGTACCAAATAATATAAAGGTAATGAATATAAGGCCTGGTTATGGTGCTGATATAAAATTTATTGATTATAATGATACTTTATATACACTTGCTGATTCAAATACCGATAATAAAGTAAGGGATAGTTTTGACATGTATCTTAATGCTAATTATAATCTTAGTAATTATTTAAAATGGGAATATTCTAAAGAAATTCTTGGTAAAAAAGTAGATTATGATTTTATGTCTAATTATGTTTATGTAAAAGATAACATATTGTATAGATTAAATTATACCAATGAAAAATACCCTGATATTTATAAAGTGAGTGGAAATTATGAGGGAGAAAAAGTTATTAGAATATATAATGAAAGAATATTAAAAACAGATAAAGGTTTTTATGAAATAGTTAGTTATTTTGATAAAGAATTAAATAAAAATGTTACAACTACGATGAAAATAAAATTATTAACTAAATATTATGATGATGTATTAACTTTTACATATAAGTATGTAATCTTAAAAGATTATACTTTGATACCTATAAATGATGTAATGATAAATAGAGTACGTGATTATAATTACAGTGAACTTATAAGTGGGTTTAATAGTCAAGAAGAAATACCAAAAGTATTTGAAGAGTAAGAAAGGAAAAAACTATGAAAAACTTAAAAAAAATATTATTGACATTTATATTTGGTTTATTGCTACTTGTTCCAAATGTTAATGCAGAAGAAAAAAATGAAGTAACATTAAATTTTAATAGTGGCATAATTCATGATGGTTATGTAGAATATTCTGGAATTGGTAAAATACAGTTATTTAAAAATGATGAATTAGTTACTGATATTTCAAATAATATGGTAATTGATCTAAATGAGGGAGAGTATAAATTTATAATAAAAAAAGAAAATACTTCTTCAGTTACTGGTACATTACCAGTAAGGTTAAAAATAAATGAAAAGTACTATTATCCATCTACAACAGATGAAAGTTTCAATTTAGATTCAAGTAAATTTAGTGGTGTTTTAAATATTGAATTAATAAGGGCAAGTGTTACTGTTAATACAGAAGTTAAAAGTATTTATATTGATATTAAATCAACTGGTGTAATTGACTTTACTAAAAATAAACAATATGTTGTTGATTTTTCAAATGAAAATGAATTGACAAATGGATTGAAAACATTTGTTGAATTTGGACAAACATTATATTATAAAAAAGTTAATGATGGCTTATTATTAACAGAAGATGAAAAAGAAGCAATTATAAAAGTAATAGGAAGTAATGATGAAAATAAAGCTACTTTTGAAATATTAAATACTTCTAATTTAAAAGAAGAAACTTTTAAAGGATTTCATATGAAATATACTGGTTCAAAATTACAATATGATGGTATAGAAGATGGCGTTATAAATGAAACAAGATATGATTATTATACAAGATGTAATTATGATTTTGTATTTAGATATGATAATGAATATAAAGTACTTGAAGGTGTTAATCAAACTTTAAGAATAAATAAAATAAAAGATTTAATTATTAAAATAGAAGCTTCATTTGATTTATTTAAAACAAATGGTAAAGTATATATTAATGATGAATTACTAGATGAAAATAATTATACAGCAAAAGAAGGAAGTACAATTATTACTTTAAAAGAAGATTATTTAAAAACATTATCTAAAGGAACATATACTTTAAAGGTTACTTTTGATGATGATAGATATGCTATAACTAATTTCTTTATTAAAGAGGAAATAAAAAATCCAGAAACGAGTGATAATATTAGTAATTATATTATAATTAGTATTACATCCTTATTACTTGGAGGAGTATTTATCTATAATAAAAATAAACTTTTTGAAAACTAGAATTTCTAGTTTTTTTAAATACTTAATGGTAAAATGTGTCAAAAATAGTTGATTTTTAAAGAATATTAATATAAAATAAAATTAGAAGCAAGATATGCTTTCTAAAGGAGGATATGTAGATGAAGATAACATCAGTAAACGTACGTAAAATTGAAAAAGAAGGATCAAGAATGAAAGGAATAGCATCAGTATTACTTGATGAATGTTTTGCAGTTCATGATATTCGTATTATCGAAGGAGATAATGGCTTATTTATAGCAATGCCAAGTAGAAAAACATCTACTGGAGGATATAGAGATATCGCACATCCAATTAATCCTGAAACACGTACAATGTTTGAAGAAACTATCTTAGAAGCATATAAAAACGCTGAATAATATAGTTTATTAAGATATAAGTTTTGCTTGTATCTTTTTATTTGCAAAAATATAAAAAAAATAATATAATTTATATATAAGTATAGAAAGAGTGATAAATATGGAAATAAAAGAAATTAATAATATTTATAATAACTTTGATAAACAAATAAATGATTTTTGGAGGTCTCTTTGACTTTGATAAAAAAGAAGAAAAAATAAAAAAATTAGAAGAAATAACAAAAGAAAGTAATTTTTGGGATGATGTTTCTTTAGCAAATAAAAAAATTACGGAATTAAATAATTTAAAAAAAGAGATTAATAATATTTGTTCTTTAAAAGAAAAAATAAATAATAATTTAGAAATATTATCATTATTAAAAAATGAGAATGATGAAGAATTACAAAAATTAGTAGAAGAAGATATAGAAAATATAAAAAATTCATTAGAAGAATTAAAATTAGAACTTTATTTAAATCATGAATACGATCATAAAAATTGTATTTTAGAAATTCACGCTGGAGCAGGAGGAACAGAAAGTTGTGATTGGGCTTCGATGCTTTATAGAATGTATCTTAGATATTGTGAAAAAAAAGGATATAAAGTTACTGTTTTAGATTATCAAGATGGGGATGAAGCTGGGATAAAAAAATGTACTCTTTCTATTGAAGGAAAAGATGCATATGGTTATTTAAAATGTGAAAAAGGTGTTCATAGACTTGTAAGATTATCTCCATTTGATGCTAATCATAAAAGACATACATCTTTTGCATCAGTTGATGTAACTCCTGAATTTGATGAAAAAATAGATATAGTTATTAAGGATGAAGATTTAAAAATAGATGTTTACCATTCAAGTGGAGCAGGAGGACAAAGTGTTAATACAACAGACTCTGCAGTTAGAATAACACATTTACCTACTAAAATAGTAGTTACTTGTCAAAATGAAAGAAGTCAATTAAAAAATAAAGAAAAAGCACTTGAAATATTAAAAAATAAATTAAAAATGATTGAAATAGAACGTCAAGAAGAAAAACTTAATAATTTAAAACAAGATAATAAAAATATTGAATTTGGTTCACAAATAAGAAGTTATGTAATGCATCCTTATTCATTAGTTAAAGATCATCGTACTTCTTGTGAAACAAGTAATGTTTCTAAAGTATTAGATGGTGATTTAGATATGTTTATAGAAGAATATTTAAGGAGTTAGTTATGGAAAATAAAGAAAATATAATAAAACAAATTTATAAAAAACATAAAGTTAAAAGATATTTAACTTTACTTTTAGGACTATTTATTTGTGCGGTATCATTTAATTTATTCATTTTTCCAAATAATATAGTTTTTGGGGGAGTAAGTGGTATTAGTATTATTGTTACAAAATTTTTTGATATATCTGCTTCAACATTTATTTTATTATCATCAGTTATTTTACTTGTTGTAAGTTATATCTTTTTAGGCAAAGAAAAAACAAAAGGTTCAGTTGTAGGTTCAATTTTATTACCTGTTTTTATAAGTTTGACTGAAAATATAGGAAAAATATTGGTAATTGATGCAAGTGACCAATTACTTCTTGCAATTGTTGGAGGAGTTTTATATGGCCTTGGAGCAGGGCTTGTTTTTAAAGCAGGATATACAACTGGAGGAACAGATGTTTTAAATCAAATAATGAATAAATATGCTAAAACATCAATTGGAACATCAATGCTTATTGTAGATGGATTAATTGTTTTATCAGGAGCATTTGTTTTTGGATGGACTAAGTTTATGTATGCTATTATTGTTTTATATATAATTAGTATTTTAACTGATAAAGTATTGCTTGGTATATCTTCTTCTAAAGCATTTTATATAATTACATCAAAACCAAATGAAATATCAGATTATGTAATTAATGAATTATCTCATAGTGTTACTGTAATTGATGCTAAAGGAGGATATTCAAAACAAAAAAATCCAATTCTTTTTACAGTAGTTCCTACAAAAGAATACTATAAATTAAAAGCAGGTATTAATGAAATAGATAAAAATGCTTTCTTTACCGCAGTTGATGCTTATGAAGTATTGGGTGGTGAATAATGGAAAATAATATAATTGATACAATTAGTAAAAGAAATTATATAAAAAGATATTTACTTTTAACTATAGGGTTATTAATTTCTGCAATAAACTATAATTTACTTGTTTTACCTCTTGAAATTGTATGTGGTGGTACAAGTGGAATAGCTACAATATTAAATTATTTATTAAATTTAGAACCATCTTTAATTATCTTTTTTCAATCATTTATTTTACTAATTTTATGTTTTTGTTTTTTAGGAATAGAAGATACAACAGCAATGGCTTATATTACAATAGTATATCCTTTATTTATTAAAGCAACTTCAGGAATAAATGAAATTTTTCTAATAAATCATGAAGATATTCTTCTTTTATCCATATTCATTGGAATTTTAACAGGAATATCTAATGGAATTATTTTTAAAACAGGTCTTAATAATGGAGGATATGGTGTTTTATCAAAAATAATTTCAAATAAAAAGAAAGCTTCAATAACAAAATTAAATATGATTATAAATTCTATTATTGTTTTAGCAGGAGGAGCAGTATTTGGTATTAATAAGGTTTTATATGCTATTATAATATTAATTATTCAAAAAAATGTAAGTGATAAAATTGTGCTAGGAATATCTAAAAATAAAACAATTATTATTGTTAGTTCTAAGTATGAAGAAATATGTAATTATTTAAATCATGAATTAAAACATGATGTAACTATTTTTAATACTAAGGGTAAATATACAAATAGTAAACAAAAAACAATAATGAGTGTTATTCCTACGAAAGAATATATAATTATTAAAGAAATAATAAAAGATATAGATAAAAATGCTTTTGTCATAGTATGTGATAGTTATGAAACAAGAAATCAAGATAAGTTATTAAAAAAAGGAAAAATGGCAAATATAATGTAAAAAATACATGAAATTTATATCTTAAGTTAGGTATAATTAAATTTTAATGATATAATTATTATATAACGTAATTAAAAAATATTAAAATAAGGTGGTGTTATGATTGAAAATAATTACAATAAAAAATGTATTTAAAACATATCCAAACGGAGTTGGAGCAATATATGATTTGAATTTAGATATTGAAAAAGGAGAATTTGTTTTCATTATCGGAGGAAGTGGAAGTGGAAAATCTACTTTAATAAAAATGCTTTATAGAGAAGAAAAACCTACTCGTGGAGAAATAATTCTTGGAGGAGTTAATGTAGGAAAATTAAAAAATGCTAAAGTATATAAATTAAGAAGAAAAATTGGCGTAGTATTCCAAGATTATAAATTACTTCCTAAATTAACTGTATATGAAAACGTAGCATTTGCTCTTGAAGTAACTGGAGCTGATACTAAAGACATAAGAAAAAGGGTTATTGAAGTTTTAGAACAAGTAGGATTAAAACATAAAGCTAAATCTTATCCTGATAAATTGTCTGGTGGAGAGCAACAAAGAGTAGCAATAGCAAGAGCAATAGTTAATAATCCTAAAATATTAATATGTGATGAACCTACAGGAAATCTAGATCCCGTTATTAGTATGGAAATAATGGAAATTTTAGATAAAATTAATAAAGATTTAGGAACAACAATTCTTATGGTTACACACGATCATGAAATAGTTAATAAAATGAAAAAAAGAGTTTTAGTTTTAAAAGATGGTAGACTTGTAAAAGATTATAAAGAGGGGGAATATAAAGATGAAGTTTTTTAGAATGATAGGAAGAAGTATAAGAGATGCTTTTAAAAGTGTAATTAGAAACTTTAGTTTATCTTTAGCATCAATATCATGTATAACAATTACTTTAATAATAATAGGTTCTACTCTTATAATAGCAAAAAATGTAGATAATTTTGCTACATTGATTAAAGAAGATGTAACGGTAGTAACATTTTTTGATAATAGTTTAACAAAAGAACAAGAAGAAGAAATAATAACAAAAATTAAAGCAATTGAAAATGTTGATGTTTCTTCATGTGAGTATACTTCAAAACAAGACATAAAAAACAAAATGGAAAGTGAAAAAAATGAGATATCTAAAATCCTTTCAACATGGAATGATAGTGAAAATCCTTTAATGGATACTTATACATTAAAAGTTAAAGATATAAATGATATTAAAAAAACAGTAAACGAAATAGAAAATATTAAAGGTGTAGAAAGTGTATCATATGGAGAAGGAATAGTAGAACAACTTGTAAAAGCATTTGATAAAGTTGAAAAAATCACTTTAGTTGTAGGTTTAGCACTTATTTTAGTTACAATATTTTTAATTATTAATACAATTAAATTAACAATTTTTTCAAGACAAAAAGAAATATCAATAATGCGTTTAGTAGGAGCTAGTAATTCGAGAATAAAATTTCCTTTTATAATTGAAGGTGTAATTTTAGGTATAATCGGATCAATTATTCCTGTACTTACAATGACATATGGTTATCAAGCATTATATCAATCATTAAAAGGACAATTATTCTCTCCAATTATTAGATTAGTACATCCAATGCCATTTACTATTCAAATATCATTATTAATCGTACTTGTTGGTATGTTAGTAGGTATGATAGGGTCTGCAAGGGCAGTAAGGAGGTATATAAAAATATAATGAAGAAAAAAAGTATTATAATATTTTTATTACTAATTCTTTTTACAACTCCTCAAATAGTAAATGTTAATGCAATGACAATAAATGATTATAAAAGACAACTTGAAGATTTAAAAAAAGAAAAAGCAGAAAATGAAAAAAATAAAGAAAAAATAAAAAAACAAGTTGAAGAAGCAAAACAAGAAATAAATAGAATTGGAGAAGAAATAGTATTAAAAGGTCAAGAACAAGAAGCTATAAGTCAACAAATAACAAAAAATCAACTTGACGTTCAAGAAAAGAAAGAACAAATTAAAGATTTAATCGTTTTTACCCAAAAATCAAATAGTGATAATTTTTACTTAAAATATTTATTTGGCGCAGAAAACTTTACAGATTTTATTTATAGAGTTTCTATCGTTCAACAACTTACTAAAAAAAATGATGAACTAATGGTTCAAATGAACAACTTAATAGAAGAAGGAAAAACTAAAAACAAACAATTAGATCAAGCAAAAAAAGAGTTAAAAGCAAAAGAAAAACAAGTTCAATCAACAATAGCAAGTTTAGGTACAAAATTAAGTAGTTATATGGATGAATCTTATACAATAGATGATGAAATTAAACTTATCGAAGGAAATATTTCCTTTTATAGAAGTTTAGGGTGTAAAGATGACCAAAGTTTATCAACATGTACTAACACAGTGCCAGTTGATATTAACTTTGTATTACCCTTAAAAAGTGGTGTTATAACAGATTATTATGGATATAGAAGTAGTCCATGTTATGGATGTTCTACATTTCATAAAGGAATAGATTTGGGAGGAAATAGATTAGGAACACCAGTTTATGCAGTTGCAGCAGGTTATGTTTCTGATGTTACCACTAGATTATCGTGTGGAGGAAATGTTATAACTTTAAATCATATTGTTAATGGTAAATATTATACAACAAGATATTGGCATTTATATAAATATAATGTTAAAAAAGGTGATGTTGTAGCCAAAGGACAAAAAATAGGAGAAGTTGGTGGAGATCCATCTGTTACAACATATGACCATTGTTCGACTGGGGCACATCTTCATTTTGAAGTTGCAAACGGACATTATCTTGGATTAGCAGGTAGTCAGTCATATCAATATTATTCTACTTATTTAAATAGTATTTTTAATCCACAAGACTTAATTAATATTCCATATAGATGGTAAAAAAAATATAGGATTTCCTATATTTTTATTTTGTCTTTCTTTTAATTAAATTTCTAAATAACTTAGATTTACAATACAATTTATAAGCATTTTCTTTTATAACAAGATCAAATTCTCCAATATATTCTGTTACTTCTGCACCGTAACCTAGTTTCATTTCATTTAATCCTTTATATTTACTATCATCTGCAAAATATCCTGTTATAGCATTTAAATCAAAATATATTGCTCCTTTTTTAGCATATTTTTCAATAATATACCATTTTGTTAAATAATTAGGATAATATAACGCATAATCAGAATTTTGACCTTCGATTAATAATTCAACACCATTTTTATCAAGTATAATCGCGGTAGCCCCAATTATTATACCACTTGGATTTTTAGCAAATAAATCAGATGCAAAGATAAGTTCTTTTTTATATGTATCAAGAAGTTTATCAGAAGTTATTTTAGTATTCATTAATTTATTTGTTATTTTATTTTCAGTACTTTTTTCTTGAATTTCTAAATTTATTTTTTCATTGTTTGTAACTTCAAGTTCATATAGTTTTTTAATATTTTGTAAATACTTTTCAGAATTTAATTTAGCAAAATATATTTCAAAATCATCACCAAATTCTTTTGCAAATGTTTGATAATATTCTAAAGTTCTTGAATGCTTTTTAGCAACAAATGTATAAAATAGTTTTATATCATTATGATTTCCCTTTATTATTTCAACCCCACGACTTTCTGCTTTTCTTATTTTATTTCTTACTTGATCGTCAAAGTTTTTAAACAATGTACTACTTGAACCAGTAACCTTTAAAATAGCATTCCAACGAGGCTTTAATGTTCCAAAAAATTTATTTTCTCCATAATAGTTATAACCAATACTTTTTAAATAGTTGGTAACATCATTATTAAAAGGACTTGGAATAATATTTCCATCTTTATCTCTTTTATTATTTATAACAAGAGGATCTATTTTTAAAAATATATATTTTTTCTTTGATAAATATCTTTTAATTAAACTTGTTACTTCTTTTACAAGTTCTTTATTATCATAATTAATTAAAAATCCTCTTGGAGCATAAGCATATTTATAACTTCCTATAATTGTTTGACTAAGCATCATTGTCGCACCAACTAAATTATTTTCATCATCTGTAAAACCAAAGTAAAATACTTCATAATCACAAGATTTCATAATATTGGCATACATACTTGTTTGATAATATGAATGTAAAGGATGGCTGTATGAAAATTTATCAAATTGCTCTTTTGTTAACATTACTAAATTCATTTTTATCATCCTTTCTTTTTACTATATATATAATATATAATTTTTTTAGATAAAAATCAATAAAAATGTCTAATAATTCAAATAAAAAAGTGACAAACTTTATAAATTTAATGTATAATAAAAATATAGTAAGGAGAAATAAAATATGAAAATTATAGATATTAGATCAAGACAAATTTTAGATTCAAGAGGATTTCCTACCATTGAAACTGATGTTTATGTAGAAAATGGGTTTGGAAGAGCAAGTATTCCAAGTGGAGCATCAACAGGAAGTAGGGAGGCTTTAGAACTTAGAGATAATGATACATCATATATGGGTAAAAGTGTTAACAAAGCAATTAGTAATGTTTTAAATATTATAAAACCAGAACTTATTGGTAAAGATTTAACACAAGAAGAGTTAGATAGTTTTTTAATAAAATTAGATAATACACCAAATAAAAGTAATCTTGGAGCTAACGCAATTCTTTCTGTTTCTTTAGCATATTTAAAAGCATGTAGTAATAGTAAAAACTTACCACTTTATAAATATTTAGGAAAAACTTATTCTTTACCAAGATGTATGATGAATATATTAAATGGTGGATGTCATGCGGATAATAATATTGATTTTCAAGAATTTATGATTATGCCTAATAGAAATTCTATAAAAGAACAATTACAAATAGGTAGTGAAGTCTTTCATACTTTAAAAAAGATATTAAAAGAAAAACACCTTATTACAAGTGTAGGAGATGAAGGAGGTTTTGCTCCTAATTTAAAAAGTAATGAAGAAGCATTAGATATTATTTGTATGGCTATAGAAATATCAGGTTATACTTTAGGAAAAGATGTTTCTATTGCATTAGACATCGCTGCTTCAAGTTTTTATGATAAAAAGACTAACAAATATAAAATTAACAATAAAATGTTAACAAGTGATAAATTAATTGAACTTTATTTAAAACTTATAAAAAAATATCCAATTATATCAATCGAAGATCCATTTGATGAAAATGATTTTATAGCATTTAAAAAATTTACATCACTAGTTAATATTCAAGTTGTAGGAGATGATTTATTTACAACATCAAGTGCTCTTTTACAAAAAGGAATTGATGAAAAAATGTGTAATGCTATTCTTTTAAAAGCTAATCAAATAGGAACAATAACAGAAATGATTAATACAATAAATTTAGCTAAAGAAAATAACTATAAAACAATTATTTCCCATAGAAGTGGAGAAACAGAAGATACATTTATTGCAGATTTTGCTGTAGGACTTAATTTAGGGCAAATAAAAACAGGTTCAATGTCAAGAGGAGAAAGAATTTGTAAATATAATAGACTTTTAAGAATTGAAGAAGAATTAAATAATTAATAATAAATAATATTAGTAAATCATATAATTTAAATGGAATTATTAAGGAGATTATATGGAACTAGTATTATTTTTATTTTTAGCAGGATTAACAGTGTTTTTAAGTTTTAAATTATCATATTATGCTGATCTTTTAAATAAAACAACTAATATAAGTGGTGTTTTTATCGGAGGAATTTTACTTGCAGGAATAACATCATTACCAGAGTTTGTAACGTGTTTAAGTTCAATATTTTTAAATAACCCTTATCTTGCTATTGGAGATATTTTAGGAAGTAATTTTTTTAATATAGCTATGATGTGTCTTTTCGATATATTATTTATAAAAACAATGTTTTATAATTATACTAAAAATAAATATTATATAATTTATCTTCTTTTAATAATAAATTATTTTATTATGTATCTATTTATGGGAGGAATATTTAATTTAGAGTTATTTAATATAGGAATACCTTCATTTATAATAATTATTAGTTACATAATTTATTTAAAAAAAGCACAAGAAAAAGATTCTAAAAAAGAAATAATAAAAACTAAAGAACATGTTTTATTAAAGTTTTTATTCGTTGGAATATTAATAGTTATTGTAAGTATTTTTCTTACCTTAATTGTTAATTTAATCGCAGATAAAAATCCTAATGTTGCTTCTAGTTTTATCGGAGCAATACTTCTTGGAATAACAACAAGTATGCCAGAAGTAATAACTTTTATAGCACTTATTAAAATGAAGAGTTTTGATCTTGCACTTTCAGATATTATTGGTAGTAATTTATTTAATTTATTAATTTTAGCAATTGGAGACATTTTTTTAAAAAATAAAGAAATATATTATTTTGTTGATAAAGAAAGTATGTTTTTACTTATCTTTGGTTTAATTTTAACAATATTAAGTTTTTACCAAAATAATAGAAAAGTAGTTAAAAATAAATTAGTTTATATTATTCCTTCTTTAATGGGTATACTTTTATATATTTATTATATTGCAATTAATGTATAGTGATTTTTATAAATAAAAAATAGGCGGTAACCTATTTTTTAAATAATTCACTGTGACTACCAGTTGCGAAAAGTATTAAAACTAAATTATCATTTTGATATTTGTACACCAATAACCAGTCAGGTGTTATATGACATTCATAGCAGTCTTTAAATTCATTATCGTCGGTTAATTTATGGTTTTTATATTTTTCATTTAAAATATTACCGTTTGCTATAACATTTAATACTTCTAAAAATTTATTTTCATCTTTGCCTTGTTTTAAGGCTTTTTTAAATGCTTTTTTAAAACGGCTAGTATATTTTACTAAATATTTTGTGTGGTTTAAATCATACATTAAGATTTTAAATCCTTTAGTAATTCATACATATCTGTATAACTTTTTGCATCTTTTTTACCATCTAATATGTCTTGTCCTTCTTTTAAAGCTTTTAGTAGTTCTTTATTTGGTTTTTTATTTACTACTTCAAAAGGAACACCGTCTTTATTTATTAACTGTTTTATAGCCATATTTATGTATGTACTCATATTTAATCCTAAACTATTTAATATATTTGTCGCAAGTTCTTTGTCTTTTTTATCAATTTGTACGCTAATAGCAGTTGTAAAACTTCCCATATATTTTCATCTCCTTTTCTTATAAGATAATAACATTATTTTATATGTAATGTCAAGTGAATTTATATATAGTATATTATATTTAATATAAAGTAAATATAAAACTAATATATTTCATAGTTATAGTATTAACAAATATATATATAGTATAATATATTCGTCAATTTATACTATGATTTTAAATATTATTTCCCTCCTTTCAAAAATAATTTTTAATAATATATTAACATGTTAAAAAATATGTAATCAAGAAAAACAGTACAACAAATTCAGACATTTTTTTTAAAATTTAAATTAAAAAATAGTATTTGCTTTATTTTATAATATGTGGTATTATTTTCTTATGAATTAAGGAGGCATCTTATGGATACAGTATTAATCATTTTATGTATAGTAATTATTGCACTAGTTTTACTTCAAAGTGGTAAAGCAGAAGGTGCATCTCAAATTATAACAGGTGGGGCTGGAGATTTATTTAAAAATAGAAAAGAAAGAGGAAGTGAACTAATAATTAGTAACACTACTTTTATCTTAGGTATAGTATTCTTTATAATTTGTTTAGTAATTTCATTTACATAAAATATGACTCATTAATAATGAGTTTTTTTAATTTTTATGATAAAATAAAGATAGGTGATAAAATATGAAAGATAAAATATTAGAAGTTTTAAAATTAACAAGAAATAATGCTTTAAATATGGAAGAAATATATAATAAAATATATCATAATGAAATAGATATGAATATTTTAAATTCTTTAAAAGAAGAAATAAATAAATTACAAGAAGAACATTTAGTTTATTGTGTTAATTCTAAAAAAGGATTATATACTTTAAATCCATTTAGGGAAGGAATATTTCATATAAGAAGAAATAAGGATGTTATTGTAACGTGTGATTTAGGAGATATTAAAATAGAAAAAGCTAAAACATATGGGGCATTAGAAGGAGATAAAGTATTAATTAGAATAACTGATTTTAATTATAGCTTAGGAAGTATAAAAGAAATAATTGAAAGAAAAGGTTTAATTGGAGAAGTTAAAACAATAAAGGGTAAAAGGTTTGTTATGGCTAATGATACCTTATATATGATAAAATTACCTAATTCTATTGTAGATGGCATGCTTGTAGGAATTAAAGTAGATAAGAAAAAAATAGGTAGATATTATAAAGCAACATTAGACAGAGTTATATGTCATAAGAATGCTCCAAGAGTAGATGAATTTAAAATATTATATGACCATGGGTTTAATAATAATTATGAAGAGGAAATAAAAGAAGAGTTAAAAAGTATTCCAAGTGAAGTTAGAAAAATAGATTTTATTAATCGAAAAGATTTAACAGATAAAACTATTTTTACAATAGATGGAGATGATACTAAAGATATAGATGATGCGATTAGTATTGAAAAAAAAGGTAATAATTATCTTCTAGGGGTACATATCGCAGATGTTAGTTATTATGTAAAAGAAAATTCATATATAGATAAAAGTGCAAGAGAAAAAGGGACAAGTGTATATATGCCTGGAGTTGTTTTTCCAATGTATCCAGTTTTTTTATCAAATGGTATTTGTTCTTTAAATCCAGATGTTGATAGATGTAGTATTTCTTGTGTTATGGAAATAGATAAAAATGGTAAGTTAGTAGATTTTGATATATTTAAAAGTATTATTCATTCAAGAATACAAATGACTTATAAAAAAGTAAATAAAATATTAGATGAAAATATAGTGGATGAAAAATATAAGTTATATGTTGATGATTTAAAATTAATGAAAGAGCTTGCAGATATATTACATAATATGCGTATAAAAAGAGGTTCTCTTGATTTTGATAGAGAAGAAATTAAAATAGAAACTGATATTAATGGTAAAGTAACAAGTATTTCTAAAAGAACATCAGGAACTGGAGAAAATTTAATTGAAGATTTTATGCTTATGGCTAATGAATGTGTTGCAACTTATATTTATAATATGGGATTAAATAGTATTTATCGTGTACATGATTTACCTAGTGAAGAAAGATTAATAAAAACAATTAATGTTATTAAAAATTATGGAGAAAAACTTGATATAAAATTAAATGTTAAAGATCCTAAAATAATTCAAAAGTTATTAAATGAACTTAAAAATAGTCCTAAGTTTAATATATATTCATATATGTTACTTAGATGTATGGCAAAAGCAGAATATAGTAATATAAATGATGGACATTTTGGAATAGGAATAGATGCTTATAAGAATGAAGCATATACTCATTTTACTTCTCCAATAAGAAGATATCCTGATACAACTATTCATAGAATACTTACTAATATACTTGAAGGTAATATTGAAAAAATAGAAAGTAATTTATATAAAGATAATGTTATTGATATTGCAGTTCATTCTTCAATTATGGAACAAGAAGCAACGGCATGTGAAAAAGAAGCTGATAAAATGAAAATGGCAGAATATATGGAACAATTTGTTGGTAAAATTTATGAAGGATTTATAAGTGGATTTACAATGCATGGTATGTTTGTATGTTTAGATAATTTAATCGAAGGTAGAGTAGGTTTTAATACAATGGATGATTATTATAATTATAATGAAGATTTAGAAATAATTGTAGGAGAAAAAAATAAAAAAATATATAGACTTGGCGATAAAGTAAAAGTAAAATTAGTAAAATCTTGTAAAGAAACAAGGGAAATAGACTTTGAAATAGTTAAAAATGATAATAAAAGTAATAATAAACCAAATATAAATACTAAAAATGTAGAAAAATATACAATAAATAGAACGAATAAACATAAAAAGGTGAAAAAACATGGAAATATTAAATAGAAAAGCTAGATTTAATTATTTTATAATTGAAGAAATAGAATGTGGAATAGAACTTTTTGGTAGTGAAGTAAAATCTATTAGAAATGGAAATTGTAATATAAAAGATAGTTATGGTGTTATTAGAAATAATGAAGTTTATCTTATAAATATGTTTATTAAAAATTATAAAGAAGCTAGTATTTTTAATAAAGAAGAAACTAGAAAAAGAAAGTTATTGTTACATAAAAAGGAAATAATTAAATTAAAAGAAAAAATAGAAAAAGAAGGATATACTTTAGTTCCATTAAAAGTATATTTTAATAAAAATAAAGTTAAAGTATTACTAGGTTTATGTAAGGGTAAAAAAACTTATGATAAAAGAGAAGTATTAAAAGAAAAAGAAATAAAAAGAAAAATAGAAAGAGAAATTAAAAGTTATTAACAAATTCGTTAATAACTTTTTAATTTATAATTGCTTTTATTAAAAAAAACTTGTAAAATAGTATTAGATAATAAACGGAGAGTGTGTATATGAAAAATATAGATAAAAAAAGAAAAGTACAATTATTTATAATATTTATGATAACAATAGCGTTATTAGCAGGTAGTGTAACATATGCTTTAATTGAATTAAATATTATTTATCGTGGAAATCAAGAAAATACTATTTCTTCTTGTAGCTTTAATATTGATATAAAAGAAAATAATCCAATTAATTTAGTAAGTACTTATCCAATGGATGATAATGAAGCTATAAAATTAGAACCATATAAATTTAGTATAACTCCTAATAGTCAAACTTGTAGTAAATTACAATATAATATAACTATTGTAAGTAATTGTGATACTTGTACTAAAACTAATGGTATTTGTAATGATAATAACTTATGTAATTGTAATGAAGGTTATCAAATAGATCCTAACTTAATAAAATATGAAATAACTAATAAAACAACAGGAGAAAAAACAGTTGGAATAAATCCATATAAAATGGGTGTAGCAGGTAGTATGACTGTAGGTACTACGATAAACTTTGAACTTAGAATGTGGATTATAAATAGTGCTACTAATGATGATTTATATATAAAAGAAAATGGTAGTTATAAAGAAGATTCTAATGGTCTTATATTAACTAAAAACTTCTGTTCTAAAGTTAAAATAACAGGTACAGATACACCTTATTTAACTCCAATTGATGTAAGTGGAGCAAATAAACCAGTTCTTGCATCAAATATGATTCCAGTATATTATGATGAAACAAGTGATGTATGGAAAAAAGCAGATGCAAGTAATACAAATAAAACTAACCCATGGTATAGTTATAACTCAACAGGAGAATATAAAGGAATGTGGGCTAATGCTGTAACAGTAAAAGATACAAATAGACAAACTTATTTAAATGCAACACCAGGAACAACAATATCAATGGATGATATAACAACAATGTGGGTATGGATACCAAGATTTAAAGTTAATACAACTGATTTTGATGCAATCAGCGGTGAATGTAGTTGTAGTAATACATCTTATAATACAAAAACAGAATGTATTAGTAATAGTGAAAAATGGCAATGTCCTAATCCAGGAGCAATAGATGTAACATTTGTAAAAGCAAATGAAACAGCAATAGATGCCTTTACATTCGGAGATAAAGAATTAAGTGGATTTTGGTATGGTAAGTTTGAAATAGGAGGAACACTTGCAAGTGCATGTACCAATGAAACATGTAATGTAAGTAATATAGTAGTAAAACCAAATGTAACGTCATTAAGAAGTCAAAAAGTAAGCAGTTTCTTCTTTGCAAGTAGAAGTATGGAACAAACAGGAAATAGTTTTGGTTTTGTAAGTAGTGAAGTAGATACCCATATGAGTAAAAATAATGAATGGGGAGCAGTAGCATATCTAACACAAAGTATCTATGGAAGATGCACAAATAGTACAACATGTACAGAAGTAGGAATAAATAATAATAGTAATTATATAACAGGGTATGGAGCACCAGCAGGAAGTGATAAATCTGTAACAAATGGAACATATAATACAACACTAGGAAAAGATGCCTCAACAACGGGAACAATATATGGCATATATGACATGAGTGGAGGAACATGGGAATATGTCATGGGAGTATATAGTAATACAATAAGTTATTCAGGATTTAGTAGTTTGCCAGATGGAAAATATTATAATAACTATACAGGAACATCTTACACAGGACATGCATTAACAGAAACAAAAAACTGGTATAGTGATAACGCTTACTTTGTTTATTCTGGTAGCCCATGGTTCAAACGTGGCGGCAACCATAGCAGTGGCTCGCTCGCGGGAGTGTTTCACTTCTACTACAACGATGGTAATTCTTACAGCTTCAACTCTTCGCGCCTTGTAATTTCCAATAAATAACCCAGAAGGGGGGGTATTCATTGGAAAAGAACTAAAGAACCCAAAATGAAAGAAGTAGAAATTAAATAAATTTATGAAATAGTGATAGAAAGTGATACTTCAAAAACTTGAGTGATTAATGCACGAAAGTTTTTGAAGTTTTTTATGCTTTTTTATATTTTTTGATAAAAAATGAAACTTTTTTTAAAAAAATTTAGGTGAAATGAAAAAATTTCAATATAACATATATAGAGGGTAAAAA